>Ga0114129_10001743_pt1 | contig 29593 bp, 25 predicted proteins | sample RhiMetdeltSRZDD1_FD_80071 | JGI IMG/M metagenome (GOLD analysis project Ga0114129, IMG submission 80071) | Populus rhizosphere microbial communities from Tennessee, USA - Rhizosphere MetaG P. deltoides SRZDD1 (version 2) (version 2) | ecosystem: Host-associated > Plants > Roots > Rhizosphere >... | reverse complement strand
GCCAGCATGCGCGCGGCGGTGAGGAAAACCAACGTCAACGCAACCAGGACAGTGACCTGCGGCCAGAGCTGCCAGATCGGCGCACCGCGCCAGAAGACCTTCAGGTAGCCGTCGAGCGCCCACGCGTTGAACGTGATCAGCCCGAACTTCTGCATCGTCTCGCTCATCAGGAATCGCGGGAACATGCTGCCGCCGATCGCGGACATCGTCAGGATCAGGATCGTCGAGAACCCGTGTAGTTGCGCGCGCGTGCGCGCCAGCGTCGCCAGCACGAGCCCGAGCGCAGCGGCCGCCGCGGCTGTGAAGGTCGTCATCACGAGAAAACCCGGCAGATGTGAGAAGAGCGGCAGCTGAAACGCGAGCCGCGCCCAGAGGAACATGACCGACAGCTGCGCGAAGCCGACGATGCCGAGCAGGAGCCACTTCCCCACCAGAAGACCGGACATGCCGATCTTCGTCGACAGCAGTCGTTCGAGTGTTCCGGACTCGACCTCTTCGATCAACGCGCCACCGGCGCCACCAACGGCGGAGAAGAGCAGGAACATCACGCCGATTCCCGCCGCGTAGAACGAGATCAGCGATGCGCGCGGATTGTCGGTCCGCAACACGTCGACGATCGAGACCTCGACACCCATCAGGCCCGCCCCGAACGTCGTCGAGGACCCCCCTCCATTTCGCGGCGTCTGACCACTTGTCTGTGCGCGAAGCATGGGCAACCATGCATCGACCGCTGCACGCTGCTGCGGCGTGAGCTGGCCGGCGTACTTCTCGAACTGGCGAAGGCCTCCCTGCATCATGAGGTCCGGCGCCGCCGTCATCGTCACCTTCTGCAACAGGCCCTGCACCATTGGCGGCGCGATGCGATCCGAGACGTCGGCGAGCAACTGAATCGCAGGCCCGCCGCCGCTCAACCCGCGTTCGGCAAAGGACGCGCCGAGCCCCGCGGGAAGAACAATCGCTACCGGTAGATCTCCGTTCCGAACGAGCCGTTCGGCTGCGGAGCGATCGAGTGGAGGCCCACCTTTCTCTTCGACGGTGGAGCGCACGCGAAGACCCTCTTCACGCGTGAGGCCATCGATGATTCGCCGCGCGAAATCCGAATGGTCCTCGTCGGCCACTGCCACCCGGATGCGTGCCGTCTGCCGATCTCCCTGCCCGCCGAACACGGTCGCAAAGATCGAGAAGAAGATGATCGGCAGAACGAACGTCAACGCCTGCGCGACGCGATCGCGTCGGAGGTTGGTGAGTCCGATCCGCAGCAGCGTGCCCATTACTCGCGCAACTCCCTTCCGGTGAGATGAATGAAGACAGCTTGCAGACTGGGGCTTCGCACGTCGACATCCTCGACGCTTCGGCCGGCGCGACGAACAGTCTCGAGCAACAGCGGCAATTCAGCCGCGACATCGTCCATTCGCGCGCGGATCGTGCGTGGATCCGCGGTGTCGACTTCGAGCTGTGCCTGCGCTGGCACTGCGGGCAGCGGCTCGCTGAGTTGCAGAGTCACCAGGCGATGGCGGCCAACGGTCTGTTCGACGAGTTGCGCGAGCGTGCCGGACGCGATCACTCGGCCGTGATCGATGATCACGGTTCGTTCACAGCGCGCTTCGGCTTCCTCGAGATGATGAGTGGTGAGCAGCAACGACACGCCACTCGCGGCGAGCTCCGAGAGGACGTCGTAAATGCGTTCACGGCTTTGCGGGTCGACGCCAGCTGTCGGTTCGTCGAGGAGGACGACGCGGGGACGGTGCAGGATGCCGCACGCGATGTTCAGACGGCGACGCATGCCGCCGGAGAATTGCTTGATCGGCTCCCTGGCGCGATCCGCCAGGCCGGTGCGATCGAGCGCCCACTCGATTTGCTGTTCCAGTGTCTTGCCGGAAAGCCCCTGCAGTCGCCCGAATGCATCGAGGTTCTCACGAGCGGTCAGCAGCGGATACAACGCGATTTCTTGCGGGACTATCCCGAGCTCGCGCGGCGTCCGGCCATTTCCGAGTGGTTCGTCGAACAGGCGAATCTCTCCGCCATCCAGCCGCACGCGTCCGGCAATGGCCCGAATCAACGTCGTCTTGCCTGCGCCGTTCGGACCGAGCAACGCCAGGAGCTCTCCCTGGTGCAGATCGAACGACGCGCCGTCGAGCGCTTTGACGGATCCGAAGGACTTGCGCACGTTGGAGACCGTGAGGACGCTCATGCGTGCACGTTACGCCCGCCGCGGGCCAGATGATCGAGAATCCCGGTGAATGGCGGGGCCGGCTCGGTGGATAGCGCTTCGGCGGAAGAGGAAAGGGGAAAGGGAAAAGGGACAAGGGACAAAGGACAAGGGAAATGGGAGAAACGCCCGCGGGCTCTGAGAAGGGAAAGCGAGAAGGAGAATTGGTGTCCGTTTCTGGAGTTCTCCCTGGCCGCGAGCGGTCGCGTCGATCCGTCACCTGATTGAGTCGACGACGCGTCAAGTCCATCCACCATCGACACTTGTCCGTTCGGTACGACTCCTGCGAACGCCGAGGCCGACCACGGGCTGGCGTAGTGGCATTCTCGACCAGCGGCTGATCTGGCGCAACCGAGGAGTCACCAGTGGGAACAATGGGTCAGGGCCTGCGCCATGCGATCCGCAGGATGAAGCAGACGCCGGGCTTTACGTCGCGGCGGTCGCGACGCTTGCGCTTGGCCTTGGCGTCAACAGCGCCGTGCTGAGTCTTGCCCACGCGATCTTCCTGAAGCCGCTGCCACTTCCTGAGGCGTCCCGGCTCGTCCTCGTGGATCAGACGCACCCGAATCGGCTGCTGATCTATGCCTTCCCTCTTTCCTATCCTGACTACCTCTACTATCGGGATCACGTTCGTACGTTCGCCGGGCTGGCCGCTCACTACGCGACGATCGCCGATGCGCGTCAGCTTGCCCGACGGCGGATTCGGCGTCACCGGCAGTGTGGTGACGGCGAACTATTTCAGTGTGCTGCGACTCCAGCCATCGATTGGAAGGTTCTTCAGCGAGGACGAAGATCGTGTGCCGGGAAGGAATCCGGTCGCCATCCTCAGTCACGATCTGTGGCGGAGCCGGTTCGGCGGCGACCCGCAGATCGTGGGCGCGTCCGTCCGCATCAACGGCACGGACTTCACGGTCGTCGGAATTGCTCCTGAAGACTTCCGCGGAATCATGCGCGCAATTGATGCGGTGGAAATCTGGATTCCGACCACGATGTTCAAGGTCGGCTATCGCTTCTGCGACGGGCTGACGCGCGCGTGTCGAGTGGTCAATCTCGTCGGACGGCTCGCGGAAGGGATGACCCTGGAACAAGCGCAAAGCGAGCTGACCGTCCTGGCACGACAGCTCGAGACGATGTTCCCGGGAGACGAACAAGGGACGCGGAGTGGTCGTGCGACCGGCTCGTGGCATGCGCGTCGACGAGCAGAACCAGAACCGGCCAATAGTTGCCCTCGTGGCCGCAGCGGCCGCCCTGGTGCTGGTCGTTTCCTCTGCCAACGTAGCCGGCCTGCTTCTCGCGCGTGGTCTGCGGCGCTGGAAGGAAATCGCCATCCAGCTTGCGCTGGGAGCGGGCCGCGCGCGGCTCGTGCGTCAGCTCCTCGTGGAGTGTCTCGCGCTGGCCCTGACCGGGGGCGCAGCCGGGCTCATCGTGGCGGTCTGGTCGACTGACATCGCCCGGGGATTCTTCCGCTTCGTCGAGACAAGCGCCGACAGGAGCTTCGATCTCTCATTGGATTTCCGGGTCGTTGCTGCGGGATTTGCACTCGCCCTCGCGACAGGTGCTGCGACGGGTATCGCCCCTGCTCTTCAAAGCACTCGCACAGGCGCGCTCCCTGCATTGAAGGACGACACGGCTGGAGCCGGCTCGCGGCGAACACGGCTGCGCGAAGCGCTGATCGTGCTGCAGGTGGCCGTGTCGATCCTCCTCCTCGCCGCGAGCGGTCTCATGGTTCGCAGCTTTCTGATCGTGCACCGGGGCCCTGGTTTCAATCCCGACGAAATCATCGTGACGCGGCTGCGGCCAAGCCTCGTCGGCTACACGGCCGAACGGTCCTGGGCGTTTCAACGTGAGGTCATTCGCCGACTGGAAGCATTGCCTGGCGTGATCGCGCCCTGCACGTCGAGCGATGGCGCTGGATCCGATGGTCGCGCTTCGGTCGGAATGACGGCCGCAGTCTATTCCCGTTTCTCCTTGATGCGCTTGTTTGCGGCCTTGGTCAGCATTTTCCAGCGGCGCTTCTGTTCGAGCTGCGCGCGCTGATCCTGGCGACGGAACTCGTACTCCTGTTCGCGTACGAGCTTGAGATAGCTCTCGAGACGCGACTCGGCGACTTCGCCGCTCTGAACGGCCTCACGCACCGCGCACCCGGGCTCTGCCTCGTGACGGCAGTCGCGAAAACGACAGCCGGCCGCAAGCTCCGCGATGTCCGCGAACGCGCTCGAGAGCGCCTCTCCCGTATCCCACAGCTGAAGCTCGCGCATGCCGGGCGTATCGATCAGCACGCCGTGGCCAGGCAACATCACGAGCTGCCGCGCCGTCGTCGTATGACGCCCGTGGCTGTCGCTCACGCGGACGTCGCGCGTGCGAAGCAGATCCTGGCCGATCAGCCGATTCACGATCGTGGACTTGCCGACGCCGGACGAACCGAGCAACGCCCCGGTCTGGCCGAATCCCAGATGGTTTCTGAGCGCGTCGAGCGTAGCAGGCTCGCGACATGAAACTGCGTGAACCGCGATCGTCGGCGCGAGGGCGCGCACGTCTTCGACGTGGCGCTCGGGATCGTCGACGAGATCCGCCTTGTTGAGGACGATGACGGGCAGTGCCCCGCTCTCCCACGCGACCACAAGATATCGCTCGATGCGACGCGGGTTGAAGTTGTCGTCGAGGCCCGTCACGAGGAAGACCGTGTCGACGTTGGCAGCCACGACCTGTTCCTCGGTGCGGTCACCGGCGGCTCGGCGCGAAAAGCGGCTCGAGCGCGGCGAGACGGCGTGAATTCGCGCTTCGCCGTCCGACGCCGGCGGCTCGACGGCGACCCAGTCACCGACGGCCGGAAAGTCCGCGCGACCGGCCGCCTGATGCCGAAACCGTCCCGACACTCTCGCGAGCCACTCGTGTTCGCCGGTCAGCACGCGATAGATGTGCGTGTGTTCGAGACTGACGCGCGCCGGGAGCAGGCCGTCCGCCGCATATGGAGCGAAGGCTTCAGCCCGCCGCTCCGACCAACCAAGTGCAGCGAGATCGGTCATGTCGTCAGAGCGGCATTGTCGACCAATGCCGGATGCGGGGCAACTCGCCGGCCCAGTCTCAGCGACTGGTCGATTCGAAGGTCCGCAGGACCTCGGCGACCGACCACGCCTGCGCGACGCAGCCGCGGGGCGTGTACGGCGGCTCGGCATCGAAGATCTCGCTGATCGATCCCACGCACGCCTGACTGAGGTGGGCATCGAAGCCTTTCAGCAACTCGCGGGCACCCGCGCGATCTTCGGGATGAACCTTCAGCCATGCATCGATGAACGGCCCGATCAACCAGGCCCAGACGGTTCCCTGGTGATACGCCGCATCGCGCGACCGCAGGTCGCCGTAGTACTTCGGCTTGTACTCGGGGTGGCCAGGCGCGAGCGAGCGGAGCCCGACGGGTGTGAGCAACCGATCGTGGACCGTCTTCATCACCGCGGGCCAGCGGGACTGATCGAGCACAGGATGATCGAGAGAGATCGCAATGACTTGATTCGGCCGGCACGCCGGGTCATCACCGTGTTCGCCATCGACTACGTCGTACAGATGGTTTCCGGGTTCGTACCAGAACCGCTCGTTGAAAGCCTGATACGCGCGCTTCGCGTGCCCGGCCAGATCGATGGCCTCGGCACCGCCGTGCGCTCGCGTCCACGTATCGAGCAGGCACAGCGCGTTGTACCACAGCGCGTTGATCTCCACGGCCTTGCCGCGGCGCGGGGTGACGACCCAGTCGTCCACCTTGGCATCCATCCATGTCAGTTGGAATCCCTCGGCTCCCTGACGTAGGAGACCATCTCGCGGATCGACATGAATCCCGAACCGGGTGCCTCGCAGGTGATGCGAGACGATGTCCACGAGCGTCGGAAGGAGCGCGCGCAACGTGTCGACGTCGCCGGTGATGCGAACGAAGCGGTCGATCGCGTGAAAGAACCACAGCGTCGCGTCGGCGGTGTGGTACAAGCCCTCGCGCGCACCATCGGGAAACATGTTCGGGATGAGTCCGTCGCGGATGTAGTGGGCGAATGTCCGGAGGATGTAGGCGGCCTCGCGAAATCTGTGGGTGCACAACGTCAGCCCCTCGAGGCTGATCATCGTGTCGCGTCCCCAGTCGGTGAACCAGTGATAGCCGGCAATCACGGTGCGCACGTCTTCGCCTGCGGCCCGTGCTCTCGCTGCCTCTTCGACGCGACCTGCCGGCGTGATGATGAACTGATCCGCCGCGAGCACGAGCTCCACACCCATGCTGTCGCGGCTCGAAAGGCCGGCGATGTCCAGCAACCTCGATCGGCGATCGATCTCCGCTCGTTGCGCCTCGTCCGGATCGAGCGCTTCAATCGTGTCCCACGACTCGGTCGAGGCGATGAGGGTCGCGCTGCCATTCACGCTCAGGTCCGAGCGGAAGTACCCGGGACTCCATAACGACCCGACCGCGTCGTATCCGCGGCTCGCTTCGACTTGATACGAGACCGCGGAGATCCCCTTTTCATCGAGTGTTAGCGCGGCGTGCTCGCCTCGAATCGACAGCCGCAAGCTCGGAAGATCCGCACCGCCGGACAGCTCATAGCGGTTCCTCACCGCGGAAATCGTGTAGGCCTGCACCGACGATTGATTGACGGGCAGCTCGTGAGGGCGGAACTGTACCGAGGGCCTGAGCGTCAGACGCACCGGTCCGCTGCCATGCAGCATCCGGTACGTGACGTGGACGGTGTTCTGCGAGTGCGGCATCAGCACCCGCTTCTCGATCACGATTCCGCCAAGCTCATAACGCCAGACTGGCAGACCGAGCTCCAGCCGGAACTCGACGAGGTGCTCGCGTTTGTCCGACATGTTCGGTCCGGCCAGTTCGTCTTCGTCGCCGAGCCAGACGATTCCGCGATCGGGCAGCCGCACACGCTCGAGCAGGTGGTTCAGCATCACGAAGCGACCGAGCGGCGCCCGCAGCGCAGCGATGAGCAGGCCGTGATACCGACGCTTTACCATGCCGGCGACCGTTCCCGATGCATATCCTCCGAGGCCGTTGGTCACGAGCCACTCGCGGCGCAGGCCTGCCTCGCCGTCGATCTCCTCCGGATCGCGCGGATGAGGAATCACACGTACGAGCTCATTCGGCATTGGCTTCGCGGAGAGATTCAGCATGGAGCTCTGGACGGAGAAGGAGCGCCGACTCGGCGGAAACATGCAACGGCTCCAGCCGGAGCGGCGGCGTACCGCTCCCGCCATATCGAATCGCCTCGCTGCTCCATGCGATGACCCAGCGGGCACCGGCCGGGGGCGCGAGCAGCGGCTCGGGAATCGGGGCGAGATCGAGCTCGACCCCAAGGTTCACGATGAGGAGCCGCGAATCGCTGACGCCGATGTACCTGATGACGAACGCGTGCGGCGCGATGACCGCACCGTCGACGCGAAGACCGTCATTGGAGTTCAAACATGGGTCGGTTCGGCGGAGGTTCAGAAGATCTTCGTGAAGGGCGTACGCCTCGTGGTGACCGTCACGTTCGCGGAGATCCAGTTTGCAGCGCCGGAAAGTCGCCTCGCCCACGGGATCGTGGAGCGCGCGCCGTGTTTCGGGATCTGTCATGCTGGGGAATTGCTCGAGAAAGTCGCGTCTTCCTGTGCGAATGCCCTGTTTCAACTCCCGCCCATGATCCGCGAAGAATAGGAACGGAGCCGACGACGAGAACTCCTGCCCTTGAAAGAGCAAGGGCGTCGCGGGGCCAAGGAGCGTCAGAGCCGTCAGGGCGCGGTACCGTCCAGGTGAAGAGATCTGGTGGAGCCGCTTGCCTGACACACTGTTTGCAACTTGATCGTGGTTCTCGAGGAACGCCACGAACGCGTGCGTCGGGAGATCCAGTGCTGACCCGCCCCGGCGCTTTTTCTGCCAGGCATACCACTGACCCTGATACAGGTAGCCGTACTTGGCGATCGAGATGAACTCCTGCGGAGAACCCATGTAGTCCGTGTAGTAGGCTTCGCGGCGGCCAGTCAGGGCGACGACCGCCGTGTGGTGATAGTCGTCGTTCCAGGCCGCGTCCAAACCGTACCCTCCCGACGCGGCTGGCCGAACGAGCTTCGGATCCTGTGGCTCGTTCTCGGCAATGATGTAGACCTGACGTCGTCCGGCTGCGCTCCGCGCGCCTTTCACGATGGACGAGATCACGTGCTCGCGCGAGGCGTCGTGCACGTCCTGTGTCGCATCGAGACGAAGCCCGTCGAAATGGAACTCGTCAATCCAGTACCTCGCGTTGCCGACGAAGAACTCGCGGGCTGCCGGGGGACCCTCGAAGTTGAGCGCACGTCCCCAGTCGTTCGTGTAGCGATCCGTGAAGTAGTCCGGAGAGAATTCGGCGAGGTAGTTTCCGTCCGGCCCCAGGTGGTTGTAAACGACGTCGAGGATCACGCCGAGACCGCAAGCGTGCGCGCGATCGACGAAGGCACGCAAATCATCGGGCGTTCCGTAGAGGCGAGTGGGCGCATACAGGTCCACGCCGTCGTAGCCCCAGCCGAATCTGCCTGAGAAATCCGCCACGGGCATCATCTCGATCACGGTCACACCGAGCCGGGCCAGCTCCGGTAATTCCGCAGCCGCAGCTGCCCACGTGCCTTCGGTCGTGAAGGTCCCGACGTGCATTTCGTAGAGAACCTGACCGACGGGACCGATGCCCGGCCAGTCGTGGTCCGTCCAGTGGAAAGCCTGCGGGTCGACAATCATCGATGGCCCGTGCGGTCCGTCGGGCTGAAAACGCGAGGCCGGATCGGGACGCAACCGATCGCCGTCGAGACGGAACCAGTAACGGTCGCCCGCGCGAACATCATTGACCGTTGCGGAGAAGTAACCGTCTTCTTCCGGGGCGAGCGGAAGAATTCGACGATTTCCGCCGCGCCAGTCCGTCACGATGTCGACTGTTCGGCAGACCGGCGCCCACACACGTACGAGCGCAGCCCCATCCGGCTGGACCTCGACGCCGGCAGCCAGGCGTCGGCGGTGAGATGCGATCTCCATGTGGCTAGGTGGCTAGTGACATTCAAGACGGATTGGCCCGGCGCACGCGACCGGCAAGCCTCGCGACTGCCGAAGTCAGCACCGCTGAATCCACAGGCTTGGGAACATCTGCGACCGTATCACCGAGCATTTGGCGCACGCGCGGATCCGTGCGCGCAACGCTCGTCAGCGCGACGGCCGGAATGCGTCCACCCCGATCCGCGTCAAGCGTTCGCACTCTGCCCACGAGCCGATAGTGATCGTCCTGGGATGTGCCGTCTTCAGTGACGAGAACGTCAGGACGCCACGCCTCCAGCGACTCCAGCGCTTCGCCGATCGATGCGACACCTTTCTCGACGGCACCGCTCTGCCGCAGTACCGTCTCGACAATCTCACGCCCTTCAGAGTCGTGATCGAGGACGAGGACGCGCACGCCGTCGAGTGGCATGGTCTCGGACGAAGCGGCGCTTCTCATCGCCTCCAGCTCCGCCGCGGATCGCAACGGAAAACTCGCGATGAAAACTGCCCCTCCAGAGTTGCGGTTGTGCGCGACGATTTCGCCTCCGTGCATTTCGACGAGATCGCGGACGAGCGCCAGACCGACGCCGAGCCCTCCGGCCATGCGCGTCGGCGACGCGTCGACCTGCGTGAACCGATCGAAGAGTTTCGCGATGAAGCCTGCCGGAATGCCCGGACCACTATCCTCGACGGTCACGCACGCCTGATCGCCGGCAGCTTCGACAGTGACACTGATCTTCGATCCTCTCGGCGTGAACTTGATCGCATTCGCCAGCAAGTGCCACACGATCTGGCGCAGCCGCGCAGGATCGCCGAGAACGACCACTGGCGAATCCGGAAATCCCTCGCTGATCTCGACGGACTTTGCCCGGGCGGCGGGTGCAGCCGCGTTCCTCGCTTCGCGAGCGGCATCCACCAACGACACCGGCCGGCTCTCGATTCGCAGTCGGCCCGTCAATGCCTGCGACACATCGAGTAAATCGGCAGTGAGCTGGGCCTGCACCTGGGCGTTGCGCGCGATAGATTCGAGACCACGAGAAGACGCACCCGCGTCGAGCTTGCCGGATCGCAGGAGGTGGACCCATCCGAGCATCGCGTTCAACGGCGTGCGCAACTCGTGCGAGACCGTCGCAAGAAATTCGTCCTTCATGCGGTTTGCTGCCTCGCGGTCGAGGCGCGCTTCGTGCGCCTCGTTAGCGCGCATCTCGGCTACGCGCCGCGCACGGCGAAGCTCCGAGATGACCGCAGTCAGCAGCACTCCCTGAAGAATCAGCAGTGCAAGATGCGTGTGCCCTGCAATGCCCAATCGTTCGGCATCGCTCGCGCCGAGCAGGGCGGCGGCGACGGTAGCGAGGAGCGCCGGCCCCGTGCCGGCTGTCCACGCGGTCGCCATGACCGCGACTCCGAGCAGCAGAAACAAGCTCGCGTCGTCAACGAACAGCGCGAGTTTCTGGCTCAGAAGGAACACGACGCCGATGGAGCCAATCGCGAACGAGAAGCGCAGAGGGGCCGAAAACGTCGGAAACGGATACGCGTCGGCAGAGCGCGTCCCAAATGGTCCAGGTCCGCCGCGCGGCCTTGTGCGGCGCATGCCTCACCATCTCGCAACCGGCATGCCACGTGAATTGAAACCGTACGAGCTGCGAGTGGTCCGATCGCGAAAATAGCTCGTGCATCGAGGGAGGTTGCGCGATCGGACCACTAAGCAGGCCGAGGTTTCCCGGACCGGTCCTGCGCAGCTTCCTGTGCAGGAGGACGCTCGTCGATCTGAGGCGTGGGTGTCTCTGTCGTTCGGATGTCGAGCCGGGCGTCGGCTCCGGAACCCGAGGGCAGCCGCTCGACCTGTCCGACCACCCCGTCAATCAGCCCATATTCCTTCGCCCGGACCGCATCGAGGTAAAAGTCGGTCCGCTTGGTGTCGCGAATGATTTGGCGGAGGGGCTTGCCAGAACGCTCGGCCAGAATCCGATAGATCTGGCTCTGCATCTGTTTCAAACGGTCGAGGTGTTGTGCAGCCGCTGTGGTCGACTGCCAGCCTGCCCACTTGGCGGGTTCGTGAATCATGATCCACGAATGAGGGAACGCCAGTCGTCTCCCCGCGCTCGCAGCCTGAACTACGACGGAACCCATTGAGTAGGCCATTCCCTGGACGATGATAGTGACCTCCACTCCTCGCGAGACGAGATGGCGGATGGCATCATGCAATGCGAGACCGTCGGTCACATTGCCGCCGGCGCTGTTGACGTATAGGGTGATCGGCCGCGGGCTCTCGTTCGCGAGCTCACGCAGCTTCTCGATAACCGCCTTCGCGCTGTCCTTGTCGATGTCCCCGATCAGGTAGACGTCACGCAGACGATCGGATTGTTCCTTCCGCAGGATGTCCCGGACTGCGTCGACAAGCTCGTTCAGCAGGCGGTCGTTGATCTCCGTCATATGCACCAGCCGTTGGCATGCTTCATGTTGGTGACCTGCCCTGGCGACGAACACCGCCGCCGCGCCGAGGTCGGCCGCGAGTTTTCTGAGGAGGCCCAATGAGAAGTCGGGCTCACATCAAAGCTCACCCGATTCATCCAGCGCTGATCCCGTTTCCGTTCGCGTTTCTGACAGGGGCACTCCTCTTCGATGCGCTCGGCGTGCTCCTCGACGACATGTCGTACTTCCCTATGGCGAGCCGCATGACTGTCGTCGGGGTCATAGCCGGCCTGCTGGCTGCCGTTCCTGGCGTCATCGATTACTTCTCCACCGTGCCGCCTGCGAGCTCGGGCAAACGGCGGGCGACTACCCACGCCGTGCTCAACATCGCGGCGCTCCTGCTCTTTGCCGCCGGGTGGCTCCTGCGGCCGAGCAACTGGCGTCCAGATGCGATGACGATGATATGCGAGCTGGCCGGCACCGGGGTGCTGTTTTACTCGGGCTGGCTGGGCGGCATGCTGGTGACGCGTAACATGATCAGCGTCGAGCATCGATACGCCAACGCGGGGAAGTGGGACGAGGCGACGTTCAGTCGGGGGAAGGGCGGTCCGCTGGTTGTTGGAAAAACCGACGATCTGACTGACGATCAGATGAAGCTCATTCGCGTGAACGGCCACAGGCTCGTGCTGGCCCGCACGAACGGGGCCTACACCGTGTTCGAGGATCGCTGCACGCATCGCGGCGGATCGCTGGCCGACGGCGTATTGATCGACGGGACTGTCCAGTGCTTGTGGCACGGATCGCAGTTCGACGTGACGAGCGGCGCAGTCAGCTGCGGGCCCGCGAAGAAGGGAATCCGCGTTTACGAGGTGAAGGAGAAGGACGGGGACGTGGTCCTCGTTTCGCCACCGGAATCATGAACTTCTCCGCCGTCAGAGCGTCTGAAAAGCTGACCACCTTCACGTCGACGAGCCCGGCGTGTCTGCCCGCCATCATCGTGTCCGCCTCGGTGATCTCGCGCTTTCCTTTCGGCCGCACGATCCAGAGCGCGCCGTCTGGTTTGAGATGGGATGCGAGCTCGGCAACTCGTTCCAGCGCGGCGCGGCGATTCGCGAGATAGAAGATAACGTCTGCATCTCCGCGCTGCGGGGCGGCCGCGCGGCGCACCACCGTTGCTCCTCGAGCCTCCAGTTCCGCAGGAAACGCCTCCTCGATCGCACCAAGCAGCACTACATTCATTCCCGGTTTTACCCCCAGCTTGTCGAGGCGTGAGGGCGGATTCTGGATGCGGTGGGCCCATTTCTTCGCGGCGTCGCCAATCTCGAATTCCGCGATCCGCTCGCCGAAACGGACGCGCAGACACCCATCGTCCGCGACGGCGCTCGTGATTTGCGAGAGCGGGATGGAGAGGCGGACCGGCCCGCGAAAAACGAGGTCCTTCTGCTCGAGCCACGCGGTGCCGCGAGCCGATTTGCCGTCGATGGTCAGCGTGCACGATGCGTCGTAGCCCATAGTTGATCCGAGGTCAGAAATCAGAAGCTGGCAGAGCGAACGGGAGACGACCAGGTTCAACTGGGTCTCGCCAGACGCTTTTCAAGGCTCGAAAGGTACGACGCCATGGTGGCTTCGTAGCCAGACACGAACCTCGCCACGAAGCGGAAGAGCGGATTGTAGATCTCGCCGTTCTCGGTGATAGTCAGCGTGCTCCTGGTTCCCGCGGAAGCGATCTCGTAGGTCCATGTTCCACCGAATGGAAGGTCTGCATCGGCGATCCGAACGACCAGAAGTCGCGGAGCTTCGCTGCGCTCGACGACCAAGGGGATCGGTCCCGTACTGGTCTCTTCAATCCAGGCTTTCTGCCCCTGCCGGTCCGGAAGCGTTTTGACGCTCTTTACGCCGGCACGCCAGGACGGAAACGCTTCCACGTCGGTGATTGTCTGCCAGATCCTCTCGGGTGACGCGCCAAACGTGGCCGATCGTGATGCGAAGTGACCGCGCGGCTGGAGCAACCCGAGGATGACAATCGCCGCTGCGATGACAGCGAGTCCGACGACTACAATCAACAGCCACTTCATAAAGCCTCCTTCTCCCTTCGTTGGGTCGCGTACCTCGCCATCTGATCGTCGGCGGCTCGCGCGAGCAGCGCGAGCCCTCGAAGGGCTGCCTCTCGCTCGTCGTCAGCCAGGAGGGAGACGAGCGCTTCCACTCGGGCGGGATCGAGCACTGAATTGGCTTCGCGGACGCGGACCCCGGCTGCCGTGAGCCGAAGATGAACGCGTCGGCGGTCGCTGGTGTCGCGGAGCCTCGTCACGTACCCCTTGCGTTCAAGGCGATCGATCGTCAGCGACATCGTCCCGGCGGTGACGCCCATGTGGCGCGCGAGATCGTTCAGTGTCATCGGATCGATCTCATCGAGGTGATCGAGCACGCTCGCCTGATGCCGGCTGAGGCGGCGCTGCGTCTGCGGATCGTGGACGTGGCGCGTGTGACACGCGAAGAAGATTCGCGGATAGAGCTCCATCAGTCGAGCGGCGGCCGCGGCAATCTGGCTCATGCGCGCCGGAGCATTTTCGGCGAGATGATTTTGTTTTGTCAAATCAAATATAATTCCTGTAAATTGTTATAAACCGGACGGCTTGCACATTCGTCCAATCGTCCGTCACGCAGACACAAAGTTGTCAGCGTTCGCTGATGCTGGTGACCGCTTTCGGGACAAAACCATTCCGCAAACGGTCAGGCCGCGAATCAAGCTCACCCCGAGCCTGCGAGACAAACGACGCAGCTGGAATAACTTGCACGGGACTCAACCCCGTGGCATTGGTTTGGGATATCTGCCCTGTGCTGGAGTCTCTCTTGTGAGCCGGGAATCACATCCCGCTGAGGATCGAGACTCTCCCGAAGCTCAGGACAGAGGCAATCAATGGTCGATATCGCGCGTCCCGCAAGCGTCAAGCGTCAGAAGAAGATCCGCCGCATCCTCTACGCGGTCGGTGCACTCGTTGTGATCGGCGCAATCACTGTCGGAGTGATGCGGCTTCAGCCGGCTGCTCCGGGAGTCGATCGCGCGACCGTCTGGATCGACACGGTCAAGCGAGGGCCAATGACCCGGCAAGTACGCGGCTCCGGCACGCTCGTGCCCGAGGACATCCGATGGATTCCGGCGACGACGCAAGGGCGGGTCGAGAGGATCGTCCTGAGGCCTGGCGCGACGGTCAACACGGACACGGTCATCCTCGAATTGAACAGCCCCGATGTGCAGCAGGCCGCGAAGGATGCGGAGCTCGCGTATCAATCAGCCAAGGCGGCCTACGAGAACCGCAAGGCAGAATTGGAAAGCCAGCTTTTGAGTCAGATGTCGGACGTTGCCACCATCGAATCGAATTTCAAACAGGCGACGCTGACACTGGAAGCGAACGAGGAGCTTTACAAGAGCGGTCTCATCTCGGAGCTGCAGCTCAAACAGTATCGCGGAAACGCGGAGGAACTGAAAAACCGGCTGGCTGTCGCCCAGAAACGACTCGAGATTTCGCGCGCGGGCATGCAGTCACAACTGGCGCCGCAGGAAGCCGAGGTGAACCTGCGCCGCGCGGCGCACGAACTGTCGCTTCGAAAGCTCGATGATCTCCGGGTGAAGGCGGGCATGACAGGCGTGCTACAGACGGTCGCCGTCGAGCGCGGCGCGCAGGTCGCTCCCGGAACGAACCTCGTTCGCGTCGCCGATCCCACGAACCTGAAGGCCGAGCTGCGGATCGCAGAAACGCAGACGAAGGACATTCGCATTGGCCAGGCTGCGGAAGTCGACACGCGCAACGGCGTCGTCAAGGGTCACGTCTCGCGCATGGACCCGTCGTCCACAAACGGAACGGTGGGCGTGGACGTCATTCTCGACGGAGAGTTACCGCCAGGCTCGCGCCCGGACCTGAGCGTCGACGGCACGGTGCTCCTTGAAAAGCTGGACAACGTGATCAACGTCGGGCGGCCGGCATTCGGTCAGGAAGAGAGCACGATCAGCCTCTTCAAACTGACGCCCACCGGTGAAGCCCATCGTGTCAATGTCAAGCTGGGGAAAGCGTCGGTCAATACCATCGAGATCAAGGAAGGCCTGCAGCCTGGAGATCAGGTGATCTTGTCCGACATGTCAACCTACGACCAGTTCGATCGTATTCAGCTGAAATGAACATCCCGGGTCGTGAATGGCCCGGCACGCGACGCAACAACAAAGGAGCCACGATGAACACCGCCGCGCCGACCCTCATCCATCTCGACGGCGTCACGAAGGTCTTCTTCACTGACGAGGTCGAAACGCACGCGCTCGCAGGCATTCACCTCGAGATCAAGAGCGGGGAATACATCGCCATTGCCGGACCGTCGGGCTGCGGCAAGTCGACGCTGCTGTCGATTCTGGGGCTCCTCGATTCACCCACCGAAGGCAAGTACACGCTCAACGGGAAGGCCGTGGCGGACCTGCCGCTCTCCGAGCGCGCTCGCGTTCGTAACCGCGAGATTGGATTCATCTTTCAGAGTTTCAATCTCATCGGCGATCTGAATGTCTATGAGAACGTCGAGCTTCCTCTCACCTACCGCGGTATGAAGGCGGCCGAGCGGAAGGAACGCGTGATGAACGCGCTCGAGAAGGTCGGCATGGCGCACCGCGCGAAGCACCTCCCCAGCCAGCTCTCGGGCGGCCAGCAGCAGCGTGTCGCGGTGGCGCGCGCCGTCGGCGGATCACCGTCGATTCTGCTCGCGGACGAGCCGACTGGAAACCTCGACTCCAAGAACGGTGAAGCCGTCATGGAGCTGCTCCGTGAGCTGCACCGCGAGGGCGCGACCATCTGCATGGTCACGCACGATCCCCGATACGCGCGGCATGCGGATCGCTCCGTTCACCTCTTCGACGGTCGTGTCGTCGAGGAAGACGGCAGCAAACGGGCGGAAAAGGAGCTCGAGGAGAGCGGTTTCCAGATCGAGCACTAACCAATTGCCGATTGCTGACTGCTGATTGCCAACGAGGCTGCTCCAATCGGCAATCAGCGATCCGGGATTCAGAATCGGCATGCTTCACGACCTTCGGTACGGTCTCCGCGTTCTGGCCAAGAGCCCGGCGTTCACCATTGTCGCCGTGCTGTCGCTGGCGCTCGGCATCGGCGCGAACACGGCGATCTTCAGCCTCGTCAACGTGCTCCTGCTCAGGCCCATTCCTGTGCGGGAGCCCGACCGGCTCGTGTCGGTCTTCACGACCGACCAACGGAATCCCGGCAACCTTCCCGTCTCACACCTCAATTTCAAGGACCTCCGCGATCAGAACGACGTCTTCACCGGGATGGCGGCGTTCACGTTCGCGCAGGTGAACTGGGCGAAGGGGACAGCGTCGGAACAACTGCTGGTGCAGCTGGTTTCCGGTGAGTACTTCTCGCTCCTCGGCGTCAGCCTTCGGCTCGGTCGCGCCATTCTTCCAGAGGAGGATCGCAAGCCGGCCCCCGTTGCCGTCCTCGGTCACGGCTTCTGGGAGCGGAGCCTCGGAAGCGACCCGAACGTGATCGGCAAGACACTGATCGCGAGCTTCATCCCGGCGCGGCGCGCGACACGGATCGATCCGCTGATCGCGCTTCGTACTGAGTAGCCGGGGGTCGGGATTCGGGGTTCGAGATTCGGCGTCGACAGCTGCCAACGAAGTGTTGGTCGGTCGGCAGGTCGGTAGGTCGGTGGCTCGGGGACCCAAAGACCAAAGACGGGCATCATGCTGATTACAGACCATCTGAAGGATCATCGGAGCGATTCGCCGGACCGCGTGCGGCACGCCGTACGGACGACCGATCCTCGCGTGCTCATCGCCGACGATCAAGCCGACGTTCTCGAAGCATTGCGGCTGCTGCTCAAGGCGGAAGGCTTCCACCTGGAGACGGCTTCGTCTCCCGCAGGCGTTCTTGGAGCAGTCGAGGCGCGGGAGTTCGATGTCGCGCTGATCGATCTCAACTACGCGCGAGACACGACGTCCGGCGAGGAAGGCCTCAATCTCCTCTCGCGGATCCAGTCGATCGATCCCACGCTGCCGGTCGTCGTCATGACTGCCTGGGGCAGCGTCGAGGTCGCCGTCGAGGCCATGCGCCGCGGCGCACGGGACTTCATCCAGAAGCCGTGGGACAACGCGCGTCTCCTGGCGATCATCCGGACGCAGATCGAGCTGAGTCAGGCGCTTCGCAAAGGCCAGCGTCTCGAAGCCGAGAACTCATTGCTGCGCGGCGAAGGCATGCCGAAGCTGATCGCCGAATCATCGGCGATGCAGAACGTCCTGCAGGTCATCTCACGCGTAGGACCGTCGGACGCCAACGTGCTAATCCTCGGCGAGAACGGCACCGGCAAGGGAGTCGTTGCCCGCGCCTTGCACGCGGTATCGAGCCGCGCATCGCGCCCGATGGTCATCGTGAACTCCGGTGGCGTCTCCGAGGGCGTGTTCGAAAGCGAGCTGTTCGGCCACGTACGCGGCGCGTTCACCGACGCGAAAACGGATCGCGTCGGCCGGTTCGAGCTCGCCGACCTGGGCACGCTCTTCCTCGACGAAATCGCGAACGTGCCGCTCAGCCAGCAGGCAAAGCTTTTGCGCGTCATCGAGACCGGCGAGTTCGAGCGGCTCGGATCGTCACGCACGCGGCGCGTCGACGCCCGGATCATCTCCGCGACCAATGCGAACCTCCCGGAGGAAGTGGCGACGGGCCGCTTCCGTCAAGACCTGCTCTTCCGCCTGAACACAATCGAGATTCGGCTTCCGCCGCTGCGTGACCGTCGAGAGGACGTGCCCCTGCTCGCGCAGCACTTCCTCCGGCAGCACGCGCAGCGCTACCGCAAGCGGCTCACGGGATTCGAGAGCGCAGCGATGCAGATGCTGCTCGAGCACGGCTGGCCGGGGAACGTTCGCGAGCTGGATCACGCGATTGAGCGCGCCGTACTCATGGCGCCCGGTCCGCTTGTGAAGCCTGCCGACCTCGGCCTCCGCTCGTCGCGCGAAGGGGGCGGACGCCTCGAGGACATGAGCCTCGAGGACGTCGAGTGTTTCCTGATCAAAAAGGCGATGACGCGCTTCGACGGCAACGTCAGTCAGGCCGCAAAGGCGCTCGGCCTCAGCCGAAGCGCACTGTATCGGCGACTCCAGCGCTACGGACTGTAAAAAAGGGAAAGCGCCTGCGGCCGCGGCGAGCGAGCGGAGCGAGTCGCGCCGCAGCGCGTGGGGGTGGGGCCCCACGCGCACCAAGAAATGCCTTCAGAGCCGAAGAGTAGAATAACCTCCGTGTTCTCCAGCTTTTTCCCTTTCCCCTTGTCCCTTGTCCCTTTTCCATTTCCCTTTGCATGAGCGCCAGCGTCCGCCGGACACCTCGTCTGAGCCACGACCGCCGCATTCTGCTGATGGCGTTGGCCTCGGCGGCGCCTGGCGCGGCCATTTCGCTCATCTTCCTCTGGACGGGCGACTACACTCCCAAGGTTCAGTGGACCCTTACCGTCTTCATCGTTGCGTTCTGTCTGGGATTCGCGTTTGCGCTGCGCGAGCGAGTGGTGCTGCCGCTTCAAACGCTCTCCAACCTTCTCGCGGCGCTCGGCGAAGGCGATTTCTCGATCCGTGCGCGCGGCGCGCGCGGCGGCGATCCGCTGGGCGAGGTGATGATCGAGGTCAATGCGCTCGTCGAGACGCTGAGACATCAGCGGCTCGATGCGCTCGAGGCGACGACGCTCCTCCGGAAGGTCATGGCGGAGATCGACGTTGCGGTGTTCACGTTCGACGAAGAGCACGTGCTCAAGTTCGTGAATCGCGCCGGCGCGCGGCTCCTCAGCCAGCCTGCAGAGCGCCTGCTCGGCCGACATGCCGAGGAGCTCGATCTGGCGGACTGCCTCGCGGGAGAAGCCCCCCGCGTCATCAACACAGGGTTCCCGGGAGGCGTGGGGCGGTGGGAAATCCGGCGCAGCCGGTTTCGGCAGGGTGGCAGGCCTCACGAGCTCCTCGTGCTGTCGGATTTGAGTCAGCCATTGCGCGAGGAAGAGCGGCAGGCCTGGCAGCGGCTGATACGGGTCATCGGCCACGAGATGAACAACTCGCTCGCGCCGATCAAGTCGATCGCCGGAAGCCTCGCGATGATCGCGGAACGCGATCCTCCCCCATCCGACTGGCAAGAGGACGTGCAGCGCGGGCTGAGCGTCATCGCCTCGAGATCGGAGTCGCTCAGCCGGTTCATGAGCGCGTACGCACGACTTGCGAAGCTGCCGCCACCGAAACTGGCCCCCCTGGATGTCGCTGCCTTCGTCGATCGCGTCGTCACGCTCGAGAAGGCGCATCACATTCGCGTCTCGCCGGGGCCGCGGTTGATGATACAGGGCGACGGGGACCAACTGGAGCAGCTCCTGATCAATCTGATTCGCAACGCTCTCGATGCCGTCAAGGAAACCGGAGGGGGCGTGCGCGTCGGATGGCAGCGCGTTGCCGCGTCGTCGCCGCCGGCACTGGAGCTGTGGGTCGAAGACGAGGGACCTGGCCTCTCGAACATGGGCAACTTGTTCGTCCCGTTTTTCACGACGAAACCCGGCGGGTCCGGCATCGGTCTGGTGCTGAGCCGCCAGATTGCAGAAGCTCACGGCGGTAGCCTGGCGCTCGAGAACCGCGAAGATCGTTCCGGCGTCCGCGCAAGTCTCCGCCTGCCGCTGCACGCGGTCGTCCAGCCCAGGCCGGAAGCCGTCGCGCAAGTCTGATGACTGACCTCAACGAACCAATCCTCCCCGGCACTGCGGCAACTGACTACGAGCGGTACCTCCGGACCGACGAGCTGCTATCGCTTCAGAAGACGCCCGAAGAGGTCGTGCACCGCGATGAGCACTTGTTCCAGACGGTGCATCAAGCGTCGGAGCTGTGGCTGAAGCTCGCGTGCCTGGAGATCGAATCGGCTACCACGCTCATCCGGGAGGAACGCGGGGCAGCTGCCGTCAGGTTGCTGCGCCGCGCCAACGATGCGATCACGCTCGTCGCCGACCAGCTCCACATGCTCGAGCACATGGCGCCGGGCGATTACGCGGTGGTCCGAACCGCGCTCGGACACGGCGCCGGATTCGATTCACCAGGATTTCGCAGAGTGCACCGCATTTCGCCCATTCTCGGAGAGACCTTCGCCGGATACCTGACGGCTCGACAGCTTTCGGTGCTGGATGTGTACGAACGTGGGTATACGCTAGAGGAACCGTATCAGCTCGCCGAACAGTTGATCACGTGGGACGAGCGGATCCTTCTCTGGCGCTTCCATCACCTGAAAGTCGTCGAGCGCATCATCGGCGGAAACGTGATTGGTACGCAGGGAACGCCTGTCGAAGTGCTCGGCAGACGAATCGATGTGCGCTTCTATCCTGAGCTGTGGACCGTCCGCGACGAGATTACCCGTCGATCGAAACTCGGCGCGGACGGACACGGGATGGATCGGCAGAGGACTGATCACGAATGACGGCGGAGGTCCGGAGAGCGGCCGGACCTCCGCCGTCAGCAGTTACCGTCCGCGACCATCGGCCGCAGGATCCGCCCAGAAGACGCGTGTAGCCATCTGCTATCCTGCCCCCATGTGGACTCGGCTGTTCGAAGGTCCGGTTGATTGGCAGGCGATCGTCACGGCGGTCGTGCCGACGCTGTTCCTGGCGTGGCTTGCCGCACGCGCAGTCCGGCGCCTCGCCGTGAGTGCGCTGCGCGCGATGCTGCGCGACGCGCTGCTGCAGTCGAGCCCGCTCGTTCGCGGACCGCTTCGATTGGTCGGCGCGCTGGTGTTCCTTCTCGTCGTGAGCCTTCTCTTGTTCCCCGCATTCGAGCTCGCCGGCCTCAAACCGCGCGCGGGCATTCACCTGACGACGATTGCCGCCTGGGTGTTCGAGCATGGAATGAAGGTTCTGCTGATCGGGCTCATGGCATACGCGCTGGTTCGTTCGATGGACCTGTTCGTGAAGCGGTTCGAGCACGAAGTCACTCAGGGGACCGGCCTCGACGCGCTCGAGCGGGCCAAGCGCGCGCGAACGCTCGGCGCTGTCGTCAGCAAGGTCTCGACCGTCCTGATCGCGAGCATTGCGGTGCTCATGGTGCTTCGCGAATTCCAGATCGACATCGCGCCCGTTCTCACGGGCGCCGGCATCGCAGGGCTGGCCGTCGGTTTCGGCGCGCAGACGCTGGTTCGCGACGTCATCAGCGGATTCTTTCTCATTCTGGAGAATCAAGTGCGCGTCGGGGACGTCGCCACGATCAACGGAACCTCCGGCTTGATCGAGGAAATCAACCTGCGAACTATCGTGGTTCGCGATATCGAAGGGGCCGTTCACGTCTTTCCGAACGGCGCCATCAACACGTTGGCGAATCGCTCGAAGGACTTCTCCTATTACGTCGTCGACGTCGGCGTGCCGTATCACGAAGATCTCGACCGTGTCACGGAAGTGCTCCGCGAGGCTGGAGCAGAGCTCCAGATGGATTCCAGCTTCGCCCCGTACATCCTCGAGCCGCTGCAAGTCCTCGGTGTCGAGGCGTTCAACGACTGGTCGATTGTGATGAAAGCGCGAATAAAGACGGTGCCGCTGAAGCAGGGGGACGTCGGCCGGGAGCTGCGCAAGCGAATCCGTCAGGCGTTCGATCGCCACAATATCGAAGCGCCGTTTCCGGGCCGCGTGCCACCTCGCGAGGGGGCCGCCGAGACAGACGCTAGAACCGAAGGTTAGAGTGAACCACGTCACGATCGCTCGAACTTCCAACTTCTAGCTTCTGACAGTGGCGCTCACTTCAGTATCCGGTTTGTGGTTTGTGTATGGGTCTCTGCCCCTTCGATTCCTGGACGATCTTAACGCCGGCGCTGGCGCCGACACGCGTCGCACCGGCAGCAACCATGGCGTTCACGCCTTCGAGGTCGCGCACGCCACCAGCGGCTTTCACGCCCATCTCGGTGCCGACGACATGGCGCATCAAGGCGACGTCCGCGACCGTGGCGCCGCCGGGGCCGAAGCCGGTCGACGTCTTCACGAAGTCAGCGCCAGCGGCTTTGCTCAAGGTGCAGGCCGCGACCTTCTCCTCGTCGGTTAAGAGCGCAGCCTCGATGATCACCTTGCTCACGACACCGCACTGCCGGCAGGGATCCACGACAGCTTCGACGTCGCGCTCGACCGTGCGCAAGTCACCGGACTTGAGCGCACCGACGTTGATGACCATGTCGATCTCGGTGGCGCCGTCATAGATCGCGCGGCGGGTCTCGTAGTGCTTGACGTCGGGTGTCGTGGCCCCGAGCGGAAACCCCACAACCGAGCAGACACCTACGCCCGTGCCGCGCAAACGTGCCGCTGCCAGCGCCACCCAAACAGGATTGACGCACACGGTGGCGAAACGGAATTCCGCCGCTTCGCGGCAAAGCTTTTCGATATCCGCGCGAGAAGCTTCCGGCTTCAAGAGCGTGTGATCGATGAGTCCCTCAATCCCGCCCGGCGCCCCGCCGGGCGCGTGCACCCCTATTCGAGACGCACCTGCGTCGAGCACGCCGCGAAGGCGATCCGGGCAACATTCGACGAGGACTGCATGACAGCCACACTGCTCCCCACCGGGGCGACGCACCTGCGCCGCGAGCAGCTCCTCAGTAATGATCTCGATGAGTCGTTGTAAGTCCGCCGGTTGCATAACCCGATGCTGTCGAACACGAACCCGGAAACCGAATTGCTTGCCGTAAGCGAGCTACCGAACTACCGAACCACCGAGCTACCGAGCCACCGTTTCTCAATGCGGTTGGGGCCCCACCCCCAACCGCTCTCGCTCGCGCATTGCACCCCGCATTCGCGCTCGCTCGGGCCGCAGGCGCTGCTACCGGGCTTGCTCTTCCAGCCGTTTGATCTTCAGCAGACGCCGAATGTAGCGCGGCTCCTTCATCGGCGTCCCAAGCCACACATTCACGATGCGGATCGCAGCGTCAGGAGCGGGAACGAGCGTCGAACCGAGCGTCAGCACGTTCGCGCCGTTGTGCTCCCGAGAATAGCGCGCGATCGTTTCGTCGGGGCACATGGCCGCGCGGACTCCACGCACTTTGTTCGCCGCGATTGCCGATCCGATCCCCGCGCCATCGATGACGATGCCAGCGTCCGCTTCGCGCCGTGAAACGGCTAGGGCGACGACGGCTGCGATATCCGGGTAGTCGACCGGTTCGCTCGTTTCGGTCCCGATGTCGTCGACCGCGAGGCCGCGACCGCGCAAATGCTGAACCAGCGCGCGCCTCAGCGCGATCCCGGTGTGATCGCTGCCGATGCACACACGCCGTATTTCGGCGGTTGGCGCGAGATCGTCTGGAAGCCCGTGATCGGCCCCGGTCGTGAGCACCGTCACACGACGAGCTTTCAGCGTATCGCGCGCGAGGGGCGTCACGTGCCCCTTCGGTGCGAGCTCCACGGTTGCGCCGATGTCGAGCGTACGCGCGTCCGCCTCGGTGATGATCTCGAAGCGTTTCATGAGCCGTCCAGCACTGCGATGTGCGAGAGGTTCCGGTACTTCTCGCCGTAATCCAGCCCATAGCCCACCACGAACTTGTCCTCGATGGTGAAGCCTATGTACTCCACGGTGACGTTTACCAGCCGGCGCGACGGCTTGCTCAGAAGGCAGGCCGTCCGCAACGAGCGCGGTGCTCTCGCGCGGAGCACGCCCTGCAAGTACATCAGCGTCAGGCCGGTATCCACGATGTCTTCGACGATGACGACGTGGCGGCCCTCGAGACGGGAATCGAGATCCTTGAGCAAACGTACTTCGCCAGACGTGTGGGTGGCCTTGCCGTAGCTCGAGACGGCGATGAAATCGAGGGTCACGCGGGCGCTCATCGCGCGGACGAGGTCCGACATGAACATGAATCCACCCTTCAGCACCCCGACGAGATGAATCTCCTCGTCCGGCGGGTAATCGCGTTCGATTTCACCCGCCAGCTCTCGCACGCGCGCCTGGACCTCTTCCGCTCTGATCAGCGTCTCCATTTAATCGCCAGCCCCCAACCTGTCGACGTGCCGAACCAGCGACCCGAATCCCGAGCCCCGGCACCACGAGAGCCAATGACTCATCATGAGCCGGCTCACCCCGCCGCATGAAAGAGAACGAATCCCGAACACCGAACCACGAATCCCGGCTTCACCGAGCAACCGAACTACCGAGCGACCGAGCATCTTCTCTCAGTGCGCGTGGGACCCACCCCCACGCTGCGGCTCGACTCGCTTTGCTCGCTCGCCGCGGCCGCAGGCGCTGCTACCGAATTCCGAACCCCGGCTGTTTCACTTAACGGCGGCCCTCACCTTTTCGGCCCACGCCCTCGCTTCAGCAAGCACCGACGACTCATTCAGCGTCAGCACGCGCCGGTCGCGCATCAGCACGCGGCCGTTCACGATCGTCGTTCGCACATCGTCGCCGCGCGTGACGTAGACGAGATGCGAGACGGGATCGTACATCGGCGTCTGCCGGGCGGCGCTCATCGAAACAACGATCAGATCGGCGCGTTTGCCGACCTCGAGTGAACCGATCTGCTGTTCCAGCCCCAGGGCGCGCGCACCTTCGATCGTCGCCATCTGCAGCGCCACCAACGCCGGAATCGCGCGCGGATCGCCGGTCTTCAGCTTGTGCAGGAAGGCAGCCTGCCGCATCGCCTCGAACATGTCTAGATCGTTGTTGCTCGCGGCGCCGTCGGTCCCGAGCCCAACCGCGACACCGGCTTTACGCAGGTCGGGAACGGGTGACGTCCCGCTCGCGAGCTTCATGTTGCTCTCAGGGTTGTGCGCGACGCCGACATGCCGGTCGGCAAGGGTTCGAATATCGCTGGCGGTTACCCACACGGCATGTGCGGCGAGCGTTCGCGGTCCCCAGAAACCAATCGAATCGAGGTACTCGACAGGCGTCGTCTTGAATTGCTCGCGCGCGGTTTTCACTTCGTCCTGAGTCTCGGCAAGGTGCGTAATGACCGGCACCTGCTCACGATCGGCGAACGCGCGTATCGCTTTCAGCGTCGACGTCTCGAGCGTGTACATCGCGTGCGGCGCAATTGCCGGCACGATCAGGTCGTCCTTGGCAAATTCCTGGACGAATCTGCCGGTGCGGGCGATCGATTCCTCAGGCGTTTTCGCGTCCGCAACCGGGAACTTGATGATCGTCTGACCGAGCACGCCGCGTAGGCCCGCTTCCCTCGTCACGCGGCCGATCTCTTCCTCGAAGTAATACATGTCGGCGTAGGTCGTCGTCCCCGACTGAATCATCTCGAGCGTAGCCAGACGCGTCCCCGCACGAACGAATTCGGGCGTGACGGTCTTTGCTTCGGCCGGAAAGATGTACTTTTGCAGCCAGTCCATCAACGCCAGATCGTCGGCCAGCCCGCGGTACAGCACCATGGGCGCGTGCGTGTGCGTGTTGATGAGACCCGGCAGGACGACCTGACCGTTCGCGTCGATCGATTCTTTGGCCGCGTATTGCTTTTCGACAGCCGCCGGCGAGTCCACCGCGATGATGTCGCGTCCGTCAATCGCGATAGCTCCGGGTGTCAGCACACGCGCCGCGGCGTCCATCGTTACCACGGTTGCGTTCGTCACGATCAAGGACACCTGTCGGCGGCCGGACTGCTGTCCGATCAGAGCGACGGTGCTGATAAGGAGTGCGAGGCAGGCGCGCCGCATCGTTGGCGGGCCGATTGTATCAGCTTCCTCTCGCGGCTTTAGCGCTCAAGTTGAAGACCGCTGGGCGCTTTGCATTTCTCAATGCGCATGGGCCCCACCCCCACGCGCTGCGGCTCGTCTCGCTTCGCTCGCTCGCCGCGGCCGCAGGCGCTTTTCTTCTCTCAATGCGCGCGGGGCCCCCCACCCCCACGCGCTGCGGCTCGTCTCGCTTCGCTCGCTCGCCGCGGCCGCAGGCGCTTTTCCCTTTTCCCTTTTGCGTTCTCCCTTTGTATAGTGAACGCCGTGCCTGTCCACATCGTCGAGCACCCGCTCGTGCACGACGCGCTCGCGACGCTCCGTGATGCGGCGACGCCGAGCGAGCTGTTCCGCCGGATGGCCGTCCGAATAAGCCTGCTCCTCGCCGCCGAGGCGACGCGCGATGTGCCGAGCGTTGCGGCGCGTATTCAGACACCGCTCGGTCCGGCGGAAGGACGCCGCGTGAAGGACTCTGTAGTCGTCGTGCCGGTTCTGCGGGCTGGACTCGGCATGCTCGATGCCGTGCTCGAGCTGATCCCGACGGCCCGCGTGGGCCATATCGGGCTTCAGCGCGATGAGCTCACGGCGGTCGCCTCGCAGTATTATGCGAAGCTTCCGGCGGACCTGTCGGGCGCGTTCGTCCTCGTGATCGATCCCATGCTGGCAACGGGTGGAAGCGCCGTCGCCGCGCTCGACCTCCTGCAGCGCGCAGGCACGCGCACCGTCCGGATGATCTGCATCGTCGCCGCACCGGAGGGCCTTGCGCTCGTCGAGCAGCATCATCCCGATGTTCATATCTACACGCCGGTCATCGATGAAGGATTGAACGACCATAAGTTCATCGTTCCGGGTCTTGGCGATTTCGGGGACAGGCTCTACGGCACATAGCGGTCTTTACCACGGCTCCGTTTCACGCGAGGGCAGCATGAAAGAAGCACAAACCGGCAGTACGGTTGAACCGGTCCAGGCGGAGCGACGGGCGCAGCCGCGAGTCGCCGAAGACAAGTGGCGGACGGCGCTCACGTCCATCGAGCCGAACAAGATCCTGGTACGCGGGTACCCGCTCGACGAGCTGATGGGTCGAGTGACATTCGGCGAAGCGATTTATCTGCTGTTCATGGGCGAGCTGCCGACGCCCGGGATCGGCCGGCTGATGGAAGCGATGCTGGTCTCGTTCATCGATCACGGGACGACACCGCCCTCGACGATGGCGGCGCGGAACACGGCGACGACAGGCGCGACGTTGCGCGCGTGCGTGGCGGCCGGTGTACTCGGGTTTGGCCGCTATCACGGCGGCGACATCGAGAGCTGCATGCAGTTCCTCGACGCGGGACTCGCGCTCGTCCGCAGCGGCCGTAGCTATCGCGACGCCGCCGAGGCGATCGTCCAGCGCTGCCGCGACGCCGGCGAGCCGACGCCCGGGTTCGGTCACCGGTTTCACACGCGCGATCCGCGCGCCGCGCGGCTTTTTCAAATGGCCCTGGAGCTCGAGGTCGAGGCCGATCACATCCGTATGATCCGCGCCGTCGAAGTCGTGCACCACGAAGGCCCCGAAGGCCAGAATCTTCCGGTCAACATCGATGGAGCAATCGCCGCGCTCTGCGGCGACCTCGGCATCCCGCCCGACACGGCCAATGCGCTCTTCATCATCTCGCGGGTGCCCGGAATCGCGGCGCATGCAGAAGAGGAACGCGAACGGCAGAAGCCGATGCGACAGATTGATCCCAAGGACCATCGCTACGATGGTCCATCCGAACGACGGCTCCCTGAACGACGCAAATAAGGGGAGACCGAGCCCTCCTCTACGAGGATCGGCGCGCCACACGTGTCGCGCCCAGAGCCGAGAACCATAAGCCGTGAGCCGACTCATTCCGATCGAGCTATCATCGGAATCGGTCCTATGAAGGTCGCGCCTCCACGTCGGCCGCCGCGCAGCATCCCAATCGTCCTCTCCTCGACCGCACTCGTGTCGTTCATGTCGGTCTGGAAGGCGGCCGGCCTGGCGACGGCGCAGCTCGGGGCGGCGGTGTGGTTCGTGGCCGGCGTGACGACGATGACGGTTGGAGCGCCGGCGCCGTGGCTCGTGCTCGGGGCGGTCGTCATCGGGATGTTCATGCGGGCCGTCGACGTCGAAAGCTGGGCGCTGTTCGTCCCGAGCGGTCTCGTCGGCCGGGTGGAACGTGCCTATGGCCCGCGCGCCGCGCGACTGGCCGCTGCGGCGATCCTTTCCGAGCGCCTGCTGTTCACGGCGCTCGCCTGCGTCGTCGCGGCGCACTACGGCGGCTTCGTGCTGGCGACGGGCGTGGCCCGCCGCGCGACGAGCGTCATCGGGATCAAGGAACTGCTGACGGTCATCGCCGCAGGGCTCGTCGGCCTTCTGTGGATCCGCGCGCGCCTGGGACTCACGTTTTCACCTGCGTCGGTCGCTCGCGGCATCTGGATTGCCGTCGGGACACTCGTGGTCACGGCGGTGTGGAGCACGGTGACGGTCCTGCGGAGCGGCCTCCTGTCGTTTGCAGCCGTTTCCGGACCGGTGACCAGATTCACGCTGACCGGCTGGCCACGCGTGGATGCCGTCCTGACGTGGATCAGCGGCTTTGCGCTCGCGTTGACAGCCCTCGGCGGCGGAGAATCGCTGGCGCGTACGGCCCAGGAGTTCGCACCTCCTCGGATCCAGGGCCTCCGACGAACGGCCATCATCGTCGCGCTCTTTTCCCTGGCGGTGACGGCGGTCCTTGCGTTTGCGTTCACGCTCGTCGTTCCATCGACCGAAGCCCCGCAGTGGCTGGAAGTCCCGATCGCCGGAGTGGCTACGCACCTTGCAGGCCCCGGATGGCTGCGGCATCTCATGGAGGGGCTGCTCGCGGCGGCAGCACTGCTGATGCTGGTACCTGCCGCGCACGCGGCGATGGAAGAGGCCGAGCAGGCAATCCGCCGCCTGGCCGAGGACCGGGCGCTGCCTGGCGCACTTGCCGTTCCGCACGCGCGATTCGGCACGCTTGCGAACGCCGTCGACGTCATCGCGGCGGCGACGATCATGATTCTGATCGTGAGCAGCGGCCGGATCGTCTGGCTCGCGCGAGCCTATACGGTCGCAATTCTCGCGACGATGCTGCTCAAGCTCGCGGCCGTGAGCCGGCTGCGGCGTGTCCGGGCCGGGCCCAGCCCGTTCATGGCACCATGCAATCTGCGCTTCGGCTCGCGCCAGTGGCCGCTCGGCATTATTGTGACGGCGATCATCATCGCGATCGCGGGCGCGTCGATGCTCGTCATCTTCG
>Ga0114129_10001742_pt1 | contig 29595 bp, 23 predicted proteins | sample RhiMetdeltSRZDD1_FD_80071 | JGI IMG/M metagenome (GOLD analysis project Ga0114129, IMG submission 80071) | Populus rhizosphere microbial communities from Tennessee, USA - Rhizosphere MetaG P. deltoides SRZDD1 (version 2) (version 2) | ecosystem: Host-associated > Plants > Roots > Rhizosphere >... | reverse complement strand
CACCGTGTTCGGCCAGGTCGACCGCGTGAAGCTCGCCGAGATCCAGGCGCGGCTGGCGATCGCGCAGGGCGCATACTCGCGCACTGAGTACGACCTCGACGACGCGTGGGAGGCGGCGCTCGGGACCGAGGTCTCGGTGGCCTTCCGCCAGGTGAGCTTCCAGCTCCGCGTGGGCGCTCGCAACCGCGCCCCCGACACCCTGCGCTACACCGGCACCGACGCCGTGGCGCACGCCGCGTTTGCCGGCTCCCACCGCCGTACCTCGTTCGCCGCCGGGGCCGGCGTGTTCCTGCGCCGCGGGCTCCACGCCGACGTGTCGGTCACGTCCGGCGAAGGGACGACGGTTCTCGCCGGCGCCGGCCTGCAGTTCTGATCGCAAGCCTGCGTCGCAACTCTGCGAATCGCACGCGAATCCGGCCCTGAATCCCGCGTGGGGCGTGCCGTTGCCGCCGGCACGCACATTGCTCTCGACCGTCGCGAATCTGTGTGCGCGATTCGATCAAGGAGACCCTGCGTGAGTCGCTGTCGATATCCGTTCCTGGTCCTGCTCTCATGGCTCTCCTCGGCCGGCTGCCGGGATTCGCCGACTTCGGCGGCCGACACGCCGCCCCCGCCGCCCCCCGCCGCCGCCACGACGATGGCGGCCACGCCGGCCCCGACTCCGCAGGCCGGGGTGCGGGGATGCGGATTGCCGCCTGTCACCACGCCGGGAGGAGGCTGCACGCGAGACGAGCCCTTGTTCCTGGGCGAAGTCGACGAGGCCGTGCGGCAGCTGCAGCGCCAACGGCCGGACATCTTCGAGGCGAGCTACGTCGTGAGCCCCCCGCAGTTCTACCTCGGCGTCATCGCGAACCTGGAGGCGAAGGGCTTCTGTGCCGCGTTCGACGGCGAGGAGATCCAGATCAAGGACAGCCAGGCTTATAGCGAGCAATACCACCTGATCACCTCCGGCCAGTACCTGCGCTGGGGCGAGGTGACGTACCGCGCGACGTGCCGGCCGGCGGCCTTCCCCACGCTGCAGGCGCCGCTGGGCCAGCGCGGGGACTGCAGGCTCCCGTCGAGCCGCTCGATCGCGTGCGCCCGGGAGACGCCGAGGTATCTGGGGCAGGTGCAGGCGGCCATCGAGCAGCTCCGCCGCGAGCGGCCCGACCTCTTCCGCGGCGACTACGTGCTGGACTCCGACGCGTACTACGCCGGCCTCGTCCGGATCCTCAAAGGAACACTGGCCTGCGCGATCTTCGATGGCGAGGAGATCGCGGTGAAGAACGACAACAACGTGTCCGAGCAGTACCACGTGCAGTTCTCGTGGGGTCAGATCCGGAACGACTCCTACGCGTACCGCGCGTCTTGCTACCCGGCCACGTTCTGAGCGACACGAACTCCGAAAGGTTGTGACGATGAAGCGAAACCTGCCTTGGATCCCGGCGGCCTGCACGGCGCTCGTAGTCCTCGTTTCCTGCGGCGGCGAAGACCCCGACACGCTCACCAACAATCCGCCGCCCGCGGCGACGGCCACGCCGACCCCGGCCGCGACCGCCACCGCGACCGCCGCCCCCACGACGGCACCCACGAACGGGACGCCGCCTCCCCAAACCGGCGGCGAGGAGGACGACAACTTCGGCCCCGTGGCCACTGTGTTCACGCGGGTGTTCGTCGTGCGCGACAAGCAGGGCGGCGAGCAGATCCCCGGCCAGTTCGAAGACAGGTTCCCCGGGACTCCGTACTACAACGAGTCCACCAACAACGAGATGGTCCCGCTCGGCACCTTCTTCATCCTCGACACCACGCCGAAGAACGCCGAGGGCAAGAAGTGCCAGGCGGATCGGCCGCCGCAGTGGGTCGTGGACCATGGCGGCAAGTTCGAGCCGCTCGCCGACAACGGGATCGGCACCAACAAGTTCCAATACCGCGCGAACGCGCGGGCCAAGGGCATCGTCACCGTGTACACGCTCATCGACGGCGTCCGCTCGAACATCATCAACGTCCAGATCTACTGAGCGAGGCATGCTGACTCGATTCGCCGTCCTGCTCCTGGCGGCTCCGGCCGCCGCCTGTCTTGAAACGGGCACCCCCACGGACACGAACACGCCGCCGCCCGCCGCGACGAGCACGTTGCCGCCCCCGCCGCCGACTGCCACTCCCAATCCGTACGCCGCGGCCTGTGGCGCGCCGCTGCCGAACCTCGCCGAGATGTACGGCTTCGCGGTCAAGGTCCAGCTCGAGCCCTCCCCGCGCAAGAAGATCCTGAACGCGAGCCCGCTCGTGAGGAACGCCGACTACTGTGCGCAGGTCGGCTTCAGTGGAAACTTCTGCGAGACGCGCATCGAGACGCAGTCCAGCCGCGCGGCCTGCGACCACTATCTGTCGGGCCTTTCCGACCAAGGGGGACCCGGGCCGACGTGGTATCAGCAGATCAACGGCAGGCTGCTGCGCTGCCCCGGTGCCGACTCCGCCGGCGACGCCCCCCACTGCCAGTTGAAGCCCGAGAACCAGTACCTGCTGGACGTGTTCGCGCCCGGACACTACGTGGCCTGCGGGGGCAAGGGCTCCAACGGGAGCTGCGGCCTGTGCATCCTCGACCCCGAGACGTACGAAACGCCTCCCGAGGGGATCGGCACACGGCGGCCCGGCCTCTGCAACGGCACCACGGTGTTTTGATGAACATCCGAAAAAGAGCCGCGACCGCCGTCTCCGGCCTCGCCGTCCTTGCGGGGATTTCTGCGCTGCTCGTCGGATCGATCTCTTGCGGCAGCTCACCCTCCGGTCCGCAAGAAACCGCCACCCCGACGCCGCGGCCGGGAGGATCGACGGCTCCCACCGCGGGGCCGACCGCCACCCCCAACCCTTGTGTCGCTGCGGGAAGCTGTGAAGCGCCGACCACCAACACGAACCCTCCGACGGAGATCCGGATGCGCATGTACCTGGTGCGCAAGCCGGACGGCGATGCCGCGCCCTGCCTCAACGAAGAGCCCGTGGCCACCGGCCATCCCCTCAACGATCCGAACACGCGGTACTGGTTCGCCCCGATCCCGGTCGGCTTTCGCGTCAAGCTCGACGCCACCGCCTACGACCGCTTCGGAAAGCCGACGAACCACGATTGCAGCGAGGAGAACCGCGGCTGCATCACCTGGCGATTCGGTGTGGGCGAGGACCTGATCGACGAGTACAACACCGGGCACATCTTCCAGCCGACGTTCAAGATCATCGGAGCGGGCGACTTCCAGATCCAGGCCGAGATGTACAACGACGGCAGCCGCGTGCGGTCGCCGTGGTACTGGATGAGCTTCGTCGCCAACCCCGCGGAGTCGCCGTGCTCTCGCTAGGCAAGGCGGTCCGGTGCGGCATCGCGATGGCCGGCCTCGTGGCCGGCGGATGTGGCGGCGACTCGCCCACGACGCCGCCGCCGGTGGCCACGACGGCACCGACGGCGACGCCGACCACGGCCCCGACGACTCCCCCCATCGGCGCGTCCGCCTGCCCGTATGGGAAGGGAACGCTCGACGCCTCGTGCGCCCGCGGCAGCTCGCTCTATCTCGAGGACGTCGAGCGGGCCTTGACCGAGGTCGTGCGGCGCCGCCCGGACATCTTTGATCTCGCGACGGAGCCGTCGGCCGGCGTCTATCGCGTGCTGAAGGTGGCGGACTACTTCAGCAGTGTGGTGCAGCAGCTCCAGGGCGCGGGCTTCTGCGCGGAAGGTGACGGCGTCCAGATGGTGCAGCTCAAGAAAAGCAACGACCTCAGCGAGAAGTACGCCATCCTCACTTCCGACGGCATGATGCGGCGCGGCCCCGGCTCGTACCGCGACTCCTGCCGGCCGGCGATCTTCCCCGTCGACGACGCGGACTACATCGATTCCGTCCGCGTCCACTTCTTCAGCATCCGCTGCCCGGAGGGGATCACCGCCCCCGACAACGCGGAGAAGAAGCTCCCCGTCGGTTGCACCGGGTGGGTGTCAGCCACGCCGAAGAAGAAGGACAACACCGACGTCCCGCCCCAGATCCACGGACCGGATGTGTTCTGGCAGACCTACCAGGGCGAGGGCGAGAACCTGGTCAAGATCTCCGACGTTCCCGGGCAGCCCTTCAACAAGCTGGTCGACGCCCTCGACGAGGGCTACTTCAGCATGTGCGCCACCGTGAAGAGCGTCCGCGGCTGCTTCGGCTTCGACATCATCCGCTGAAGACCAGCGATGCGAACCCCCTGTTCAGTCCTGGTGCACGCCTGTGTTGCTAATACAAACATGTACATAAGCCCTTAATACAAACAGGTACACAAGAAATTCGGCCCCCGCAGGGCACGGGCGGGGCCGACAATCCGCGCGTGAGGCTTCCCGCCTCTACCGCGCGGCTCGACCGCGCCCAGCCGATTCCCGCCCCCCTGCGCGGACGTGCGCGCGGCCGGGTGGACCCTGCCCTGGCCGAGCCCGCACCCCACACCGGCGGCGAGACGCTGATCCGCCTGTGTCTCGTGGGCCTCTCCGTGGTGGCGACGCTGGCCGTCGCGGAGGCCGGCCTCCGCCTCGCGCGCTACGCACCCGTGCGTTATCCCTCCACCGCGCGCCTGCACGATCGGGATTGGACGACGCTCCTCGACTGCTATCCGACGAACCCGCGCGGGCATTTCGACATCGACCTGCGGACGCCCGCCGCGCGCGAGCGCTACCGCCACCTCGCGCCGAAGCGCATCGACGCCATCGCCCGCCGCGCGCCCTACGCCGTGGAGTTCCGATACAACCGCCTGGGGTTCCGAGAGCAGGCGCCGGAGCCCAAGCCCGCGGGCGTCGTCCGCGTGGTGATGCTGGGCGACTCGTTCACCGAGGGGCAAGGCGTGCGCGAGAGTGATACGTGCCCGCGGCGGCTGGAAGCGGCCCTGAACGAAGCGGGCGGCCGGCACTGGCAGGTGCGCAACTGCGGACGCCGTGCGAAGGACTTCCCCGAGCTCTCCGCCAGCTTCGAGGCCGCCCTGCAGTACGACCCGGATGTCGTCGTCTACGCCATGGTGCTGAACGACCCCGAGCGGTCCCCCGAGTTTCATGCGCGCCAGACGTGGGTCAACGACTGGATCCTCGACCAGGGACGGATGGAGATGCAGGGGGACGCCCCGGCGCCCACCGGCGCCCTCGACTCGCGGCTGTGGGCCTTTGCCCGCGACCGATGGAGCACGTTCGAGATCGGCTATGCCAGCACCCGCTGGTACCTCGAGATGTACGACACCCCGAACCGCGACGGCTGGGAACGAACCAAGGAACGCATCCGCCAGATGGATCGGCGCATGCGCGCTCGCGGCGGCTCTTTTGTGTTGGCGCTGTGGCCGCTCCTCGTCGACCTCGGCCCGGTGTACCCGTTCGAGCGATGTCATGACACCATCCGCGCGTTCTGCCGAACGTCCGGCATCCGGTTCGACGACCTGCGGACGATCCTCGCCGGCCGGCCCGCGGATTCCCTCATCGTCCACGCCGTCGATCGTCACCCCAACGAGGAAGCCGACCGCCTCGCCGCCCGCGAGCTCGCCCAGGTGGTGAGGAGCGTGTCCCGGTAGCCGCGGCTAGCGGATCTCGACGTTGATGAAGTTCGAGAGCACGCCGTCCACGCTGGCGCGTATGTGGACGACGCCGTATCCCACGGCGTCCGCGCGGTAGAGATACGGGTTGCCGCTCGGCCGCCGGCTGAGGACGCCGCCGTCGTTCGAGAGGATCCAGACGGGATCGTTCTGGCCGTCGCACTTCTGGCCGAAGGCGTTCTTCGGCGTCACGTCCAGGACGATGAAGTCACCCTTCTGGGCCATGTCGTTGTTCGTCCTCGGGTCGTAGAAGGGATCCGGCCGGTACTCGCCGTTGGGCGCGACGACGGCGTAGAGACGGACCTTCACGCTGGCCACCGGACCGGGATAGACCTCTTCGCCGGTCAGCACGGGCGCCGCCGTGGGGGCGGGCGTCGGAGGAGTGGTGGCGACGGCGGTTGGAACCGCCGTGGCGGCGGGGGCTGGAGGAGCCGGGGCCTCGGTCGGGCTTTCGGCCCCGCAGCCGCTGAGCAGCGCCAGGACGGCGGCAACGGATGCGACGAAATAGTGTTGTCTTGTCAGCATATAGGCCTCCGCGCCTGAGAAAGTGCGTCAAGTGAATTTGACACGACCTGCCGCCTGCGGAGGTCCGGCCAGGTGTACTACGTAGTACGCTGCCCGGGCCATGTCTCGCTCGGGCTGTCTCGTTCCTCTCACCCTCCTGATCGCCGCCATCCCCGTCGGGTTCGTGTACCTGCCCGGCAGCGTCCCCGTCGTCCTCCTCGCGATCCTGCTCGGCGTGCGTGCGGTGCGGCGAGCGGCCGAAGACGAGCGGCGGCGGTTTCGCGAGGAGCGCGCACGTTTGCAATCGATTGCCCCGCCCGTCGGAACCGCGTGGCGGGTCCTGCTCGCGGCCGAGGGCCTGGGCGCGCACGTCGCCGCACTGGTGCCGCACGTGCGCCCCGCCGTCCGGGTGACCACGCAGAAGGCCGATGCGTTGCCGCCGGGGACGTCCCATTTCGGGGGCCGGCCCGACCTCCCGGACGACCTCGTCTGGCCGCGCGTCGACGGCCGGCCACTCGCGTTTCTCGCGCAGATCGACCTCGCCGACGTCGCGCGCGTGCAGCCGGGCGGTCCGCTGAGGGCGGGCCATCTCTGGTTCTTCTACGACGCGAAGGAGGAGCCGTGGGGCTTCGACGCCAGCCACGCCGGCGGCTCGCGCGTCTTGTTTCGAGCTCCCGGGACCCCGCTGCAGGCGAGCGCGGCCCCGCCGGATGCCACCGAGACGTTCCCGCTCTGCGCGCTCACGTTCGAGGCGTACGAGGACCCGCCGGGCCTCGACACGGAGACTCCCCCGATCCAACTCGAGGAGGCCGCGGACGAGACGTATCGTGCGATACGCAGCTTCTTGTCGAGCGGCATTGGCGGCACCGCGCACAAGCTGCTGGGACACGCCGATCCGATCCAGGGCCCGATGGAGCCTGAATGCGAACGGCTGGCGGGGCCGGGCGACTGGACCCTGCTGCTGCAGCTCGAGTCCGACGACACCGCCGGCATGAGCTGGGGAGACCTGGGCCGGCTGTACTTCTGGATCCGAACGGCCGACCTGGCGGTTGGGCGCTTCGATAGGATCTGGACCCTCCTTCAGTGCCATTGAAGCCATCGCCTAACGACTCATCCCGCACGTAGATGCTCCAGGGAGAGATCTGTCGCGCTAGAATGGCGTACCTCATGCGGCTCCGCGGCCGAGCACTCGCCGCACTGCTGGCCGGCCTCGCGGCCGCCGCCGCTCCCGCACGCGCCGAGATCCCCGTCGTCGAGCTGGACGGGGTCGTCCACACCATCAGCGCCAGCCACATCATTCACGCGATCGAACGCGCGGAGGCGGCGCAGGCGCCGCTCATCGTCATCCGCATGGACACACCGGGCGGGCTGATCAGCTCGATGAAGGACATCGTCGAGAAGATCCTGGCGAGCAAGGTGCCGGTCGCGGTGTTCGTCGGGCCGTCCGGATCGAGCGGTACCTCCGCCGGCTTCGTGATCACGATCGCCGGTGACATCGCGGCCATGGCGCCGGGCACCAACATCGGCGCCGCCCATCCCGTGTCGTCGATCGGCACCATGGACCCGATCATGGCCAAGAAGGCAGCCAACGACATGGCCGCCTACGTGCGGAGCAAGACGGGGCCGCGCGGGCGCAACCCCGAGGTTGCGGAGAAGGCCGTCCTCGAGAGCAAGTCGTTCACCGAGCGCGAGGCGCTGGAGGCCAAGCTCATCGACCTCGTCGTCAAGGACGTGGACGAGCTCGTCCGCACCCTCGACGGCCGCAAGATCAAACGCTTCGACGGCACGGAGGTCACCCTCAAGCTCAAGGGCGAGCTCCTGCGCACCGTCGACATGTCGTGGCGCGAGTCGCTTCTCGACATGATCGCGAGCCCGGACATCCTGTTCCTCCTGCTGATCGGCGCCTTCGTCGGGATCGGCACCGAGATCGGCCATCCGGGCTTGATCCTCCCCGGCGTGCTCGGGGCCGTCTGCCTCCTGCTGTTCCTGTTGGCCAGCCAGGTCCTGCCGGTGAGCGCGGCCGGCATCCTGCTCATCCTCCTGGCGGTCGCGCTCTTCATCGCCGAGGTGAAGTTCACGTCCTACGGCCTCTTGACCGTGGGCGGGATCGTCGCCATGATCCTGGGGGCGATGATGCTCGTGGATACGCCTCTCCGCGAGCTGCAGGTGCCGCTGCGAATCGTCGTGCCCGCCGCCCTCGTCACGGCGATGTGGTCGCTCTCGATCGTGAGCCTCGTCCTGCGCGCCCGCCGTGTGCCCGTGACCACGGGCGGTGAAGGTATGGTGGGCGCAACGGCGGTGACGGAAACGGACCTCGACCCCGAGGGTTGGGTGTTCATCAAGGGAGCGCGATGGCGGGCGATCACCGACGCGCCGCCGATCCTGGCCGGACAACGAGTGCACGTGACGGCCGTTTCAGGACTGACACTGACGGTCAAGAAGGAGGCCTAGATGTCTGGAGTGGCGATCCTCATTCCCCTCGTCCTCGTCGTGTTCTGGGTTCTGGCCTCGATCCGCGTCATTTATTCCTACGAGCGCGGCGTGGTGTTTCGTCTCGGCACCCTGCTGCCCGAGCCGATACAGCCGGGCCTGCGCCTCATCATCTGGCCGATCGACCGCATGGTGCGCATCAGCACACGGACGGTGGTCTTGGACGTGCCGCCGCAGGACGTCATCACGCGGGACAACGTCAGCGTGAAGGTGAACGCCGTCGTCTACTTCCGTGTCGTCCATCCGACCAAGGCGGTCGTCGAGGTGGAGAACTACCTGTATGCCACCAGCCAGGAGGCCCAGACCACGCTGCGCAGCATCCTGGGCGGCGCCCATCTCGACGAGCTGCTCTCCGAGCGCGACCGCCTGGCCGCGGTGCTGCAGGAAGTCATCGACAAACACACCGATCCCTGGGGCGTGAAGGTCGAGCAGGTGGCGGTGAAGGCGGTGGACCTGCCCCAGGAGATGCAGCGCGTCATGGCGCGGCAGGCCGAGTCTGAACGGGAGAAGCGTGCCAAGATCATCCACGCCTCGGGCGAGCTCGAGGCCAGCCGGCACCTCACCGAGGCCGCGGAGCAGCTCAACAAGCAGCCGGTGGCGATCCACCTGCGCTACCTGCAGACCTTGACCGAAATCGCCGCCGAGAAGAACTCGACGATCATCTTCCCCGTGCCCATCGACTGGATGCGGGCCTTGATGGAGCGCGTCAAATAGCCCATGGCGTTCGAAGAAGAAGACCTCACGATCAAAGGCCAGATCGACACCTCCAGCGTCCCCGAGCTCGTGCGGTCCATCGTGGGCAGCGGCGAGACGGGCGTCCTCACCTTCCGCAGCGGGGACGTCACCAAGAGCCTCTACGTGCAGAACGGCCGTGTCGTCTTCGCCGCCAGCACCGACCCCGACGAGCGCCTCGGCGAGCACCTGCTCGTCCGCGGCAAGATCAGCGTGCGCCAGTACCTCGAGGCCTCCAAGCTGATCCGGCCGGGCCGCCGGCTGGGCGCCATCCTCGTCGAGATGCAGGCCATCGAGCCCGAGGACCTCGTGCCCGCGGTCGAAGGCCATGTCCGCGACATCCTGATGGACCTCTTCACGTGGACCACCGGTGAGTACGAGTTCATCATCAAGGAGATGGACGCCAACAGCCTGGTCGTCCTCAACATCGCCACCGAGAACCTCATCCTCGAGGGCGTGCGGCGCGCCAAGGCCTGGAGCCGCGTCATGCGCGGCGTGGGCGACATCGAGTCCATCCCCTTCGCCACCGGCAACAGCGAGCTGATGCTCAAGCTCGACCTCACCGAAGACGAGCAGGAAGTCCTGTCGCACGTCAACGGCCGCTCCACCCTCGAGCAGATCTGCCAGGTGTCGTATCTCTCGAACTTCGAGACGTGCCGCATCCTGTGGGCGCTGATGGTCGTGGGCGCCATCCGCCGCGGCCAGGCGGGCGAGAAGGACGAGACCGAGGTCGTGCGCCAGGGCCAGCTCGATCTCGAGGAGATCGTCGAGAAGTTCAACCAGATGTTCGGCCGCATCTACTCGTTCCTGCAGGGGCGGCACGGCGCCGAGGTCGACAAGTTCATGGACAAGTCGCTGGAGGAGATCTCGCGGCAATATGGGATGCTCTACGGCGGCGTCGATCTGAAGTCGTACGGCCGGGCCGATTTCGAGCAGATGCTCGCCAACGTGGCGGCGTTGCCCGCCGAGAAGCGCCGCGAGCTCATGATCGCCGGCCTGAACGAGCTGGTCTTCGTGATCCAGCTCGGCGTCCGCCTCAACTACGGCCCCCAGGAAGAAGCTGTCGTCTCCGGGATCATCAAGGAAGGCTTCCGAAAGCTCGGAGCCGCGTAGGGCCCGAGGAGCCGGCGTTGGGGCCGAGGAGCTGCCCCATAGTCTGGCGGTGGTAGCCCCGCAGGCCCCGTCGATTCAGGCGTGGCTCCCGTTGGAGCCACGCCTGATCGACACTAAGACGCCATCTCAGGCACTAAGACGCCATCTCAGGCACAGCCCCCTAAATCCCGTTCTGGCCGGTCCTTTTCCCGCCCCGAAATGTGATAACGTCACGCGGAACGCCCTCTCGGTTGCAGGAGGTCCAGGTGGCCCAGGACGACTACTATTACGAGATCCAGCTCACCAACAAGCAGCTCGTCTTCTACTTCATGGCGGGAGCGAGCGGGCTGATCTTGAGCTTCCTGGCCGGCATCATGGTCGGCCGCGGCGTGGATGCCACCCCCGAGGTGCAGGCCGCGAGCGGGCGTCCCGCCATCGAGGACCGCATCATCACCGAGGATCCGCCGCCCTCGACGGCTGCGTCCAAGGCCGCCGCCCAGCCGGAGGAGATGACGTACGCGACGGCCCTCGAGCGCCAAAAGCCGGCCGGCAGCGTGCCCGTGCCGGTGCCCGTGGCCGAGACGAAGAAGGGGTCGGTCACGATCCCCGTGGCCACGCTGCCTCCGGCCAGCGGCCGTAGTCAGCGCCCGGATCCACTGGCACTGCCGCCGACGTCGGGGCCCAAACCGTCCACCGCCACCACGACGGCTTCGGCACCTCCGGCGGAAACGTCCTCGGGTGCGTTCACGATCCAGGTGGGTGCGTACAAGGAGAAGGCGTACGCCGACCAGCAGGTCGGCAACCTCAAGAAGAAGGGATACGCCGCCTACGTGGTGAGCCCCGACGGGGCCGACTCGCTGTTCAACGTGCGCGTGGGCTCGTTCGGGAGCCAGGCCGCGGCCGAGAAGGTGAAGACGCAGCTCATCGGCGGCGAGAAGCTGAAGCCTTTCATCGTCAAGCAGTGACCTCCGCCGCCCCGCCTCCCCTGCGGCTCCCCGAGTGGGCGCGCAAGGGCGATCCCCTCTCGCCGAGCGCTCACCCGCTGCGAATGCTCCTGCGCGAGCAGCGCCTCGTGACGGTATGCGAGGAGGCACGCTGCCCCAACCTGTCCGACTGCTTCTCCCGCGGCACGGCCACGTTCATGCTCCTCGGCGATCGCTGTACGCGCCGGTGCGGCTACTGCTCGGTGGAGACGGCGAAGCCGCTGCCACCGGATGACGCGGAACCGGCACGGGTGGCGGAGGCGGCGGCGCGGCTGCGCCTGCGCTACGTCGTCCTGACGGCGGTCGCGCGCGACGATCTCGCCGACGGAGGCGCCTCGCATTTCGCGGCGACTGTCACCGCCGTGCGATCGCGCCTCCCGGAGGCCAAGGTCGAGGTGCTGACCCCCGACTTCAAGGGTGATCCCGCCGCGCTGGAGTCGGTGCTCGCCGCCGCCCCCGACGTCTTCAACCACAACATCGAGACGGTCCCGCGCCTGTTCCCACACGTGCGGGCGCAAGGCGACTACACGCGCAGCCTGGATCTGCTCGCGGCAGTGAAGTCGATGCGGCCGTCGCAGGCCACCAAGAGCGGCCTCATGGTCGGGCTCGGCGAGACCGACGAGGAGATCGCAGCGGTGCTGGCCGACCTGCGGGCGCGCGACGTCGACATCGTGACCCTCGGGCAGTACCTGCGCCCCACGCGCGACCACGTGCCTGTCGATCGCTACGTGCCGCCCGAAGGCTTCGAGGCCTACGCCGCCCAGGCCCGCGCGCTCGGCTTTGGGACGGTGTACGCTGGCGTCTTCGTGCGGTCCTCGTTCAACGCGGAGGAAGTGGCTGCGACTCTGGCGTGACGGCCTCGCCCTCCTGTCGGGCGTCCTTCTCTTTCTCTCGTTCCCGAAGTTCGGCCACGGCGCCGTCGCCTGGGTCGCGCTGGTTCCGCTGCTCGTCGCCCTGTCCGGCACCCGCGGCCTCGAATCCTTCCGCCTCGGGTACGTGACGGGCGCGGCCTCCGGCGTCGGCCTCCTCTACTGGACGTCGATCGTCGTGATGCAGTTCGGCGGCCTCAGCCTGCCCGTCGGCCTGGGGGTGATGTTCCTGCTCTGCCTCGCCGTCGCCCTCTTCCCCGCCGTCTTCGGCTGGTGCACCGCGCGTTTGCTCCGCGCGTTCGGTGTCGGTAGCTTGATGCTCGCGCCCGCCGTCTGGGTCGCCACCGAGATGCTGCGCGCGTACACGATGTTCCGCTTCCCCTGGTGCCTGCTCGGATACAGCCAGTACACGCAGCTCCCGATGGCGCAGGTCGCCTCCGTCACCGGCGTCTACGGCGTCTCGTTCCTGGTGGCAATGTCGTCCGCGCTCCTCGCCTACGCGTACCTCGTCCGGCAGGACCCCGGCCGCGCGCACCGCCGGGCCATAGGCGGCCTGGCCGCGATGCTCGCCGTGGTGTGGGCGCACGGCACGTGGACGATGTCGCGGGCCCTGCCGGAATCGGGACGCGTGCGCGTCGGCCTCGTGCAGGCCAGCATCCTCCAGGACGACAAGTGGGACGCCGACAAGGCCGTGGAGAACATCGAGCGGCACAGGGTCCTGAGCCGGACGGCAGCGGCGGAAGGCGCGAAGCTCATCGTCTGGCCGGAGTCGGCGGTGCCGTTCCCGATCGACAGATTCCCCGAGACCGCCCAGCAGATGCGCGGCATCGCCCGCGAGACGGGCGCCGCCGTCGTCTTCGGCAACGACGACCTCGAGCGCACGACCGACGGCACCCGCATCTGGGTCGGCGCGAAGATGATCGATCCGCAGGCCGGGCTCGTCTATCGCTATCACAAGAACCGGCTGGTGCCGTTCGGAGAGTACGTGCCGATGCAGTGGCTGCTGTCGCTGGGCGGCCGCACCACGCTGCGGCTGGTGAGCGCGGTGGCCGACTTTACCCCCGGCACGGAGGCCTCCGTCGGCGCCTTCGCGGGCCATACGTTCGGCACCTCGATCTGCTACGAGGCGATCTTCGCCGACTACATCCGCCACTTCAGCGTGAACGGGGCCGAGCTGCTGCTCAACATCACGAACGACGGCTGGTACGGCACCACCTCCGCCCCGCCCCAGCACTTCGCGATGGCCGTCTTCCGCGCGATCGAGAACCGTAAGTGGATGCTGCGCGCGGCCAACACCGGCATCACCGCCTTCATCGACCCGCGCGGCCGCGTGGTGTCGCGCACCCAGCTCTTCGAGACACGCGCCCTCGTGGGCGAGGCCGCGTTCGTGCCGGGGCTGACCCTCTACGCGCGGTACGGCGACGTGTTCGGCTGGGCGTGTGTCGCGGGCAGCGTCCTGGCCGTCCTCAGGACCTACCGTCAGAAGTCGTAGGAGAGCCCGACGCGCAGGACGCGCGGCGGCTGCGTCTCGAGGGGCACGCGCTCGTTGAAGCGCGGCCCGGCGAGATCGACCTCGCGCGTGTTGTGGGAGACGTTGATGGCGTTGAAGACGTCGAGGCGAAGCTTCAGGCCACCCCCGAACCGCTTCTGCAGACCGACGTCCACCGTCTGGTTGTATTCGACGCGGTGCCCGTTGACGCCGGTCGGGCGGTTGCCGCGCGGCGCGGCGAAGACGTAGAACGGGCCCTGGTTCAGGCCGGTGACCACCAGCTTCCGTCCGAACGGCAACCCGTCGTAGTACTTCGCCACCACGCCGATCTCGAGGCCCGCGAACAACCGCAACGCGCCGGCGAGCTTGATGAGGTACGCGCGATCGAAGAACAGGCGGTTGTCGGCCTCGATGAGGCTGTTCGGGTCGTCGAAGAGAGTGCCGGCGACGCCCGGGTCGTAGTCCTGCGATTCGGCCGCCTGGCTGGCCATGCCCACGATCCGGAAGGCCGAGGCCGAGGCCTGCAGGAAGAGGCGCGCGTTCGGGTCCGCCGTGCGCGCGGTGATGTCGACGCCCTGGTAGTACGTGCGGAAGCCGGCCGGGTTCGTGAGCACGAAGCGGTCCGCGCCGAGGGACGCTCGTGACTGCTCGAACACGGTGAGCTCGACGTCGTCGTCGGTGCCGAAGACGCCGTCGCCTCCGGTATCGCGCAAGGCGACGGGTGAATAGGCGGTGAACGGTACCCCTTCGTTCACGGTCTCGATGAGGCCGCTGTCGTGCCTGTCGAAGCCGGTGGCGGAGAGGAGGATCGTCCTCCCGTGCCATTCGATACCGACCGTCATCTCGCGGGTGACCGGCGCCTCGAGATCGGGATCGACGCTCGACACCGGCCCGCCGAAACGCTGCAACACCGCGCGCTCTTCGCCGCGCTGGTACTGGCGGTCGCCGTTCGCATCGGACCAGAGATGGCGAGTGCCTCCGAGGGCGGCCGGGTCGGCGTATTCGACGTGCGCGCCCAACAGACGATGCGCGTAGCGCGCCCAACCGGCGCGCAGTCGAAGACGTTCGAAGGGCGCGACCACGACGGCGGCGCGTGGGGACAGCGTGGTCCAGTGCACGACCGCGGGCTCGCCGGCCAGGCCGCCCCAGGTCGAGTCGAGGCGCGCGCCCAGATCCAGCCGCAGCGCGCGGGAGATCGACAGCGCGTCTTGTGCGTGGAGGCTCACGCTGCGGATCGACGGCCGCGTCGTCGCGGGGGTGTTCAGCAGACGCACGGCGTACGGCCGGCCCTCGAAGAATTCGAGCTCCACCCCGTCTCGCGCCTCGACGGTCCGCCGGGCGCGGGACTGATCGAGGGAGAGGCCCAGCTCGAACGCGTGGCTTCCGAGCCTGTCCTTCCTCTCGCCGGAGAGTCGCCCGCCCGCGGCGATGCGGGATCGGCTCCCGTCTTCGGCGAGGGGAGCTGGACCCGAGCGCTGCCCCACGAATAGCTCGAGCCCGCTCTGTCCGGCGGCTTCGGACTGGAGGCGGCCTTCATCGCCCCGGCTCACGAAACCGAGCCGTCCTTCGAAACGCAGCCGGCCGAGCGTCGTGGCATCGGCGGCCTGCGCGAACCACACCGTGCTCCGTTCGTCGAGCGTCGACTCGAGGGGCACCCGCGACGACGCGCCTTGATGGTCGTCGCGCAGCGACTGCGCGCCGGCCAGAAACCCGATCTGATGGCCCGCGGCTTGTCTTCGTACGCCCGCGATGGCAGAGAACAGGCGCGAATCCACGGCCTCATCGACGTCGTGGGGATATCGCGAGACCGTGCGGGCCGTCAGTGTCGCGAACGCCCGCGCGCGCTTCTCGAGCACCGGCCCGCTGATCCCGAGGTTGCCGTCGAAGGCGCGGCGGAAGCGCTCGGGGGAACGTGTGCCGAGCTGCCTCTTGGCTTCGAGGACACCGTCGCCCTGCGTCTCGCGCCCCTGGTAGTACAACTGAGCCTGGCGCCGCGGCTCGTCGCGGCCGAACCTCGGGACGAGGGCGATCTCGATCCCGGGCACCGCCACCGACGCCGTATGGCGCGCCGTGCCAACCGACATCTCCTCGATGGCATCGAAGTCGGGATGGATGAGCGGGTGATCCCCCGAGACCGGATCGGTCACGTCGAGGCAGTCGAGACCGTAGGCGTTCTGCGTCCACGACGGACCGCGGCCTCCGATGCGCGCCGGCGTCAGCGCCCGCAGCCCGCCGACGTCGATGCGATCGGTGACCAGGCCCGGCGCCTGGCTCTCCAGCACGCTCCACACGTTCCGCGCCGTCGGCAGCCGATCGAGCACGACGCGCGGGAACTGGGAGACGGCTCCAAAGAGTGGCACAGGTGTGGGCGTGGGGCTTGGCGCCGGGTCGGACGAGGACGCGGCCGTGGTGGCGGCCAGGAGGATGCCGAGCAATGCGATGGCCATGAGGAGACGCGATATTCTCACGAGCCCGACAAACACGGATAATCCTCGGCCTATGTCCGCGTCCGGAGCTCGCGAATGGATCCGTGGCCGCCTCGAGACCCGCGCCGCGCGCGGCGTCCTCATCGCCGCCGTCACCGTGGCCGCCGTCGTGTGCGCCGTGCAGGTCTATCGGCGCGCGTCACGGCCGATCGGAAACGACCTGACGAGCTACCTCCTGTCGTCCGCGGCGTTGTGGGCAGGGCAGGATCCCTACGCGACGCCGACCGTATTCCCCTACATCTACCCCCTGTTCCTCGCGCTCGTCCTGCGGCCGCTGGGACTGCTGCCGCCTCTCGTCGCCCAGGCCGCGTGGTTCGTCCTCGGCGCCGCCGCGCTGTGGTCGGCCCAGTACTTCTTGATAGGCCGCGCCCCTGCCGAGATGCCCTGGAGAGGACGCCGGCGCCTCGCCGCCGCCCTGGCCCTGCTCGCCCTCTTCCTGCTCGATCCCATCCAGATCAACCTCGTCAACGGCCAGGTGAACTTCGTCGTCCTGGCCCTGCTGGCTCTCTTCCTGCGCCAGCATCTCTCGGGGCGATGGATCGCGGCCGGCCTGCTCCTCGGGACGGCGACGGCGATCAAGCTGGTGCCCGCCGTCCTGCTCGTGTTCCTCGCGGTGCGCGGGGCCTTCGGCACGATGGCGCTCGCCCTGGTGTCGGCGACATCGCTGTGCCTGCTCCCGTACGTGTGCGCCGGCCCCCGCCTCTGGTCGTACTACGAGCGCTACCTTCACACGTTCGTCCTCGCCCGTACGCAAGGAGCCGGCGTGCCGGGGCAGGACATCCTCTTCAGTATCGGCGGCGCCGCGGCGGCGCTGGTGCCCGGCGCGCCGCGGATCCTGCCTCATGCCGTCGCAATCGCGGCGGTGCTGGGACCTGCGATCTGGGTGGGATATCGGCGCCGCAGCCCGCGCGCCGCAACGTGGACGTTCGGCCTCTTCCTCATCGCGATACCACTCCTCACACCGATGTCAGAGGTCCACCACCTCGCGCTGCTGTTTCCCGCCGCGGCCTGGACGACACTGGCCCTTGTGTACCGGAGCGACGAGGCGGGACGCGGGGGGGACGCGATGGGCGCGACTCTCACGGCGGCGGGCTGGGTCTTCTTCTGGCTCGGCCGCCTGGATCGGCCCGGGCCGTACTACCTGATCTCGCTCGTCGCCTTCTACCTGGCCACGCTGCGCGAGGCATGGCGTGACGCCTGAAGCGACAACACAGATAATCCTCCGATCATGCGGTTGGCCGTTCTGGTCCTGATCGGGATCTTCCTCGTCGTCTACGTGCCCGACGTGGGGCACGGATTCCTCGCCGACGATTTTGCCTGGATCCGCCAAAGCCGGATATCCGCGCCGTCGGACGCCGTCCGGCTCTTCTCTCAGCACAACGGCTTCTATCGCCCGCTCGTGAGCGTCACCTTCGCGCTCGATCACGCGGCCTGGGAACTGCGGCCGTTCGGCTACGCCCTCACCAATCTCGCCCTGGCCCTCACCACCGCCGCCGTACTGATGATGATCGGGCGCGGGGTCGGCCTCGCCCCGCCGGCGGCGCTGTTCGCCGCCGCGCTGTGGGCCTTCAACCCCCACGGGATCCCGATGGCGCTTCTGTGGATCAGCGGCCGCACATCGCTTCTGCTCTGCCTGTTCTCCGCTCTCGCCGCGTGGGCGGTGCTCCGGCGGTACACGTTCGTGGCCGCCGTGTTCGTCCTGGCCGCGATGCTCTCGAAGGAAGAGGCCGTGCTCCTGCCCCTCATGCTCGTCCCCTGGACCGCGTTTTCACCCGAGCACGGGGTCCGATGGTCGCGCCGCGCCCTGCTTTCTGCGACGGCGCTGGGCCTCACCTGGATCCCCTACTTCGCTCTCCGCAGTCGGACGGCGGCGTATCTGCCTTCGAGCGCGCCCCCGATCTATCGGCCGGCTTTCGACGCCCTCGCCGTGCTCCGCAACGCCGCCGAGTACGCGGACCGCGCCGCCACCGTGGGCCTGGCGTTGCTTCTGTTGACCTGGCTCTGCGTCCGGCGGCGGCCGGCACTCTCTCCGGCGGATCGCGGGGCCGTGCTCCTGGGGCTCGCCTGGGCGATCGGCGGTTACGGTCTCACCGTCTTCCTGCCCGTTCGCTCGAGCTTGTATGCGTGTTTCCCGTCGATGGGGACGAGCCTCGCCGCGGCCACCGTGATCGGTGCGCTCTGGCGCCAGTCCACGGGTTGGCCCCGGCGCGTTCTGCCCATCGCCGCCGTGCTGCTGCCGGTCGTGCTGCTGCCGATCTACCGGTCACGCGCGCGGCGCTGGGTGAAACCGGCGGACCTCTCCGCATCTGTCGCCGCAGACATACGGGGCATTCCGGCCGACCAGGCCCTCGTGCTCCACGACGCCGTCGGGGTCCGCCCAAACCTCGAGTCGACCTTCGGCAACCTGATGGCGGATGCCGTAGCGCTCTACGCCCCCGGCGTGCCCGTCTGGCTGGAGCCGGCCCCGTCCGGCTGGGACGAGCTCGGTCTTGCGAGACCGGGCCCGGGCCAGGTCGTGCGCCGCTTCGTACTGCGAGACGGGCGGCTCCGGCCCGTCGTGGCACAATAGGCGGTTTGGAGGTGTTGTGCCTGACGAGCTCAGAGACCGCTTCGCCGACTTGAACGCGAGGGCCGCGGACATCCGCGGCTATCTTTGACGAAGCCAAGCTGAAGGCCGAGCTCAGCCGCCTCGAGACGAAGATGTCCGAGGCCGACTTCTGGAAGGATCCGGAGTCGGCGCAGAAGGTCCAGCGCCGCCGCAAGCGCCTGGAGACCGACCTCGAGTTCCTGAAGAAGCTGAAGACGCAGGAGGACGACACCCGCGTCCTCGAGGAGTGGTACGTCGGCGGCGAGGACGTGTCCAAGGACCTCAAGGCCTCGCTGCAGACTCTCGACCAGCTCGTGGTGCAGGCCGAGCTGCAGAAGATGCTGGGGGGCGAGCACGACGCCGCCAACGCCATCTTGAGCATCAACTCCGGCGAGGGCGGCACGGACAGCCAGGACTGGGCGGAGATGCTGCTGCGCATGTACCTGCGCTGGTGCGACCGCCGCGGGTTCAAGTACTCGCTCACCGACCGCCAGCAGGGTGAGGAGGCGGGCATCAAGAGCGCGACGCTCATGGTGCAGGGCGAGTATGCCTACGGCTATCTCTCCGCCGAGGTCGGCGTGCACCGCCTGGTGCGCATCAGCCCCTTCGACTCGAACGCGCGCCGGCAGACCTCGTTCGCCTCCGTCTTCGCGTGGCCCGAGATCGACGAGGACATCAAGATCGACATCCAGGACAAGGACCTCCGCGTCGACACCTACCGGTCGAGCGGCGCCGGCGGACAACACGTCAACGTCACGGACTCCGCCGTGCGCATCACCCACCTCCCCACCAACATCGTCGTCTCCTGCCAGAACGAGCGCAGCCAGATCCGCAACCGCGAGGTGGCGATGAAGGTGCTGAAGTCGCGCCTCTACGACCTCGAGCTGCAGAAGCAGCAGGCCAAGCTCGACAAGGTGGAAGCGGCCAAGATGAAGATCGGCTTCGGCAGCCAGATCCGCTCGTACGTCCTGCACCCGTACCGCATGGTCAAGGACCACCGGACGAAGTACGAGGTGGGCGACGTCGACCGTGTCCTCGATGGCGACGTGGACGAATTCATGAAGGCGACTCTCATCGCCAAGGCCAAAGGGACCTTGCAGCAAGGCGAGATCGGCGAGGACTGATGCGGCCTGGGGTCAGGTCTGTTGTTTGCTGTCTACGCCGCAGTAGACAACAAATAACAGACCTGACCCCCATCCTCTTTCTTCTCCTCACGGCCTGCCGGCCGGAGACGCGGGCGGCGGCGCCCGCCCCCACCGACGAAAAAGCCGCCGGCTACGATCTCGTGTACGAGCGCGTGGTGGGCGGGAACCAGGACCTGTACCTGATCCCCGCCGGCGGCGGCCTCGAACAGCGCCTGACCGACGATCCCGCGCTGGACGGTCTCCCGCGATGGACGGCCGACGGCAAACGCGTGTTGTTCACGTCCGAGCGCACCGGCAAGCCGCAGATCTGGGAGCTCACCCTCGACGGCAGACGGCAGCGGCGCGTCCGCGAGAACGCCTTCACCGAGTACCAGGTCGACGAATCCGATGACAGCCAGCGGCTGGCCTTCCTGTCGAACGCCAAAGGCGCGGAGCACCTGTGGGTCTGGTCGTATGCCTCCGGCGAGCCGCGCGCGATCGTCGAGCACGGGAAGTCGTCGATCCTCGGCAACCCCGACTGGAGCCCCGATGGGAAGCAGATCGTGTTCTCCTCGAACTGGCGCGTCGGGCATCACATCTACATCGCGGACGCGGCGACCGGGGAGGCGCGCCGCCTCTCGCCTCTCACCTCCGGCGGCTGCGAGCCGCGCTTCAGTCCGGATGGCAAGAAGGTCGTGTACGTGAGCCGGCGGCACCTGGGCGACACGAGCCGCCTCGTCGAGCACGATCTGGCGACGGCCGACGAGAAGGCCCTCGTCGACTGGCCCGCCCTCAACTACGACCCCGCCTACTCGCCCGACGGCTCCGAGATCGCGTTCGCATCCAACATCACCGGCGAGTACGTGCTGTACCGCCAGCGCCTGTCCGACGGCCAGGCGTGGCGGGTGACGTTTGGCCCGGGGGCGGCGCGATACCCCGACTATCGAACCGCAACTCGCGGTCGGTAGGGCGCCGCGACTTCTGAGACTAGGAAGATGCCGGCTTCCGTGAGGGCACGGCAGTGGGGCGAGCCGCGGGACGGGCAGCCGGGGCCGCCGACAACGCCTGCGCGTCGACCTGGTCCGACGGGACGATGCTGCCGATCTTGTCGGCGGGCACCACGTGCAGGTGATAGACCAGGAGCCCGAGCTCGCGGTCGTCGTGACTCGAGCCGAGCGCCTTCGGGATGAACGATTGGTCCATCGACAGCCGCAGATCGACCCATTCCTCGCCGCCGAGCTGCTCCGCCTTGAAATGGACCTTCTTCAGGAAGATTTCGGAGGTCTCGATCGGCATCGACAGGCCCGCGCGTCCGCCGGCCGAGATCGTGAGCACCGGCACCCGTGGAAACGCCTTGGCGTTGGTCTCCGCGTCGAGATAGACGATCACGTCGCGCTGGGGGTTCTTGAAGGAGACGACCGCCTCCTTCTTCGTCCACGTGAAGGTGTGCTCCGGGTCCTGGGCCTGAGCCTCCTCATTGTGCCAACCGTCCTTGCGGACGAGGAACAGGCTTTCGGTCTGGGGGAGCAGCTCGATCGCTCCCACCTTGTACGCCCGCATGCCGATGTCCTCCGCCTTGAGGGCGATGCGCTGGCCCTGTCCGCTGGACGGATACAGGCCCATGCTCAGATGCGCGGCGCCGACATAGGGAACGACGGGGACGAACACCGTGCGCCGGTAGCTGTAGGTCTGTCCCGGCTTCCACTGGTCCGGTGGAGGCGTCGGCACATGGTCGTCGTTGAAGAGAACGGTCTTGTTGCTGCTGTCGAGAAAATGGACGAACGCCCGGTGACCCGCCGGAATCGGCGTCGCGCCCGCCTCCACCGTCCATGTATAGGTCACCTCGAGCGGACTGCCGAGCGGTGCCCGCGCAAGGCCCACGTTCATCGAGGGGACGATCGGGTTCACGTCGACGGGACTCCGACGGCATGCCCCGAAGAATGCGACACCCACCACAATACCGACGGCGCTCTTGCGCAGGCTCATCTCTCTCCTCGGTCCCACATTCGTTCGGCGGAGGGCCAGTGAAACGCCCCTGATGATAGAGCAGAGGGTTGGCAATGTGCCAATAGCTCCCTGCTCCCGCGATCGCAGCGGTGGCGCTAGCGCCCGCGGTCCGAAGGCGCCCGCAGCAGGTCGGCCAGGGCCTCCCCCACGCGGCGATGGACGGCGGCACTGGGATGGGCGTCCTGCGCGTGAACGACAAGGTCCCGCACCGGCATCGCGCGCACGAGATCGGCCACATCGACGATGTGGGCCCCGCCTTCGACCAGGTGGGCGCGGACGGGGGCCAGCAGCGGCGCGCTGCCGGGTACATCGTCGAGAAACGGGAAGAGCACGACGATAAGAGGCGCGCCCTGGTCGCGGGCGAGATCGGCAATGCGATCGAGGTCGGCGAGGTGCGCGGCCGCGACGGCGGGGTCGGCATGCGCGCGGCGGAGGAAGCGGTGATAGGCGTCGGTGTCGCCGTGCGGGAAGAGCCAGTAGACGAAGTTCAGCAGGTACGAGCGCCGCACCGGCCATTGCGCGGCGCGGGGCAGGTCCACGTACGGCGCGAACGCCGGCGTCGGCCCGCGCTCCGCCGCGCGATCCTCGATGTCGTTCGGATGATACGAAAGGACGACGGCGGCCGGCCTCCAGGGGAAACGGCGGAGGAGCTCGTACTCGCGAGCGGTGTCGATGCCGCCCTCGGCCAGGACGAAGACCTCGTGACCTTGGCCCACGCCGGCGGCGAGGACACCCGCGAAACGCTCGTGCACGTCGGCGACGCCCGCGCCTTGGGCGAAGGAGTCTCCGACGACGACGATCTTGTGCGGCCGGGAGGCCCGCTCCGGCGTGTACTCGCCGTCGCGGAACCCGGCGGCGTTCACCGGCAGGAGGTTTCGCGCCCACAGCCGCGCGGCCAGCGTGTACCCCACGCCGTGGCTGCGCGGCAGGTGGGCGGCGATCATCTCGAGCCCGGCGAGCGCCGCCGAGGCGCAGGCCGCACCCACCACGGCATTGCGCAGCGCCTCGCCGGCCCGGGTGACGACACGCAGGCGCGACGACAACAGCGCCACTGCGGCCAGGCCCACGAGGCACAGCGCCAGAAGCCACGCGCGGTGCAGGCGGGCCATTGGGTCGGCCGCCAGCGCGAGGGTCAATGGCACGAGTGCCAGGGCGGCGAGGCCGGTGATCCACGCCGGCGAGATGGGCTCGTCGGCGGCGAGGGCGCACGCCGCACGCGCCACGAGGCCGGCCCCTGCAATCGCGGCCATGGCCACGAGCGTCGTTTCCGTCCACCCCGCGACGAGCGCGGCCGGGGCTAAACCGGCGACCAGTGCCGCCGTGAGCCAACCGAGCCCGGCCCACAACGCGACACGCGCCGACGACCGCCCGCGATCCACGCCGAGGCCGCCGAGCAGCGGTGCCGCCGCCACCGCCCCTCCCGCCGAGGAGAAGATCGCGGCCAGGAGCCCGAGCAGCAGCGCGCGCACCCGCGTCGGGCGCGACGCGATCCCCATCCCGAGCGCCGCCCCCAGCAGCACGAAGACGGCGGTCGCGCCCTGGCCGCTGACGTTCAACGCCACGTCGCGCAGGCCCCACGCGAGTCCCGCCGCCACCGCCGCCGTGATCCAGGCGTGGCGCCGCCAGATCTCACGCTCTCCCGCACGAAGGAACACGAGGAGCGCGGCCACGACCGCCGCCAGCGTCGACACGCGCGCGGCGGCGAAGGCCCCGTGACCGGAGCCGAAGGCGGCGGCGCCGGCGGCGAGCAGCACCACCGCGCCCGGAGGTGCGGGCGGCAACGACGCCCGCGGCTCACCGGCGAGGAGGGCATAGGCCGCGCGGCTGGCGGCGACCTCGCGGGCCCCGTCGACGCGCCAGAGATCGGGGCCGCCGCCCAGGACGGCGGCCAGCCGGTCCGCGGCGAAGACCAGGAGGACCGCCGCCAGCGCGACGCGCGCGCGTGACCGCATGAGCCCGCGACGCGCGACTCGCTACTTGCCGGCGGCCGCTTCCTTCTTCACCTCGGAAGCCTTGAAGTCGGCGGCGCCCGGCTGCTCCTCGAAGTAGACGCACTCGGCGGCGGCGGTGCAGCGGGCGGTGTGCTTCACGCCGCCGGGCATGAACATGTACGAGCCCGCGTCCAGGGCCTTCTCGTCCTTGCCCTCTTCCTTCATCAGGATCGTGCCCGAGACCTGCACCACGCGCTGGTCCTGGGTGTGGGTGTGCAGGCCGAACTCCGTCCCCGCGGGGACCTTCTTGAGGGCGCCGTACGCCCCCTTGGCCGGGTCGCCCCAGAGGACGGCGATCTTCGCGCCCTTGACGGCCGCGCTGTCCACCCACTTGATGTCCTTGGAGGGCCAGACCGCCGAAGGCTCGGCCGCGCCCGCACCCGCCGCCAGCGCCATCGCACCCGACACGAACCCGGCCATCAACATCGTTCGCATGTCTTTCTCCTCGAAAAATGGGGGGCCCGGAAACGGCGCCGGACGAGCGGACGCAGTATACTGCCGCGATCCATCGATGAACATCGACGCCCTGGAGCTCATTCGTCTGTACGGCTGGTACGTGGGCACGTTCGTCTACGCGCTGCTGTCAGGAGCCATCCCCGTCCTCAACTGCGAGGTGTTCCTGCTCGTGCTGGCGATGAAGGCCCCGCGCGAGATGTTGTTCCCGCTGATCGTGACCACCACCGCCGGCCAGATGGTGGCCAAGAGCCTGCTCTACTGGGCCGGCCGCGGCGTGCTGCGGCTGCCCGCGGGGGCGCGCGTCGAGACGATCCTGGCCTCGCTGGGCTGCAAGATCGGCCGCGGCTGGCGGGGCGCCCTCCTCGTCTTCGTGAGCGCCGTCATCGGCGTCCCCCCCTTCTACGCGATGAGCGTGGCCTGCGGGGCGATGCGCTGGAGCTTCGCGTCGTTCCTCGTCTTCGGGTGCCTGGGGCGCCTCGTGCGCTTCTCGTTCGTGCTGCTGGTGCCGCCCGGCTTCGGCAAGTCGCTGCCCGACCTGGGACCGCTCGGGGCGATCCTCGCGGTGGCCGTGGGGGTCGTAGTGGTGGCGTACGTCCTGTGGAAGGCGCGCCACAAGGCGACCGCCGCCCCCGTCGAGGGCTGAAGCTCAGGCCAGCCGCTTGCGCAGCACGAGGTGGTTGCGGCCGCCCTCGCGGCGATAGACGATCTCGTCCATCAGCTTCTTGACGATGTGGATGCCCAGGCCGCCGATCGGCCGGTCTTCGAGCGCCTGGTCCGTCTTCGGGTCGGCCCGCTCGAGGGGATTGAACTCGGGCGCCTCGTCGAGGATGTCGAGCTCCACCAGGCCGTCGCGGAGCTCGAGCACGACCAGGATCTCGCGGTCGGCCTTGTTCTCGTAGCCGTACTTCACGATGTTGGACACGACCTCGTCGAGGACGACGCAGATGTCCGACGACACCGGCCGCAGGATCTCCGCGTTCCGCTGCGCGAACGCCACGAAGCCGTCGAGGAGCTGGGCGGTACCTTCGTCCGTCCCCGGAACGCTGAGCTGCATCCGCGTCTCGCCTGCCTCCAGCGCATCGGAGAGGCGGACGGCGATATCGGGTGAGGCCAGCTCCTCCAGCGTCATGGCCGTCAGCGCCACCACCATGCGCGCCGTTCCGTCGGCCGTGCGCATGGCCTCGTGGATGCGGACGAAGGCCTCGATGTTCCGGATCGCGCGCACGACGAGCTCGCGCAGGACGGAAACCGCCGGCGCGGACAGGGGCGGCTTCCCCAGGTAGGACTGCAGGCGGCCGCCCTCGCGGTACTGCGGGTGGTTCTCGAGGCCGAAGAAGCGCAGCGCGAGGGCCCCGTCGTACCGGCCCTGCGTGGCCATGAGGCCGGCGAAATCCGCAATGATCTCGTCGAGGAGGTTGTTCCGCATCGAGCCGAACACGCGGCACGTGAAGTAGTGCGTGCACTCGTGCTCCTCGCGGATGCTGAGCGACAGCCGCAGCCACTCCGCCTCGGGCAGCCCCGCGTCGGTCGCCGGCACCGCACTGTAGGCACCGCGGCTCAGGATGATGAAGCGATCCTGGTACAGGTCCTTGCGCGGGACCAGGCGCTCGCGGAACTCCTGCAGCCAGCCGTCCTCCCCCGCCTCTGGATGCTCGGCTTCGAAACGGCGGCGGTACTGCGCCACGCGGTCCCAGTTGTTGAGGCCGGTGACGATGCAGGCCCCCATGGAATCGGGGACGGCGGCCGGCTCGTTGCGTTCCGAGAAAACGCGCACCAGGGTCACGAAGTCGCGCCGATCGGCGGCGATGAGCAGCGGCACCCGGCCCGACACCGTCGGGTGCAGGACGAGCTCGATGCCGGCCGCGTTCGCGAAGTCCGGCCCGGTGCCCTCCGCCGGGAGCTCACCGCGCCGCGTGGCCGCGCGATAGACGTCGGTCTGACTGATGCCGTCTTCGATGGGGAACTGCAGCTGCACGAGCCGCCGCCGCAACGCGGGGATCACCCCGAGCGTCGCCGCGTCCTTCTTGTACTCGTCCCAGGCCGCCAGGTGCGGCTCGTCGTCCAGGGGCAGGCGCAGCGTGTCGTGGCGCGCGGCGTCGAACTTGTTCTCGTTGTAGGCGAGCAGCTCCTGGACGATGGCGCCGTGCGCGCCCGCGCCTTCCAGGATCTCCGTGCGCAGCGCCGTGCGCGACATCGAGTCTTCCATCAGGAACGTGTCCAGCGTACCGGAGACACGTTCCTAGGCCACCTGGCGCCGGGCGAGATCCGCGAACAGGCCGTTCTTGGCCATGAGCTCCTCGTAGCTCCCCGACTCACGGATCGCGCCGCCTTCGAAGTAGAAGATCTTGTCGGCGTTCACGATCGTGCTCAGGCGGTGCGCGATGACGATGCGGGTGGAATCGAACCGGTCCATGCTCTGCGTCACGACGGCTTGCGTCTTGTTGTCGAGGGCGCTCGTGGCCTCGTCGAAGTAGATGATGCGCGGCTTGTTGACCAGCGCGCGGGCGATGAGCAGGCGCTGGCGCTGGCCGCCGGAGAACGTGCCGCCGCCTTCGGAGACGACGGTGTGCATACCCATCGGCATGGCGCGCACGTCCTCGGCGAGGCCGGCCATCTCCGCCGCCTCCCAGGCCTCGTCCATCGTGTGTGACGTCGTGCCCACGATGTTGCGGAAGATGTCGGTGGGCAGCACGCGGCTCTCCTGCAGCACGACGCCCAGCTGCTGGCGCAGCGCGCGCACGTCCAACGTGGAGAGATCCTGGCCGTCGTAGTAGATGGCGCCGAGTCCCGGCTTCTCGAAGCCCAGCAGCAGGCGCATCATCGTCGACTTGCCGCAGCCGGAGCCGCCGACGAAAGCGCAGAACTGGCCGGCCTCGATCTTGAAGGAGATGTCCTTCAGGATCCAGGGCGCGTCCTCGCGGTAGCGGAAGGACAGGTGCGAGACCGAGATCTCGCCGCGCAGCTTGCCGGGGTGCGCCTTGCTGTCGTCGCTCTCGGGCACCGCGTCGAGGATGGGCTTCAGCCGCTCGTAGACGGGGACGACGCGCAGCAGGCTGAGGGAGGCGTCGGCCAGCGACTGCACGGCCGTCGTGAACGAGCCGAAGGCGCCGTTGAAGGCGATGAAGGTACCGGTCGTGAAGACCATCGCCTCCCCCGGAGGCGCCGACGTCTTGAAGTACCAGAGGGCGGCGAAGATCCCCAGCGACGACAACACCGGGAACGCCGAGCTGAACGTGGCCACCACGTTCTGGACGCTACCGATCGCGAAGCCGATCGTCTTCTGCGTCGAGAAGCGCTGCGCCCACACGCGGAACGCGTGGTTCTCCGCCGCGCACACCCGGACCTTGGCCACACCCGTGATGAACTGCAGCACGAGGCCGACCAGCTTGCCCTGGACCGCCGTCTGCTCGCGCTGGTGCTTGAGCTGGAGATAGTTTCCGATCGTCGTCATGCTCACGAGCAGGAAGGTGAGCAGCATGGCGACGGCGGCCAGCTTGAAGCTGTAGTAACACATGAGCACGACGTAGGCGACGGAGCTGAACGACGACAGGATGCCGGTGACGCCGGCCCGCGAGACGAGGCCGCGGATGGCGTTCACACCGGCGGCTCGCTCGGCGAGATCGCCCGCCCCGAACTTGCGGAAGAACTCCGACGGCAGGTCGAGCAGCCGGTCCCAGATGGCGGCCTGCAGCGTGTAGTCCATCCGGCTCTCCACGCGGCACACGGCCGTCGCCTGCGTGATCTTGAAGGCGGCGGAGGCGAGTGCGGACACGAGCATGCCGAGGCCGAGCTGCACGAGCAGCGCGCGCTCGCCCTGGGGGATCGCGCTGTCCACCATCTGCCCGGTGAGGAACGGCGTGGCCGCGCCGAGGACGCCGGTCATGACGCCCATGGCCAGGATGGTCAGGAAGTCGGCGGAGAGGCCGCGCGCGCCGAACTTGAGCAGCGACCGGCCGTCCAGCTCGCCGGAGGGGAAGCCGCGGTAGAACGTGTACCCGAACGGCGTGAGCTTGGACGCGAGCTCCGGCGTCACCGCCGTGCGCGTCTTGGCGGCGGGGTCGACGAACTCGTACGCACGCGGCCCCTTGGGCAGGAGCGCCACCGGCGTGCCGACGCCTTCGAGCACGGCGAGGATCGGGCCCTGGTCGCGCGTCCACCAGTCGCCGCGCAGCACGATGCGGCGGGTCCGGAAGCGCGAGGCGGTGGCGATGGCGGCGAGGTTGTCTTCGAACGTCCGCAGAGCGCGGCTCTCGGCGGGTGGCCTGACCCGGATCCCGCCCGCCTTGCCCACGAGCACCACCGCCTGCAGCACGGGCTCCGCGGTTCCCGTGATGCCCACGTCGGCCGGCTCGAGATGCTTGCCGGCGAGAACGGCGCCGATGGCCTCGTAGGCCTTGTCCTTCGCCGCCTCCGACTGCTTCGCCTTCGCGTCGAGGCGGACGATCTCGTCGACCAGCGCCAGCCGTTTGTTGATGAACTCGCACTCGCACAGGGCCTGATGGAAGGCGTCGAGGCCCACCCACATCTCGCTGCCCTGCAGCGAGGCCACGCTGGTGGAGCCCGCGAGGGGAATGCCCTCCGTCTCGCCCGCCGGCTCGATCCACGTCGTGGGCGTCAGCGGGAACAGGAACCGGTCGGCGTCGGGCATCAGCGTAGACATGCCGATGAAGGTGAGAGCGCCCGCCTCCGTCTCGACCCACAGCACACCCGCCGACGCACGCGCCCGCTTGCCTTTGGCCAGCGTGGCGGGCACGCCCGCCTCCACGCGCAGCTCGATCTCCGGCTTCGGGAAGACGTCGCGGGTGAGGCGCGCGGCCATGCCCGCCACCCACTTGTCGACGAGACCGGCCACGACCTCGCCCACGTGTTTGTCCGTGGAGATCTGCCGCAGCTCCGCGATCGGGATGCGCCGGACCTGGGTGCCGCTCTTCCCCGAGGCGATGAAGCCGGAGTCGGCGGTATGGCGCAGGTCCATGCCGAAGAAGGCCTGCCCCTTCTCCAGGGTCATGAAGTGATTGCGCGCACCCAGGGGCACGCCGTCCTTCACGGTGACGGTGAAGATCTCGACCTTGCCGGAGACGACGTAGTACGAGAAGCCGGGATCGTTCAGCAGCACCACCTTGCTGCCGCTGATCGCAATGGCCTCGCCGGCGTTCTCGATGCGCATCGACGCCATGCCCGCCATGAGCTGGCCGAGGTCCGAGATGATGCCGGTGGCGCCCGCCT
>Ga0114129_10001741_pt1 | contig 29612 bp, 24 predicted proteins | sample RhiMetdeltSRZDD1_FD_80071 | JGI IMG/M metagenome (GOLD analysis project Ga0114129, IMG submission 80071) | Populus rhizosphere microbial communities from Tennessee, USA - Rhizosphere MetaG P. deltoides SRZDD1 (version 2) (version 2) | ecosystem: Host-associated > Plants > Roots > Rhizosphere >... | reverse complement strand
CGGATCGCCCCGGTCAGCCGGGAGATGATCCTCAACTACGTGGCCGAGCACTCCCTGCGCCTGCCCCGTTCGTACTAGTGTGATGAGCCAGCGGCTCCCTGGAGACGCCGGGCTCGGCGGTACCGGGCGGCGCCGGCGTGGTCAGGCGGCGTGGACCCGGTCCAGGTGGAAGCCGTGGGTTCGGTCGGCGATGCGTAGGCTGCGTCCACTCGAGTGGAACGCCCAGCCGCACTGGCAGGTGGGGATCCAGCTGGTGTCGAGTTCGGCGGTCGCTGGTGGCGGGAATGGCTGGGGATCCAGGTGGGCCGTGTGCCCGGGAGTGGGTCCGCCATTGGCGGCACCCCCTTCGTTGATGCTGTGTTCGCCCACCACGCCACGATCCCCGCCCGCCAACAGGACAGACGGGCGGCTTCATTCGCCGTACACCGCCGCTACGACGCTCGACGGACGCAAGCTCCTTCGTACGTACGGCATGAGTTGGTTTTTTCTTCGTATCCAACACTAGTACGAAAGCCGCTCCCGCTGTCCGCGACCCGCATGTCACGGTTGCTCCGAGAGTTGGGCTGGGGGGCATCACCGCAGCACCTCGTCGGCAGCGAGGTCGAGGTCGATGGCGTTCCGGCGACCCGGGCCTTCGAGGAGGTGTACATGCCTGTCCCACCACCCGACGTGCTCCCCAAGGTCAGGCGCCTCGCGCTCATCGGCTTGGACTGCGGGACGCCGGAGCTGCTGTTCGAGCGCTTCGCGGACGACATGCCGACGCTGACCAAGCTGCGTGAGCAGGCGCTGTGGGGGCCGCTGCGGTCCATCGATCCCCCCATCTCGATCCCGGCGTGGATCTGCATGCTGTCGGGCCGGACCCCGGGCGACCTCGGCGTGTACGGGATGCGCAACCGCAGCGACCACAGCTACAAGGGGATGGCGTTCGCGACCTCGAAGACGTTCGGGGTGCCGCGGCTGTGGGAGCTGCTCGGCGCCGCCGGCCTCGAGAGCATAGTCCTTAGCGTCCCCGGCACCTACCCGCCAACCCCCCTCCAGGGCTGCATGGTCTCGTGCTTCCTCACGCCCTCGACCGACGTCCAGTTCACCTACCCCCCGCAGCTGCGCGAGGAAGTCCAGCGGGTGACGGGCGGCTACACCATCGACATCCCGGGCTTCCGCAAGGACACTGAGCCGGTTGCCCAGCGCATGTTCGACATGACCGAGCAGCGCTTCGCGCTCGCCAAGCACCTCGCGGCCACCCGGACCTGGGACTTCCTCTCCTTCGTGGACGTCGCCCCCGACCGGCTCCACCACAGCTTCTGGAAGTACTGCGACCCGGCCCACCCCAAGCACGAGCCGGGCAACCGGTTCGTGAACGTGTTCCGGGACTACTATCGGGCCCTCGACGAGCATCTCGCGAGCTTCCTAGAGGCGCTGCCCGACGACACGGCGGTGCTGATCGCCTCCGACCACGGCGGCCAGCCGATGATCGGTGGCTTCCGCTTCAACGAGTGGCTGTCGCGGGAGGGATACCTCACGCTCGCCGAGCGGCCGTCGAGCCCCACGGCGCTCGGCAACGCTAAGGTCGACTGGTCCCGCACGACCGCCTGGGGCGAGGGCGGCTACTACGGCCGGCTGTTCCTGAACGTCGAGGGCCGGGAGCCCAACGGGACCGTGCCGGCGGCCGAGTACGAGACCGTCCGCCAGCAGCTCATCGACAAGCTGGAAGCCCTCACCGACCACGAGGGCAGGCCGATGGGAACCCGGGCGCTGCGCCCCGAGGAGGTCTACCAGACGGTCAACGGGATCCCTCCCGACCTGATCGTCTACTTCGGGAACCTCCGCTGGCGCTCCGTCGGATCGGTCGGACCCGACGAGGGCCTCTACGCCTTCGAGAACGACACTGGCCCGGACGACTGCAACCACTCCGACCAGGCGGTCTTCGTGCTCGCCGGCGAGGGCCTGCCCACCGGCCGGTGCGACGACCTGCGGATCATGGACGTCGCCCCGACGCTCCAGTCCCTGTTCGGCCTGCCGCGGCAGCCAGGCCAAGTCGGGAGGGTGCGCACATGAAGCTCGTCCGCGGTCGCAAGGCGAAGCCGAGGGTGTTCGTGCTCGGCCTCGACGGGACGCCGCACAGCTACCTCAAGGCGGAGGCGTCGGCGGGGCATTTGCCGAACCTGGCCGCGCTGTTTGAGGACGGCTCGTCCGTGCCGATGCGTTCCTCGCTGCCTTCGGTGTCGGGGACCGCGTGGATGACGGTGTTCACCGGCCGCGACCCGGGCGGGCATGGGATCTACGGGTTCATGGACTGCAAGCCCGACAGCCATGACTTCTACTTCCCCAACTACGACCACGTGCGCGCGCCGGTGCTGTGGGACCTGCTGGCCGCCGCGGGCAAGCGCTCGGTCGTGCTCAACGTCCCGGGGACCTACCCCGCCCGTGCCATGCACGGCTCGCTGGTGGCCGGCTTCGTGGCCCCCCAGCTCGAGCGGGCCGTGTACCCGCCCTCGCTGCTGCCGCGCCTGCGAGCCCACGGCTACCGGGTCGACCTCGACACACGGGCGGCAAGGGAGAGCTTCGACCGCCTCGAGGAGGACCTGTTCGCGACCTTTGCCAGGCGCAAGGAAGCGATCAGGATGCTGCTCGACGACGACTGGGACCTGTTCGTCGCGGTGGTCACCGAGACCGACCGGCTCTACCACTTCCTGTGGAACGGGATGGAGGACGGCACGCCGAGGGTGCTGGACCTGTTCCAGCGCTTCCACGCCGAGCTCGACGCCTTCGCCGGCTGGCTGGTCGCAAGCCTGCCCGAGGGCACCGAGCTGGTGGTCATGTCCGACCACGGCTTCACCGGCGCCCGGCTCGACGTCTTCACCAACGCCTGGCTGGTCGAGCGCGGCTATCTCCGCTTCGACGTGGAGGAGCCGAGGGACATGTCCGCGATCAGCCCGCGTGCCACGGTCTACTCGCTGGACCCCGGCCGTTTCTACGTCAACCGGGCCGGCGCGCGGCCCCGCGGCGGCGTCCCGCCCGGCGAGGCCGACGCGGTCGTCGAGAGCCTGGTCGCCGACCTCGCCGAGTTCCGCGACCCCGGGACCGGCGAGCTCGTCTACACCCAGCTGCTCCGCCGCGACCAGGCCTACCACGGTCCGGAGGCCGGGCGCGGCCCGGATGTGGTGCTCACCCTGAAGCCGCGCTACGAGCTGAAGGGCGGGACTCGGAGCAAGGAGGTGTTCCGCGTGCCCGGTCAAGGCCTGGCCGGCATGCACACCTCCGACGACAGCCACCTCTACCTGCGTGGCCGGACGATCCGGGACGGACTCGTCGACCTGCACGACATCGCCCCGACCCTCGCCGAGCTGCTCGGCATCGATCCGGCTGAGGGGCACTTCCAGGGTCGCTCGCTGCTGGAAGCCGGACGGCGGACAGGGGGGGTCGCATGAGCGCAAGACGAGTGGTCGTGACGGGTGCCGCCGGCTTCATCGGCTCCCACCTGTCGGAGGCGCTGCTGGACGGCGGCTTCGAGGTCACCGGGATCGACGCCTTCACGAGCTCGTACGCGGAGGCGAACAAGCAGGCCAACGTCGCCGGGCTGCTCGGCAGGCCCGGGTTCCAGCTGGTCGAAGGCGACCTGTCTGCCATGGACATCGACCCGCTGCTCGCCGGCGTGGACGTGGTGTTCCACCAAGCGGCGCAGGCCGGGGTGCGCTCCTCGTGGGGCCTCGACTTCGACGTGTACGTGCGCGACAACGTGATCGGGACCCAGCGCCTGCTCGAGGCGTGCATCCGCCGTGACGTGCGCCGCCTGGTCGCCGCCTCGTCCTCGAGCGTCTACGGCGACGCGCCGACCTTCCCGACGACCGAGGAGTCGATCACCCGGCCGATCTCCCCCTACGGCGTCACCAAGCTGGCCAGCGAACACCTCTGCCTGGCCTACGCCCAGCTCGGCAGGTCGCCGTTGACGGTCGCCACCCTCCGCTACTTCACTGTGTACGGACCGCGGCAGCGGCCGGACATGGCCTTCCGGCGCTTTTTCGAAGCCGCCTACGCCGGCCGGCCCATCACCGTCTACGGCGACGGGGAGCAGACCCGGGACTTCACCTTCGTCGACGACGCCGTGCGGGCCAACCTGCTCGCGATGACCGCGCCGTTCCAGGCCGAGCCCGTCAACGTCGGCGGCGGGCGCCGGATCAGCTTGAACGAGGTCCTGGACCTCATCGGGCAGGTCACCGGCCGGCGGCTGTGCATTGTCAGGGCGCCGAGCCAGCCCGGCGACGCCCGGCACACCGGTGCCGACGGGGCCCGCGCCGAGGCGCTGCTCGGCTACCGTCCCGAGGTCGACCTCGAGACCGGGCTCACGCGGGAGGCCTCCTGGGTGGCCGGCCTGGTCGGCGCCCACACCCAGGGGACCGCGTGACCGTCACCCTCGAGCGGCGCGCGCCGGGGGATTCGCCCCATGGCGCCGGCCCCTGTCCAGGCGGCGGGCGGCAGCGTCGGAGACCGCTGCCGTTCAGCGTCATCATGCTCCTGCCGGCGGTGGCGTTCCTGCCCCTGCTGGTCCCGCACGGGCCGAGCAACACCGCGCCGGTGGACGTGTTCATCGTCCTGTACCTGTTCGCGGCGATGATCGGATGGTGGACCCCGGGGCGGCCGGTGACCTTTCCCCTCTCGGCCGTGACCGCGTTCATCGTGGTTGTGAGCCTGATCGGCGTCGGCATGAGCCAGTTCGCCGGGGTCGGACGCACGGCGGTGCTGGTTGACCTCTACCTGTACGTGTTCTTCGTGGCGGCGGTCAACGACCTGCGCCTGGACCGGCGGGCCCTCAGGGTCGTCCTGGCCACCTGGGCGCTCACCGCGCTCGTCTGGGCGGCGCTCGCCAATGGCATCACCTTCCATTTCCTGCCCGAGGGCTTCGCCAGGCTGATCCTGTCGAACTCCAGGGCGATGAACCGGGCATCGGCCACGGCCGACAACCCCAACCTGGCCGCGAGCTTCTTTCTCGTCTCCCTGTTCGTGCTTGCCGCCTCGCCGCGACCGCGGAGGCGCTGGCTGCGGTGGCTCGCTGGAGGGTGGCTGATCCTGGCCATCTACTCGACGGGCTCGGTTGCCGGCATGGTCGGCCTGTTCGTGGGGACCGCGGCGATGTTGGGCTCCGCCCTTGTCCGGCGGGCCGGTTCGACCGCTAAGCAGACGCAGGTCGTGGTCGCGCTGCTGGTCGTGGCGCTGGCTGTGGTCGTCGGCGGGGTCGTGCGCACGGTCACGACCAGGTCCGTCCTCAGCGACGTCGCCACCATCTCCGCGGCGCAGCAGCAGGGCGGCACCTTCCAGAACAGCCTCGGGCGCTCGAACCGGTCCCTGAACGGTCGTATCACCCTGTGGACGCAGGGGCTGCAGGAGACCGCCGGTCGCGGCAACGAGCTGTTCGGCGTTGGGGCCGGCGAGGCCAAGTACACGGTCGACTACAAGAGCCTCCACAATGACATCATCGCCTACCTGGTCGAGCGCGGCATCTTCGGCCTCTTCGGCTTGGCGGTGCTGTACTGGCTGGTCTTCCGGCAGGCGATACGGGTGCTCGGCCCGCGGGGGCCGGTCGGGTTCCACGCGCTCGGCGCGGCCGTGTTCGCCAACTTCGCCTTCAGCATGACCCACCAGACCCTCCACTTTCGCCACGTCTGGCTGCTGCTCGCCCTGATATGGGCGGCGACCAGCCTGAGAGCGGAGGAGGAGGGGCCACGCTAGCTCTGGCCAGGCCGCAGCCTGTCCGTGAGCAGCGCGACGCCTGCGGCAAGCAGGTAGCTGCCGACCACGTCGGTGAGCCAGTGGTCGCCGATCGCGACCCGGGCGAAGAGGTGCACCGCCAGCGCCAGCATGGCGAGCCCGATCACGGCGGGGCGCCAGGACGGGCGCAGCCAGGCGATCACCGCGCCGCCGATGATCCAGCCGAGGGCGACCAGGAGCGCGCCGCCGGACGGGTAGGCCCCCTGCGACCACGCAGGGACGGGCCCTTCGTCGGGTCCGGGGCGGCCGAGGGCGATGCGCAGCGCGAACGCCAGCGGCAGCGTGGCCAGCAGGACCGCGATCCACGGGAGCCAGGTCCGCAAGCGCCGGCCGCGCCCCGCAGCAGTGGTCGCGACCACGGCGGCACCGAGCAGCGGCAGGGCCGCGGTCACGTAGGTCCCGTGACCGTCGCGCCGCTCGGCCGCGACCTTGGCGACCAGCCCGCGATAGGGGCTCGGCTCGAGCCACCCATGCAGGTGCCGCCGCACGCTGTCGTCCAGTCTCGGCGGTGCCGGATCGCGTCCGACCGCCAGCCCGATCGCCACCACCGCGACGAGGCAGGCGAGCCCGATCAGCAGCTTCATCCGATACCTGTCCCGATACATGCCCCTCCAGAGCCTGAGGTGAGGATCAGATGACCTGGGGAAGCCAATCACAGCAGCGCGCGCTCCGGGCGGTCGTCGGTCTGGCGCTGGCGGTGACGATGACGGCCGCATGCGAGTCGGCGGGACCGCCGCCGTCCATCCGGTCCCAGGGCGAGCCTGCCCCCCCGAAGGCGCGACCCGGCCTACCGCCCGTGATCGCCGTGCACTTCGACCGCGGAAAGTATCCGCTGCTCGGCGGCCGCGTCGCGGATCTCGCCAAGGTCGGCCAGGCCTTCAACGCCGTGCTGATCTCGTCGGGGGACGACCAGCTCGTCCAGGAGGCCCGCGACCACGGCCTCAAGGTGTACCTGGGGTTCGACGAGCACAAGGAGTTCGCCGCCGGCAAGGACATCACCGCCGACGTGCGAGACCTGGTGCTGTTCGCCCAAGCCCACCGGCACGAGGTCGCCGGCATCAGGGTCGCCGACCGGGTCAACCAGGGGCTGACCCCCAGGCAGACGCTCGACTACCTCCGCGCCACCGGTGGCGTCCTGCACCGGGAGGTGCCGGGGATACCCGTGATCGTCGACCTGTCGGACCCGCAGCTCACCTGCGACCTGCCCGGCCAGGATCGATGCGACAAGCCCCGCCTGCCCGATTACAGGTATCAGGTCGACTCCGAGGTGCTGAAGATCTACCGCAGCGGCCTCGTCGACGGCTTCATGCTCGCAAACGGCCTGGCCCGTGGCGACACCGACTGCGGCGCCTGCGACGTCCGTGAGGTCGACGCCGTGGCGCAGGCCGCGGCCTGGCGCAAGGCCAGGGCCATGTTCCCGCCTCCGTTCCTGCTGTTCGCGCGGGTGGCGGCGCTCTCCTTCCCGCAGCCCAGCTACCCCGGCAGCGCTCAGCAGGCGGCACTGGCCACCCACGTCTACGAGACGATCCCGCTGCAGCAGGGGGTCGACGGCGTCGACCTCTGGGCCTGGAGCCGCAAGTTCGACGGCACCGAGCGGACGTTCCTCGACAAGAACGGCGCGGACAACCTGCTGTGGCGGCATATGGTCGCGGTGGCCGCGGCCGTGGACGCTCAAGCGCAGAGTTGAGCCTCCGGCCGCCGGTGACGCAGACACGATACGCAGGATGTGGGTGTCATACGACAGCCGATCCGATTAGCGTGTCCGCCATGGCTCACGACGACGCGATGAGCGCGGACCAGGTCGAGATCACCTCGCTCGGACATGCCGGGCTTCGGCTCCAGACAGCCGACCTACGCATGCTGATGGACCCCTGGCTGTCGCGACGGGGGGCCTTCCTGGGCGCGTGGCACCAGCTGCCCAGCAATGACCACCTCGACACCCCGGAGCTGCTGGAGGCCGACTGGGTCACGGTCTCCCACGAGCATCTGGACCACATGGATCTCGATCTGCTGCGCCGCCTGCCGCCGAGCACGCGCGTGCTGATCAACCGCTATCCGTCCAGGAACTTCCACCGGCGCCTGCTCGAGGCGGGGATCACCGGCGTCGTCGAGGTGCCGCCCTGGCAGCACTTCCCGCTCAACACCCGCGGCGACTGGCTCGCGTTCATCCCGGAGCAGTCGCCCATGTGCCACGACGCCGGTGTGCTGGTCCGTGTGGGGGGCGTCTCGCTGCTGCACTGCAATGACGCACGCCTGACGGTGGCCCAGTGCCGGCGCGCCGCGGTCGAGGCGGGCGGCGAGATCGACGTGATGGCGGTGCAGATGTCGGGGGCGAGCTGGCACCCGATCCGCTACGAGTATCCGCCCGAAGTGTTCGCGCGCATCTCGGCCGAGAAACGCGTCGGCAAGTTCAAGGCGGTGACGCGCCTGGTCCGCGGGGTGCGGCCAAAGCTGGCGGTCCCGTTCGCGGGCCCGCCCTGCTTCCTCGACCCGGTGCTGCGCGAGAACAACCACTTCATCCCCGACCCCGGGATCTTCCCGAGCCTCGAGGACGCGGCAGGCTGGCTGTCCGAGCACCTTCCTGCTCAGGCGTCCATGCGCTGGCTGCCGGGGGATCGCTACGAGGTCGCCAGCGGCCGGTACACGCCTGACCCGCGCTGGGACGGCTTCTCGTTCTCGTTTCCGGCATTGGAGTCCTGGCTCGACGGTTACGCCGCCGCCCGCGGCGCCGACATCGAGGCGGTGTACGCCGACCACCCGGAGCCGGACGATGGCCTCGGCGAGCGGTTCGCGGAGCACTTCGCCCGGCTGGGCGAGCTGAGCGCCTACTTCCTGGAGCGGATCGCCATGGTCGTCCGCTTCGAGGTGAAGGGGGCCGGCGGCGGGCGCTGGGACGTGCGGCTCGGGCCTGACAAGATCAGGGTCGACCTCGCCGGTCGCGGCCGCGATGTCCAGTACCGCTTCCGGGTGCCGTCACGCTGGCTCGCGCCGGTCATCGACGGGGCGATCGGCTGGGAGGATCTGCTGTTGTCGCTGCGCTTCTCGGCATGGCGCTCGCCCGATGTCTACAACGACTACCTCGTCGGTCTGCTCAAGCACGCGGACACCGAGGCGCTCCAGGCGGTCGAGCACTATGAGACGACTCGAGATCGCTTCGAGACCATCACGGTCGACACCCCCGACGGTCGCTACGAGATCGGGCGCTGGTGCCCACACGCCGGCGAGGACCTGGCGGTCGGGGCCGTGGTCGACGGCGGGGTGCTGCGCTGCCTCGGCCACAACTTCGATTTCGACCTGGCGACGGGCGCCTGCCTCAACGCTCGCTGCGATCCGTTGCCGACCTGCCGATCCCACCAAGTGCAGGCGGTGGAACGATGACGCAAGGGGTGCTCGTGACCGCCGGTGAGCGCCTTGCCGTCGACTGCGCCATCTCGTGGGTGGGCGAGTTGATCGAGGAGGCCGCCGACGGGGGTCTCACCGCCGAGGATCCGGACACGAGCACGGTGCAAATCCGGGTCGAGGCGACCCGCGACCCGTTCGAGACGGCCGGCTGCCGGCCGCTCGCGCGCGGTGTCGTCCGCCATGACCGGTCGCTGCTGCTCCGCAACCTGCTCTCGACCGGGTTCGACCTGCGCGTGGACGTCGAAGACGGCGGCCCCCGGTTCACCTTCCGCTGGCGGCCGGCGCGTCGCGAGCGGGCGATGGCGCTGGCCCTGCGGTCCCGCTTCCAGCTGCTGGCGCGGGCGGCGCTGCTACGCTATCCGGCGCTGTGGTGGGCGGGCACGCGCCGCCGAGCGCCGCTCCACGCCTCGGCCTGCACCGCCGGCGGCGGCGTCGCACTGCTCGCCGGGCCTGGTGGGGTCGGCAAGTCGACGCTGGTCTCCAAGGAGCTGGCGGCCGGCGGCAGGGCGATCTGCGACAACGTCTGCGTCGCGGACGGCGCCAGCGCCTGGGGGGTGGTCGAGCCGCTCCGGGTCGAGGGTGGCGGCGGGCGGCGGATGCCGCACGGCCGGCGCGAGACGGCGATGACCGGCCGGGTGCCCGTCCTGGCGCCCGACCGCGTGGTGGTGCTGGAGCGCGGGTCCGATGCGACCGCCTTAGTGCGGCCGTGCGACCCGGAGGCCGCCGCGAGGTCGCTCGTCACCGGCACCTATATGGCGCAGGAGTTGCGCCGCTACTGGGCCTTCGCGGCGACCCTGGCCGCAGGAACGGGCGTCGGCCCGCCGCATCCGCCGGTCGCAGAGGTGGCGGCCGCGTTCGCCAGGCGCCTGCCGGCGACCCTCATCACCCTCCCGAGCCAACCGGGGCCCGGACTGCGGGAGCTGCTCGCCCGCGTGGACCAGGAGGCCGAAACGTGGACGTGAAGGTCCTGACAACCGACCGCCCGCGACCTCCGGCGCGGGTCTTCCAATCCCGCGACGCTCCAGCCGATCCAGCCGTGCTCGAGCTGCTCGCCGAGAAGCTCACCCACGCCGATCTCGCCGCCGCTCCGGTCGTGCTGCCCGACTTCCACCACAAGTCGTCCATGGAGATGCCGTCGAGCATCGCCGTGGCCACCAGCGGCACCATCCGTCCCACGCTGACCAGCTCCTCGGTGAACTGCGGCATGGCGATGATCGCCTTCGACGCGGCCGTGCCCGACCGGGCCGCCATCACCCGCTTCTATGAGGGGGTGCGCGAGCGCTTCCCGCACCCCACCACCCGCCGCCGCGACCTCAACGCCCGCGAGGTCATGCGTGCGGCCGAGGAGGGCGGCGCGTTCGCGGTCGACCGGTACGGTATCGACCCCACAAGCCTCAGCCGCATGGAGAAGGACGGCCGCATCGACCTGACGCCGCACGGGGGCGTCGGCCTGCTCAAGCGCGAGCTGCCGTGGGTGGTGGTCCAGCTCGCACGCATGCGCTTCGGCACCATCGGCCCGAGCAACCACTTCGTCGAGTTGCAGCGCGTCGAGGAGGTCCTCGACCAGCGCGCCGCCGACCTGCTCGGCGTCAAGCAAGGCCAGTTGACGCTGCAGTACCACGGCGGCGGGGGTGTCCTCGCGGGACAGCTCGGGCGCCTGTTCGGGCGACGCAAGAAGCTGGCGCGCACGGTCAAGGCCGAGATGCTCCTGACCAAGCCGCTGTTCCACCTGGCGTCGGCGCGGTCGCTCGCCGAGCTCCGGCTGCGCCGCGAGCTGTACTTCTCGGGAGGTTGCCCGCCGATCGACGCCGATGGTCCCGAAGGCATGCGGTTGCTGCTCGCCAACGCGGCGGCGATGAACTACGGCTTTGCCTTCCGGCTGGCCACCTACGCGTCGTTGTGCGAGCTCGCGCGGCAGGCCTTCGGGGCGCGCGACAGCCACCTGGTAGTCGACTCGCCGCACAACTCCATCTACGAGGAGGACCTCGACGGCGACCGGGTCGTGCTGCACCGCCACAACTCCTGCCAGGCCTACCCGGCGAGCCGGATGGCCGGCCATCCGGTGTTCGGCGTCACCGGCCAGGCGATCCTGTTGCCCGGCACCAACCGGACCTCGTCCTACCTGTGCGTCGCCGCCGAGGGCGCCGGCGCCAGCCTGTGGTCGGCATGCCACGGCGCCGGCACGATGATCGACGACTTCGCCACCCGCGGACTCTCAGGGCTCGACCCGGACAACCGCACGACCCTCCGCTACAACTACCGCGGCAGCGAGCCCGAGCTGGTACCGCAGCTCGACGACCGTGGCGTGGACGAAGCGCTGAGCATCCTGCGGGGCCACGGCATCGCCAGGCCGGTCGCTCGTGTGCGGCCTATCGCTGTACTGAATTGAGCAGCTCGGGGACCCCGTCGCCGACCGCACCGTCCACCGTACGCCTGGTCGTCCGGAACACCGGTGCACAGGTGGTGACCTTCGCCGCCCGGGCGCTCGCCGGCCTGACCGCCGTGGTCCTGATCGCCAGGCACGGCGGCCCGCACCCGCTCGGCGTGTTCCAGTTCGGCTTGACGCTGTCGCAGATGTTCAGCTTCGCGGTTGGTCTCGGCATGGCGAACCTGATCACGCGCGAGGTCGCCCGCGACCAGGACCGCAGCCGCGACTGGATCGGCATGGGCGTGTTCGTGGCGCTGTCCAGCGGGACCCTGGTGACGGCCGCGCTGGCGATCGGCATGCGGTTCAGCGGCCGGCCACACGAGATGGTCGTGGCGGTGTCGCTGGCGGCCATCGCCCTCAGCTTCGACACGGTGGGGCGGCTGGAGTTCGCCGCGTTCGAGGGCTGGGAACGCATGTGGCTCGAGGCCGGCGCCACCTGCCTCCAGGAGGCCGCTTTCATCGCCGGCACCGTCGCGATGCTGGCCACCGGCCACGGGGCGGCCGGCGTGATGGCGGTCTACGTGCTGTCCCGCATGCTCGGTGCGCTCACCGGCTGGGTGATCGCGAGCTACCACCTGGGCGGCGCGGTCGCGCCTCGGCCACCGCTCGACTTCGTGCGCCGCACGCTGCGCCGAACCGTTCCGTTCGCGCTCGACGACGCGCTCTCGCTGACCTATATCCGCATCGACGCGGTGCTGCTCGGCTTCATGAAGGGCGCGGACGCCGTCGGCCTGTACCAGGCGGCCACCAACCTCGTCCTGTACCTCAACATCCTCGCCAGGGTGCTGAACACCGCCCTGTTCCCGCGGATGAGCAAGGCCTGGCCCAGCCCGGTAAGGCTGGGCCGCTGGCGCGACCTCTCGCTGCGGATCCTCGGCGCGATCTCGGTCCCAGCCATGATCGGGTCGCTGCTGCTCGCCCACCAGATCTTCCGCTTCGTCTACACGGCGAAGTTCGACAGCGCAGTGACGACCTACCAGGTGCTCGCGCTGGTGATCGTCATCCGTATGCTCGGGCACACGCTCGGCACCTCGATCACGGCGGCCAACCGGCAGACCGCGCGGACCATCGTCGTGGCCGCGGCAGCGTTCATCAACATCGCGTTGAACCTCTACTTCATCCCGCGCTGGTCGTATCTTGGCGCCGCGATCACCACGGCGGTCACCGAGACCGGCGTGTTCGTCGCCTATGTGGTGCTGGCCCGCCGGTTCATCAACCGCTCCAGGCTCCTCGAGGCGGTGGCCCTTCCCGCCCTCGCCTGCGTCCCCATGGTGGCGGTGCTGCTGGTGCTGCGAGACGACGTCAACCTGTTGATCACCATCGCGGCCGGTGCGTGCGCCTACGGGATCGGGCTGGCGGTCGTGGCCGCGGCCCTGGTGCCTGGGTCGGCGCGGCGCCACCCACGTGCCGCCCTGCGGGCCCTGATCGCGAGGGCCGCGGGATGACGGTCATCGACCACCGCCCCCTGAACTGGCGGTTCGTGGTCCCCAGTGAGCCCGACGGGCTGCTCCTGCTCGCCGCCGCCGACGAGGCCGGGGAAGTCCCAGGGGCGGTCGCGTGTGACCCGGAGGGTGCCGCCCTGCGGGGACGGTCAGGATCCTACCCGGCGGTGGTCGTCGCGGACCTCGGCCGCTGGGCCAGCACCACGGCCAGGCACCGCGGTCGCGGCCGTAGTGGGGACGCCAAGGAGCTGCTCGCCGAGGCGGCGGCGGCGGTCGCGCCGGGCGGCTGGCTATACGCCTCGTTCGCCAACCCCTGGTATCCGCTGCGCGCCGATGGCGGCGCGGGACTGACGCTCGCCGCGGCAGCCACCGTCCTGCGCGGCGCCGGGCTCCAGCCCTCGTCCACCTGGCTCGTCTTCCCGGACCAGCGCACCGCGGCGTACCTGGTGCCGGCGGGCGGCGGGCCCGAGCTGGAGTACTTCATGCGGACGTTCTTCTTCCCCTACGCCACCGGCGGGTCCGCCAGGAAGGCGCGGATCAAGCAGCGCGCGCTCACCCTGATGCGCCGCGTCAGCCTGGTGGCGCCCGCGCGCCTGCGCGCCCGCTTCGCCCCGGCGTTCGCCATCGTCGCGGAGCGTCCCGCATGATCCCGCCGCTCACCAGCCTGCTCCAGGCGCGGTGGCCGGAGCTGCGGCCTGGCCGCCCACCGGTCGCAGCGGCGATCGTCGCCGGCCTCGACCGCTCGCCGGCCGGCAAGGTGACGCTGGTCTTCTTCGACCAGGCCGGCGACCTCGCCGCGGTCGCCAAGGTCGCCAGGAGCCCCGCCTCGGAGCCGGCCCTGGTCCGGGAGTACGAGACCGTCAGCCACCTGTGGGCGCTTGGGGTGCCGTCGGTGCGGGAGCGTGTCGCCCAGCCGCTCCTGCTCGAGCGGGTCTCGGGCCGCCTCGCCCTGGTGCAGGCGCCGCTGCGGGGCCAGCCGATGACCGCCGCCTACTACACGCCGGGCCATGTCACCGAGCGCGCGGCCGTCGCCGAGGACTTCGCCCGGGCCGCGGCGTGGCTGCTCGCCCTCCACCGCGAGACCGCGACCGGCCCGGTTGTGCTCGACACGGCGCTCTTGGATCGCTGGGCCGGCCAAGTGATCCGGAGCTACCGCGAGGAGGTCGGCTGGAGCGCGACCGAGGAGAAGCTGTTCGGCGAGGTCCAGACCAGGGCGGAGGCGCTGATCGGGTTCCCAATGCCCACCGCCGCGCTGCACGGCGACTACTGGATGGGCAACCTGCTGGTGGACGGCTCCGGCCTGCGTGGGGTCATCGACTGGGAGGTGGGCCGCGTCTCCGGGCCCTGCCCCCTGGACGTCTACAAGTTTCCGACGTCCTATGCCGTCTACATGGACAGGGCCTATCCCGGCGGGGTGGTGCCCGGCCATCCCGGGCGGGACGGCTGGCAGGAGCGCTGGCGCCGCTTCGGCGCGTGGCCCAACCTGGTCGGCTTCGGCTACGCCTACTGGGGCGAGGGCTGGTTCCCCGACCTGGTCCGCGGGTTCATCCTCGGCCACCTGGAGGTTCTCGGCATCCCCGAGGAGGCGAACGCCGTGTTCTTCCCGCTGTTCCTGGCCGAGCAGGCACTGGTGCCGGGCCATCCGCGGACCCGTGCCGGCCACCGCGCCCTGCTGCACGCCTACGCCGAGGAGCCCGCCCCCACCTGGCTCAGGCGGTAGCCCGGCGGCGTCAGTCGTCGAAGTAGCCGAGGGCGCGAAGGCTGGCGGCGACGTCCTCCTCGACCTCGAAGTCGTCCGCGGCCGCCTGCGTCCCCGCCGCACCCGCAGACGTCTCGAGCAGCCAGGCATCGTGGAGCTTGCGCAGCTCGGCGAGCAGGCCCGGCTCGGTGTCGACCAGGTTCATCGTCTCGCGTGGGTCCATGCCCAGGTCGTACAGCTCCTCGCGGCCATCTGAGGACCAGATGTACTTGTGGTGGCCGTGGAGCAGGCCCCGCAGGTCGCGGCGGAAGGCGACCGGGTCGAAGCGGTGGAAGCGCTGGAAGCGCTCCAGCGGCGGGTCGAGGAACTCCGTCACCAGGCAGGACCGTGGGTCGGTGGTGGCCGACAGCGAGACCCCGGCGAGGTCGGTGCCGTGGAGCCCGGCGAGCTCGAGGACGGTCGGGGTGAGGTCGATCGTCCCCACCGGGCGCTCGACGACCCCGGCGGGGATGCCCGGATGGCGGATGGCCAGGGGAACGCTGGCCAGGGTCTCGTGCACGCTGAAGAAGTGGTCGAGGATGCCGTGCTCGCCGAAGCTGTTGCCGTGGTCGGCGGTGACGATCACCACGTCGTCGTCGCCGAGCGCCTCCAGCATCCGGCCGAGCATCTCGTCGCTGTAGCCGATGCTGCCGTCGTACAGGTCGAGCAGCAGGCCCATCTGCTCGTCGTCGAGCGGGTTCGCGCCGGCCATGTACGCCATGGCGTCCTGGTTGACCTCACGCGCCCGCGCGATCGACGGCTCGTCCATGAACCGGCGCAGATGGCGGCTCGGCGGCGCCAGCGGCCCGTGCGCTTCCATGATGTGGGCGTACAGGAAGAACGGCCGGCCGTCCCGCCTGGCCTGCCCGATCCACTCCACGGTGGCGTCGGTCAGGGCCGCGGCGCCCTTGTCGCGCGCCTCGACGCGGCGCCGCAGGTAGCGCTGATAGGCGCGGGTGAGCGTCTGGCTGCGCTTGACGGTGCTGCGCACCCGCGGCCACAGCCACTGGTAGGCGCCGTTGAGCGCGCCGCTCACACCAGAGCGGTCGCCGTTGCCCGAGACCCCCCAGAACTCCTGGAAGACGTCGAAGCCGCGGTTGAACTCGTACATGCGTCCCACGTACGGGTTCGCCGAGAAGCCGGCGGTGCGGTAGCCGGCATCCCGAAGCCGCTCGGCGAGCAGCCGCGACTCGGCCGGCACCGTCCGGTCGGCTCTGTTCAAGGCGTGCTGGGACGGGTACAGCCCGGTGAACATCGACGCCATCGACGGGAAGGTCCAGACGCCGGGCGACACCGCCCTCGTGTACCGGGTGTTGGCCGCGGCGAAGGCGTCCAGGTTCGGGGTCGTCGGCCTCGAGTACCCGTAGCAGGAGACATGGTCGGCGCGCAGGGCATCGACCACGATCAGCGCGACGTTCAAGCGATCCTCCCCACCGCGACGCTCTGCCCGACGGTCTCGGTTTCAGGCACGGACCGATGCCGCGAAGCTCCCGCGCCATTCGCCGTATTCACGCTGCGTCGCTTGGCCTCTCCTGGTCGGGTCGGCTCACCGCATTACGGCTGGAACTCGTAGGCGCCCTGGTCGTCGTACTTCCTGGGTCCCGTGCCGCGGTTCTTGGTGGCAGGGTCGTCCACCCGGGCGTGGCCCTCCAGGTCGGTGGTCGTCTCGCCGCTGACCCCCGAGTCGGCCGCGTCGATCGCGGGCGAGCCTGCTCGCAGGTGGAAGTCGGATCCTGGGGACACCCAGCTCGGGTCCGCCTCGTCGCCGTGGGACTCCTGCCCGGTGGCGCCCCGGAACTCCTGGAGCGAGTTGTACTTCGTGTCTCCCCACTGGTACATGACGTCCGGGACGGTCAGGTAGACGAGGTTGTAGTTGACCGTGCTCCCGGTCGTGGAGGTCGAGTCGACGCGGATGTTCCCGTGGGTCCGGGGAGAGTTGATGCCGTTGTCGACGGCGATGTTGTTCTCGATCGTCGCCCCGGTCGAACTGCCCTCCACGTTGATGCCGGCCGCCACGTTGTCGTAGACGGTGTTGGAGATGATCCGCTGGTTGGTGGATCCGAGGTCGTCGATGCCGTGATCGCCGTTGCCGTAGGCCAGGTTGTCGACCACCAGGTTGTCGTGGGACCCGCTGTAGAACTGCAGGCCCGTGTCCTCGTTGTCGTGGCTGAGGTTGCGGTCGACGGTGTTGTCGTGGCCGCGCACGTCGATCCCGGGCGCCGCGCGGGTGTAGCCGCGGGCGTTGCCGAAGGCCTCGTTGCCGGTGACCCGCACCCCGCTGGTGCTGGCGTCGAGGAAGATCCCGCTGTTGCTGTTGTCATGGGAGACGTTGCCGGACACCAGCGAGGCGGTCGTGCCGGTCAGCTTGATGCCGTACTTGATGAGGTCCGCCGTGCGCTCTCCCGCGGCGCTGACGTCGTTGCCGCTGACGGTGGCGTTCGACGAGCTCTCGACGGAGAGCCCGTAGTTGGTGGTGTCCGAGATGGTGTTGCCGCTGACGGTGACGCCAGAGGTGGTGTTGGCCCAGATCCCGTAGCCGGTGATCCCGCTCACCTGGTTGTCGTCGACGGTCACGCTTGCCGATGAGGGCGACACGTAGATAGCGTGGTTCCCGGTGCCGCTGACGTGGTTGCCGCTGATGGTCACGTTCGACGAGGACCGGTTGTAGATCCCGTAGCTGGTGGTGCCGGAGACGGTGTTGCCGCTGACGGTGATGTTCGACAGCGTGTTGACGTAGATCCCAACGTCCGCGCCGCTCACCGTGTTGCCGCTGACGGTCACGTTGGAGGAGGAGGTCGTGACGTAGATCCCGTTGCTGGGAGTGTTGCTGATGGTGTTGCCGCTGACGGTCACGTTGGTCGACGAGCTCGACACGTAGATGCCGTAGCTGGTAGTGCTGGTCACAGTGAAGCCCTGGATGGTGACGTAGCTCTTGCCGGACAGCTTGAAGCCGTTGGCCGGGCCGCTGATGGTCACGCTGGCGCCGGGCGCCGGGGTGAACACGATCGGCGACCCGGGGGAGCCGGAGTTGCTCACCGTGACCAGGTCCGTGTAGGTGCCGCTTTGCACTTGGACGGTCTGGCCCGCGGTCGCGACCGACCCGGCCTTCTTGATCGTGCAGTACGGCTGCGTGGACGTCCCTGACCCGCTGTCCGAGCAGTTCGGGTTGTTCCGGTCCACGTACAGGATGGACGCCACCGCGCCGGCGGCGCGCGCGTCGACGGCCAGCAGCACGGCGGCGGCGATCGCGACGATGAGCGCGCGAGCATGCATCGATGGGTTGCTCCGCCCGCAGAGCGTGAACATCAGGCGCCCCCTCTTCCCTCAACAACCTGGAGTCGGTTCCTTGTCTTGAAGCCGGTTCGTCGCTCCCGTTGATGCAGGAGAGCCTGAACTGCCAGTTAGCCAAGTCTTGACCACGATGGAACCCGGGCATAAGTGCAGTCTGAGGTATTGTCAGGTCATCCGGTTGAGTGACGGACCGTACGGCGGCCCCGCTCATGTGCAATACACCCGCCGTTCATCGGGTCAGCGTGACGTGGTCGAGGGTGGTGCCGTCCTCGGCGACCGCGGTCAGCGCCAGTGACCCACGGCGGATCTCGACGCCGACGAAGTGGTACCGCACCGCCCACGCCTGCCGCGCCGGGACCCTGGAGCAGGAGCGCAGGATGGGGTACAGCGACTTGCCCCCGCCGCCGGTGACGACGTAGGTGACGCCCGACGCCGAGGCGAACCGCTGGTAGTCGTGCTCGTGGCCGTTGAGCACCAGCACCGCCCGGTGGCGCTCCAGGATCGGCACCCAGCGGCGGATGACGGCGCGCGTGGAGCCGTGCTCGCTGCCGCAGGAGTAGGCGGGTTGATGGAAGACGACCACCCGGAAGGCCGGGCCGGGCGCGGCCAGCTGCCGGTCGAGCCAGGAGCCCTGCGACTGGTCGGGCCGGTTGGCGTCCAAGAACAGCAACTCGACCCCGGGCAGCCGCTTGGCGTACGGCAGTGACGGCAGGCCGAGATGGCCAAGCTGCTCGCTTCCGTGCCCGCCTTCGATGTCGTGGTTGCCGAGCGTGACCCACAGGGGCCGGGTGCGCCGGAGCTGCCGGTACGGCTCGTCAAGCTGGGCGCTGAACTGCCGCGGGTCGCCGTCGTCGTACACGTTGTCGCCGGTGGTGACCAACGCGTCCACACGATGGCGGGCCGCCCAGCGCTGGATCGCCGCCGCGACCGCGTGCTGGGCCTTGCCGCCACCGAAGTCGCCGAAGGCCACGAAACCGCTCAGCACGCCCCCGTCGGCCCAGGCCGACGGGGCCGTGCCGGCGGTCCAGGTCTCGCCCTCCCCGGCCACGCCGTGCCGCTGGCTCTGGACGATGCCGCAGCCACCCAGGACGACGCCGACGGCGAGCAGTATCGTCACGCCGAGCAGGCCGGCGCGGCGATCGCGACCGGCCACGCGCAAGCGCATCTGGTTCCCCCGATCCATCTGCCGCCGATGCAGTGCGCGCAGCGTAGCGGCGCCGAACGGGCCAGCGCCCTGCGTCGGCGAGCGTAGGGCAAAATCCACCAGAAGTCGTACCACCCGCTACTGCCGAGGGGTATCCACCCAGTTCGGACGTAATGACAAGGTGTCCGGGTGATGCACTCGCCATGGGCGGCCAGGACTGGGTCCCAAGCCGGTAGCGCTGGTGAGGCCGCCTCGAGTAGGAGAATCCATGCCCGTCCTCCCGCACGACTCGACACATGCCTCACCCTCGCTCGGCGACTATGGCACGGCGCTGTGGCGGCACAAGGCGATCGTCATCGTCGCCCTGCTCATCGGGGCCCTGGCCGGCGTCCTCGCCCTGCCGCGCCTCGCCTCGGTGCCCGAGTACCAGGTGACGCAACGGGTCGACGTGAGAGCGACGACTGCGGACCGGCTCTATGGGTCGCAGAGCCTGTTCGGCCAGAACAAGAGCAAGGCGACCGCCGGCAGCGTCCAGACGCAGGCCACGCCGCTCGACCCGAGCCTGGTCCCCGACATCACCGCGCTCGAGCAGGTGCTCACCAAGCCGGGCAACCAGTTCAAGCAGCTGGAGGTGCTGAACGGCATCAAGCCGTCCCTGTGGCTCGGCACCGTGGCCAAGAACCTCGTGGCGGTCGCGGTCCCGGGCACGACGCAGATCGACGTCTCGTACACCGACCCGGACCCGCAGCTCGCCGCCGACCTGGTCGGCGGGTACGTGCGCGCCTATGCGGACCGCCGGAACGACGCCGACCTGGCCATCACCCGCCAGGCCATGACCAAGCTGCGGGGGCTGTACAACGACGCCTACTCGCAGGTCAGCAGCCTGGGCCGCCAGGCGCAGACCGAGGCCAGCCGATCCCCCAGCCATGCGGCATCCCAGACGACCCAGGCGCAACTCGACGCCGCCAAGGCCAACCTGAACAACCTGGCCAACCAGATCGCCCAGGTGACCAGCGCGCAGTCGTTCCAGGGGGCGTCGACCGACGTGCTTGGGCAGCCGACCGTCACCCAGCCGGGCCGCAAGCCGGGCCGGGTCCTATTCATCACCACCGGGCTCTTGCTCGGGCTGCTGATCGGTGTGGCGATCGCGCTGATGCTGGACGCGCTCCGGCCCATCCTGGTTACGCCCGAGGACGTCGAGCAGGCGACCGGTCTTCGGGTCGTCGGGGTCGTGCCGATCACCTCTCGGCGGGCCGACGCCCTGGCCGTGCGCGACCGGCCGCTCAGCCCGACCGCCGAGGGCTTCCACCGTGTGCTGGCTAGCCTCGAGCGGCAGGGGATGGCTCGGACCAACAAGGTCGTGGCCGTCCTGTCCGGAGACAAGAGTGAGGGCCGCTCGACCGTCGCGGCCAGCCTCGCGCTGTCCCTCGGCCGCCAGGGCAAGCCCGTCGTGCTAGTCTCGGCCGACCTTCGCGGCGGCGGCGTCGAGAAGCTGTTCGGGATTAGCCGCTCCGCCGCCGGCCTAGCCGAGCTGCTGGAGTCCACCTCCACCAGCCACGCTGAAGACATCGACGACGAACTGCTCTCCCGGTCCTTCTGGTCGATCGGTTCGGGCCTGTTCGTGCTGCCGCCCGGTCAGGCCACCACCAGCCCGAGCGAGCTGCTGGCCAGCCGCTCCTTCCACGAGGTCCTGGCGAGCCTGCGCAAGGACGGGGCCGTGGTGATCCTGGACACCCCTCCGGCCGGGTGGTCCGCTGACGCGCTGCTGGTCGCCGGGGCGGCCGACATGAATATCCTCGTCGTCCGTTCCGGAGGTACCGGACGGCAGGCGGCCGCCGAGTTGGTCGAGGGCCTGCGGGCAGAGGACCTGACCCCGGCTTGCGCCGTCCTGCTGACGAAGCGGCCGATCGCCGGCCGGCGGTGGCGGTACGGCAGGGCAGGAGACGCCCGTGGCGGGATTCTGCAGGACACCGAGATCCACCCGGCGAGCGCCCGGGCGATCATCGGCACCGCCACCGAGAACGGCCACGACGGCGGCCGGCAGCGCAGCTCGAAGCGCCTGGACGGCTGAGTGAGGCACTGGCTGAGGCACTGGCTCAGCGGCCCCTATTGGTTCCTTCCCAGCCTCACCCGACGGCTCGGCTCAGCTCGGCAGCGACGGCGCCTCGGCGACGTCCTGCTCCAGCTCGACCCGCAGCGGGACCGTGCGGCGTGTGCGCCCCCCCGTGATCAGGTAGACGGCGGTCTCCGCGATCACGCCAAGGGTCTGGGGGAGCGTCGGCGCAGCCAGGAACTGCATGTCCACGGCGACCTTCGTCGGCACCACGACCTCGAGGTAGTACGCCTCCAGGTCCTCGAACGTTGACCGAAGCTCGTCCCGGTCACGGAGCCGGACCGCGGCGGGACCGGTCAGCGCCGGCCGGTACTGGAACACCGCGGCGCAGCCGGCGGGGTAGCGCGCCGCCAACGCCGCGGACTCAGGGCGAGGACCCACCAGGGTCATGTCTCCCCGCAACACGTTCAGCAGCTGCGGCAGCTCGTCGACGCCGAGCAGGCGAAGCAGCTTGCCGATTGGTGTGAGCCGGTTGTCGTCCGCGGTGGTGACATCGGGCCCGGACGCTCCGCAGCGCATGCTCCGGAACTTGTAGAGGGTGAAGGGAACGCCGCCCTGGCCGATGCGCTCCTGGGTGAAGATGATGGGGCCACGGCTGGTCACCAGCACCGCCAGCGCCACCACCGCCAGCAACGGCAACAGCAGCACGAACGCGGTCCCTGCCAGGAGCAGGTCGAGCGCTCGTCGAGAGCCGCTGGGCGCGATGCCCTGCCGTGGTCTCCTCATGGGACCTCCTCCCTGTCGATCGCGGGTGGCGCGCCGTTCCACGCCTCGTCACGGTCATCTGGGAACCGGCCCGGCGAGCGCCGGTGACCGGACGTCCAGGGGCTGAGGCTGGCCGCCGCGGGCGTCGGCGGCGGTTCCGCGTCCGGGCCGGGCAGCCCGAGCAGCCGGCTGTACGTCTGGTCGATGAGGGCGCACATCAGCGCCGGGTCGAACATCCAGCGCACGTGGTGGCTGCCGGTGGCGCCCATCCGGGCGGCCTCCGCCGGATGCGCGAGCAGCCAGAGGACACAGCCGGCGAGCGCGGCGGGATCGCCCGGGGGCGCCAGCAGCCCGGTCCACCCTGGCACGATGAGGTCCGGAACCCCATTCACGGCGGTGGCAACCACGGGCCGGCCAGACGCCACCGCCTCGGTCAGCGCCCGCCCGAGCCCTTCGTACAGCGACGAGATGACGAAGACGTCGAAGGAGCTGGCGATGCGAGGCGCGTCCGGCCGGAAACCGATGAGCCGGACCTCGACGCCGAGGCGTCGCGCCTCCGCCTCTGCGTCGCCGGTGAGGGGACCTTCCCCCACCATGATGAAGCAGGCGTCGGGACAGACGGCGGCGACGCGGGCGGCCATGCGCACGAAGTCCAGCGGCGCCTTCTGGTGCTCGAGGCGCCCGACCGTGCCGATCAGCGGGACGTCCGGGGGGATGCCGAGGTCGGCGCGGACCGAGGGGTCCGGGTCACTCGGGATCTTGTCCAACTCGACCGCCGAGGGGACCACAGTGACGCCGCCTGGCGGGGCGATCCGCCGCTCAACCGCCTCCTGCGCCACCCGCGGCGCCACGGCCAGGAACGCGTCGGTCATCGGGCGCACGAAGAGGTCGAGGAGCACGTACAGCCGCCGACGGAGGCCGCTCATGTGGTCGTGGAAGGGCAGGCCATGAAAGGTATGCACCACAACGGGCGTGTGGCACAGCCACGCGGCCAGTCGGCCGAGGAATCCCGCCTTGGCCGAGTGGGTATGGACGATCGCGAAGCGCTCCCGGCGGATGAGCCGGATGAGCTGCAGGAGCACGAACAGGTCGTTCACGGGCGAGATGAACTCCTGGAAGCGCTTGAGGCGCACGACGGAGACGCCGGCTCGTTCGGCTCGTTCCCACAGCGGGCCGCCGCGGCACCCGGCGACCCAGGTCTCGTAGCGGGCCGGTTCGCTCCCCAGGACGGTCAGCAGGGTGTTGCCGCCCGCTCCCGCCCAGAACTTGGTGATGACGTGCAGCACCTTGATCCGCGCGGGGGCCGGCTGGGGGGGCAGCTCCGGCAGCTTGTCCCGCGGGACGTTCGCTCCCGGCCAGGCCACCGCGGCCGGAGGGCGCCGCCCGCCAGGAGGCCATTCCCGGTTCACGGCCCGGTCCCCACGGGCCGAGCGTTGGTGCGAGCACGCCGCCAACGGCCGAGGTCGGCGAGTTCGACGCAGACGCGGCCGACATCGGCCAGGGTCAGCCCCGGGTGCATCGGCAACGAAAGGATCTCTTGGAAGGCGGCGTCGGCGTTGGGGAGGAGGGCGACGCCCTCCTCGCCTAGGAGCTCACGGAAATATGGCTGATGGTGCGCCGGGATGAAATGGACCGAGCAACCGACGCCGCGCTGGCCGAGTTCGGCGATCACCGCGTCACGGTGGAGGCCGAAGTCCGCCTCAACGTGGATCACGTACAAGTGCCACGCGTGCCGGCCGCGCTCCGGTCGTGAAGGAAGCCGCAGCCCCGGGACGCCGGCCAGGCCCTCGTCGTATGCTTTGGCGAGGGCGGCGCGCTGCTCCTGCCACCCGGCCAGGCGCCGGAGCTGGGCGCGTCCGATCGCCGCCTGCAGGTCGGTCATGTTCGCCTTCAGACCGGCGATGTCGACGTTGTAGTACCAGGCGGCCCCGGGCAGGTAGCGCTTCCAGGCGTCCTTGCTCATGCCGTGCAGCCGGGCCTGGCGGACGTAGTCGGCCAAGGCCGGATCCGCCGTCGTGACCATGCCACCCTCGCCGATGGGAAGGTTCTTGGTCGCGTAGAAGCTGTAGCACGTCGCGGCCGAGATGGCGCCGACGGGCCGGTGGTCGACCCAGGTCCCGAGGGCGTGGGCGGCGTCCTCCACCACCCGCGCGAGCGGGAGCCCGGCAGCGGCCGAAAGCTCCTCCACCGGAGCCGGGTGGCCGGCGAAGTGGACCACGACCATGGCATCGACCCCGCTGGCCCGCTCGACGGCGGCCGCAACGGTCGACGGGTCGGGCAGTAGGCTGGCATTCCCGACGTCCACGAGGACAGGCCTCAGGCCAGCGTGGACGATGGCGTGCACGGCCCCGCAGAAGGTCATCGTGGGGGTGAGCACCTTGGCCCCCGGCCGCAGCCGGAGCGCGCGCAAGGCCAGCTCGATCGCGACCGTGCAGGAGGCCACGGCGACGCCATGGTCGGCCTGGACCCAGTCGGCGAGCTCCTGCTCGAAGGCGACGACCTCGGGCCCCGAGGTCACCCAGCCCGAGCGGAGGATCCGGGCCGCCGCCTCGCATGCCTCTTCACAGATCTCGGTCCGCGCGAACGGGATTTGTGTCCTGGCCGCGGCCGCCTTGCCGTTCTGCTCAACCTCGATCGCCTCCATCCAACCACCTCAGACCAAGGAGGCCGACCGCTGTAGCGGGGCCAGCCGGGGAACTGATTGCCGCGTGAAGGAGCCGTAGAGTCGGGCGTACTCCTCGATGCCCTGCTCCAGGCTGAAGGCGGCAGCGAACCCGAGGGCGCGGAGCCTGGCCCCGTCCACCTCGTACGAGATCTGGTTGAGGATCTCCTTGTCGGTGTGGACGACCTTCAGCCTCGGGAAGCGCGGTGTCAGCAGGTCCAGGAGGTCGTTGATGCTCGCGTTCTCGCCGACCACGTTGAAGACCTCGTCGGCGGTCCTGTCGTCTCCGATGCAGAAGGTGATCGCACGCGCGATGTCGGCGACGTGGACGAACGGTCGGACCTGGTCGCCGGAGCCGTAGACCTCGAGCGGCGCTCCCACGGCGGCCCGGAAGGCGAAGATGTTGACCACCGTGTGCACCCGCAGGCCGGGCGCGTAGCCGTATGCGGTCGCGAAGCGAAGGACCGTCGGGCTAACCCGGCCCGCAGTGTCCTGGGACAGTCCCAGGACGTCGCCCTCGGCCTTGAGCTTGAACTCCGCGTACGGGCTGGACGGCAGGCAGGGACTATCCTCGGTGACGATCCCAACGGTCGGACCGTAGACGCTGGTGGTCGAGGCGTAGATGAACCGGCTGACGCTCGACGCCCGGCGAGCGACGTCGACCACCCTCAGCGTGCCGCGGTAGTTGATTTCCTCGGTATCGTTGCGCCGCTCGAAGGAAAGGTTGGCGTTGCAGAGCGCCGCCAGGTGAACCACCACATCGGTGTCGTCACCGAGGGCTCTCCAAATGTCATCCTCCTCGCGGATGTCGCCCAGAATGAATTCGTATTCGACATTGCCGGGCAGGTTCATGAGGGACGGAAACTTCTCCTCACGCATGTTGTCCAGCACCCGGATGCGATGGACTCTCGGGAATTGGTCTGCTGCCAGCGTGTGGAGTAACTGGGAGCCGATGTAGCCGGCCCCGCCGGTGACAAGGATGTTCACACGCCCTCCTGCCTGTCGTGATATTAAAGATCCACAGGGACCGCCGTGCGACCAGTGAGGACGGTCGCACGCTTTGGCGAGATGGTCCGCAGCGCTTGAATGTCAGCTCTGGTCGGATCCCCCCTCGCAGCGCACTCCTGTCCGGGGGGTAACGATGATATTAAGGGTCGCTGTCAGCAAGATGTCCGATGACTGAACTGAGGTACGTCATTCTGCGCAGTTTAGGACGGCGATCACTACGGAATGTGTGGGTGGTGGCGTCGCGCCGGCCTGTTACCGTCGGAGCATGACCGATAATCATATAATGATTTCGATCCCGGGTTCGCTCTACGAGCGGCTTGCTCGGGCTGCTGGCGAGACGGGGACCGACACGGTGTCGCGCCTGGTGGCCTTGCTCCTCGAGCAGTTCTCCCAGGCAGAGCTGGAGACCCTCCGGCAGCGGCTGGCCGCTGCGGACAGCCCTCAGGCCCCGAACGAGACGGCCGACCCCGCGAGCGGGGACGGCTACAGCGAGGCCGAGCGCGACGAGGTCGAGGCGAGGCTCGCCTCGCTCGGGTACCTCGAGTAGGCGCGCTCCCGGCGAGCGCCTGGTCGGCCGGCGTGGTCTGGTCGCGCTACGACGATTGGCGGAACCGGGCGGCGGCCAAGTCGCGTAGCCTGGTCGCAAGACAGCGCCCGTGGGGGAGGTGACGCTGCCGTGTCGTCCTGTCCGCGACTCCTCGTGACCGGCGGGTCCGGATACCTCGGGGCTGAGGTCGTGGGCCGGGCGCCGAGCGCCGGCTGGGACGTCTACGCCACCTACCGCACCACCCATCCCGCGCTGCCGGCGACCTGGCTGCGGCTGGACGTCTGCTCGGCAGAGGCGGTCGGTCAGGCCTTGGAACGAACCCGGCCGCAGGTGGTGATCCACACGGCGGTCGTCGAGAAGGGTCCCGCGCTCTGGCCGACCACCGCCGTGGGCGCGGCGATCGTGGCCGACGCGGCCCACAGGGTCGGGGCTCGGCTCCTGCACCTTTCCAGCGACGCCGTCTTCGACGGCGAGCGGGTCGGCCGATACCGCGAGGGAGACCCACGCCGTCCGGTCAACGACTACGGGTGGGCAAAGGCGGCAGCGGAGTGCATGGTCGCCGACGCGTATCCCGAGGCGCTCATTGTGCGCACCTCGCTGCTGTACGGCGGCGCCACCCCGGGCAGGGCCGAGCGGCTGGTGCTGGACGTGCTCAGCGGTCAGAGGCAGGCCGCGTTCTTCACCGACGAGCTGCGTTGCCCGGCCCTGGTCGGCGAGCTGGCGGTGGCGCTGCTGGAGCTCGCCAGCTGCCCGCTGGCGGGGCCGCTGCATGTCGCCGGTCCAGACGTGGTGAGCCGGTACGAGTTCGCGTGCCTGGTGGCGGCGGCCCGGGGTCACCCACCCGAGCTGGTGCCGAGCGGCCGCAGTGCCGACGGCCCCGGCCGACGCCCGCGCAACTGCGCCCTCGACTCCGGGCGGGCGGCCGCCCTCCTGCGCACCCGGCTCCGGGGCGTCCGGGAGGTCCTCACGAGCTGAACCCGACAGGGCGTCCTGGGCCTGAGAGAATCGGCGGGACAGAGAGGAGCGGGTATGGGGGGACCCTGTCGTGCGCTTCGAGGTCGGGGCGAGCGACCATCAGGCGCTGGTGACATTCTACGGGGAGTTGCTCGGGTGGGACCTGCAGGCGGTGTCCGAGGGGTACGCGCTGGTCGACACCCGGGCTGGCCGGGGGATCAACGGAGGCATCGGGAGGAGCCAGAGCGGGAGCCGTGGGCGACCTTCTACGTGGAGTCGACGACCTGCAGGCGTGCCTGGTGGCGGCGGCGCTGGGGGGGCGGACAGTGTTGCCGGTCACCGAGCTGCCCGGGTATGGCCTTCGCCATGTTCGACGATCCTGACGGGCTGCTGGTGGGGCTGATGCGGAGCGGGGCGTCCGCCGACGCGTTGACCCGGCCGCCCTCGCCAGGGGAGGGGGCGGCGGTGGACTGGTTCGAGGTCCTGGGGGGCGACGCCGGCCGGTCGCAGGCGTTCTCCGCCGAGCTGTTTGGCTGGGAGTTGCCCGGCGGCGCCTACGGGCAGGTCACCGCCGGCATCGGCGGCGGGATCGGGGGCGGCGGGGAGGACCGCTGGGCCACCGTGTACGCCAGCGTCGGCGACGTGGAGACGGCCCTGGCCAGGGCCGTATCGCTCGGCGGGACCCGGGTCTACGGACCCAACCTGGTCGAAGACCACACCGAGTCGGGCGCGTTCCGCGACCCGGCCGGCAACGTCTTCGGCGTCTACTGCCACGGGCTGCATTGACCGGCCCCGGCTTCTACCGCAGCCGCTCGCTGTGGCTGGACCGGCTGGACGATGACCCGCTGGTCCCGCGGCCGGGGCTGCCCGGGCCGGTTGAGGTCGACGTTGCCATCGTCGGGGCCGGCTACACCGGGCTGTGGACCGCCTACTACCTACGCCGCGCCGACCCGGGACTGCGGGTGGCGGTGCTGGAGGGGCAGGTGGCCGGGTTCGGGGCCTCGGGCCGCAACGGCGGCTGGTGCTCGGCCTTCCTGGCCATGGACCGGGAGCGGCTGGCTCGGCGGGCCGGGCGGGGGGCGACCATCGCCCTGCAGCGGGCCATGTTCGACACGGTGGACGAGGTCGGCCGAGTGGCCGCGCGGGAGGGCATCGACTGCCACTACGTCAAGGGAGGCGCCCTCCAGTTGGCCACCTCGCCGGTGCAGCTGGCCCGCCTCGAGGCCGGGCTCCGACACGGCCGCGCCTGGGGCATGGACGAGGAGGACCAGCAGCTGCTGGGCCGGGACGAGGCCGAGCGGCGGGTCCGGGCGGCCGGGCTGCTGGCCGCCTCCTTCACTCCCCACTGCGCCGTCGTCGATCCGGCCCGCCTGGCCCGCGGCCTGGCCGAGGTGGTGGAGCGGCTCGGGGTGTCGGTGTACGAGGCGACCCAGGTGACCCGCATCCGGCCCGGGCGGGTCGACACCAGCCGCGGCCCGGTCAGGGCCGAGGTCGTGGTTCGGGCCACCGAGGGCTACGCCACCACCCTTCCCGGCCTGCGCCGCTCGGTCCTTCCCTTGTACTCGCTGATGATCGCCACCGAGCCCCTGCCCGCGGCTGCCTGGGAGGAGATCGGCTGGTCGGGCGGGGAGGCCATGGCCGCCGGGGGCCACCTGTTCACCTACGCCCAGCGCACTCGCGACGGCCGGGTCGCCTTCGGCGGTCGCGGCGCCCCCTACCACTTCGGGTCACGGATCCGCCCCGGCTACGACCGCGACGAAGAGGTCCACGGCCGCCTGGAGGCCGCTCTCAGCCAGCTGCTGCCCCCGGCCGCCGGGGTCCGGATCACCCACCGCTGGGGCGGGCCGCTCGGCATCCCCCGCGACTGGACGGCCTCGGTGGGGCTGGACCGTGCCACCGGCCTGGCCTGGGCCGGCGGGTACGTGGGCGACGGCGTGGCCGCGGCCAACCTGGCCGGCCGCACCCTGGCCGACCTGATCTGTGGCAACGACTCCGACCTGACCCACCTCCCCTGGGTCCAGCACCGCTCCCGCCCCTGGGAGCCCGAACCCCTGCGCTGGCTGGGCGTCAACACCGCCCGCCTGCTGGCCGCCTCCGGCGACGCCAGCGAGCACCGCACCGGCCGCCCGGCCCGCCTCCGCGGCCGCCTCCTCAAGCTGTTCCTGGGGCAGTGATCAGCCGAGCGGGTGGCGCCAGCGCAGGACGGGGAGGCGGCTGCCGCGGCTGCGCCATGGCTGGGCGGCCGGTGGCTACCGCGGCCGGTTCCTGGCCTGGGCCTTAGTACTGCCGTATGGAAGTTCGTGCGTGGTTAGGGCTGGCTGGTGGGCGCTGATCCTGCCAGGCGGTGGGGTCGTTGAGGTACAGCCCGCAGGCGCAGTCCAAGGCTTCTTCAGGGGAGCCGGCGTGCGGGCCGGT
>Ga0114129_10001738_pt1 | contig 29647 bp, 31 predicted proteins | sample RhiMetdeltSRZDD1_FD_80071 | JGI IMG/M metagenome (GOLD analysis project Ga0114129, IMG submission 80071) | Populus rhizosphere microbial communities from Tennessee, USA - Rhizosphere MetaG P. deltoides SRZDD1 (version 2) (version 2) | ecosystem: Host-associated > Plants > Roots > Rhizosphere >... | reverse complement strand
GCCGAGCCGCGGCCGCCACCCGCCGCGGCACCGCCAGAGCCTGGGCCGCCACCGCGCTGTGGTCACGCCGAGCCGCGGCCGCCACCCGCCGCGGCACCGCCAGAGCCTGGGCCGCCACTCGCCTCGGCACCGCCGGAGCGTGGGCAGCCACGGCGGCGTGGTCACGGCGGGCCTGGGCCGCCACGTCGGCCGCGGCACGCCGCCGGGGCGCCCAGACGCGGGTGGACGTCCGCACGTACTCGCGCCGGGCCCGGCGCTCGGCGGCACGCGCCTGCGCTGCCACGGGCACTGTCGCCGTCCACCTGCGGGCCGCCACGCTCGAAGGCTCCGGCGGCGCCTGGTCGGAGGCCCGCCGAGCCGTCGCGCACGTCTGGTCGCTCACCCGCACCGGCCTGGCCAAGGCGGCCCTGGCGGTTGCGGCCGCAGCCACCGCCGCCTGGTCGGCGGCGAGCCGAGCCGGCCGCGCGACGAAGCGGGGCACCACGACCGCGGCGGACGCGCCCCGCCGCGCCGCCCCGGCACCTCCGCCGGACGTCGCCGTCCAAGCCACGGCCTACCCGACGGGAACGATCGGCGTCCGCACGGTCAAACCCCGCCGCCCCGCCCGCCCGGCGGTGGGCGGCAACGGCTCGACGGACACCACGACGGAGCTCCCCGCCGTCGCGGACCCGACGATCCCGTGGCCGGCCCCGATCCAACCTGCAGCCCACGCCCTCGACACGACCCCGGGCGACCAGCGCGAGCCAGCCCCACCCGTCGCAGCCGAGCCTGCGGCCCCGCACCCGACGGCAGTCCAGCCGGCCATGGCCACTCCGGCCGAGGTCCCACACCCAGCCATCGCCGCGGCCCCAGCCCACCACCTGACCGCCACGGTCGATTCCCCAGCGGCGCCGACCAGTGCGACCGACCGGCTGCCAGCCGCCACCAGTGCGGCCATGGCCGCACTGGTGGCGACGAGCAACCCCACGGAGCCCCCGTCCGCGACTGCGCCCGCGACCAGCGACCCGGCCCCGACCACCGCCACCAGCCCGACCGTGGCCAAGCCGCCGGCGACCAGCGACCCGGCCCCGACCACCGCCACCAACCCGACCGTGGCCAAGCCGCCGGCGACCAGCGACCCGGCCCCGACCCCGACCACCGCCACCAGCCCGACCGTGGCCAAGCCGCCGGCGACCAGCGAGCCCGCGCTGGCCCCGACCGCCACCGTGCCGGCGACCAGCGAGCTCCCCGCCGCCAGCGCCACGGCGACCACCGCACCAGCGAGCAGCGAGCCAGCGTACGCCGGCCACGGCGCCGCAGGTGCGGCCGCGAGCCTGGTCGTTCCCGTGGCCGTTCCCGGGGGCAACGGGCACGACGGGACGACCGAGTCCCTGCCGGCGGTCGACGAGCCCGTGGTCCTCGTGCCGCCGGGGGACGGGACGCCCGGGCGGCGGCGGTCGCGGCCGACGCGGGACGGGGTCATCGTGCCCTTGCGGGTGCCGCTCGGAACTCGGCTGAAGGCCGGAGTCGGGCTGTTCGCGCTGGTGGTCGTGATCGGGACGGCGGCGGCCGTCATCGTGGCCGGGATGGCCGTGGCCGGGGCGCAGGCTCTAGGCCGGCTCTAGGGCTCGTCCTCCGGGACCTTGCCGTAGAGCCCGCGGTACCAGAGGTCGCTCAGCGTGGCGACCAGGGCGTCCGGGCCCCGATCATCCCCGCCGGGCTGGCCGAGGACCAGGTGGGTGAAGGCGGACCATTCGGTCATCGCCGCCAGCGAGTGGGCGACCATGGCCGGGTCGAACGGGCGGGCGGCGCCGCCGCGTTGCTGGGACTCGAACCCCTCCGACAGCCGCAGCACCATGTCGCGGCGCAGCTCGAGCCACAGCTCCTGCACCCTCGGCGACACCAGCATGCCCTCCAGCAGCGTTCGCCACAGGCCGACGTGGCGGCGGTAGAACGCCACGAACCGCCCGATGCCGCCCTCGATCGCCGCCCGGGGCTCGTCCGTGAGCGGGACCATGACCTCGGCGGCGAACTCGTCGACGATCACGGCCTCCATGGCCTGGCAGAACGCGTCCTCCTTGTTGCGGAAATAGAGGTAGAACGTTCCGTGTGCCGTGCTCGCCCGGTCGGTGATCGCCCCGACGGTGGCACCCTGGTAGCCACGCTCCTCGAACACGTCCACCGCCGCCGCCAGCAGCTGGCGCCGGGTGGCCGCAGCTTGCTCGTGGCGTGCGGAGCGGGTCGATTCGTCGACCGTCAAGCCTCGTCTCCCCTGGTGGGCGGTCGGTGACGCGCAAGCTAGCCGACGACGTGGCGCGCCGCCGCGCTGCGGCCGTGGCCGGGCACACCGGCGACATCGCCGCGGCCCGGGACTTCCTGACCGACGACGTGCCGGCCGTGCGCGCCACCGCGCTGGGGGCGCTGGCGCGGGCCGGGGGCCTGACCGACGACGACCTCGCCGCCGGCCTCGCCGATCCGGCCGCCGAGGTCCGGGCCCGGGCGGCCGAGCTCGCAGCCCCACGGCCCGGCGACGGGGCGCCGAGGCTGGCGCCCACCCTGCGGGACGAGGACCCCGCCGTGGTGGAGGCGGCAGCGTGGGCGTGCGGCGAGCGCCAGCCGCCCGAGCCCGGGGTGGTCGACGCCCTGGTGCCCGTCGCCACCGGTCACGAGGACCCGCTGTGCCGGGAGGCCGCCGTCGCGGCCCTGGGGGCCATCGGCGACCCGGCGGGCCTGCCCGCGATCCTGGTCGCCACGAGCGACCGCCCCGCCGTCCGCCGCCGGGCGGTCCTGGCCCTGGCGCCGTTCGCAGGCCCCGAGGTCGACGCCGCGATCGAGCGGGCGCGGGCGGATCGGGACTGGCAGGTCCGCCAGGCCGCGGAAGACGTCGGCGGCCGGGAAGACGACCACGGCTGACGCACGGCCCCTCGGCGGCGGGGCGGCGGGCGGGTGGCGGCTAGCGTCACGCCGTGCCCGAGCCCCGACCCGTGCCCGTGATAATCGACGCCGCCCGCCGGGCCGTGGTCGGGGAGCGGCGGCAGCTGACGCTGGGCGAGCTGGCCGCGCTGGCCGCCCTGCCGGACGAGGACGTGCCCGCCCTGGCCGACGCCGCGCACGCCGTGCGGGTGGCCTGGTGCGGGGACACCGTGGAGGTCGAGGGGATCCTGTCGGCCAAGACCGGCGGGTGTCCCGAGGACTGTCACTTCTGCTCCCAGTCGGCCAAGTTCGACACCCCCGTGAAGGCCTTGCCGCTGCTCCGGGACGACGAGGTGCTGGCCGCGGCGCGGGAGACCGCAGAGGTCGGGGCCAGCGAGTTCTGCCTGGTGTACGCCGTCCGCGGCCCCGACGAGCGGCTCATGCGGCACCTCGAGCACGTCGTCGGGCTGGTCGGCCGCGAGACCGGGCTCAACGTGGCCGTCAGCGCCGGCATCCTCACCCCCGAGCAGGCGGGGCGGCTGGCCGGCGCGGGCGCCCACCGGTACAACCACAACCTGGAGACCGCGCGGTCGTTCTTCCCCCGCATCGTCACCACCCACACCTGGGACGAACGCTTCGCCACCTGCCGCCTCGTGCGGGACAACGGGATGGAGCTGTGCTGCGGCGTCCTGCTCGGCATGGGCGAGTCCCCCGCCCAGCGCATCGAGCTGCTCGGGGAGCTGCGGGAGGTCGGCCCCGCCGAGGTGCCCGTCAACTTCCTCGACCCCCGGCCCGGGACCCCGCTCGCGGACCGGCCGATCATGGCGGCGCTGGAGGCCATCCGCTGGATCGCCCTGTTCCGCCTGGCGCTGCCCGACGTGATCCTGCGCTACGCCGGCGGGCGGGAGGTCACGCTGGGGGAGCTGCAGGAGATGGGCATGACGTCCGGCATCAACGCCCTCATCACCGGCAACTACCTGACCACGCTCGGCCGCTCGCCCCAGCAGGACATCGTCATGCTCAAGGGACTCAAGATGCCGATCGGGTCGCTGTCCAAGGTCATCTGATGTTCTGCACCGGCTGCGGCAGGCGCACCGGCGAGTGCGGCGGCTGCGGCCGGGACGCCGACCCGTGGCACTACTGCCCGGACTGCGGGAGGTGGCTGGCCACCCAGGTCACGCCGACCGGCTGGACCGCCCGCTGCCGGGGTTGCGGGCTGACGCACGAGGTGCGGCATTGACGATTTGGCGGCGCATACGCCGAGATGGCGACGTATGCGCCGCCAAATCGACCTAGACCTACCGGCCCGACTGGAACGCCACCCGCAGCGCCGCGGGGTCTTCGATGCAGCGGCCGGCGCCCAGGACGACCGACTCCAGCGCGTTCTCGACCAGGTGGACGTCGATCTCGGTCTCGTGGGAGATGCGCTGGTCGAGCCCGGCCAGCATGCCGCCGCCGCCCACCAGCACCATCCCCTGCCCGATCAGGTCGTGCGCCAGCTCCGGCGGGGCGCTGCCCAGGCAGGCGATGACCGACTCGACGATCTCCACGATCACGTCGTCGATCGCCGCCCGGATCTCGGCCGGGGTCAGGATCACGGTCTTGGGCAACCCGGTCGCCAGGTCGCGGCCCCGGACCTCGGCCTTGAGCTCGTCCCGCACCGGCCACGCCGACCCGATCGCCAGCTTGATCTCCTCGGCCGTGCGCTCGCCCACGGCGATGCCGTACTCCCGCCGCACGTAGGACTGGATGGCGGCGTCGATGTCGAAGCTGCCCACCCGCACGGCCGACAGCCCGACCACCCCGCCGAGCGAGATCAGCGCGGTCTCGGTCGTGCCGCCGCCGACGTCGATGACCAGGTTGCCGACGGGCTCGTGGATCGGCAGGCCCGACCCGATGGCGGCCGCCATCGGCTGGTCGATGAGGAACGCGTCGTTCGCCCCCGCCCGCCGGGCCGCCTCGGCCACGGCTCGCCGCTCGACCGTGGTGATGGCCGACGGCACGCAGACCACGACCCGCGGCCGGTTGAACCGCCCGACCCGCACCCGGTGCAGCAGCAGCCGGATCATGCGCTGCGTGACGTCGAAGTCGGTGATCGCCCCCTGGCGCAGCGGCCGCTCGGCCACGATGTCGCTCGGCGTCCGCCCGATCATCTGCCAGGCGTCGTGCCCCATGGCCAGCACCTCGCGGGTGCGGGTGTTCAGTGCGATGACGGTCGGCTCGTTGAGGACGATGCCCCGCCCCCGCTCGTACACGAGCGTGTTGGCGGTCCCCAGGTCGATGGCGAGGTCACGGGCCAAGCGTCAGCGCCTCCACCAGCGGCGCGGCGGCGCCTGCTCGTCCCGGGGCGCGAGCGCCTGCATCTCGCGCCGGAAGTTGTCGATGCCCGAGTCCAGCGACGACGGGGTGCGATTGCGCAGGTAGAGGATGCCGCACCCCACCACGGAGATGACCACGGCGATCATCAGGAAGGCCACGGGACTCATTGGCGCACCCTTCGGGATGCGCGCCATGAGCCATCGGCCCTTCGGGCCGAGCAGGCCACTGTGTCGATGGTTCGCTCGCTGCGCTCGCTCACGTGCTACCCAGCTCCCGCGTCGACGATGTGCTGGGCTTCCAGGCCCCAACTGCTGCCGTCCGCCCAGGTCTCCTTCTTCCAGATGGGGACCGACCGCTTCAGCGTGTCGATGCAGAAGCGGGCAGCCGCGAACGCCTCGTCGCGGTGGGGCGCGGTCGCCACGACCACCACGGCGCTGTCGCCCACCTCGAGGGCGCCGACGCGGTGCAGCAGCACGAGCCGCCCCAGCTCCGGCCACCGGACCCGGGCCTCACCGGCCACCGCCTGCAGCCGGGGAACGACCTGGCTCTCGTAGGCCTCGTACTCCAGCTTCTCGACCCCGGGCCGGCCCTCGGCGTGGTCGCGGGCCGTGCCGGAGAACAGGACCAGGCCGCCGCAGTCGGGCCGGACCGCCCACGCGGTCGCCTCGGCCACGGGTAGTGGCGAGGCCGACAACCCGACCCAGGTGTCGCCGTAGGGCGGGGCGAGGGGCGGGGCGGCGTCGTCCATCGCCGTTCATCGTACGTTGGCAGTGGCCGCACGCTGCGCCACCGCGCCGGCGATCGCAGCACGGGATGCCACGGGGGGCGCTCCCCGCTCGCCGCACCCCGCCGATATCCTCCGGCCCGTGCCCTTCGACGAGGACGCCGAAGAGGGGCCGTCGGGGTTTCGTCCGCCGCCTCACCCCGACGATCGGATATGGCGACATCCATCGGAGATGCGCGCCCACCCGATCGTCCGGTTCGACGCGTCCGAGGGCGACCTGCCCCCGGGCCGGGGCGCGCTGCCCCGGCGCCCGTCGCCGCGCCGCCCCGCCCGCCGCTGGCTCACCCCGGTGGGGGCGGGCGCCGCCGGTGCGGTGCTCGCGGGCGTCGGCATCGTGGCGCTCGGGCTCAACGAGCGGGTGGTCGACCGCCAGGTCGTCGAGCGGGTGGCGCTCAACCCCGTGGCCACGGCCCCCGGCCTCACCGGGAACATCGTCGACGGCGTCCGCCAGCGGGTCGCGCCCAGCGTGGTCGCCGTCCTCGCCCCCGGCACCGGGCTGCCGGGCACCGGCGACGGACAGGTCGTCGGCTCGGGCGTCGTGGTCCGGGACGACGGCATCGTCGTCACGAGCGCGGCGCTGGCCCCCGGGGGCACCGAGGTACGGGTCCGGCTGCCCGACGGCACCGGCGTGGTGGCCGCGGTCCTCGGCGCCGATCCGGCCACGGGGCTCAGCGTCCTCGACCTGGAGCACGAGGGTTACACCGCCGGCGTCCTGGCGCTGCAAGGCGACCTGGTGGCCGGCGAGGCGGCATTCGCGGTCGGCGCCCGGGATTCGATCGGCACCACCACCGCGTCCGGCGAGGTCGGCCTGACCCAGCGCTACGTGGGCCCCGAGGGGAGCGCGCTCGACGGCGTCCAGATCGAGGGCGACCTCGACGAGTTGGGCCTCGGCAGCCCGGTGGTCGACGGCCGGGGCGCGGTCGTCGGCATCACCACGGCGGTCGACGACGGGTCGTGGTATGTGGCCCCGGTCGAGGTGGTCCGGCGGGTGGCCGACGACGTGATCCTCGAGGGCCGGGTCCATAACTGCTGGCTCGGCATCGAGGGCACGACCGACGCCCCGGCCGAGGGCGTGGCCACGCCCACGTCCGGGGGCGGCACCCGGGTGGCGTCGGTGGTGAGCGGCAGCCCGGCGGCCCGGGCCGGCCTCCAGGCCGGCGACGTGGTGGTGTCGTTCGACGGCCGCCCGATCGCGCGGATGCCCGACCTGATGGTGGCGCTGCGGGCCTACGAGCCGGGCGACGAGATCAAGCTCGAGGTCACCCGGTCCGACGGCTCACGGGCGACCGTGGACGTGACGCTCGAAGAGCATCCGGGCGCCACCTGACCGAGGCTCGACCGCTCCGGCTCAGCGGCGCAGCCAGCGGCGCGCGGCGAGGGCGGCGCCGACCACCGCGGCGAGGATGCCGGCGCCCGCCACGGACAGCGTGACCTCCTGGCGGCGACGGGGACTCATCGTGGCCCATGGCCCGGCCTCGTGGGCCTCGACGCAGGCCTCCTCGTTGGACACGGAGGCGGACCAGCCCTCGGCCCGCAGGCGGTCGGTGGCGACGACCCACGGGTAGGCCACGTAGGCGAGCAGCTCGGGCGGGGTCGGGCCCAGGCCCCAGCGGAACCGCCAGCGGGCCACGCGGTTCGCCACCCGGCCGGGCAGCGGGACCTTGACGGGGGCGCCGATCAGGGACCGGACCTCGTCGGCCGGGATCGAGCCCTCGGGGGCGACGTTGAACGCGCCGTCGAGCCGGGACCGCCGGGCCAGGTCGACGGCGGCGGCCAGGTCACCCAGGTCGACGAACTGGACCGGCGGCTCGTCGGTGTCGTCGGGCACCGCCGGCCCCGGGCGCAGCGCCCGGACCAGCCAGTCCCGGTGGTCCGATGAGGACGACCGCGCGGGGCGCAGAACCGTGGCGGTGGCGCCCGGATGGGCGTCCCGCCACTCGGCCGTGAGGCGCTCGATCTCGGCCCGCTCGGCGGCGAAGGCGAACCCGGGGTTGGGCCGGAGGGTGGCGTCCTCGGTGAGGGGCACGGGATTGTCGGCCCAGGCGCCGTACACGGTGGCGCTGGACAGGACCACGACGTGGGGGACGCTCATGTCGCCGGCCGCGTCGAGGATCCGGCGGGCCACGGGGACGTCCTCCGTGGCGGCCGTCGGCCCGGGGGGCACGGAGGTCGCCAGGTGGACGACCGCCTCGGCGTGTTCGACGTGTGGCTTGATGTCGTCGTCGGCGAGGTCGACCTGGCGGATGGTCACCCCGTCGATCCCGGTGACGGGTCCTCCGGCCAGCCCGACGACGTCGGGTGCGCCGCCCTCGGCCGCCAAGCGCGCCACACGGCGGCCCAGTGGTGTCTCGACCCCGGTGATCACGACGGTCCGCATGGACTACACCTTGCCAAAGTCGGCCCGGTCAAACACATGCGACCCGATGGGGCGGCGGCCCCTGGTGGCGATAGCGTGCCCGTGGTGAGTGACGAACCGGGTACCCCCAACCCGTTCGAAGGATTCCCGCTGTTCGGCGACCTGGCCAAGATGTTCGGGCAGGCCGGCCGGGGCGTCCCCTGGGACGCGGCCCGGAACCTGGCGCTGGCGGTGGCCACCGACAACGCGACCGAGCCCAACGTCGACCCGCTGGAGCGCATCAAGCTCGAACAGCTGGCCCGGGTGGCGGAGCTGCACGTCGCCAACGTCACCGGCCTCACCCCGTCGACCACCGGCGGCGGGCTGACCGTCCTGCCCGTGACCCGCGGCCACTGGGCCCAGCGCACGCTGGAGGACTACCGGCCCCTGCTGGAGAAACTCGCCGGGTCCCTCGGCCAGGCCGACGCGGGTCCCGAGGACGAGGACGACGCCGACCCCGACGACCCCTTCCGCGACCCCGACGATCAGCTGGTCGCCATGCTCGGGCCGATGATCCAGGCCATGCAGCCGATGATGGTGGCCATGACGGCCGGGTCCATGGTCGGCCACCTGGCCCGGCGGTCCCTCGGCCAGTACGACCTGCCGGTACCCCGGCCCCGCTCCGACGAGCTGCTGATCCTCGTCCGCAACCTCGACGACTTCGGCACGGAGTGGAGCCTGCCGGCCGACGACCTGCGGCTGTGGATCTGCCTTCACGAGATCGCCCACCACGCCGTGCTCGGCGTCCCCCACGTCCGGGATCGGCTGGAGTCCCTGCTCAGCGAGTACACGACCAAGTTCCGCAGCGACCCCGGGGCGCTGGAGGACCAGCTCGGCGACCTCGACCTCACCGGCGGCCCCGAGTCGCTGGCCCGCATCCAGCAGGCGCTGGGCGAGCCGGGGGCGCTGCTCGGCGCCATCCAGTCCGACGAGCAGCGCGCCATCCTCCCCCGACTCGAAGCGCTGGTGGCGGTGGTGGTGGGCGTCGTCGACCACGTGATGGACACCGTGGGGACCAAGCTCATCCCCAGCTACGGGATGCTGACCGAGGCGCTGCGCCGGCGCCGGGTCGAGACCGCGGAGTCCGACCGGTTCGTCGAGCGGCTGCTGGGCCTCGAGCTGACCCAGTCCACCTACGACCGGGGCGCCAGGTTCGTCGGCGGGGTCATCGAGCGGGCGGGCGACGCCGGCCTGGCCCGGCTGTGGGAGAGCGAGCAGATGCTGCCCAGCCCACCGGAGATCGATGCGCCCGGCCTGTGGCTGGCCCGCATCGACCTGCCCGACCTGCCCGAGGACTGACGGCCAAGAGGCTGCGCGGCGGCACAGCCGCCGAATCCGCAGCGGCGCACCTGTCCGCGGACCCTCTACAGGTTCGTCGGGTCGATGACCACGCCGCGCTCCTCCGGCGGAGGAGGCGGTGGCGGAGGCGGCGGAGGGGGCTGGGCGAGCGCGGCCTCCCGCTCCCGGTCGTCGGCCTCGCCGTCGTAGAGCGGCAGCTGCTCCAGCTGCCGCGGCGGGGCGTCGGCCTCGTCGTCGCCGGCCTCGTCGGCGTCGTCGTCCGGGTCGTCCGACGCCTCCCGGGGCGGGGCCTTGTCCTCGAGGGCGAATCCCTGGCGCCGCAGCCGGGACAGCCGGCTCGTGATCGCCTCGGTCGGGCGGCGGGGGGTCGGCATCTGGCCCCGGGCCAGGGCCCGCAGGCCGGCCAGGTAGGAGAACAGGGCGAATGCGGCCACGACGGTGATCACCAGGAAGCCCACCGGCATCGGTATCGGCACGACCACCGGGATGAAGGCCCCGACGACCCACGTGAGCTGGAACCGCGTCTCGAACCGGGCGAAGGAGCGCCCCCGGTTGGCGTCCGGGGCGTCGCGCTGCACGACGGAGTCGAACGCCAGCTTGCCGCACGAGGCTGCGAGGCCGATCACCGTGGCCAGGAGCGTCGCGGCCACCAGCCCGCCCGCCCACGCGGCCAGCACCCCGGCCACCGCGGTCACGGCCAGCACCGCCTGGAGGATGCGCTCCTCCGACGTGCCACTGCGGCGCAGCGGGGGCGCCACCAGCGAGCCGAGCAGCGATCCGAGGCCGCTGGCGCCGAGCACGAGGCCGAACTGCCAGGTCGGGGCGCCGTCGGTGCGCAGCGCGAACGCCACCAGGAAGGCGAGGAAGCCGACGATCCCCCGCAGCAGGCCCATGGCCGACGCGGCCAGGAGGATCCCGCCGCCGCGCAGCTCCTGGCGCTCGGTCTCGGACGTGTGGTCGGCGGCCACCTGGGTCGGCGGGATCTTGACGCCGAGGACGGCACCCACCGCGAACACGATCGCCGCCAGCAGCAGCACGCCCTCGCTGCCGAACAGGGCGATCACCGCCAGGCCGGGCACGATGGCCGCGAAGCCCATGACGCCCGACAGGAACGCCAGGCGCGAGTTGGCCTCCACCAGCTCGTCGTCGGACCGCACGACGGTGGGCACGATGGCCGACTTGGCCACGTGGTAGCTCTTGGCCAACACCAGTATGAGGAACGCCTGGGGGAACAGCGCCAGGCTCTCGAGGTCGCGCATCATCAGCAGGCACAGCGCGGCCCGCAGGCCGTTGGCGCCAATCACCATCAGGCGCCGCCCGCCTCGGGCCCGGTCGAGGACGGGGCCGATGAGCGGGGCCACGACGGCGAACGGCGCCATGGTCAGGGCCAGGTAGAGCGCCACCTTCGAGCGGGCGGCGCTGGGATCGATGTCGAAGAACAGCGATCCGGCCAGCGCCAGGGCGATCAGTGCGTCGCCGGCCACGGCTGCCGCGTGAGTGCGGGCCAGCCGGGTGAAGGGCGTGATGACGAAGACGCTCGCCCCCGTGCGCTTGCGGGGCACCGACAGCGGCTGCCAGCCGTTGTCGACCGTCATCACTGCGAGGGTACAAGCCTCCTACTCCCGTTCTGGCGTCTCTCGGCCCTCGCATTCCGGCTGAGGGACGCCAGAACGAGGGGTCAGGCGCGGGGCGTGTCGTACTTGTAGCCCAGGCCTCGGATCGTGACGATCCGGGTCGGGGCCGCGGGGTCGCGCTCGACCTTGGCCCGCAGGCGCTTGACGTGCACGTCGAGGGTCTTGGTGTCACCGACGTAGTCGGTGCCCCAGACCCGGTCGATCAGCACGTCCCGGGGCAGGACACGACCGGCGTTGGCCAGCAGGAGCTCCAGCAGCTCGAACTCCTTGAGCGGCAGCTTGACCTGCTCGCCCCGGATCTCGACCTCGTGGCGCTCGGGGTCGAGGCGCACGTCCCCGACCTCGATGGCCTCGCCCGGAGCGGCCCGGCCGGCGGTGTCGACCGGCCGGCGGCGCAGCACGGCCCGCATCCGGGCGACCAGCTCCCGCAGCCGGTAGGGCTTGGTGACGTAGTCGTCGGCACCGACCTCCAGGCCGACGACCGTGTCGATCTCCGACCCCTTGGCCGTCACCATGATGATCGGCACCGTCGAGCGGCGCCGCAGCTCGCGGCACACGTCGACGCCCGACACCTTGGGCAGCATCACGTCCAGCAGGACCAGGTCCGGCTTGACCGCGTCGAACACCTCGAGGGCCTCGGCGCCGTCGTGGGCGATCTGCACCCGGAACCCCTCGCGCTTCAGGCCGACCGTCAGGGCCTCCACGAAGCTGTCCTCGTCCTCCACGAGCAGGACCGTGGCGTCGGGCGTGGTCATCCGGCCTCCTTGGTGACGGCGACCGGGCCCGGCCCGGCGGGCAGTCGCAGGGTGAACGTGGATCCGACGCCCTCGCGGGACTGGACCCGCACCTCGCCCCGGTGGTTGGAGGCGACGTGGCGCACGATGGCGAGGCCGAGCCCGGTGCCGCCGGTCTCCCGGCTGCGGGCCCGGTCCACCCGGTAGAACCGCTCGAAGATCCGCTCGAGGTCCCGGCGGGGAATGCCGATGCCGTGGTCCCGCACGGTGACGTCGACCCAGGTGCCGTCGGTGCGGGCCCGCACGTCGATCGAGCTGCCCGGCTCGCTGTACTTCACGGCGTTGTCGAGCAGGTTGGTCACGGCCGACACCAGCTGGCGGCGGTCGCCGATCACGGTGAGGCGGGCCGGCGGGGCGTCGACCTCGATCTCGATGCCCCGCTGCTCGGCCGCGGGCCGAACCCGGTCGGTGGCGTCGATCACGAAGCCGGCCACGCCGACCTGGTCGGTGGCGAGGCCCGTCGCCACCTCCAGGCGGGACAGCTCGAGCAGGTCGTCGATGGTGTTGCCGACCCGGAACGCCTCGTTGGCCAGGCGCTCGGCCAGCCGCCGGGTGACGTCGGGGTCGGACTCGTCGAGCAGCGTCTCGGCCAGCAGTGCCAGCGCCCCCACCGGGGTCTTCAGCTCGTGGCTGATGTTGGCGACGAAGTCGCGGCGCACGTTCTCCAGGCGGCGGCGCTCGGACGTGTCCTCCACCACGACGAGCACGCCGGACGGGCGGGTGGCCCGCTCCAGCGGCACGGCCCGGACGCTGAGGATCCGGTGCGGCGGGCCGAACAGCTCGAGCTCCCGCTCGCCGCCCCGGCCCCGCAGGGCGTCCGACGCCATCGTGGTGATCGCCTCCTCCACCAGAGCATCGCTGTGGCGGGCGGCCAGGAACGAGGCGGCCGGGTCGTTGCGGTACACGATCTCGCCGCGCTCGTCGAAGATGACGACGCCGTTGGCGATGGCGCCGAGCGCCCACGACAGCCGGTTCTCCGCCCGCGACGCCCGCGACCGGCGCTCGGAGGCAGACGCCACCGAGTGCTCCAGGTCGTCGAGCGCGTCGTCGAGCGACCGGCGGGCCGAGGGATCTGCGGACGTGGCGGTGTCGAGCGTCCGGGCGGCGGCGCTGACCCGGGCGGCGGCCGCCCGCCGGCTGACGGCCGCGGCGACGAGCGCGGTCAGCGCCACCACCAACGCCAACACGAGGACCGTGATGGCGATCACCATGGCGGCCTCACGCCGTCCTCCGGCCCTCCGCCACGACCGCCCGCAGCACCTCGCTCACGTCGGTGCGCTCGTCGATCTGGATGCCGGTGATGGGCGACACGGCGACGAAGCCCGCCCGGACGAGGGCGGTGTCGCAGTCGGGCGGCAGCTCGACGTTCGTGGGCCGCAGCTCGACCTGGAGGCGGCCCCCGCCCTCCGCCGACTCGACCACCGCGGACCGTACCGTGCCGAACGGGGCCAGTGTCGCAGGGCGGGCGCCTGCGAGCCGCTCGGGCGGCAGGTCGGGGACGTTGACGTTGAGCACCGTGCCCGTCGGGGACGCGGCCAGCCACCCCACGGCGCCCGCCGCAGCCCGGGCCGCGGTCTCCCAGTGGAGCGGGACCGGCCCGCCGTCGCCGGTGGGCCGGGACGGTACGTCGATGCTGACGGCCAGGCCCCGGCACCCGAAGTTTGCCGCCGTCAGCGCCGCGCCCACTGTCCCGGAGTGCAGGACGGCCCGGCCGGTGTTGCAGCCGGGATTGATACCCGAGACGACCGACTCCGGCGGGTCGCCGAAGCCGCCGAGCCGGGCGGCCAGGACGCACAGGCCGGGCGGGCCGTCGACCGCATAGGCGGGCACCCCGGGCAGCCCGGGCAGCTCGACCGGCTGGGCGTCGATGTGCTCGTCCACGTGGATCCGGCCGATGGCGGCGCCCGAGCCGCTCATGTCCCTGTCCGGGGCGGCGACCACGACGTCGTGGCCGTCGTCGACCAGGGCCCGGACCAGGGCGTGCAGCCCGGGGGAGGAGACTCCGTCGTCGTTGGTGACGAGCACCTTCATCCCTACAAGTGTGCCGCCGGCAGGCCTCTCACCGGACCTCGGCCGCCAGGTGGGCCGGCTCGCCGGTGAGGAGATAGCGGAGGCGGGCCCCGATGATCGCCGCGTGGTCGGCGATGCGGTCGGCCGCCTGACCGGCCACGAACAGGTGCATCGCCCGGGTCACCGCGTCGGGGCCGTCCAGCCGGCGCAGCTCGTTGACCAGCTGCTCCTGGAACACGCCGAGCTGGGGCCGCTGCTCCACCAGGCTGCTGGCGAGGATCAGGTCCTGGGTGGACCAGGCCCGCAGCGCGGTGCGGTACTGGTCGACGGCGACGTCGACCAGGGTGCGCACGATGTCCCAGGCGGGACCGGACGTCGCCAGCTCGTCGAGGTCGGGGCCGAGCTTGATGACCCGCAGCCCCAGGTCGCCCACCCGCTCGAACTCGGACAGGATGCGCACGACCGAGACCAGGTACCTCAGGTCGGTGGCCATGGGGGCCTCGCGGTTGAGCAGCTGGTAGCAGCGCTCCAGCAGTGAGACGTGCATGGCGTCGATCTCGTCGTCGGCGCTCAGCGCGGCCTCCACGAGGGCCGGGTCCAGGCCGTGGTCGAGGAGTTGGCGCATGCGCTCCAGGTTCTGGTCGACGCGCACCCCCATGAGCTCGACCTGGAGGCGGAGCTGGTCAAGCTCCTCGTGGAAGACGGTCCGGAGTGGGACGGGGGCGCCTTCGACGTCAGCCACTAGCCGAAACGTCCGGTGATGTAGTTCTCGGTCCGCTCGTCGGACGGGTTGGAGAAGATGGTCTCGGTGCGGTCGAACTCGACCAGCACGCCGGTGCGCCGGTCGGACTCGGGGTTGACCTCGGTGGAGAAGAACGCGGTGGCGTCGGAGACCCGGGCCGCCTGCTGCATGTTGTGGGTCACGATCACGATCGTGAACTCGCTCTTGATCTCCTGCATCAGGTCCTCGATGCGGGCGGTCGCGATCGGGTCGAGCGCGGAGCACGGCTCGTCCATCAGCAGCACGTCGGGCGTGGTGGCGATGGCGCGGGCGATGCAGAGCCGTTGCTGCTGGCCGCCGGAGAGGCCCATCGCCGAGTCCTTCAACCGGTCCTTGACCTCGTCCCACAACGCAGCCTTGGTGAGCGACTTCTCGACGAGGCCGTCCATCTCGCCCCTGCGCTTGCGGCCGTGGAGCCGCGGGCCGTAGGCCACGTTGTCGTAGATCGACTTGGGGAACGGGTTGGGCTTCTGGAACACCATGCCGATGCGCCGGCGGACCTCGACCGGGTCGACCTTGGGGCCGTAGAGCGGCACGCCGTGGTAGTTGATCGTGCCCTCGGGGTGCGCCCCGGGGATGAGGTCGTTCATGCGGTCGAAGCAGCGCAGGACCGTGGTCTTGCCGCAGCCCGACGGGCCGATGAAGGCGGTGATCTCGTGCTGGCGGACGTCGAGGTTGACGTCGCGCACCGCCCGGAAGTCGCCGTAGTAGACGCTGAGGTCGCGGACCTCGAACACGATCGGCAGGTCGTTGGGATCGGCGACCTCGGACGCCCGGACCTCCATGCCCTGGGGCAGCGGGTCGTGGTGGGCGGCGTCGGACACGGTCGCGTCGGCGGGAGCGTCGGCCGCGGTCGTGGGCTCGGTCATGCCGACCTCTTCTTCTCGAATCGGTTGCGGAGGACGATGGCGATCGAGTTGATGACGACGATGAAGACCATCATCGCGATGATCGCCGCCGCCGCGTTGTGGATCTTGAATGCCTCTTCGGGCTGCTTGGCCCACGTCGTCACGACGACGGGCATCGCCGTGAACCGGTGGAACAGGTTGTCGGGGTTGAACACGTCGCCCGGGGCCAGGCCGCCGGTGCCGCCGAGCAGGCCGGTGACGGCGCCGACCACGATGATGGGGGCCGCCTCGCCGACCGCCCGGGCGATCGACAGCAACGCGCCGGTGAGGATGCCAGGGGCGGCGTAGGGCAGCACCTGGGTGCGGATGACCTCCCAGCGGGTGGCGCCCACGCCGTAGGCGCCCTCCCGGAGGGTGGACGGCACCGCCCGGATGGCCTCGGCCGTCGTGATGATGACCACCGGCAGGACCAGCACGGCCAGCGTCACCGCCGCGGCCGCCAGGGTCGAGCGGCTCGCGCCCTCGCTGCTGCTGAAGCCGTTGAGGGCCTCGACGAAGATCGCCAGGCCCAGCAGGCCGTAGACGACCGAGGGCACGCCGGCCAGGTTGCGGATGTTGAGCTCGATGAACCGGGTCAGCCGGTTGCGGGGCGCGTACTCCTCGAGGTAGATCGCCGCCGCGATGCCGAGCGGCAGGGAGATCACGACGACGCCCACGGCGATCCAGAGCGACCCGATGAGGCCCTGCGAGATGCCGGCCTTCGTCTCGTCGGAGGACAGGCGGCCCTCCAGGAAGTCGACGCCGCGGTCGGTGTAGACGGAGGCGCCGTCGCCGATGATCCGGAAGATCAGAATGGCCAGGATCAACAGCGAGACGAACAGGCTGCTGAGCAGGGCGACCTCGAAGATCCGGCCGCGGACGTCGGTCCGCTCGCCCCGCAGGGCCGCCTCGACCTGGGCCCGCGCCGTGGGGCCGCCGGAGCTGGAGATGGTGGTGAGTGCCATGGAGCTCTCAGTAGACCTGGCGCACGCGGCGCACGAACCGGTTGCCGAGCATGTTCAGCCCGAGGGTGAAGAAGAAGAGGATGACGCCGACGAAGTAGAGGCTGGCGACGGCGAGGCCCGCGCCCCGCACCTGGTCGGTGCCGGTGGCCAGCGAGGCCATGGCCGCCGTCATGGTCAGGCTGCCCTCGAGCGGGTTGCTCTCGAAACGGGCGGAGTCGGCCGCGCCGCCGGCGATGAACACGACCATGGTCTCGCCGATGGCCCGGGACACCGCGAGGATCACGGCGGCGACGATGCCGGAGACCGCCGCCGGCAGCACCACCCGGATGGTGGTGTGCATCCGGCGGGCGCCGAGGCCCGCGGACGCCTCCCGGAGCGTGCCGGGAACGGCGGCGAGGGCGTCCTCGGACACGGAGGCCACGAGGGGGATGGCGAGGATGCCGACGCCGATCCCGGCCGCCATCATGCTGCCGGTGCGGCCGTGCTCCTCACCGAAGACGCGGCCCACCACCTCGGGAGCGATGAAGGTCAGGGCGAACACGCCGATGACCACCGACGGGATGCCGGCGAGGACCTCGAGGATGGGCTTGAGGGTCTGCCGGATGCGGGGACGGGCGTATTCGGACAGGTAGACCGCCGAGCACAGGCCGAGCGGCACGGCCACGACCATGGCGATGCCGGTCACGATCAGGGACGCCACCAGCAGGGTCGTGATGCTGTAGCTGTCCGATCGGGGGGACCACACGTCGCTGGAGAACACGTTCGCCCAGATGACGTTGGAGAAGAAGTCCCACCCGTTGCTGAACAGCGAGATCAGGATCAGCAGGCTGATCGCCAGCGACGCCAGGGCCGCCACGAAGAACAGCCCGCCCATCGCCCGCTCGCGCCGCTGGCGGCGGGGATCGCCGGACAGGTCGACGCGGGCGGGGGCCCCGGCATCGCCGGGGCCCCCCACCGTGGCACTGGTGCCGACGGCCATGCCGCTAGCGGCCTTCCCAGGCGGCGACCGTCGCCTGCACCTGGTCGTCCGGCATGGTGACGTAGCCCTCGCCCTCGACGAAGCCGTCGACGCCGTCGAGGTAGAAGTCGACGAAGCCGACCAGCGCGTCGCTCTCGTCGGCCTTGGCCTTGTTCACGTACAGGAACAGGGGCCGGGACAGCGGGTAGTCGCCGGCGCTGATCGTGTCGGCGCTCGGCTCGACGCAGGTGCCGTTCGGGTCGGCGGACACGCCCAGCTCCTTGACCTGGTCACCGGCCGCCTCGGCGAAGGCGAAGCCCACCCAGCCGAGCGAGGAGTCCGAGGCCTCGATGTTGGTGATGATCGTGTTGTCGTCGGCCGAGGACTCGTAGTCGTCGCGGGTCGTCTCGATCTGGTCCTCGGGCAGGCCCCGCTCCTCGGCGATGCCGGAGAGGGCGAGCTCGATGAACGAGTCGTAGGTGCCCGACTCGGTGCCGGGGCCCGTCAGGTCGAGCGGGGCGTCGGGCAGTGCGGTGCTGGACCCGAGCTCCGAGGCGATCTCGGTGCCGTCGGCCCACGTCGAGAAGCCCTGCGCCTCCGGCCCGATGAGGGCGTAGAGGTCGGCGAAGCTGAGGCACTCGACGGCGCTGTTGTTCGGGTTGGTCATGACGGTGATGCCGTCGTAGGCGATCTGGAGCTCGACGTACTCGATGCCGCCCTCCTCGCAGGCCGCGACTTCTTCGTCGTCGATCGGCCGGGAGGCGTCCGAGATGTCGATGTCGCCGGCGCAGAACTGCTCGAAGCCGTCACCGGTGCCGGGACCCTCGACGTTGACGATGACGTCGGGGTTGGCCTCCATGAAGGCCTCGCCGGCGGCCACGGAGATGGGCTCGACGGTGGACGAGCCGGACACGTTGATCTCGCCGGACAGGTCGCCGCTGGACTCGCCATCGCCGCTCGACGAGCTGTCGTCGTCGTCATCGCCACCGCACGCTGCGGCCGTGAGACCGATCGCGAGGATGACCGCCAGCCACGCCCACCGGCGCTGCTTGAATGCCTGCACTGTCGCCCTCCCTTGGGATCTTGCTGTCGCTCGAGCGCGGTGCGCTCGTCTGCCAGTGACCACCGTAGGAAGGGCAGGTGAACGAGGAATGGCCGCAAAGGTGGACGACAGGTGAACGAACTCCGAACGTTGACCCAACGGATCGCCATGTGGAGTCCCGCGTGACGGTGCGAGCGGCCCGCACGACGGGCCGTCAAGCCTCGACCTCCCCGTCCTCGTCGTCGTGGGTGAACGTCCGGAGCAGCACCCGGTCGTGCGCGTAGCTCAGCAGATCGGCGGCATCGTCGACCGGGACCCAGCGCCGGCCGTCGATCTCGTCGTTCGGTGCCCAGGGCTCGAGCCCGACCGGGCGCATGGACCAGTAGCGGACCAACTTGAGCCGGCCCTTGCTGTCCAGGTAGCGGGTCGACGGCAGCTCGTCGCCCAGCTCGCACACGAGGCCGGTCTCCTCGGCCACCTCGCGGACGGCGGCCGACTCGAACGACTCGCCCCGGTCGAGCTTGCCCTTGGGGAAGGACCAGTCGTCGTAGCGGGGCCGGTGGACGAGCACGACCTCCAGCCCGGGGCGGGTTTCGCCGTCCTCGTCGGCGACGACGGAGACCCGCCACACCAGCCCCCCGGCGGCGCGCACCTGGGGCTCGGGTTCGGGTGGTCTCTTCCGCTCCGACGACATACCTGGGCCTGTTCATACCCGGCCGGAGCCACGGTTCCGACCCGCCGGGTCGCGGGCCCTGGTCAGCCCGTGGCCTCGTGGGGTGGGGGCAGGGGCGGGGGCGGCACCGCCCGCAGGTGGGCGTCGGGGCCCGGCGGGCCGAGGTTCGCCGCCCCGGGCGCCGGCGCCGGCAGCGACCCGCGGCGGGCGCGGAGCTCATCCACCCGGTCGAGCTGGCGTTCCAGCTGGCGGCGGCGGGTGCCGGACAGGTCGTCCCAGCTGCGACGTACGGAGTCGAGGCTGCGGCCCACCTTGTCGAGCGCGTCGGCGAACTTGCCCCACTGCTGCTCGAACGCCGCCAGGCAGGCCAGGATCTCGTCGGACGTGCGCTGCAGCCGGGTCTGCTCCACCGCCTGGCGGATGACCGCCAGCACCGAGAACAGCGTCGACGGCGAGCACAAGACCACCTTCTGGCGCAGCGCGACCTCGACCAGCTCGCGGTCGTGCTGGTGCACGAAGGCGTACACCGCCTCGTTGGGGATGAACAGCAGCACCTCGTCGACCGTCGAGTCGGGGTCGATGTACACCCGCCCCGAGAGCTCGCGCACCCGGGCTCGCACGTCCCGTACGAAGGACAGGGCGTGCTGGTCGCGCTCGCGGTCGTCGCCCGCCTCCAGGTAGCGGAGGTAGTTGTCGACCGGGAACTTCACGTCCATGTGCAGCAGCCGCCCGCCCGGGAGCAGGAACGTGAAGTCGGGGATGGTGCCCGCCGCCGTCGCGGACTGCTTGCGGTAGCTGATGCCCTCGACCAGGCCGGCCGCCCGCAGCACGTCGTCGGCCATGCGCTCGCCCCACTGGCCCCGGGCCCGCGGGTTGGCCAGCGCCTGGCGCAGCGACTGGGTGGTGTCGGCCAGCCGGGCGCTGACCGCCGCCATCTCGGACAGTCGGGTCTCGACCCGGCCGTGCTGCTCGGCCCGCTCGCGCTGGAGGGTGCCCACCAGCTCGGCCACCCGGGCCAGCTCGGCCCGCACGTCGCCCATGTGGGCCTCGACCGCGGCGTTGCGCACCGCCAGCTGATCGGCCATGGTGCCCCGCAGCTCGCCCACCCGGGCCTCGAACGCCGCACTGCGGGTGGCCAGCTCGCGCGACCCCGCCTCGGCCTGGGCGCCGAACCGCTCGCCCGCCACCTTGACCACCGTGTCGACCGCGGCGTCGACCGCCGCCCGCACCGTCGCCTCGTGCTCGGCCTGGCGGGCCCGGGCCTCGCGCACCTCGGCCGCGGGGTCGGCGGGATGGCCGAGCGAGCGCGCCCGGCCGACGGCCGCCACCCCGGCCACGAGACCGAGGACCAGGCCCACGACGAGCAGTGCTGCGTCCATGGGCGGGAGGTTACGGACGGGGTGTGACAGTTTCGGGCGACCGGGCCCGAAACGGCCCGAAAATCTCCGGGATCAGACGATCGACGTCGAGGCCGCCGCGCGGGAGGCCCGGGCCATGGTCAGCCGCTGGAGCACCATGTGGGACTCGACCTCGCCGCCGGGCGGCACGCGGGTCCAGCGCCCCTCCGCGTCGAGCGTCCAGGCCAGCACGTCGTCCTTCAGCGCCACGTCGAGGACCTCGTCCAGCCTCACCTGCAGGTCGGGGTCGACCACCGGGGTCAGCACCTCGACCCTGCGGTCCAGGTTGCGGGGCATGAGGTCGGCCGAGCCGATCAAGTGGCGCGGCCGACCGGGGCCGTCGCCGTTGGCGAAGCGGTAGATGCGGGAGTGCTCGAGGTAGCGGCCCACGATCGACCGGACCCGGATGGACTCCGACAGCCCCGGCACGCCCGGGGACAGGCAGCAGATGCCCCGCACCACCAGGTCGATCTCCACTCCGGCCTGCGACGCCCGGTACAGCTCGTCGATCATGCCGGGGTCGACCAGGCTGTTCATCTTCATCGTGATGCGGCCCCGGCCCGGCTCGGCCGTCGTCGCGTCGATCTCGCGCTGGATGAGCTCGTCCAGCTCCTGGCGCATGAGCCGCGGCGCCACCGCCAGCCGCTGGTAGTCGATGTTGCGCCCGTAGCCGGTCAGCTCGTTGAACAGCTGGGTGAGGTCGGCGCCGATGAGCGGATCGCAGGTGAGCAGGCCCAGGTCCTCGTAGATGCGGGCCGTCTTGGAGTTGTAGTTGCCGGTGCCGATGTGGCAGTAGCGCCGCAGGCCGTCGGACTCCTCCCGCACGACGAGCGCCGCCTTCGAGTGCACCTTGAGCCCGATGAGGCCGTACGTGACGTGGACCCCCGCGGTCTCGAGCAGGCGGGCCCACTCGATGTTGGCGCCCTCGTCGAAGCGGGCCTTGAGCTCGACGATCACCGCCACCTGCTTGCCCTGCTCGGCGGCTCGGATGAGCGACCGGACGATCGGGCTGTCACCGGACGTGCGGTACAGCGTCATCTTGATGGCCAGCACCGCCGGATCGGTCGACGCCTGGCGGACGAACTCCTCGACCGTGGTGCGGAAGCTCTCGTACGGGTGGTGGACCAGGATGTCGCACCGACGCATGGCGGCGAACACGTCGGCCCGCTCGCCGTCGACGGAGGCCAGGACCGGCGGGGTCACCCGCTGGTACGTCGGGTCCTTGAGGTCGGGCCGGTCGAGCCCGTGGACCGCCCACAGCCCGCCGAGATCGAGGGGGGCCGTGTGGACGTAGACGTCCTCGTCGGCCACGTCCAGCTCGCGTTGGAGCAGCTCCAGCACCTCGGGGGACATGCCGGCGTCGATCTCCAGCCGCACCGCCCGCCCGAAGCGGCGCCGGCGCAGCTCGACCTCGACCAGGGCGAGCAGGTCGTCGGCCTCCTCCTCCTCCAGCGTGAGGTCGGTGTTGCGGGTCACCCGGAAGGCGTGGTGCTGCTCGATCTCCATGCCGGGGAACAGCTTGTCCAGGTGGGCGGCGATGACCTGCTCGAGGGGCACGAAGCGCTCGCCGTCGGGCAGCACCACGAACCGGGGCAGCAGCGAGGGGACCTTGACCCGGGCGAAGCGCCGGACCCCGGCATCGGGGTCGCCCACGATCACCGCCAGGTTGAGCGACAGGTTGGAGATGTAGGGGAACGGGTGGCCGGGGTCGACCGCCAGGGGGGTCAGGACCGGGAAGATGCGCTCCTCGAACGCCTCCACCAGGAACTTCTCGTCGTCCTCGTCGAGGTCGCCCCAAGAGGACAGCTTGACGCCGGCCGCCGCCAGCTCGGGCGCCACCCGGTCGAGGAACGAGGCCTGGAGCCGGGGCAGCAGCACGTCGAGCCGATCGCGGATGTCGAGCAGCTGCTGGGCCGACGTGCGGCCGTCGGCGCTGGTGGCGCTGAGGCCGGCGGCCACCTGGTCCTTCAGCGCCGAGACCCGGACCTGGAAGAACTCGTCGAGGTTCTGGGAGAAGATCGCCAGGAACTTGGCCCTCTCGAGCAGCGGGACCCGCCGGTCGTCGGCGAGCGCCAACACGCGCTCGTTGAAGTCGAGCCACGAGAGCTCGCGGTTGCGGTAGCGGGCCGGGGCCTCGTCGCCCGGGGCCGCGGTGTCGGACTCGGCGATGGCGGCCACGCCGCCGAGGCTACCGGTGCGCAACGTGCTGGTGGGGCTCGGACCGGTGAACCGTCGGTGACGCGCCCCGGGGGTCACGCGTCGTCGTCTTCGGGATACCCGAGATCCCACTCCAGGAGGATGTGCTCACGCTCGGCGTCGCGGACGACACGCTCACGGTTGCGCCGGAACTGGGGGTCGTGGGGCGGCAGCAGCACCAGCCGGGCCATGACCCGGGACCGGAAGTCGTCGATCATCTGTCGGTCGCCGAAGTCGGACTGCACCTCCCAGTGCGGGGCGACCGGCCCGAGGTACACGACGCGGGCGTGACCGCGGGGAGGTTCGACTTCGGCTGCGACGTCTGACATGGCTGACCAGCCTAGTGGGGTCGCTCGCGACCTCCCCAGACGGTCACGGCCCCTGGCGCCCGAGCTCGGCGGTGAGCGTCTGCTCCTCCCCCTCCCGCTCGATCCGCACCTCGACGCGGTCACCCGGCTCGTGCTCGCCGATGAGCTCGCCCAGCCGTTCGTTGGACGTGACCCGCTCGCCGTCGATGGCCAGGATCACGTCGCCCTGCTCGATCCCCGCGGACTCGGCCCCGCTGGCGGGCACGACGTCGTAGACGAATGCGCCCTCCTCGGCCGTGATGCCCAGGCGCTCCTTGACCTCGTCCTCGACGGTCTCGACGCCCACCGTCGTGACGCCCAGGCGTGGCGTGTCCGGCGTGATCTCCCCGCCCCCGCTCTGGATCCTGTCGATGATCGGCTTGGCCCGGTCGACGGCGATGGCGAAGCCGATGTTCTGGCTGTCCGCGAGGATGGCGGTGTTGAAGCCGACCACTGCCCCGGTCGAGTCGACGAGCGGGCCGCCCGAGTTGCCCGGGTTGATCGCCGCATCGGTCTGGATCAGATCGGACAGGACGTCGCCGTCGGGCCCCTCGAGCGTCCGGTTGACGGCCGAGACGATGCCGGTTGTAACGCTGGGCTGACCGCCGAGGTTTAGAGCGTTCCCGATGGCGATCACCGGCTCGCCGACAACGAGGGTAGCCGACGACCCCAGCGCGGCCGGGGCCAGGTCGCTCGCGCCGTCGATGCGGATGACGGCGAGGTCGGCGGCCGGCTCGCTGCCCACGAGCGAGGCGTCGAGCGTCGCGCCGTCGAACGTGCGTACCTGGATCCCGCCCGACTGGGCGATGACGTGGGCGTTGGTCACGACCAGGCCGTCCGCGGACAGGATCACGCCGGTGCCGGCGCCGTCGAACTCACCCCCGCTGGTGACCCCGCTGGTCTCGATGGTGACGACCGATTCCTCGACCTCTTCGAGGATGGCCTGGACGTCCATGCCGCCCGCCGACGTGGTGATCGCGGCCCGTGCGGGTGCGTCGTCGTCATCGGCGGCGACCAGCACGGCGCCGGTGCCGGCCGCCGCCACAAGGGCCCCGACCAGCGCCGACGCCAGCGCGACACCCCACAGCCGGCGCCGCGACCGGGGCTGGTGCGCTGGCCCGGTGTCGGGGGCGGGGATGCCGGCGGGACGGGCCGGCGACCAGTGTGAGCCGTCGGGCGACGCCGGCGGGTGGGGGGTCCACGCCGGCCGGGGTGCGGCGGCGGGCCCGGGCGACCCGGACGGTGCGGGCGGCACGGGCGGGCGCGCCGGGGATCCCGGAGCCGGAGGGACAGTCGGCCCCGATCCCGCCGGAACCGGAGGCGACGCGGGCGTCGTCGTAGTGGGCGGTGAGGGACTCACAGACGGGGACGGTGGTTCGGCGTCGGCCGCGTTCACCGGCTCATGCATACCGGATGGGGCACCCCGGGCCACACGTCGGGGTCAGGATGAGGGGAAATCCCCCATCCCCCCGGGGGGCTCACGGGTCAACATGCACGTGGGTTCGGATCGTCGGGACGTGCTTCCCGGCGGAGCGCGGGCGCTGGGACACGACATGGAGGAGAGATGGACACCGAGTGGATGGCCCGCGGCAACTGCGCCGAGGAGAGCCCGGGGATCTTCTTCCCGAGCGACGGCGTGGGCGTCGAGGTGGCCCGGCGGATCTGCGGAACGTGCCCGGTGAAGGACGAGTGCCTCGAGCACGCTCTCGTCAACCGGATCGACCACGGCGTCTGGGGAGGGGCATCCGAGCGGGAGCGGCGGCGCATCCTCAAGCGCCGTCGCCTGGCCGCGCTGGCCGGCGCGCAACCCCGCGACTGACAACCCCCGAATCTGGCCTACTACGCGTCAAACCGCCCGGTTGCTACGGCACGCCGGGCGGTCGCATGTCCTGACGACTAGGCCTTGTCGTCGGCCTCGTCGTCGGAGGGTCGCGGCGGCGTGTTGCCTTCCTTCAGTCCCTGCTTGAACTCGGACTGCGCCTGCCCCATGGAACGGGCGAGCTTCGGCAGCTTGGCGCCACCGAAGAGGACGAGGACCACCAGGAGGACGATCAGCAGTTCTGGAGCTCCGAGGTTCACGGCGCCACTGTATCCCTCCGGGTCCGGACATCCACGGTCGAGCGCCGGGTCGGCGCGTACCGTGGCCCGTGCTCGAGTGCGTGGTCAACGTGAGCGAGGGCGCCCGGGCCGAGGTCGTCGCGGCGATCGCGACGGCGGCCGGGGCCGACCTGCTCGACGTCCACGCCGACGCCCACCACAACCGCTCGGTGCTGACGCTGGTCGGCGAGGACGCGCCCCGGGCGGTGGCGCGCGCCGCGGTCGAGCGCCTGGACATCCGCCGCCACCAGGGCGTCCACCCGCGCATCGGGGTCGTCGACGTGGTGCCGTTCGTGCCGCTGGCCGGGGCGACGCTCGCCGACGCGGTCGGGGCCCGCGACCGGTTCCTGGCCTGGGCGGCGGACGATCTGGGTCTGCCCGGGTTCGCGTACGGTCCGGAGCGCTCGCTGCCGGAGGTGCGACGCCGCGCCTTCGCCGACCTGGCACCGTCGGCCGGCCCGCCCCGGCCGCACCTGTCCGCAGGGGCGGTGGCGGTGGGCGCCCGGCCGGTCCTCGTGGCCTGGAACCTGTGGCTGGCGGTGCCGGACCTGGACCGGGCCCGGGCCGTGGCGGCCGCGGTGCGGAGCCCGGAGGTGCGGGCGCTGGGGCTGCCGGTGGGCGACAGGGTCCAGGTGTCACTCAACCTGGTCGACCCGCTGGCCGTGGGGCCGGCCGAGGCCTGGGACCGGGTGGCGGTGCTGGTGGCGGTGGCCGGGGCCGAGCTGGTCGGCCTGGTGCCGGCGTCCGTGCTCGACCGCACCGACCCGGGGCGCTGGGCTCAGCTGGACCTGGCGCCCGATCGCACGATCGAGGCCCGGCTGGCCCGGCGGGATCCGAACGAGGGGTAGGCCCTGCGCCGACGGCGCTCAGGCGCCGGTTGCTGCAGCCTGGCGGGCCAGGCTGCGCTGGCGGCGGATGCGGCGTCGCTCGCGCTCGCTCATGCCGCCCCAGATGCCGAACTTCTCGCTGTTGACGAGGGCGTACTCGAGGCACTGGGCCCGCACGATGCAGCCTCGGCACACCTCTTTCGCCTCGCGCGTCGATGCGCCCCGCTCGGGGAAGAAGAGGTCTGGGTCGACGCCGAGGCAGTTGGCGTAGTCCTGCCACGTGCGGTCGTCGGGATCTGTGGCCACGGGGAGTTTCATCTGGCCCCCTTCCCGGTGCTTCGCCAGTTGGTGCGGGTGTGCGGGAGAGCGTCCACGAAGCATCCGTGGAGCATCCACCGCCAATTGCACCCGTGTAATTACATTGATGGGATTCTTCACCACTGCGCCGCCCGGCGCAAGGGCGAGGCACCATGAATTCCGTGCCCCGTGTCCGTGCTGTGCAGGAAGACATCACCCGCCTGGCGGTCGACGCGATCGTCAACGCCGCCAACTCGAGCCTGCTCGGAGGGGGTGGGGTGGACGCGGCCATCCACCGGGCCGCCGGTCCCGGGCTGCTGGCCGAGTGCCGGGGCCTCGGCGGCTGCGCGGTCGGCGACGCCAAGGCGACCGGCGGCCACGGTCTCCCCGCCCGGTGGGTGATCCACACCGTCGGCCCCCGGTGGCGGGGCGGGACGTCGGGCGAGCCGGACCTGCTGGCGTCGTGCTACCGCCGGTCGCTGGCCGTGGCCGCCGGCCTGGGCGCCGCCACCGTCGCGTTCCCCGCCATCTCGACGGGGATCTACGGCTACCCGCCGGACCGGGCGGCCGACGTGGCCGTGGCCGAGGTGACCTCGGGCGCGGGCGCCGCTCTGGACGAGATCGTGCTCGTCGCCTTCGACCGGGCCACGCTCACGCTGTACGAGGAGCGGCTCGGCCCGGGCTGACCCGGCGCTGCACCTCTGCGGTCAGGGCGTGGGGCGGGTCCGGTCAGGACGTGGGGCGGGGCTCCGGGGGCGTGTCGTCGTCGGCCTCGGCCGCCGTCGGGTCGGGGTCACGCTCCGGGCGGCGCCGGAACAGGCCCCCGATCCCCCGCATGATGCGGGCCACGGGATCGGGGAAGATGCCCGGCTCGCCCTCGACGATTGTGCGCAGCACCGACCGATGTTCCCACGTCGCGACACCGCGTGACACGCGGGGAAGTGGCAATCCCGCCCTGACGGCTGCATGATAGGCGCGTGCGGCTGGGGAGACCCGACACGCCGAGCGACGGCGAACGCCCGGTGAGCGAGCCCGTAGCGCCCCTGTGGGGGCCGCCGGCCGGTGAGCGCGCCGTGGCGCTGTGGGAGCTGCCCGCCGACGAGTCGCCCCCGCCGCTGCCCGCCCGGCCGCCGGACAAGCCCAAGGACCTCACCGTCTACACGGGCTCCGACTTCGTCCTCGGCGACAACCCGCGGGTCCCGGCCATCACCGGAGACGCCGACGACACGCCGCCGGGCGACCAGCCCGAGCCGGCCCGCCGCCGCCCGGCCCACGTGGCGCTGGCGCTGATCGGCGGGCTGGCATTCGTGGCGCTGGTCGGGCTCACGGGCTGGCCCGGCTCCGACACGCCCACGGACGAGCTGGCGGGCGACCTCGCCAACGAGGGCGTGACCCCGCCCACGAACGAGGACGGCGAGGCGATCGAGATCCCGCCCAGCCAGCCGGCCACGCCGGTGTCGTTCCAGGCGACCGGCGCGGTCGTGCGGCCCGACGCCACCGTGGCCCGGGTCGTCGACCGGGCCACCGGCCAGGACATCCTCGTCGCGCTGATGCCCGGCACCACCGTCGACGCGGAGACGGGCCAGGTCATCGTCCGCACGACGGGCACGCCGACCACGGGCCGGCCGATCACGACCACGTCCCGCCCGACGAGCACCACGGGCGAGACGACGACCACCGAGACGACGACCACGACCACCGAGCCGACGACGACCACCACCGAGCCGACGACCACGACGACCGAAGCGACGACGACGACAGAGACGCCGACCACCACGGTCGAGGACACCGTCCCGCCCGACTACGGGCCGTGAGGCTCAGGCCGAGCGGCGGCCGCCGCCGGCCCGGCGCATCTCGCGCTTCTGCTCGATGAAGTCGACCAGCACGTAGTCGCCCAGCGTCTCGGGCGAGGTGAAGAAGGCGCGGCCCTTGTTCAACCTGGTCAGCTTCTCCACGAACGTGCGCAGGTGGCCGTTGGGGTCGAGCATGAACGTGTTGATGCGGATGTTGTCCCGCGTGCAGCGGACGACCTCGCGCAGCGTGGCGTCGACGGTCTCGCGCACCGGCGGGTAGGCGAAGAACGGTTCCGGCATGCCCGGCTCGAAGTGGGCCGTCGGCTCGCCGTCGGTGATCATGATGATCTGCTTGGTGCCGGTCTGGCGGGCCAGCAGCCGCCGGCTGATCTGGAACGCGTGCTGCATGTTGGTCCCGTAGACGAAGTCCCACGACACCTCGGGCAGGTCCTGCGCGCGGATCTCGCGGGCCACCTCGCTGAAGCCGACCAGGCCCAGGTAGTCCCGGGGGAACTGCATCGAGATCAGCGAGTGCAGCGCCATCGCCACCTTCTTGGCGGCCAGGAAGTTGTCCCGCATCGGCATCGACAGCGACAGGTCGAGCATCAGCACGGTCGAGGACCGCACCAGCTGCTCGGTCCGCTCGACCTCGAAGTCGTCGGGTGACAGCCGGACGGGCGTTCCACCGCCGGTGCGGGTCACCGCGTTGCGCACGGTGCGCTCGATCTGGAGGTTGAACGCGTCGCCGAACTCGTAGCTCTTGGTCTCGTAGGTGCGCTCGTGGCCGACGCCGGTGCGCTCGAGCTCGTGGCGGCCGAGCTTGTCCCGGGTTAGGCGGGCGAACAGGTCGTGGAGCGCGTTGCGGCCGATGCGGCGCAGGCCCTTGGGCGTGAGCTCCAGGCGACCCTCGCGCTGGTCGATGAGACCGGCCTCCTCGAGCATGCGGGTCAGGCGGCCCAGTTCGTCCAGGCTGCGGGCGGCGTCGTCGCCGAGCAGCTCCCGGGCCCGGTCGATGTCGGCCTCGGCCAGGGCGCCGGGGTTGGCGGCGCCCCGCAGCAGCTGCTCCAACCGGTCGAGGTCGCCCAGCTCCTCCAGAGTGGACGCCGCCTGAGCCATGCCGAGCGGGTCCTGGCCCCGGAAGTCGTAGCCCTGGTCCCAGCCCATGTTGGGGAACATGCTGCGCAACTGGGCGCCGAGCTGGTCGACCTGCCAGCGCAGGTCCATGTCCTCCAGCAGCTGCTCGGCCAGCTGGGCGATCTG
>Ga0114129_10001737_pt1 | contig 29660 bp, 28 predicted proteins | sample RhiMetdeltSRZDD1_FD_80071 | JGI IMG/M metagenome (GOLD analysis project Ga0114129, IMG submission 80071) | Populus rhizosphere microbial communities from Tennessee, USA - Rhizosphere MetaG P. deltoides SRZDD1 (version 2) (version 2) | ecosystem: Host-associated > Plants > Roots > Rhizosphere >... | reverse complement strand
GCGCTGGTAGGTCTCGTAGACCGCTTCGCACGCCGCCAGCGCGTACTCCCGGTCGGGCACAATCGTGGCCAACGGCGGCTCGTGCGCCACAAGCGTCCGCACCTCCTCCGGATGCTTCGAGACAAGAGCGAGCGCGCTGACCGCGCCGCCGCTGCTGGCGAACAGGTCCACGGGTCCCCCGCCAATCGCCTGAATGAGCCGATACAGGTCGTCGGCGTGAGCATCGGGCGTCATCGGACTGTTCGTATCGGTCAGGACGCTGCGCTCGGACCCGCGTGGGTCATAGGTGACGACCGTGCGATCGGCGAAGTGCTTCGCCAGGGTGCCGAAGCCGGCTGCGCCCATCGGCAAACCGATGAGCAGCAGGATCGGCTCGGTGCTGGCCTCGTTCCGCCGAACGTCATACGTCAGCGTTGCGCCGGGGACGTCAAGAGTATGGGTCGTCATGTGAGTGGTCGTCGTGGACACAAATTCCTCTTTTCTTCACTCTTTCCGCGATCTTCTCGGATCTCATTACCGACTGTCAGCGCCTCCGCTGGCTATAGCCCACTGGGACGCTGCCAACTCGGGTCCTCGTATTGACTGCGTGGTGCGGCCGACCTCATCGGCCCGGCGTCGGCGCGACGTCTTCGGCCAGGATCGCGTCGATCTGCCCTACCGCCTCCATCAGCCCCTGTTCCATCCCCATGGCCAAGATCTGCTCCATCGCTGCGGCATCAGGGAAGATGCTCTCGATCGACATCCGCGTCAGTCCGCCGCCGCCCGCGGTGATCATGACGCGGACCTCATTCAGCGGCATGTCGGAGTTCGGCCTGCCATCGGCGTCAGCGAAACCATCGCGAAAAACGAGCCGGCGGGGCGCATCGGCCTCAAGGATCTCCCAGTAGCCGTGCGACCGGTCACCCTCGGGCCCGGTCATGTGGTAATCGACCCGACCACCGGATCGCAGGTCGTGCGCCGTAACAGTGGCGGGGTAGGTCGGTGGACCCCACCAGCGCTCGAGCTGGCGTGGATCGGCCCACAACTGCCAGACCCGGTCGGGAGACGCGTCGAAGTCCGCGTCGAGGGTCAAGGTCAGCTTTTCAGGGTCCTTGCGGACGGCGGTGACGGTCATCGGTCTTTACTCCTTCGTCTCATTGGTGAGTAGAGCGGTCATACGGGCGACCCGCCCGCGCCACAGTTGCTCGTAGTGGTCGAGCAGGCGCCGAGCGACGCGCAGCCCCTCGACGTTGGTCCGGACAACCTTGCGGCGCCCGATGCGCTCCTTCGTGACCAAGCCAGCCCGCTCCAAGATGGCGATGTGCTTCTGAACCGCCGCGAAGCTCATCGGGTAGTGCTCCGCCAGCTCCGCCACCCCCTCCTCACCCTCGATCGCCCGGCGCACGATGTCGCGCCGGGTGGCGTCGGCCAGCGCCCCGTAAAGGCGGTCGAAGTCAGGTGGAGCAATTTGCATTTGATACAACCATACGGTTGTATTAAGACGTTTGTCAAGGTCGACGGAGACTGTCAGGAGAGGTTCAGATCAGTTCGAACTCCGGATACTCGGGCCGCCACATCGCCTGGAGAACCTGCTGCACCGGGTCGGTGAGCGGCTTCTGTGCCAGGCCCTCCACATCCGCCGCGCGGGCGACCGCGATGGCGACGGTGGCTGAGATCATCCGCAGGTCGGTGACCGGTGGCAGCAGGGCGCCCCCTTTACTACCGGCGTCCGTGAGCTCAGCTATCGCGGCCGCCGCTGCGGCGATCATGCCGTCGGTGACTCGCTCGGCATCCACCACCGCCACACCGAGGCCCAGCCCGGGGAAAACCAACGCGTTGTTGGCCTGAGCGATGGTGTAGGTACGCCCCCCGTAGCTGACCGGGGGAAAGGGGCTGCCGGTAGCGATGAGTGCGCGCCCGTCGGTCCATCGAACGAGATCTTCTGGAATCGCCTCGGCCTTCGAGGTCGGGTTGGACAGCGGCATGATGATCGGTCGATCCACGCTGGCTGCCAGCTGCCGAACGATGCCCTCGGTGAACGCGCCGGTGTGGGTAGAGGTGCCGATCAGCATGGTCGGCTCAGCATGCGCCACTACGTCGGCAAGCGTCAGCCCGTCGCGGACGCCGTGTCGCGACCAGTCCGCGACCTCCGCTGCCGGCCGCGCGTACGGCCGTTGGTAGTCCCGTAGCTCAGCGATGTCGGTGGTGAGCAGCCCCGGTCTGTCTAGAGCCCAGAACCGCCTAGCGGCCTCGTGCTCCGAGAGACCCTCTGAGATCATGACATCGCGCAACATGTCGGCGATCGCGCAGCCGGCGGTGCCCGCCCCGTAGATCACCACCCGCTGATCGCGCATCCGGTTACCGGCGGCCTTTACGGCGGCGAGCGCGGCGGCCATCACCACCGCCGCAGTCCCCTGCATGTCGTCGTTGAACGTGCACACATCCGATGCGTACTTGTTCAGGATGCGACGAGCATTACTCGCCCCGAAGTCCTCCCAGTGCAGCAATGCGTGGGGGAACAGCTTGGTCGCCGCAGAGACGTACGCATCGACCAGGTCGTCATAGCGCTGGTCGCGCACCCGGGCGTGCCGGTTACCGATATACATCTCATCGTTCAGCAGCCGCAGGTTGTCGGTGCCCATGTCCAACACCACTGGGATCACTCGGCGGGGATGGAGGCCGGCCGCAGCGATGTAGACGGACAGTTTGCCAATGGCGATTTCGATGCCGCCGACCCCTTGATCACCTATACCGAGAATGCCTTCTGAGTCGGTGGCCACCAGCAGGTCCACATCATCCTCGGCCAGCCCGTAGTTGCGCAGCGACTCCTCAACGTCCTCCGGGTGGTTCACCGAGAGGTACACCCCATGTGGCCGGCGGTACTCGTGGCTGTACCGTTCGATTGCCTCCCCCACCGTTGGCGTGTAGACGATCGGCAGCATCTCCTCCAGATGCTCGGTGAGAAGCCGGTAAAACAGCACCTCATTGCGGTCACGCATGTTGCCCAGGAACACATTCTTGGACAGATCATCTGGCTGCCGACGGTACTGCGCATACACCCGGCGGAGCTGGCCTTCAAGGCCCATCACGCCGCTGGGCAGCAGCCCCTGGAGCCCCAGTGCCCGCCGCTGGTCGGGCGTGAACGCGGTGCCCCGATTGAGCATCGGGTTGGATAGCACCGACCAGCCGCGAGCCCGAATCCGTAGCGGATATCCATCGGCAGCCGCGCCCAGTTCATACGGCGCTTCGTACATGACACCCACCTCTCTCTCGCCGATCCAGGGGACGCCCGGACAGCGGGGCGGGCGTATCGAGTTCGTTCGCGTACATCACAGACATTCACGAGCTCCTTACGCTGTGGGAGCAGCGGTGGTGAGCGCGGCGGGCTGGAACCAGCTCTCACTGACAGTATCGGGGTTGAGCCGCTGCCTCGCCGGGGAGCCCTGCTGCGATGTTGCGCGCTCAGGCTGGGTCATGGCAACCGCACGCCCGTCAGTTGGGCGAGTCCGTTGAGTAGGACGCCCTGGAATTGTTCGCTACGTGCAACGGCCGCTGGTGTCTTTGTCTAGCCTGACGCCCACCTATGTGTGGGCGTCAGGGTAGAAGTGGGGCGTGATCGCAGAAACAGCCCGGTTATGAGAAGTCGAGGGAGCTGAGATGACGCAAGGCGGCGAGGAAGCCGCTGGGGGCGCGGTCCCGTCAGGACGGTCCGCCGCAGTCGCGGTTGCCGCCGATTCCTCTGCATTCGCACCGTTCCGTCATCGCGCATTCCGCTGGCTCTGGCTGGGCGTACTGATCAGCTGGACCGGTACCTGGATGCAAACCGTCGGCGCACAATGGCTGCTCGTCGATGCGCCCAACGCAGCCGCGCTCGTCTCGTTGGTGCAGGCGGCCACAACACTCCCCGTGATGCTGCTTGCACTGCCCGGCGGCGTCCTCGCCGACTCTTTCGATCGACGCTGGCTGCTGTTCACGATTCAGGTTTACTTCTTCATCGTCGGGATCCTGCTCGCAGTGCTCACCGCCGCAGGGCAGATGCCACCAGCGCTGCTGATCGCCTTCACCTTCCTTCTCGGCGTTGGCACGGCCGTGCAACTGCCCACGTGGGCGTCCACCATCCCCGAGATTGTCCCCAGATCAGAGCTGCGGGCGGCATCCAGGCTCGATCTGGTGAGCGTCAACGTCTCCCGGGCCATTGGACCGGCCATCGCTGGATTCGTGATCGCTCATCTCGGCGGGGCCTCGGTGGTCTTCGCCCTGAATGCGGCCTCCGTGGTCTTCTTGGCCATCGCGCTGCTCGCCTGGCGTCGCCCGAACCCTCAATTGGCGAGCCGGGAACGGTTCGTACCGGCCCTCCGCGCCGGAGCTCGCTACGTCTGGCATGAACCTGTCATCCGCCGGATCATGCTCCGGGCGATCATGTTCGTCATCCCGGCCATGGCGCTGTGGGCACTGCTTCCGATCATCGCGAGCCAGCATCTCGGGCAGGGAGCCGACGGCTTCGGCCTCCTCTTCGCTGCCCTCGGGACAGGCGCCATCCTCGGTGCCCTCGTACTCGGGCGAGTCAAAACCTTCTCCATGAGCGGAATCCTGCTCGCCGCCGGCATCCTCTACGCCGCCACGCTGGCGGTCGTCATCCTGGTCCCCAACTTCGCCGTAGCGCTCGCCGCCCTCGTGCTCAGTGGGGTTGCCTGGATGGCGATCACCTCGACCCTGCAGGCCGAGATGCAGCTCGTCTTGCCGGGATGGGTGCGAGCCCGCGGCATGGCCATCTATGTCGTGATCTTCATGGGCTCCCAGACCGCGGGGGCGCTGACCTGGGGGCTCATCGCCAACCGGTTTGGCCTCCGACCTGCCATCCTTGCAGCGGCCGGCGTGGTGCTTGTCGCGGCTCTTGCCGGCCTGATCTGGCGACTGCCCGAAACCGGCCACCTCGACCCCCAGCTGGCCGTCTACTGGGGCGACCCTCGGGTTGCCTTCGACCCCGAGCCCGATACCGGACCCGTCCTCGTTGCTGTTCATTTCACCGTCGCGACGGAACGGCAGGCCGACTTCCTGATCGCAATGGATCAGCTCCGGCTATCCAGACTTCGTACCGGTGCGACCCGATGGGAGTTGTACCGAGACGCCGAACATCGGGATCGCTTCGTCGAAATCTTCCGGGTTTCCTCCTGGGAAGAACACCTCCGTCAGCACGAGGGGCGCCTGACGGCAACTGATCAAGTGGTCGAGGAGGCGGCGCTGGCTTTCTCCGATCCGCCCGTAGTGGCCGAGCACCTGCTACCTCCGTAGCAGGCGCGAGCCTGTACGCGCTCAGCCCATCTCGTTGAGGCCGTTGATCTCTTCAGCATCGAGACGCAGGCCGGCGGCGGCCACGTTCTCCTCGAGGTGGCGCACCGAGCCGGTGCCAGGGATCGTCAACATCGATTCGGACCTGGCCAGTAGCCACGCCAAGGCGACCTGGTACGCCGTCGCGCCGTGCCGCTCAGCAATGTCCAATAGCGTCGGCAGTCGGTCGAGGTTCTGGATCGGCGCCCATGGCAGAAAGGTAATCTCCTCCTGTTCGCAGAGGTCGACGAGCGCGTCCGACGAGCGGTCGCCGGGGTTGTAGCGGTTCTGAATGGACACGATCGGGGTCAGCGCTTGCGCCCGACGAAGCTGATCCTGGTTGACATTTGACAGCCCGATGTGGCGGATCTTGCCTTCGTCCTTCAGAGCTACGAGTGCGCCGATCGAGTCTTCGAGCGACACGGTCGGGTCGGGCCGGTGGAACTGGTACAGCGGGATCTGGTCCAGCCGCAGGCGTCGAAGGCTCCCTTCACAGGCCTGGCGCAAGTGCTCGGGCCTGCCGTCGGGATCCCACCGCCCGGCGGCGGGTCGCAGAAGTCCGCCTTTGGTGGCAATGACGAGATCGTCCGGATACGGATATAGCGCTTCGGCGATGACCTCCTCGCTCACGTCGGGGCCGTACGAATCGGCTGTGTCGATGAAGTTGACGCCCAGCTCGACGGCTCGGCGCAGCACGGCTCGTGCCTCGTTCCGGTCGGGCGGATCGCCCCAGATTCCTCGACCGGTGATGCGCATTGCTCCGAAGCCCAGACGGTTGACCGTGATGTCGCCACCGATGTCGACCGTTCCGGCGTCCGCTGCCGTCGCTCCGTTGGTCGTGGGCATGGGAACTCCTTTCGACGACCAACCTCAGCCTGCCATTAATCGGCGCGAGCCCTCGCCCGGACCCCCGTGAACGAACAGCTGACGCGGATCGAGAAGGCCGATGCTGACCTTGATCAGCGCGAATACTGGCTGTGTGAGGGCGCTGTGGGTGCTGCCGGCCGCTTTGGTCTTGGTTGCCTGCAATGCCACCGAGCCGAACACCGCGCGCACTCCAGCGGCTTCGCCCACCTCAACTGTCGTGTCGGCGTCAACGCCCTCGGCTTCCCCAACCGCAGGTAGGTCCAGCACTCCGACGCCTAAGGGGACCAAAACGCCCAAGCCGCCGGATCCGATCTCGATTCAGGCCTTGATCAACAAGAAGTACGACGGTAGCAATCTGAAGCTCGCTCGGTTACTCGGCGACTACGGCGCGTACAAGCGTTACCTCATCACCTACCGGGGTGACGGGCTCAAGATCTCGGGCGTCATGAACGTCCCCGACGGCAAGGGCCCCTTTCCCGTCTTGGTGCTCAACCATGGCTACATCGATCCCGACACCTATTTCCCCGGCCAGGGCATGCCACGCGAACACGACTACTTGGCGCGTCATGGCTACGTCGTGCTGCATACGGACTATCGCGGACATGCGTCATCTGACAACGACCCGAACGTGGATTACGAGCTGCGGCTGCCGTACGCGATCGACACGATCAACGCCGTGAAGGCGATCAAGTCTTCGAAGCTGCGGTTCCTGGACAAGGATCGGGTGGGCTGGCTGGGACGTTCGATGGGCGGTGGGGTCACCTTGACAGCCCTGGTGGCCCAGCCGGGCCTTGTCGATGCGGCTGTCATCTACGCCTCGGTAAGCTCGCTGGCCGCCGACAACTGGAAGCAGTTCTACCGGCCGTCCGAGGATCGTTCGAAGACAAATCGGCGGATCGCGCGGACGTACGGCCTGCCCGACAAGTCGCCGGAATTCTGGCGTGCGGCCTCACCGCGACCGTACGTCGATCGGATCACTGAACCGCTGCTCGTCCACCACGGCACCGAGGACCAGACCTGTCCGATCCGCTGGTCCGAGGCGACAGTGAAAGCACTCAAAGCCGACGGAAAAGATGTCACCTTCGTCAAATACCGTGGTGAAGGCCACACCTTCGAGCGCCAGTGGCAACGCTCGATCGAGCGAACCGTGGCCTTCTTCGACAAGCACTTGGACTAGCACTTGGACTAGCAACGTGTACACATTTCCGCGCCCAGCTGTGGCAGTCGGACGGTCCCGCTCCTTGGTACTTCGTCAGCCTGCCGTCAGACGTAGCCGACGACATCCGCGCAAAGTTCGCCCCGCTCGGGTCCAGTTTCGGCTCAAAATCAGCCGGGTACTCGCCTCCTCAAGCGCATCAGCGTAGCCATGCTTCAGAGGTCGAACTAAAGTTACTCTGGCATCCGTCACGTAGGGAGTAGCCAATGACAGCCTCTATCGTCTCGGCGCCCGAGGCTGCGGGCACCGATATAACCGAAGCCCAGATCAGCTGGCGGGCCAGGCGTCGACAAGTGCGCGAGCTCCGGCTACGCGACCAGACCAGCGCGCGACTCGCCGAGCTCGACCACATCGCCAGCATCCTCAACGAGGCCGCTGATTTCGTACGCATGGGCTGGTTGCAGCACAGGTGGTTCGCATATCGCGACGACACAGGTCAGATCAGGACCGTGAATGCGTACAACGCCAAGCAAATGACGGGCCATCCCGTCATTGAGGCCTGCCTGGTAGGTGCCATCGTCCAAGCTGGGGGCGGCTTGTCTCAGATTCGGACGCAGGTAGTACAACGCGCCGTGGATCTGACCTGGCACACCTTGTTCAAGACCCCGCAAGAAATGATCCGCCGGACGCCTGCCCCAGTGGTCCGTACCCAGCGGGTTCAGGACCTGACTCGATGGAACGACACTCCAGGCCGCACCGCGCATGATGCGGAGCAACTGCTGCGTCGCAGTGCCAGGGCCGCCAAGTCCGAGGCTGATATGCGACTCCGCGCCATTGCTCAGGAGCCGCTCGCCGTCAGCTAGGTCGCCGAGGTGTCTTGGCGTACGCGCGCTGAGACGGTGCGTTCTCGTTGCGGCTGTGGGCCGCGGCGATGCCACATCGGTTGCGCCTACCGTCTGGTACGTGCGGGGAGGTGGCGAGGACAATAGAAGAAAGGGTCGAGCGGAAGCGGTTAACCACGTGTTCGGAAGGATGCAGCGATGCAGGTGGTATGGAGAGGCACCATCTCCTTCGGCTTGGTGACAATCCCCGTTCGGTTGTACGTCGCGACCGAGAGCAAGAATGTTCCTTCGCACCAGATCCACATCAGTGATGGTGGCCGGGTGCAGTACAAGCGGGTCTGCTCGATCGACGGCGCCGAAGTCCCGTACGAGGAAATCGGGCGTGGCTACGTGTCATCGACCGGCGAGCTCGTCGTGCTCAACGACGTCGATCTCGCGATGCTGCCGGCCAAGACGTCGCGCTCCATCGAGGTCGTCTCGTTCTTGCCAACAGCTGCCGTTGACCCCATCTATCTCGACCGCAGCTACTACGTGGAGCCCGAACCCCAGGGCGCCAAGGCGTACCGACTACTACGCGACGCGCTGAGCAAGCAGGGTCGCGTCGCAGTGGCCAAGGTCACGCTGCGCGAGCGCGAGATTGTCGCCGTGTTGCGGGCGCACGCGGATGTGCTCATCCTCGCGACCATGCTCTGGCCGGACGAGGTCCGCGAACCCCGCTTCCCTTTCCTGGCCGACAACGACGAGTGGTCAACACCGAGCCAGGAGCTAGCCATGGCCGAGGCGCTAATCAACTCGCTCTCGGATGACAAGTTGGATCCGGGCAGATATCGCGACATGCATCGGGAGACGCTGACCGCCCTGGTCGATGCCAAGGCGAGCGGTCAAGCTGTGACCGAGGACGCCCGCACCGGAGGCGCTGCTTCGCTCGACCTGCTGAGCGCCCTGCGAGCCAGTATCGAGGCGGCTAAGCAACGCCGGTCGACGGGCAACGGCGAGCGCCGGACGCCCGCAAATGCCACTGCGGCCGAGGACACCGACGCCGGTGCCAGCAAGAAAAAGCCCAAGAAGGCCGCGCAGACCGGACGTGAGGCCAGTCCCCCGAAGAAACGCGGCTGACAAATTCTGACCGCTTCTCTAAGCGATGTGACCGCCTGCTAGCAAGTGGTCGGAGGCGACAGGCCGCCTCGGCGTGTCGCATGGCGCATGCGACCACTTTTCGGTACCGGCTCCGCGACACGCCGAGGCAATACCGCGTTCTGACTGTGCCAGGTGTTATTACTCCCGCATGAGTACTTGTCCGGACTGTGGCTCGGACTTCGACGACCTGGGGATCGACCACCGGCGGATCGACCCCTTCTGGATCGATCCCCTTTGGATCGACAACTGCCACGGCACACTGGTCGTGCACAGTGATCGCAGCATGGACTGCACGGATCCTCGTTGCACACTCCCGGAACTCCTGCGACACGACTTGATCATCGACTGCATGGCGGTGCTCGGCGGTTGCTGCGTGGCCGAGGAGGGAGCACACGTCGCGGAGGCATCCTGACTCAGCTTGCGTCATGGGCCAGCAGCCACGCTAAATTTGCTCCCGAATGACTGTACAGATGATGGGACGCGAGCTGGACGAGATCGTCCGTGAGCTCTACGCACTTCCACCCACTGATTTCGTTGCTGCCCGAAACGAGTTGGTGCGAGCAGCCAGAGCTGCCGGCAGCCGGGAGATCGCCGAACGGCTGCGGCAGCTTCGCCGCCCCACTCGCAGCGCCTGGCTGGTGAACCTGCTGGCCCGCGATGCGACGGCGATGCAACGTCTGTCGACGCTTGGCCGGGAGTTGCGCGATGCACAGACCGGGTTGGTCGTTGCGGACTTGCGCAACCTCAGCGACCAGCGTCGCCAGTTGATCACCGACCTGCTGGAACGAGCTCAGGCCCATGCCGCCAGCGCCGGCCTGCGGCTGACCCCAACGGTGTTATCCGAAGTCGAGGCGACCCTGCAGGCCGCCCTTGTCGATCTTGCCGGCGCGCTCACCATTCGCAATGGCCGTCTGGTGCGACCGCTTTCGCACAGCGGCTTCGGGCCGCGGCCGCGTGCCACCGCTGCACAGGTCAGGTCTGCTGAGTTGCGGCCCGTTGAGGTGCCGGCCGAAGCCGCGGCCGAGATGGCACCTCCACCGGTAGAGGACGAGCTGGCAGCCCGCCGGCGGCGTACGGTCGCTCGGCGCGACGCCATCGACCTCGTTGTGGTGCCGGACCGCCCTGCGGTCGCAGACGAGGATTCCCAGCTCGTGCCCATCGCTGAGAGCGAAGCGCTTCGAAACGTCCGCCGGGCAAAGGAGGAGCTCGCGTTGGCCGAGGCTGCACACTGGCAGGCCGAATTCGAGCTTGCCGACGCCGAGGGGGCGGTAGACGCGGCCGAGGACCGGCTGAATTCGCTGGATACCCAACGGATCGAGGCGCGTCGGGACAAGGTGACCGCTCAGCGGTACCTCGCCGAAGCACAGACCAGGCAACAAGATGCGGTGAATATCCTGGCCGAAGCCCGCCATCGCCTCGATGCTGCCCGACGGTCGGCGGACGATGACGAGTAGCTCGGATGCTCGGCGCGTGCTTGAGGAGCCGTTCGTCCCGGCAGACTTCGTCGTACCCGACGGGCTGGCCACGGACCAGTTCCGACTTGAGCCCCTCGGCCCGCAGCACAACACGCGCGATTACGCGGCCTGGTCATCATCGATCGAGCACATCCTCGCCACTCCCGGATTCGACAGTGGATGGCCGTACGAGATGACGCTCGACGACAATCGCCGCGATCTCGAGCGCCACGCCAAGGACTTTGCGGACCGCGTTGGATTCACCTACACCGTGCTCGAGCCTGAAGGCGACGCGGTGGTCGGCTGTGTCTACATCTACCTGTCTGACGACGGAACCCACGAAACTCGCGTGAAATCGTGGGTTCGAGCAGACTGTGCAGAGCTCGACGTGCCTCTCTGGCGTACTGTCAGCGAGTGGCTCGCCTCAGTGTGGCCCTTCGCACGAGTCGACTACGCCGCTCGAAGCATCGCGGACAGCGACGAGTAGCACGGAACACCGATTGCCGAGCGCGCACCAATCTCCCACGCCTCTCGAATGCAATCGGCAGCTACTGCGCACGCGCGTACGGGAACGCCGGCCATACCCGATGAATTCTGGCATGACGTGGAGTCTTATCAGCAGCACACGGACCATTGATCAACTAAGGAGTGCACCATGACAACCACCGATTGGACAGCCGAGACAAGGGGTGTTGGCCAGTACGCCGAGGTCAACGGCCTCAATATGTACGTCGAGACTCGCGGCAGCGGACGACCGCTGATCTTGCTACACGGAGGGCTTGGGTCAGGCGAGATGTTCGGGCCGGTTCTTCCGGTCCTCGCAGAGCATCACCAAGTCATCACTCCCGACCTCCAGGGCCACGGCCGTACTGCCGACATTGATCGACCCATCGACATCCGACTGATGGCCGACGACATCGCGGCGCTGATCGACCACCTCGGACTGGAGCAGCCGGACATCGTCGGCTACTCACTCGGCGGTGGAGTAGCGCTGCAGACAGCGGTTAAGTACCCGACCAAGGTCCGCCGGCTCGTTTCAGCCTCGGCGAACATCCGCCGGGACGCCATTCCCCCGGAGATGCTCGCACAGCAGGCACAAGTGAATGCAGCCGCAGCCGAGTTCCTCAAGGACACACCGATGTACCAGCTCTATCAGCGGGTCGCGCCGCGCCCCGAGGACTTTCCTCGGCTGCTGGACAAGATGGGCCAATCGATGGCGCAAGACTTCGATTTCAGCGATGAGGTTCGCGGCCTCCAGGTACCTACGCTGATTGTCGCTGCCGACGCTGACATGGCCCCACCGAGCCACTACGTCGAGGTCTTCAAGCTGCTCGACGGCGGACTCCGCGACGGCGGCTGGATGGGCGAAGGCCGGCCGAAGGGTGGTCACGCGCTCGCGATCTTGCCCGGCCTCACGCACTACAACCTCGACGAATCCCCGCTCTTCGCCGCCGTCACCCTGGATTTCCTCGACGCTTAGCTGGACTCGACGCCTTCTGGCGCAGTCTTGGCTGATGCGGCGGCTGCCCTGTCGGTCGCCGGCATGGCCGTCAGTGTGACGCAGCATTGGTTCTCGCCGGGCTCGAAGCGGGCGTCGAGCAGATCCGGTGCGATGGAATCAACGAATCCGCCGAGCAGGGCATGGTTCATCCGACAGACCAGCTCGGTGTGGCCGACCGCTAGTGCGTGGAACGGGCAGTTGGTCATGACGACGGTGTGATCATTGCGGTGCGGCTCGTACCCGTGTTCAGTGAGGATGCCGACGGCGACGTCGAGAGCTCGATCGGCCACGAACGGGTGATCAGTTGCGTTGGCGGCGATGGCTACTCCATGGGCAGTGGCCGCATTCGTGACCGCCTCATTGATGGGTACGCCGGTGCGCGCCGCGTAGGAGATTGCGTCGGCCATGATGCGGCCGGCAAGCTCGTAGTCCCGCGCCGGAAGACTGACGGCGAACTCGCTTCGGCCACGGCGGTAGCGCTTGGCGGGACGCCCGGCGCCCGGCCCAGCGCGTCCAGTGAGCCGGACATAATCCGCCTCGAGCAGGCCCTCCGACTCCAGCCGGTCGAGGTGGAACTTCGCCTTGTGGCGCGCTATGCCAACCGCCTGCGCCGCTTGGTCACGGCTGACGGGCTGAGCCTGGGAGCATACGAAGCGGTACAAGCGCCGGCGTACGGGATCCGCCAGCACGCCGATCCCGGTAACGTTCCGATCGAAGCTCCGCACTCTCCACCGTTCCTAACGGACAGATGTCTTGACGATAGACAACACCGGGTCTAACGTCGATATCAGTATCCGATAGAAATCAGCGTCGCCGAAAGAGGGTCGCCACATGTCGATTGCTGCTCTGATTACCTGGCTTGTCGCCGCCGGGTTCGGATTTTTCATGCTGATCCGCTGGGCAACCCGCGGAGGCGTACGGAAAGTGGAGGGAGCGGGGAGCAACCTCCCAGCAGCCCGTGTCTTCACGCACTTCGGGCTTGCCGTCGCCGGGCTGATCCTGTGGATCGTCTATCTCGTTACCGGCAACACGCTCTTAGCCTGGATCGCGTTCGCTGATCTCATCCTGATCGCCCTGCTGGGCGTATTGATGGTGCGGCAGTGGGCCAAGGATGGCCGGATCGCCATGGCAGCTGCTGGTGCCCAGTCCGGTCCAGGTGGAGCTGCTGCTGGAAATCCTGCCGGCGGGGCTGCGACGGGCGGAGTCGATCTTGCGGAGCAGCACATCCCGCGCCCTCCGGTCGTCCTCCATGGGATTTTCGCCGTCACCACCGTGATCTTGGTGCTGCTCGCGGCGCTCGGCGTTGGCGGAAGCTGACCTGCGCAGCAGCACCTCAACGTCGCCGGTGTCGCAACCCGGCGTAGAAATGCCGTGAGAATCCGGCCGCTCCGCGTATCGGACGTGTGAAGGCGGGTTGGCGGTTCGCTCCCCTCGTTGTCGGATTGCAGGCATGGGGACTGGAATCCACGTGGGGGCCTGAACGTGGCCGACGTGATCTTCGTCGTCTTGACGGTGCTGGCGTTCGTGATCTTGACACTCGCTCTCCGGGCTGGGCAGCGGCTGTGAATGCGGAGAACGCCGTGGGCCTAGTGGTCGCTGTGTTGCTGACCGTGTTCCTCGTCTTGGCGTTGCTGTTTCCGGAGAGGTTCTGATGTCGGAGTCGCTCGCTGGTGTCTTGTTTGTGACGTCCCTGGCCGTGGCTCTTGTCGTTGTGCACCGGCCGCTAGGTGACCTGCTGCATTGGATTGCGACCTCGCCGCGGGACCTGGTGCCAGAGCGGTTCGCATACCGGCTCGTGGGTGCAGACCCCAAGAGCGAGCAGTCCTGGGGTGTTTACGCGCGCAGTGTGTTGGCGTTCTCGGCGGTGTCAATCCTGTTCCTCTACGGTTTTCTTCGGCTGCAGAGCCATCTTCCGCTCAGCCTAGGTTTTTCCGGCGTCGCACCGGACCAGGCCTGGAACACCGCGGTGAGCTTCGTGACGAATACGAACTGGCAGTCGTACTCGGGTGAATCCACGATGGGCCACCTGGTCCAGATGGCCGGGCTCGCGGTTCAGAACTTCGCCTCCGCAGCTGTTGGCATCGCCATATCCTTCGCGCTGATACGCGGCTTCGCCCGCACAGGCAACGGCAGCTTAGGCAACTTCTGGGTTGACCTCACCCGCATTTGCTTCCGACTACTGCTACCGATTGCCGTCGTCGGCGCAATCGTCTTCGTCGCAGCGGGCATGGTGCAGAATCTCTCTCCCGGTACCGATGTCGCAACGTTGGCGGGCAACAGTCAGCACATTACGGGCGGGCCTGTGGCGAGCCAGGAGATCATCAAGGAGCTAGGAACCAACGGCGGCGGTTTCTACAACGCCAATAGCGCGCACCCCTTCGAGAATCCGACGTCGTGGACGAACTGGATCGAGGTGTTCTCGCTTCTGGCCATCTCGTTCAGCCTGCCGCGGGTATTCGGCCGCATGGTTGGTGATCTTCGCCAGGGGTACGCGATCGTCGCCGTCATGGTGATCTTGGCGGTCATCAGCATTGCCTCGGTCAACTACTTCCAACTGCAGGCTGGCGGGACGGTGCCCCAAGCGGTCGGTGCTGCTACGGAAGGTACGGAAGCTCGGTTTGGGATTTCCCAGTCCGCGACGTTCGCGTCGGCGACGACGCTGACTTCGACAGGTGCGGTGAATTCCTTCCACGACTCTTACACCGCCTTGGGCGGCATGGTGCCGATTGCGAACATGATGCTGGGCGAGGTGGCGCCCGGCGGCACGGGTTCGGGTCTGTACGGGATGTTGGTGCTGGCGGTGATCACTGTCTTCGTCGCCGGACTGATGGTTGGGCGTACGCCGGAGTACGTCGGCAAAAAGATCCGGTCTCGGGAGATCAAGTTCGCATCGCTGTACTTCCTCGTTACGCCGATCCTCGTCCTGGTGGGGACGGCAGCAGCGATGGCCTCGTCGTCGGCCAGGGCCTCCATGTTGAATACCGGGCCGCACGGGTTGTCTGAGGTGCTGTACGCCTATACCTCTGCGTCGAACAACAACGGCTCCGCCTTTGCGGGCATTAGCGTCAACACCGTTTGGTACAACACGTCCCTCGGATTGGCGATGTTGTTCGGCAGGTTCCTCCCGATCGTGCTTGTGCTGGGTCTGGCCGGTTCACTCGGAACCCAGGGCGAATCCCCGGTCACTGCCGGGACCTTGCGAACCCATCAACCCCTGTTCGTCGGCATGCTTGCCGGAGTGACGATCATCTTGGTCGCCCTAACCTTCCTGCCTGCGCTGGCGCTCGGACCGCTCGCGGAGGGACTCTGATGAGCTCTGACCGCTCGACTGTGTTGCCGTCGTCGGAACCTGCCAGCGCCACCGATGGGGGCGCAAGACAGCAGTCCACGTCGCCCGCGCGTCGCGTCGGAGCCGGGCTGCTCGACCCCAAACTGTTGTGGCGATCCCTCCCCGACGCGCTCCGCAAGCTCGATCCTCGGACGCTGTGGCGCAATCCGGTGATGTTTGTCGTTGAGATCGGCTCCATCTTCACTACCGTGCTCGCGGTGCTCCAACCCAGCCTGTTCGCGTGGGCGATCACGGTCTGGCTCTGGCTGACTGTGCTGTTCGCGAACCTCGCTGAGGCGGTCGCCGAGGGTCGCGGCAAGGCGCAAGCGGCGACGCTGCGCCGCGCCCGCCAAGAGACCGCTGCGCGTCGACTGCTTGACTGGTCCCCCGGTGCGGCCAGTGTGGAAGAGGAAGCGGTCCCGGCCAACGTCCTCCAGCTAGGAGATGTGGTCGTCGTTGAGGCGGGACAGGTGATCCCCGGCGACGGAGACGTTGTCGACGGGATTGCCATGGTGGACGAATCGGTGATCACCGGAGAGTCAGCGCCGGTGATCCGAGAGTCCGGCGGGGACCGGTCCGCGGTCACGGGCGGAACCAAGGTTCTCTCCGATCGAATCGTCGTCCGGATCACCCAACAGCCCGGCGAAAGCTTCATCGACCGGATGATCGCTCTCGTCGAAGGTGCGAACCGGCAGAAAACCCCCAATGAGATCGCCTTGAACATCCTGCTCGCCGCACTCACGATTCTGTTTCTCCTTGCCGTGGCAACTCTGCAGCCGCTGGCGATCTACTCCAAACAGGTCCAGGCGGCGGCACCGGACAGCACGGTGCTGAACAATTACGGCGTTACGGGGATCGTGCTCGTATCGCTGCTGGTCTGCCTGATCCCGACCACGATCGGCGCTCTCTTGTCGGCCATCGGTATCGCGGGCATGGACCGTCTGGTGCAGCGCAATGTGCTGGCCATGTCGGGTCGTGCTGTCGAAGCGGCCGGCGACGTCAACACGCTGCTGCTGGACAAAACAGGCACGATCACGCTCGGCAACCGGCAGGCGAGCGAATTCATCCCGGTCGGGGGAGCCGACGAGGTCGAACTGGCTGACGCCGCACAGCTATCTAGCCTCGCCGACGAGACACCTGAGGGACGCTCCGTTGTCGTCCTGGCCAAGGAGCGCTACGGGCTGCGGGCTCGTCAGCCGGGCGAGCTGGCGGCAGCCAACTGGGTGCCGTTCAGCGCCCAGACCCGCATGTCCGGAGTCGATCTGCCCGCCCGGGAGACCGATGGCGCGGAGCTTCGGGTGCGCAAGGGTGCGGCCGCTGCCGTTTTGGCCTGGGTGCGGGAGAACGGCGGCGGATCCAGCAATGGCATGGGTCCGATCGTGGACGGGATCAGCGCAGCCGGAGGTACGCCGCTCGTCGTCGCCGCCCAGCGCCACAACGAACCAGCGCGCGCCCTCGGCGTGATCTACCTCAAAGACGTCGTCAAGACCGGCATGAGCGAGCGTTTCGACGAGATGCGACGGATGGGCATCCGTACGGTCATGATCACCGGCGACAACCCCCTGACCGCCCGCGCCATCGCCGCCGAAGCCGGTGTGGACGACTTCTTGGCCGAGGCGACGCCGGAGGACAAGATGGCGTTGATCAAGGCTGAGCAGGAAGGCGGCAAGCTGGTCGCAATGACCGGAGACGGCACCAACGATGCCCCCGCCTTAGCGCAAGCCGATGTTGGCGTCGCAATGAACACCGGGACCTCGGCCGCCAAGGAAGCCGGGAACATGGTCGACCTCGACTCCGACCCCACCAAGCTCATCGAAATCGTCGAGATCGGCAAACAGCTGCTGATCACCCGCGGGGCGCTGACGACATTCTCCATAGCCAACGACATCGCGAAGTACTTCGCGATCATCCCGGCAATGTTCGCAGCGGTCTACCCCAGCCTCGACCGGCTCAACATCATGCAGCTGCATAGCCCGACGACGGCGATCCTCGCCGCTGTGATCTTCAATGCCTTGATCATCGTGGCACTCGTCCCGCTGGCTCTGCGGGGCGTGCGGTACGTTCCGGGCAGTGCCAGTGCCATGCTGCGACGCAATCTGCTCGTCTATGGACTGGGCGGCATCGTCGTTCCGTTCATCGGAATCAAGATCATCGACATGCTGATCTCGATCATTCCCGGGATATCCTGATGCGCCTTCCATCCTGGCTGGCCCAGCACCTCGCCGCCCTCCGAGCGCTACTCCTCCTCACGGTCGCGCTCGGCCTCGTCTACCCCCTGGCCATAACAGCGGTGGCCCAACTGCCGGGCCTGCACAGCCGCGCTGACGGATCCCTGCTCACTAGGCCGGACTCGCGGGCACCGGTGGGAAGCCGGCTCATCGGCCAAGCCTTCCTCGACAAGGACGGCAAGCCGCTCGTCCAGTACTTCCAGTCCCGTCCCTCGGCGGCCGGTGATGGCTACGACCCGACCGCGACCTCCGCCTCCAACCTGGGCCCAGAGGACATCGTCGACACACTTCCCGACCCGAACGCTGCCCCAGGGTCGGACAAGGCCGCCGGAAGCCAGAGCCTCCTCAGCCAGGTCTGCGCCCGTAGCAAGGATGTCGGCAGTCTTGAAGGCGTTGATGGGCGGCGTCCCTTCTGTACCGACGACGGAGTTGGTGCGGTCCTCGCTGTCTTCCACCAGAACGGGCTGACCGGCACGGTCACCCGCGCTGTCAGTGTCAACCAACCCTGTCCCGCCAAGCCCTTTGTCTCAACGTGGGAGGGCGTTGCGGTCGAGTGTGCCCGCTACGGCCAGGACTACTCCCACGGAGTGATCACCCCGGTTCGGGGAACGGCGCCAGCCGTTCCTGTCGTGCCAGCTGACGCCGTTACGGCCAGCGGGAGTGGGCTCGACCCCGACATCAGCCCCGCGTACGCGCAGCTGCAGCTAGCACGCGTAGCGAAGGCGCGGGGGATGAGTATTGCCGATCTTGATGCGGTCATAGCAGCCCACACCAGCGGCCGGACCCTCGGATTCCTCGGTGAGCCAACCGTAAATGTTCTCGCCCTCAACCTGGACCTCGATAACCGATACCCCTACCGAGCCTGATCGGCTCTTCCACCTGCAGATCAGAATGGGACTGAAGATTCCAGGAAGCGAGTGAGGATGAAATCGCTGCCGGGAGGAGGTGCCGTGGCGACAGGACAACTTCGGGTCTACTTCGGCGCGGCTCCTGGTGTCGGAAAGACGTACAAAATGCTCGAGGAGGGCCACCGCAGGCTGGAGCGTGGCACCGATGTCGTCGTCGGCTTTGTGGAAACACATGGGCGCAAACACACCGAGGAACTCATCGAAGGTGTGGAGGTCGTTCCGCGGGCCAAGGTGGCCTACAGAGGCACCACCCTGGAGGAGATGGATCTTGCGGCCGTCCTGGCCCGACGACCACAGGTCGCTCTCGTGGACGAGTTGGCTCACACCAACGCTCCCGGCTCACCCAACGAGAAGCGCTGGGAAGACATCGAGGAGCTCCTCGAGGCCGGCATCACCGTGATCACGACTGTGAATGTGCAACATCTGGAATCGCTCAACGATGTTGTCTACGAGATCACCGGCATAAGGCAGCGCGAAACCGTACCCGACGCCGTCGTACGCCAGGCGCAGCAGATCGAACTAGTCGACATGACTCCCGAGGCGCTTCGGCGGCGGCTGGCGCATGGCAACGTCTATGCGCCAGAGAAGGTCGACGCAGCTCTCGGCAACTACTTCAGAGTTGGAAATCTCACAGCCCTCCGCGAGCTCGCGCTGCTCTGGGTCGCCGGCAAGGTGGATGAACAGCTCGATCGGTACCGCGCTGATCACAACATCGGCTCCCACTGGGAAACCCGCGAGCGGGTGGTGGTGGCCCTGACCGGTGGCCCCGAGGGCGAGACCTTGATTCGCCGGGCCGCCCGGATCGCCGCGCGTACCAAAGGGGCTGACCTGCTCGCCGTGCATGTCGCCCGCAGTGACGGTCTGGCAGGTGGAGATCCGGCTCATCTGGCACGTCAACGCGTGCTGGTGGAAGACCTCGGTGGCACTTATCACCAGGTGGTCGGGACCGACATCCCGGACGCCTTGCTGGCCTTTGCGCGCGGCGTCAACGCCACACAGTTGGTGCTCGGCGCGAGCCGCCGAGGACGCTGGACGCAACTGTTCTCCCCCGGCGTCGGCGTTACGACGACATCAGAGTCCGGAGCCATCGACGTACATCTGGTCACGCATGAAGCGACCGCGCACCGCTGGCGGATTGGCAGAGGACGCGACAGACCATGGCGCCGCGGACGGAGCGGGCTCAGCCTTGGTCGCCGCGCGGCAGGTTTCATCCTGAGCGTCGCCGCGCTGCCGGTACTTACTGTGTTGCTGCTCGCAGTCGATGCGGACGTCTCCTTGTCCACCGACCTCTTGGCGTTCTTGTTGCTGGTGGTCGCTGTCGCGCTCGTCGGCGGTCTGCTGCCAGCGGTGCTGGCAGCCGTCGGCGGATTCGCTCTTTTGAACTACTTCTTCACACCACCAGTGCGAGCGTTCACTGTCGCTGAGCGGGAGAACCTTCTTGCGCTGTTTGCCTTTCTCGTCGTGGCGGTCTCGCTCAGCACCGTCGTCGACGTTGCCGCCCGTCGTACCCGCGAGGCGTCGCAGGCCAGAGCCGAGGCAGCCACCCTCTTCACCCTGGCGGGCAGCGTGCTACGCGGCTCGCGCCCGCTGCCGGCGTTGCTCGAGCAGATCCGCGAAACGTTCGCCTTCGACGCGGTAACTCTTCTCGAGCGGCGACCGGAGGCCCTCGGCGGACCTGATCTGGAGCATGCGAACGAGGCGTGGACTGTGGTCGCGTGTGTCGGCAGCCCAATCTGTCTAGCACCAGCCGATGGTGATGCCGAAGTGCACGTCGATGACTCCTACACCTTGGTCATGTCGGGACATGCGCTCGCAGCCCAGGATCGGCGGGTCTTGGAGGCTTTTGCCGCCCAGGCGACGATCGCCCTGCGACAAGAGCGCCTCGAGGAGGCGGCCGCCACGGCCGGCTCGCTGGCCGAGGTCGACCGGGTACGGACGGCGCTGCTCAATGCGGTGAGCCACGACCTCCGCACTCCACTGGCCTCTGCCAAGGCTGCGGTAGGAACCCTTCGAATGTCAGACCTCCCTCTCACCGAGGACGATCGGGCAGAACTGCTCGCCACCATTGAAGAGTCGTTGGACCGGCTGAGCGGTCTGGTCGAGAATCTGCTGGATATGAGCCGGCTGCAGGCTGGTGCCCTCGCCCTCGCAATTCAGCCGATTGACGTCGCCGACGTCATCTCTGCCGCCGTGAGCAGCTTGGGGCCCGCCGCGTACGAGGTGATCATTCGGGTTCCCGAAGACACCCCTGAGGTTTCGGCCGACCCCGCCCTGCTAGAACGAGCAATCGCCAATCTTGTGCAGAATGCCATACGCCACAGCCCAGCCAACGCCCCGCCGCAGATCACCGCCAGCGCCCTCGGCACGGCCGTTGAGATCCGCGTCATCGACCGCGGCCCGGGGATACCCGAGGCTGACTGGGACCAGATCTTCCAGCCGTTTCAACGGCTTGGCGATCGGGACAACACCAGCGGCGTTGGCCTTGGTCTCGCTTTGTCTCGCGGACTGATCGAGGCCATGTCGGGAACTCTGAGTCCGGAAGGGACACCCGGTGGCGGGCTGACCATGACGATCTCAATGCCCGCGGTGACTCGGCCCATCCCAGAGCCGGTGCAGACGGCACGTGAGCGATCATGACTCGCGTCCTGGTCGTCGATGACGAACCGCAGATCCTGCGCGCCCTGCGCATCAACCTGCACGCGCGGCAGTACGACGTCGTCACCGCCGGAACCGGTCGGGGAGCCCTCCAGGCGGCAACCGACGCTCATCCAGACCTGGTCATCCTCGATCTCGGCCTGCCTGACATCGATGGCGTTGATGTCATCCGCTCACTTCGTAAGTGGACCCAGGTGCCCATTGTGATTCTCTCCGGCCGGATGAACAGCGCGGCCAAGGTGGATGCCCTTGATGCCGGCGCCGACGACTACGTCACCAAGCCGTTCAGCGTGGAGGAGTTGCTAGCGCGGATTCGGGCGGTGACGCGGCGTACGACGGAGCCTGAGCTGGTCGAACCTGTGCAACTCGGACGGTGGATCGTCGACCTCAATGATCACGTGATCTATGAGCCTAAGGCGCCAGCAGAGCAGGTTCATCTGACGCCGACCGAATGGCAGCTTCTCCAAGCGCTGGTCCGACATCCGGGGCGGCTGGTGAGTCAACGGCAACTGCTGCAAGAAGTCTGGGGACCGACGTACGTCGAACAGACCCACTATCTCCGTCAATATGTGAAGGCGTTACGACACAAGCTCGAAGACGACCCCACCAGGCCGCGGCACCTGATCACAGAGCCCGGAATGGGCTACCGCTTCCAGCCGTAGTCATTCCCGGCCGGTTTTCGAGACTCCTGCATCGAGCGCCAGGGAGCCAGCCGCAAGCCGTGACAGTAGCGCGGCGACTTGGCGCTGCTCTGCACGTGGACGAGCAACATGAGTAGCCGCAGTGACAGCAAAGTAACCGGGCCGATGATCAGGACGCGGGACCGGGATGGCGATGATGTCATCGGTGGGCAGCCCATCTGAGTCGACATCCATGACCCGGCCCGCTCGGGTGACGCTGCCGTCATCGTGGAGCACGGTAGTAGGCAGGCGCTCGCCTAACACCAATCGGGAACTGTCAGCATTCAGCACCGTGCTCACCATGTCGGAAATGGCCTCTAGTGCTGCCGCTTGTGTCTCCGGAGCGATTGGTTCGGCCGCGCGCCGCAGAGCGGTCAAGTAGTCAAGCCGGCGCGCAGCAGTCGCGCGCTGCCGGCCAGCCCACCAGCTGAGCTGCTCGATGGCGCCTCCCACCAGGACAAGCAACAGCACGGTCAAGATGTCGTTGGTGTTGAAGATCCGGAAGCTGTAATAGGGCTCGGTCCAGAAATAGTCGTAAGCGAGTGCAGTCGTCACGGCGGCGACCAGGCCAGCCGGACGGAGCCCGGCAGCGGAGACCACCGCGACGGCTAGGACGAGGACCAGCGTTACGTGATTCTCGTGCAGTTGCGGACGAGCCAGGGTCAGCAGCGCGGCGACCACCGGCCCGAGAAACACTGCCGCCGCCCAGACCACCCCTCGGTGCCGGGCCAACCAGTCAGAGGCCGCCATAGCACCCGACACCTGTGTGACCGGCGAAGATGATCAAGATCAAGATCACAGTTCAAGTCTGAGCCCGCCAGGCACCGTGGACCAGGCCCCTTCACGAAGGTTCTACGCGTGCCCCGCCTTTTTTTGAATTTCCGACCAATGCGGAGTTCTAGACCCGAAATCCACGATTCGGTGTCTAAAACTCCGCATCGGTCGGAAATTCGCATCGCATGTGCGAGTGCGTCAGCGTCAAAATCCCGTCAAGGAGTGGTGCTGGCTGCCTCCTGGGCGGTTCACTTGGACTGGGCCGATTTCTTCTCCGTTCCGCAGCCCGCGTAAACAGTGAACGGATTGGGAGCAGGGTGACCAGGACTGACGAGGCGCGGACCGCAGCTCCTGGGTTGCGGTCATGGCTCATGAAAGGTGTCCGCGAGGACCGTCCATCCCATCCCGGACCGCACCCGAGTCCGGAACAGACCGAGAAAACTCACCGATGGTGGCAGGTCATGTGCCTCACCGGCGTCGACTACTTCTCCACACTCGGCTACCAACCCGGCATCGCCGCGCTCGCCGCCGGCCTGATCTCTCCGATAGCCACCGTGGTACTCGTGGCGTTGACCCTGCTCGGTGCGCTGCCGGTATACCGACGGGTGGCCGTCGAGAGCCCGAACGGCGAAGGCTCGATCGCCATGCTGGAGCGGTTGATGTCCTTCTGGAAGGGCAAGATCTTCGTTTTGGTGTTACTCGGCTTTGCCGCCACCGATTTCATCATCACCATGACGTTGTCCGCCGCCGACGCTACTGCCCATCTTGTGGAGAATCCGAATCTCGAGCCGTTCCTCACCGGCCATCAAGTGGCTATCACGTTGTTCCTCCTGGCGTTGCTCGGTGCGGTGTTCCTTCGTGGATTCACAGAAGCCATTGGCGTTGCGGTTGTTTTGGTGGCGATCTACCTCGGCTTGAACGTCGTCGTCATCGGCGACGCGATGGGACGCGTCATAGCAGACCCAGCTCTGTGGACGGATTGGAGGACAGCCCTCACCCAACAGCACGGAAACCCCTGGGTAGTCGTCGGCATCGCTCTGGTGGTCTTTCCCAAGCTGGCGCTTGGTCTCTCCGGCTTCGAGACAGGCGTGGCAGTCATGCCGCATATCAACGGCGGCGCGGACGACACCCCCGAGCGACCAGTCGGTCGCATTCGCGGAGCAAAACGGCTGCTGACCACAGCCGCATTGATCATGAGCGTTTTCTTGATCACAAGCAGCCTCGTCACTACGCTGCTCATCCCGCCTGCGGAGTTCCAGCCCGGCGGGGCGGCCAACGGTCGAGCGCTCGCGTACCTTGCTCATGAGTACCTTGGCAGCGCGTTCGGCAGCGTGTACGACGCCTCAACCATCACGATCTTGTGGTTTGCCGGAGCATCGGCGATGGCGGGCATGCTGAACCTGATCCCTCGTTACCTGCCTCGCTATGGGATGGCCCCGCACTGGGCCCGCGCCGTGCGCCCGCTGGTACTGATCCTCACCCTCGGCGCGTTCATCATCACGATCATCTTTGACGCGAGCGTCGATGCGCAGGGCGGCGCCTATGCCACCGGCGTCCTCGTCCTGATCACCTCAGCAGCCGTGGCGGTTACGCTGGCCGCACGCCACGCACGGCAGCGTGGGCTCACCATCGCCTTCGGCGTGATCGCGCTGATCTTCATCTACACCACGGGAGCCAATATTCTCGAACGCCCGGAGGGCGTGAAGATCGCCGCCGTATTCATCGCTGCCATCCTCGCTGTCTCCCTGGCCTCCCGGTTCGCCCGCTCCTTCGAGCTGCGTGTCAGCGAGGTCACCTTCGACAAGACCGCGCAGATCTTCATCCGCGACACTGCCCGCCGGACCATCAGGTTCGTCGCCAATGAACCCGACCGCCGCGACCGAGCGGAATACAGCGACAAACTCCGGCAGGTCAGCCGCGACAATGACTTGGAGGACCCCAACGACGTCATCTTCGTCGAGGTGACTCTCACGGATCCGTCCGAATTCGCCAGCAGGCTCCAGGTGACCGGCGAAGTCCAGCACGGCCGATACCGAGTGCTCACCTTCAGCAGCTCCAGCGTGCCGAACGCGCTAGCGGCCCTGATGCTGACCGTGCGGGATGAGACTAACCGTCTGCCCCACATGTACTTCGAATGGACCGAAGGAAATCCCGCTACGAATCTTCTTCGCTTTCTCTTTTTCGGTGTCGGAGAGGTCGCGCCTGTGACTCGCGAGATCATCCGTCGCGCAGAACCCGATCGGGACCGCCGGCCGCACGTCCACGTGGGGTGACCGAGTTGTCAGAATTTCAGCACCATATTTGGTGCTGAAATTCTGACAACTCGGCTTTAGCGTCAGCGGTTTCGCTTGGGCAGGCTGTCAAGAACCAAGGTCAACCCAGCTCCAAGCAGCCAGACATCCTTGGCGAGGCCGATCCCCTCCTGCGTGGGTCTGATGCTGTGCGGCCGTGTCATTCCCGGTGTCTTCAGATAGAGCCGCACCAGCCCTGCGGAGAATCCGGCTAGCGCGGCTCCGACGAGCGCGGAGGGTACAAACGGGAGCAGCAGCGCCGCACCGAGAACAATCTCGCCTCTCGACAGTAAGCGGGCGAACTGCTCCGGGGACATCTCCTTGAGCTGTGGGATCGCGTTGGCCGCCATGCCGTGCAGGCCTTCGGCCGCCTGGCCTTCAAGCCCCTGCTTGGACAAGCCAGAGTTCAGGATGTACGCGCCGGTCGCAGCGCGCAGCGGTAGGTGAGCCAAGTTCATTCAGCACTCCTTGGGGTCATCGACACGTTGGCGATCATCCGGCGGATCTGTGGCAGCACCGCGCGATCGATCTGATGGCCGCCTGGATGCGGCAGTTCTACCACCTCAGCACCTCGCTCCCGCAGCTGGCTCGCCAGTTGCCTGGTCATCTCGGATTTGATCAAGGGATCGCGATCACCATTGGAGATGATCACCAAGGTGTCACTGAGATCGGCCGACGGAGGTTCGGCGTACGGCACCATCGCCGCCAGCAACACAGCACCCTTCAGCACGTCCGGCCGCTGCAGCAGCATCGCCGACGCGATGTTGGCTCCGTTAGAGAATCCCACTGCAACCAAAGAACGATCCGAGATGCCGTACGCGCTACTTGCGGTCACCACGAATTCTGCGAGCTCGTCGGCGCGGCGCCGGAGGTCGTCCTCGTCGAAGACTCCCTCCCGCACTCGGCGGAAGAAGCGTGGCATGCCATTTTCCAAAACCGTCCCGCGTACCGACAGCACTGCGGCACCGGGCGACAGATGATCACGTAGTGGCAGCAGGTCGTGCTCGTTCCCGCCGGTGCCGTGCAGGAGTAGTAGCGGCGGCCCCGCGGCGTCCCCTTCGGCGGGCAAGAAGACGTGCGGCCGATCGAGACCGGTTTCGGCGTTCACGGGATGTCCATGTCGAGCTGAAGCGGCGGCAGGGCGGCCGCGATCTGCTCGCGATCGGGCTCGAGCCAGGGCGGCAGCTTGAGGCTGCGGCCGAGCTCGAGCAGCGGCTCATCGACCGCGAAGCCTGGCGTATCGGTAGCGATCTCGAACAACACCCCACCCGGCTCCCGGAAGTAGATGGACTTGAAGTACTGCCGGTCGAGGATCTGTGTCACCTGAACTCCGTGCGCTATGAGCTCCTGCCGCCACAGCGTCTGCGTCGCCAGATCCGGTGCACGGAATGCGACATGGTGGACCGTGCCGCCGGCCTGCCAGCCGCGATCGCGAACACCGGCATAAACATCAACCAAGGCACCAGAACTGCCACCGGCCATGCCAAACCGGGACCTGTCTCCTTCCTCGCCGCTCAGGCTCATGCCGAGGAACTCGGTCAACATCGTCGCCGATGGGTCGAGAAGCCGCTCCGACAACGTGATCGCATGGAGACCGCGCACTGCATGCTCGGCAGGAATGTCTGCCACCCCGTCCCAACCCGATCGATGATCACTTACCGAGGCCACAAGATCGATCACCATGCCGTCTGGATCATGGAAGGTGAGGACCTCCTCCTCGTCTCGAGTACGCGGTGGATCTGCGTCGATACCTAACTTCCTGAAGCGTTCGTCCCACCAGCCCATTGCGGATTCGGGCACGCTGAACGCCGTCGCGGTCGTCATCCCGGCACCCTGACGGCCCTGCGGAACATCCGGCCAGGGAAAGAACGTCAGCAAACTTGACGGACTCCCCTTCTCGTCGCCGTAGTAGAGGTGATAGGTGTCGGGCGCGTCGAAGTTGACCGTCTGCTTGACCAGGCGCAACCCGAGCGCTCGAGTGTAGAACTCCACGTTGGACTGCGGGTCGGTGGCGATAGCAGTCACGTGGTGTAGGCCGTGCGGGCTGACCTGCGTCATGATGATCAGTTCCTCTCTTCCGAGGGCTTGGCACCCAGATAGGCCTGGTGCACCAGATAACAAACATCTTCCTTCGTGAAGTCACGAGGGTTGGAGACCGGGGTCGCGGCAACGGCATCGCCGACCGCGTGAATGGCGTCGGCCGGTAAACCCAGATCGGCCAGGCGCGTCGGCGCCCGGAGCTCTGTGGCGAGTTCGAACAATGCCTGGCCAACCGCTTCCGGCCGGCCAACACCCAGCGCCCGAGCTGCGCGGCCGAACGGGCCCGGTGCTGCCGGCGCGTTGAACGCGGCGATGTGTGGCAGCAAGGCGCTGTGCGTGGCGGCGTGCGGCAGCCGAAATCTGCCGCCAAGCACGTGCGCGAGCTTGTGGTGGAGACCCATCGTCGTAGCGCCCAGGGACCATCCGGCGAGCCAGGCACCCCGCATCGTTTGGGTGCGGGCCTTCAGATCGTCCGGCTGCCTGACGGCGCGCGGCAGTCCGTACGCCAATGCGCGAATGGCTTCCTCGGCCACCTCTGAGGACTCCGGAGTGCTGTCGGGCGCGTAGAGCGATTCAATCGCATGCGCCAGCGCGTTCATTCCGCTGGCGGCGGTGAGATCCGGAGGCATCGATATCGTCAGGACCGGATCGTAGACGACGATGCGCGGCAGCACCCGCGGGTCGCGACCGGTGACCTTCTCACCCTGATCGGATTGCCCCCAGATCGGGGTCATCTCGCTGCCGGCGTACGTGGTGGGCACGGCAAGGATGGGCAGTTCAGTGTTCCGAGCGATCGCCTTGGCGAGTCCGGTCGCGGACCCGCCGCCGATCGAGACAATGACCCCGACCTCAGCATCCCGGGCCGCCTCGATGGCCTCCGCGGCAATCTCGACAGGCACATGCTGCACGACCTCTGAGATCCGCGAAACAAGATCATCACCGAGCTGATCAATCACCAATTCCGCCGCGTCAGCTTCATGGCGACCGGAGATGATCATGATCCGACTGCCCAGCGTACGAGCTTCGGATGCGACCTGCCCCAGGCAGCCGCCTCCGAAGATCACCTGGACTGCGCGGTTCTGCAGAACCACGGCCGTAAAGGTGAACGGTTGGCCATCGGTTGCCGGCAGCTTCATGGCGTTTCCTGCGCTCCAAAGCAAGGAGCATGCATCAGGCCATGATTGCCTGCATGGAAGGGCCGGTCCACTCCGGCCGGGCAGCTGACTACTCGGCGTGGCGATCCCACACTGTCTCCAACGGAAAGATCATCGAGATCCACGCCATCGCCGATCCGCAACGCGTCCAAAGGATTGCGGCGTCCATCTTCTAGGAGCCAATGCGATCTCCGAGCAACCCCGCCGTCTAAACGCGGGCCGTTTCTGCGCATCCGCGGCGAGTATTCATAGCAAGATTCGGCAAGAATAAGCAGGTCAGTCGTGAGCTGATCCGCGCCAACGAGAAGATTCACTTCCATGACCCAGCACCGCTTCATCCGATGCCCGCCCTCCGCTGTGCTGGACACCGCGTACCCGGAACATAACCTGCGCGACGGCGTGGCCTTCGACGCCATCCAACATTGGCGTCGTCCGGCGGAGTCGGAGCGCGGATGGGCAGTGCATTGGTTTGACCACATACCAGTCGTCGGCGACGTGGGTTGCTGCCTATCCGTAGAAGGAGGAGCGAACGGCGCACTCGCCCATCTCACCGCCACTCATCTCACCGGCACTGCCGCACCTCAGCGCGGCGTGTTGCCGAAGCCGCTCGTGCGACTTGCGTTGTCGTCCTGGTCCCACCGCAAACTGGTCGAGCTAGCAAAGATCGCCGAGGCGCGGTCCGTTGAGCTTCGTGACGTTGGAGAGGCCTGACAGCGAGTCACCCAAGGAGCTGACTGCCGATCGCCCCTCGTTTTGGCGGCCAAACTGCAGGGTAGGCGCACCTAGAGCCTCGAGGGTCGACGGAGATGAACCAAGGAGAGCTATGACGAGCAACCCGGAGTTAGGCAATGTCACGGGGACCAAGGACAAGGACTACGACATCATCTGGTTCACCGAAGCCTGTCTGAGCAATGTGCTGCGGTTGGAGACCTATATCGAAGACGCGGCCCTCACCGGAGATGACGAACTCGCTGACTTCTTCCGGCGCGCGCAGCACGAGAGTCGTAAGGGTGCCGAAGAAGGAAAGCGGCTGCTGGCCACGCGACTAGCAACCGGAGCGTAGGTCCGCCGCGACATCGGAAGGAGTTTCCATGGCGGTGACAAGCTTCCAAGACTTCACACTCGCCGATGCCGACCGCGAGTGGGACGGTGACGCAGCTGACAGGCGGGTCCGCAAGTGGGCGGACGCGGAGGATGGGCCAAACGAGAAGTATCGCGATGCGCATGTCTGGTACGACGCGGATAACAAGGACAACTTCACGGCGTACAAGCTGCTCATCTGCGATGCGGTCGACGGAAAGATCGTTGCCGTGCCGCGCGCGGTGATGTCGGCCGGCG
>Ga0114129_10001735_pt1 | contig 29700 bp, 25 predicted proteins | sample RhiMetdeltSRZDD1_FD_80071 | JGI IMG/M metagenome (GOLD analysis project Ga0114129, IMG submission 80071) | Populus rhizosphere microbial communities from Tennessee, USA - Rhizosphere MetaG P. deltoides SRZDD1 (version 2) (version 2) | ecosystem: Host-associated > Plants > Roots > Rhizosphere >... | reverse complement strand
TTCGGCAGCGACGCATCTTGCGCTGGATTGAAGGTGATAAGCCTCCACCGGACGGCTTGCTTTAGCGAGCGCGAGAAAACCATATGAGTCTCGCGGACTGTCTTGGGAGAAAGCTTGCGGTCGTTCAGAGAATCTATCAAATCCTGAACGTCGAGCGGGCGAATAGCCGTAACTTTCTTCTTGCCCAAGAGTGGGCGCACATAGAGACGGAGCAATGTTTCGTAGCTGCTGTATGTTCGCTCGCTCACCCGAAGACTCTTGAGCCACTTGTCCAGATACTGAGTGAGATTTAATTGATGCTCGAACGTTTCTGAGCCGGACTGCTTGATAGAGTGCGCGAGGTCCCTGGCCATCTCCTTAGCCTCGCTCTTTGACTCAGCGCGTCGCCATAGCTGGCGCTTCTTGCCAGCGGAATCAAAGTAGATAACACGCGCATAGATTTTTCCATCGCGAACAACATAACGCTTTGCCATTTTTCATGCCTCCATCGCCATCGTAGCAAAAACCAAAATCCCGATTTCCCATCTACACCTTCGTCTACACCTAAATGCGAACGTCGGCCTACTACGACTGACAACAGCAAACGGCTTTGTTGCAAATTCCTTAAGAATTCGTCTAGGATTGTTCGTCATTGTCAGTGAGCGTCTTACCCGCTGTCAGCTTTTAACCAGCGGGTCGCAGGTTCGAGTCCTGCACGGCTCACTTTAAACTCTATCAGTTATGGCTACGGGAGCGGTAGCTTTTTCTTTCATCTACAGGGACACCCTACAGTCAGGCAGTCGTAGTAAGTCGAGCGGACGTAGATGAGCGAGATGGTTCGATCGGGCAGCTCAATCCATTTCAACCGTTCGATACCGGCTTTGTTCAGTTGAAGAAAGTTCATTGGCCCTCCTGCGAATATCCATCCGCGTCGTTCTGAGGGGACTGATAAGCCATCAAGGTCAACCGGACTTCTTCTTCGACCGGTGTGCAAGGAAGACCCTTCAAGACCGCTTCTAAACGAAACACGATCGGTCCAGCACAAGAACCGGTGCCTTTGAGGCTGCTTCCCCAGTGCAAGTGGCAGTGTTACCGATGTCCAAGTTGTTCGACTCACCCTGCCCAATTACCCGGAAACTAGTGCTCGTCAGAAAGCCAGAGCAGAAACTCGTGAATTATTCTACCGAGAAATTACGTCTATCTAGATATGAGGAAGAACCTCGCACAACGAATTGGAATAACTCTTCGTCGGGGGCTGACCGATATGATTGTGCTCAGGCTTTCATTTTTCGGAACGGAGCTTTTGGAGCGCTTGCTTCTAGATAGCGGATTAATTCTCCGACCAAATTGAGATCGCTCTAAAGCTACAGTATGAGTTAAGCGATGCTTACAATTCTGAGACCCAAATTCTTCGGATGACAAGGAGAATCTGGAATGACGAAATTAAGAGTCCTATCAGCCCTCCCGTCTTCTGAAGCCGCAACTAATAAAGCTACGGTGATATCCGACCAAATATCCGTGAAACTCCCCCTCAGGCGGCTGAAGAAGGTTCTTACGATGGCTCAAGAAGCCAAATGGCTCGACAAACGAAGCTTCGCGATTGGTCGCTGGGATGGCAGCTTGAACATCTTTCACGTCCCCTCTGGCGCTGAACACGATCCGGTCATATCGAGCGCATTTGTGAGCCCATGTTGGGGAGGGCTTGAAATGATCACGCCGGTCACGGACTATATTTTCGCCACGTCAAATGACGACTCTTCGATAGCTATTTGGAAATCGCTAACGCCTATTCATAATAAGATCATTCCACAACCTACACTTTTCTATAACGCAAGCTACGGCGTTGCCAACAGCGGCACGGTCGTTAAAGCCAAGGGCGAAACGTTCTTCGTAAGCGGACATAAAGAAGGCTACCTCCTGATCTGGAGCATGGATAAGAGGGATGAGACGTTTTCCCTCTATAGTATTGTGAACATCAGATCAAATAACCCAGTACCGCCGATCGGGGCTGATCAGAGGCAGCTTTGGAATGTTAGAAGTATTGTTACTTGGAAAGAGGGCGTTGTGGTAACAGGCTCAGAAGATGGAGATATTTGTGTGGTGAGTGTGCCGGACGGAACGGTTCTGTCCAGAAAACGGTATAACCCCTCGGCGAAGCGAGGGATCAATTATCTGGACCTGCATAAAAACTATTTACTCTTAGCCAACTGCGCCGCAGGCGAGGATGATAAGAACACCTGGCTGTACCGACTCGGTAATGGTAACAAGGTCACCTTGCTGCATGCGATCAATCTCAAAGTCAATGAGGACTTGGAGCAAGTGTTTAATTTCCGCGTAGAATTAGCCTTTGACGATCCCTTTCTGTATTTCTTCGCGGCTACAGGGGAAGGGGTTTTGTGGATGGGGAAAATCGAGAATAATAAACTTCACCCTATCGACAACATAAAGGTTTCTATGAATCAGGGAGCAGCACTTTCGTATCAAAGCGAGTCGAAGATATTAGCCGTAGTCGGGGATAACATTAATCTGTGGCGATTAGAATCGAACTTCGCCCCTCTGAAGGAAGCTGAGCCAAGAGAGTGACTTGCCAATGTATTGAGAGGAACGTCCGAGTGAAAACCGTGCAAACAACTAATCGCGTCCTTAGAGAGGTCACCCGGCCTTGCTACCGCTGATAGCCGAATTGCTAGATGATACTGATTGGTAGATCCAGTATTAGTTTGTTCTCCATTTCCCTACTACTCGAAGGCAAAGCATGTAACTTCTTGAAAGTTGGAAGGTTAAGTTTTGGATGATACAATTCTTTTTGACAACTTTTTCGAAAGTAGATGGCTCTGCCGACTTCGGGGTGAATCATTTCGAAAATTGAGAAGGTCGTAGACGCGGTTTCAACCTGATTGAGGTTCGAGCTTTGTTGGTAGATATGCAGCAGCCGATCATGATTCAGGGGACAAGTTCGGACGCTGGAAAGACAACGATTGTTGCCGGACTCTGTCGCTTGTTTGCAAACCGGGGTCTCAAGGTGGCACCTTTTAAGTCGCAGAATATGGCGCTGAATTCTTATGTTACCGAGAGCGGAGAAGAGATCGCGCGGGCCACGGCGGTTCAAGCGTTCGGCGCGAAGCAGTTACCCATCGTGCATATGAATCCGCTGCTTCTGAAGCCAAAAGCCGACGACGTTTCACAACTGATCGTCCACGGGAAGGCGCTTTTTGATGTCACCGCCAAGGATTACTTTCTTTCCGATGCATTGCAAGACGTGAAGATTGCAGCCATCCGTGAGTCCATAGCCTATTTAAGGCAGCACTATGATCTCATTATTGCGGAAGGGGCAGGTAGCTGCGCCGAGCCTAACCTGAGAAAGTTAGACGTTGTCAACATGGGTCTCGCCCATGAGCTACAAGCCAAAGTTATCATTGTGGCAGATATTGCCAAAGGCGGCGTCTTCGCAGACATATTAGGATCGCTGAAGATCATGGATCTCACTGATCCGAGAGACATCGGACTCATTGCCGGGTTCATAATCAATAAGTTCCGTGGGGACCGTGCCGTGCTTCAGCCCGCCATAGAGTTCATCGAAACAGAAACCGGGATTCCTGTGATCGGCGTCTTGCCCTTCATGAACGATCTCAAGCTTGAGGAAGAGGATCGGGTCAAGGAACATCGATGTGAGAATCCGGAAGTGGACATCGCAGTCATTTATCTGCCCCATATTTCCAACGCCAATGATTTTGATTTCCTGGCGGAGGAAGACAATGTTCAGGTTCGATTCGTGAAGTCTCCTGATTCACTTGGTCTGCCTGATGCGATTATCATTCCTGGAACCAAGAACACCGTCTGGGATCTGGATTATATGAGAAGAGTCGGGCTAGAGCAGGCGATCGAAGAGCTAGCGGATTCGACGCCGGTCGTTGGTGTATGTGGTGGATATCAGATGCTCGGCCGCACGCTCTGGGATAGCAGCCATATTGAGTCCGAGCTCGGTACTACGTCGGGTATGGGGCTTCTGGACTTTGACGTGGAGTTTTTGCCAAACAAGACTGTTACTAACCGAAAGTATACGCCTACCACTGGCAACATTTTCAGTTCGGTCGGCACGCTCTCCGGTTATGAGATCCATTCTGGTACTGTGCAATATAGGAACTGCAAACCAATGTTCGAATACGTCGGAGGGTACGACGGCGCAATCCACCCCGAAAAACTCATTTTCGGAACATTCATCCATGATATATTTAGCAATCCAGCATTTAGGCGAGCATTCGTGAACAATTTGCGGCAGAAGAAGGGCCTGCCGCCGCTTAGTACTGAGTTGTCCGAACCGCGAAACCGCGCAGACGAGAGCTACGAAGAATTGGCTGCAATCGTGGAGCAGCACGCTTCATTTTAATCCAAGAATTAAGAAGCCATATATGAAAGAGCAAGTCGCCATATGACGGTGCTGTGATTGACAATGCCTTGATCAGTTTGCTATAGTGCCGCCGCTCTGATCAGTTCTTTAAAATTTGCTTCGGGTGCCCGCTGCACTAACACAGCGGGAGAATAGGGAAGCGGGTGTGAATCCCGCGCGGTCCCGCCACTGTAATGTTCTTAGTTCTCCGTTCGTTTTGAGTGACCACTGCTTGTTTATAGCGGGAAGGTGAGCGGAGATGCGGCAAATGTTAGGAAGCGCCGCAGAGCAAAGCCAGGAGACCTGCCCGAAGACTTAAGCGAATATGACTCTTCTGCAGAAAGAGTGGTCGCTCTGGTAGGCAGGGTACCGTTTGTAATCAAGCCTCTGTCTGGCTCGCGTAACTCTTTCTCGCGAGGCAGGCGGAGGCTTTCATTTTCTGCATCACAAGTTTCGTGTTGGAACTTACCTGAAGCGTGGCACGGTTAGATCGTGTCACCAATTGACAACTGAGCGACGCATCCGGGTGCCCGGGAAGTGTGGTACGAAACCACCGCTGCCCTCGCAACTGTGAGCGGCTACGAAATCCGCTTTGTAATAGTCCACTGTGGGTGATTGGCTAGATCCTTAAGATCGAACCTCACGGGAAGGCGCGGAAAGTAGGCATGATGCCGCGAGCCAGGAGACCGATCCGGCTGCGCTCCTCACCTTTATCTCTCGAGGGAGAAGAAGAGGAGACACCATGACCGCGTTTACCCTACCTTTCGTACGCCTTTTCACTACATTGAGCCTTTTAATCTGTGGCGTCGCCGTCGCGAACGCCGCCGCCGGGTCCGAGATCCACGGCCGTATCATCGACGAAGCCGGTGGAGTTGTATCAGGCGCAACGGTACGGCTCTCGTCGCGCGAGGGCTCACAGTGGTCGGCGGTGACAAGCGCCGACGGTACTTATCGCTTTAGCAATCTCAAGCATGGCGAATATCTGCTTGAGATCGAGGCCAGCAACTTCACGCGACAGGTCGAAAGCATCAATCTCGGATCACAGGAGGACCGCTCTCGCGATGTGACGCTGCACGTGGCGGGCGTGGAAGAACATGTCGTCGTCACTGCAAGTGGCACCACACAGTCTGTCGATGAAGTCTCGAAATCTATCACCGTGATCGATCGGGAAAAGATCGAGCGCCGTGATGAATACTCGCTAATAGAAGCGCTGCGCTCTGTGCCGGGCTTGCGCGTGGAGCAACTCGGCGGCCCGGGTAACTTCTCAAAGATTTTCATTCGCGGATTGCGGGTAGTCGACACGTCGCTGTTGCTGGATGGTATGCGAGTGCGGGATGCGTCCGATTTTCGCGGCAGCATCAATCCGTACCTGGAAGATTTGCTAACCAACAACATCGACCAGATCGAAGTCCTGCGCGGCTCAGGTAGCTCGCTGTACGGCAGCAACGCGGTTGGCGGTGTGATCAATATTGTGCAACAGGAAGGAGCCGGTTCGCCCGGGTTCAACTTAGGATTCGAGGGCGGCAGCCTCGGATTGTTTCGAGAGCGCGCGCAGGTGAGCGGCGGCATCCCGTCGCGCCTTGGCTACAGTTTTTCGGCGACGCGCCTCGACGTGAATGAAGGGGTGCTGGGTGATCAAGTCTATCGGAATACAAGCCTGGGTGGACGCGCCCGCTACAACATCAAGCCCAACGTGAGTCTGCGCGGGACGATCGTCTTCATCGATGGCTTCAATCGGCTTACAAGTAGCCCGTTTCCGATAGGACCCGCCGGCAATGAGTTCGGCTTCACGACGGGCACAGGACCTGTGGTAGGGTTTGTTCCAAATGAAGTAGATCCGGACAGCTTTCGTGATGCCAGCTTACTAGTTGCTTCAATTGCTTTCTCGCACCAGATTGGGAGCGTTTATAGCTACTCCGCGTCGTTTCAGTCGGTTGTCACCAATCGGGAGTTTACCAACGGCCCGGCCAGGACCGCGACGGCAAACAGGTTGGGCCTATTTGAGTTTCCTTCTGACTTCACCACCGACGGTCGGATCGACACATTCAACCTGACCAACAATATTCGAACAGGTGGCTACAACCTGATTACGGCAGGCCTGGAAGCCGAGCGTGAGTCATTCTCCCAGAGCTTCACTTCTCCATTTTTCTCGACTCCGCGGACGACAGATCGTCAGCATTCGCTAGCCTTTTTCGGGCAGGATCAGTTGAGCTTGCTCGAAGGCCGTTTGCAGTTTTCAGCCGCGATTCGAACGCAAGGTTTCACGATCAAGAATCCCGAGAGCGTGCCGGAGGTGCGAAACATCGACATAAAACGTGCGCTCACCGCTGACGGATCGATCGCGTACCAGATAAGAAAGTCAGGCACGAAGCTGCGCTCGCACGTCGGCAACAGCTTCCGCGCGCCGAGTTTGAGCGAGCGGTTCGCGCTCTTCCGCGGCCAGCGTATCGGCAATCCCTTCCTGCGGCCAGAGCGCGGACTGAGCGTCGATGGCGGAGTAGATCAAGACCTTCTGAAGGGAAAAGCGCGGGCCAGCGCGACCTACTTCTACAATCGCTTGCAGGAGGTCATCGTTTCAACATCGCTGCTTAATACGACGAACAGCCGGGGTGCGCTGTCGCGAGGGGTAGAACTAAACTTGACCACTTCGCCCTACCGCGGCCTGGATGTCACCACGGCCTACACCTACACCAACTCGGCTACCGCGCTGGGTGCAGCTACTCTTCGTTCTGATAACGTGCGGCTTCCTGCGGGTGTAAGCATACCGTCGTTCAGCATTCCGCGACACACCTTCAGTCTGGAAATAAACCAGCGGTTTCGGAAGAGCTTCAACATCAATTTCGATCTTTACTCGATCAGCGAACATGATTTTCCTCTGTTTGATCCGCTCACCTTCTCGCAGGTGATCTTCCTGTTCAAGGGTTACACCAAAGCTGATCTCGGCGCGAGTTACACTCACAGAATCGACGACCGCAAACAAGTAGTATTTTATGGCAAGGTCGACAATGTCTTTGATCGAAAGATTGTCGATGAGGGGTTCGTGTCACCGAAGGCAAGTGGAGTCGGTGGGATAAGGTTCCGTTTTTGAGAAGTGCCAAGCCCGTACGCCTCACAGAGGGATTTGGTAGGTGCGAATACGGAGTAAGCTGTTGAAAACCAATCAACAAGACTCGGGTGGAGACAAGCGATGTCGGATGATCGTTTGGTCCGAGAATCTGAGGATTGATACCCATGAGCATAGCAACCAAACGTGGCGATGCGGGACAGACCAGTCTCGTTGGGGGCGTTCGCGTTTCCAAGAGTGAATTGCGCGTTGAAGCTTACGGGACGATTGATGAACTAATCTCAGCAATGGGATTTGCGCGCTCAATCTGCGAAGACACTGAAGTGCGCGAAATTGTCAAAGGCATTCAACGCGAACTGTTCGCACTGGGGTCCGAGGTCGCCACTCAAGCGGGTACCAGGAAGAAGCCTACGGTGATTAGCGGTGAACTGGTCGAAGCCTTAACCGAACAGGTCCATCGTATCGAGAGTTTGGAGGGCGTCCTGGGTGATTGGGCAATTCCCGGTGAGCACCCAGTGTCCTCCGCCTTCGACATGGCGCGCACGATTTGTCGCCGTGCTGAACGTCTTGTCGTGCGGCTTGCCGAATCAGGAGAGGATGTTAACCCCCACATAATCGCTTACATCAACCGCCTTTCCGATCTCTTATGGCTACTCGGCCGCTTGATTGAAACGCGATCAGGTGTGGATGCGTCCTTGCGCGATGAAGCGCACAAAGGCCCGCGATGGTCACGCGCATGGTAGTTCGGTCGACAATCCAATGATGAGCGCGATGCTTACCTGCTCGATATGGCTAGAACAGAAGCTCACAGGACCAAACAACTCTGGCCGACGCGCATCACGGTCGGGTCCTGGGTGATAAACGTAGAATAATGCTTGCGCGGAGGGGTTTCGAAACATGACCCACGGGCTAATAGTTGCAGGAACCCACAGCGGTGTTGGAAAGACCACTATAAGCATTGCTTTGATGGCCGCTCTCAGACGCCGTGGCCTCACTGTACAAGGTTTCAAGGTCGGACCAGACTTCATCGATCCGGGATTCCACGCCGCAGCCACTGGTCGACCAAGCTATAACCTTGATGGCTGGATGCTCGACCGGGATACAAACCGTGAGATCTTCGCGCGCGCTACAGCCGAAGCCGATGTGTCAGTAGTAGAAGGCATGATGGGTCTGTTTGACGGAGCGTCAGGATCAGATGAGTCCGGCTCGACGGCCGAGATGGCGAAGTTGCTCGGGTTGCCTGTAGTGCTCGTCATCGACGCCGCCGCACAGGCGCGGAGCGCGGCGGCACTCGTCCACGGCTTTGACACGTTCGACCCAGACCTGGATGTAGTTGCTGTGATCGCCAACTTCGTCGCGGGTGAGGGCCACTATCGCTATATCAAAGATTCGATTAATGCTTCATGTCGTGCGGAGTCAGTCGGCTGGCTACCACGCAACCCGGCAGTAGCAATGCCGTCGCGACACCTGGGTCTCGTCACCGCATGCGAGGTTATGGATGCGGCTCGCCTTGAAGTCCTCGCTGACTGGATAGAAGGTGGTATTGACCTCGACCGATTGCTAGGCCTTTCCGTCACCCATAGTGCTTGGGAAGCTGCGGCTGAAGGGAGTGAGGCCCGTCTGGTTGGGGCCGCCAACAATCTTGGACGGGCCTCCGAGGTATCTGTGCGTATTGGCGTCGCGCGTGACCGGGCGTTCTGCTTCTACTATCAAGACAACCTGGAATTGCTTCAAAGGCTCGGGGTCGAGTTAGTAGCTTGGAGCCCGATAGACGATCCCCTGCCGGATGGTCTCCATGGTCTCTACTTTGGAGGCGGTTATCCGGAGCTTTACGCGCCGCAACTCACTGCTAACGTCGATGCGCGACGCGCGGTGGGTGCCTTTGTCGCAGCGGGTGGGGCGGTCTACGCCGAGTGTGGTGGTCTAATGTACCTTACGGAGGCCATTGTGGATGCAGACGGGGCGGAATATCCAATGGTGAGCATCTTACCAACACGAGCCCGGATGCGTGGGAGGCTTGTTGCCCTGGCCTATGCTGAGGTGGAAGGGATGGATGATGCATTGTTGCCCCCAGGCCAGACAGCCCGTGGTCATCAGTTCCGGTACTCGGAGATTGATCCCATGCCTGGGTCTATTGCCCGCCGCTATCGCGTCCGGGCACCTCTCCAGGGCGACACCCTGCATCTTGAGGGCTACGCCGTGCATAACTGTCTGGCCAGTTATATCCACCTCCACTTCTTAAGCAACCCTGGGTTCGCGGCTCGCTGGCTTTATAGTTGTCGACGGTCGAATGTCATTACTTCTGCGGAGCAAGGACGAATCACAGCAAGTCATGCAGGGATGAATATCAGAGGACACCTGAAAGTTGAATGCTCAGATCAGCAAACCCTACAGGCGCATAAACCTTCATTGGAGGATATGGCACGATGAGCAGAGTTTCACCCACCAGTCGCTCGTGGCGCACGAGCCCGTATCTCTTTGCGGCAGTCGTCGCCGTAGCTATTGGCCTTACTATAGTCGGCATCGAGATGTCACGACGTTTGGGAGCGGGGCAGAATCCGCCTGCGAATCCGTCCGTTCGGGTCGAATCGAGCGCTGATACCTTGGGCGCGGCATACCCCCGTGAACTCCGCGACGGCAGCGGCGCAACTCTGAAGATTATGGCGCGCCCACAACGGATAGTATCTCAAACGCTTGGCACAGATGAGATCCTACTTGCAATTTGCTCACCGGATCGTATCGTCGGACTTAGCGTGTTCAGCCGTGATCCCCAATACAGTTGCGTTGTTAAACAGGCGAGCGCGATGTCGGCCCAGAGTGTGCGAGGGCCGGAGGAGATTCTGCGTCTCAATCCCGACCTCATCTTCGTCGCTGGATACAGTCGCGCCGAGACAGTCGAATTGCTGCGCGCAGCAGGAGCGCCGGTCTTTCGCGTTACCAGCTTTGATCACATCGAAGATATTAAGACCAACATTCGCACTATCGGCTACGCCACCGGCGATGATGAACGCGCCGAGGCGCTAGTCGCGCAGATGGAGCGCGAGATCAACGCTATTCGCGCTCGGTTGCCAGAGGGCAGTGAACGCCCGCGCGTTATGTCTTACAGCGCAGGCTTTACTGCTGGAGCTAACACATTATTTGACGATCTCGTGCGCACGGTTGGTGCCGTCAACGTGTCAGCCGAGCAAGGACTGAAGGGATTTCCAAAGATAAGCGCCGAGCAGGTAGCCGCGTGGGATCCTGACTTCCTGGTAACGGGAGCTGGGGCACGCAAGTTCGACGAGGTCCGTCGCTTGTTGCTCTCTGATCCTGCCATTGCCTCGAGTAGAGCTGGGCGCACGGGCAAAATCATAGTCATCGACGACTGCCATTATCTTGCCGTTTCGCAATATGTCGTGGGCGCAATAGAGGGTTTGGCGGATGGCTTGTACTCAAACACACCGGAAGGTGCTAAATGAATATTGATAAAGTCAATCAGACGGATGTGCCGGCCAGCACTAGCGGTTTTACGCGAAACATCTCTAGATCGGACACTGCGCGCTCCTGGCGCTCACTTTTTCCATCTGCTTTGCTGGGCTCCAGTGCGGTTTCGGAAATGTTATCTCTGATTCGATCCCGGCGAGCTACGCTCTACTTTACCGTCGTTACAGCTTCGCTTGCTGTTGCAGTAGTCGTTGGCATTGCGATCGGTAGTACAAGGATCGCGTCTGGTACCGTGGTGCGGGTCCTGGCATCGCACTTGTTACCAACCGGATGGGTCGACCTGAGCGGAATCAATGAGTCGGAACTGGCTGTGGTCTGGCTCATCCGCACGCCACGCGTGTTGGTGGCAGCGCTTGTCGGCGCGGGACTTGCCGTAGCGGGCGCGCAAATGCAAGGCCTTTTTCAAAACCCGCTTGCTTCCCCGGACATTGTAGGAACAAGTGCAGGCGGCGCGCTCGGCGCCACGTTCGCGCTGGCAACGGGACTGGCGATGCGGTCGCTCTTTTATATCCCGATTTTTTCGTTCATAGGAGCGCTGGCCGCGCTGTTTATTGTCTACAGTATTGCCGCGCAACGTAGTCGCACTCAGGTTGCGTCGCTGTTACTAGCTGGCATCGCTCTGAACGCCATGATAGGCGCGGCCACAACTTTCCTGATTACCATGACCTCGGTACGCTTTGAGGTGGCGCAAGAAATAATTTTCTGGTTGCTTGGTGGCCTTGACAGCCGCACTTGGGCGCACGTTTGGTTCGCGACTCCTTTCGTCGTGATCGGCGTCGTAGTGGCCCTCATCTATGCGCGCGACCTCGATCTGCTTTTGATGGGCGAAGAAGCTGCTTGCTCGCTCGGCGTTGAGGTTGAGTATGTCAAACGAATTATTCTCACGAGCGCGGCGTTATTGACGGGAGCGGCCGTTGCGGTCAGTGGTGTAGTAGGGTTCGTCGGCTTGATAGTGCCTCACGTCGTCCGGCTCCTTATTGGTCCAGCGCATCGCCAGCTTGTTCCGGCAAGTGCGCTCACCGGTGCTGCTTTCATGATCTTCGCCGATTTGTTTGCTCGTACCCTGCACCGGCCGGAAGAAATACGACTTAGCATCATTACGGCCGCCTTCGGCGCGCCTTTCTTTCTGTACCTGCTAATGCGCCACCGACGTGAGGTTGGATACTTATGAGCGGACTAGAACTTCTTGAGGTGGGATTGGAGATAGACGATCGCTGGCTTGTGCGTGGTGCGTCACTCACATTGCGACCGGGCTGCCTAACGGTACTAGCCGGCCCAAACGGGTCGGGCAAGAGCACACTGCTAAGATTGCTTACTGGATTATGGGCGCCGAACGAGGGGAAGGCAATCCTCGATGGCCGCGACATAAGTGCGTTTACGAATCGCCAACGGGCGCGACGCATCGCATTTGTGCCGCAGGACACACATCTCGATTTCGCTTTTACCGTCCGTGACGTAGTGACGATGGGGAGGCACCCGTACCTTGGTAGGTTCGAACGCGCGCGGGAGTACGACCGACGCGCAGTTGATGACGCAATGGCACGCGCTGACATCATTCAACTCACTGATCGGCTCGTTACGGAGATTTCCGGTGGCGAGCGTCAGCGCGTCATTATTGCACGCAGCCTTGCAACTGAGGCCGACATTATATTGCTGGATGAGCCGACTGCGAATCTCGACATAGCTCACTCGTTAGACATTCTCGACCTTTGCCGACGGCTCGCGGGCGAAGGCAAAATGATATGCCTTGCCATCCACGACCTGAACGCAGCCGCGCGTTGCGCCACTGAGGTGGTTCTCCTACAGGAGGGGCGCGTTGTCGCCAGCGGCGCTCCCGCCGAGGTGATTACTGACTCTACTGTACGCACAATCTTCAGCGTGAACGCTGAGCGGGTTGTTACTGCAACGGGTGAACCTGCGTTCATATTCCACCGACTTACCGACGGGAACGGCCGAGGTTATGAAGACCGATAGCAACATACCGACCACGCAACATAGTGTTGCGCAACAGCCTGCTGGTGGGAAGTTGTCTCATCAAGCAGTTGGCAGTGTTTGAAGTATCGTCCGGTGGAATCTCATGAAAGGCTCCCGTGGTATGACTTTGATTGAATCCAGACCCGACTACCCGCAGCGAATAGTTTGCTTGACTGAAGAGCCAACTGAGACTCTTTATTTGCTCGGTGAAGGTGATCGCGTGGTGGGAATCTCCGGCTACACTGTGCGGCCCCCAGAAGCCCGCTTGAAGCCAAAGGTCTCGGCTTTCATCAGCGCCAAGTTCGATAAGATATACGCTCTTGAACCCGATCTCGTAATCGCCTTCTCGGATCTTCAAGCGGACATCGTAAGTGAGTTGGTCCGCAACGGAGTCCAGGTGATGACATTTAACCAGCGCAGCGTTTCCGAGATATTGCAAATGATACTAATGATCGGTGGATTGATTGGCTGTGTTGAGAAGGCTGAGCGTTTAGTCCATGAATTTCGCGCTGAGATTGAGGCTGCGGCACGCGAGGCTGAGGCAATGCCTTGCCGCCCGAAGGTTTACTTCGAAGAATGGATGGACCCGTTGATTTCTGGGATTCGGTGGGTTGAGGAGTTAATCGAAATTGTGGGCGGTGAGCCGATATTTCCAGAGTTGCGCGAGCATAGGCTCGCCAAAGATCGTATTGTCGACCCAGTTGAGGTCGTGCGACGTGATCCCGACCTGATAATCGCATCATGGTGCGGCAAGCGCGTCAACATTGAAGCCATCCGCGAGCGGCCGGGCTGGCGCGAGATTACCGCAGTCAAACATAACCGAATTCATGAAATCAAATCCACTTACATTTTGCAGCCGGGTCCGGCCGTGTTGACCGAGGGATTGACACAACTACGACGCCTTATCAGCGAAACCGCGAGAGCAATTTCAGCACAATGAAGAAAAGACGAGATAGAGCCTTAATGATTCTGGGTACGGCATCCCATGTCGGGAAGTCAATAGTAACGGCTGCGCTGTGCCGCATCTTCCATCAAGACGGTATCGATGTGGCGCCATTCAAAGCTCAAAACATGGCGCTGAACTCCTTTGCGACCCGCGAAGGGCATGAGATCGGACGCGCACAGGCGGTGCAAGCGCAAGCAGCAGGAATAGAGCCTCACGTCGATATGAACCCGATCCTGCTCAAGCCATCGTCTGAACTTGGCACGCAAGTTGTGCTGAACGGCAAAGTCTTTACCAATATCGCAGCGGCGAATTTCGAAGAGCTCAAACCCCAACTCTTCGCTTCAGTCGTCGGGGCATACGAGCGTCTGGCGATGCGCCACGAACTAATCATCCTTGAGGGCGCAGGCTCACCTGTCGAGATGAATCTGAAAGAGGGTGACATTGTCAATATGAAAATGGCTGAGGTTGCAGATGCCGCGTGCATTCTGGTCGCCGACATTGATCGCGGTGGGGTCTTCGCCTCGCTCGTAGGGACTTACGAATTGCTTACGCCAGGCGAGCGCGAACGCTTTGGCGGTTTCGTCATCAACAAGTTTCGTGGTGATGCAAGTAGGTTCTGCACAGGTGTCCCTTTCCTTGAAACACGTCTCAAGCAGCGTTGCCTTGGCGTCGTGCCCTACCTGAATGAACTCAGAATTGATGAGGAAGACAGCGTCGCGCTCGATGTTGCTCGACTGAGGAATTCTGCCCAGCAGTCACCTGCTCAACTGCGCGTGTGCGTCGTGCGGCTACCGTACATCTCAAATTTCAGTGACTTTCGCGCGCTCGAAGCCATGCCGGACGTCGCCCTGTTTTATGCCCGAACGCCCTCCGAGTTGCGAGCGGTTGATGTGCTGATTCTGCCCGGCAGCAAGAACACCATTTTTGACCTCTCCTGGTTGCGAGAGACAGATTGGGCCGAAGCAATCATTCAGCACGCCCGCGTCGGAAAACCCCTGATTGGCATCTGCGGAGGCTTTCAGATGCTCGGTCGACAGGTGCTCGATCCGTTTCACGTCGAGAGCGAAGTGGACGGCACCACCGGTTTAGCGCTGCTTGATGTGGTCACTTCACTCGACCGCGAGAAAGTCACTCGCCAAGCTTGCGCTCAGTTGAATCAACCGGAAGTGATCGGCGCGACTTATCCCGGACCGGTCTTTGAAGGTTACGAGATTCACATGGGAGAGACTCGACTTGGGCCGGACGCTCAGCCTCTTTTCTCGCTCACGCGCCTGGGCGATGACGCTTCTATCGCTGACGGCGCGGTAAGCGATGATGGTCGCATCATTGGAACTTATCTGCACGGCTTATTTGATTCGGCTGAAGGAGCAGGGGCGCTACTCTCGCATTTGCGCCGCCTGTGCGGTCGACCGCAGAGCATAGAAGCGGTGAGCAGTGACTCCGGCGGCGAGCGGCACTATGACGAATTGGCAGCGCATTTCCGTCGGCATCTCGATATCGAAGCAATCTACCGCTTAGTTCGGGTTGCTCGGTAATGTCGCCAGCGTTATTCGTTTTCGCCTATGTGTTAGACCTGGCCATCGGCGACCCGGAATGGCTTCCTCATCCGGTTCGTTTGATGGGCAAGGCGATCAACGGAGGCGAGCGGCTGGCGCGAGCGGTGGTGAAGACAAGTCTGGGCGAGTTCATTGCAGGGGCGCTGTTGACGATAGTGATAGTCGGAGCGACTGGCGCTGGCGCGGCTTGGTTGTTAAGCCTGATGGATAAATGCAGTCACGCTGCTGCCAGTACAGTACTGGTTTATCTTGCTTCAACTACGATGGCGACGCGCAGCCTGATCGATGAAGCTTATGCGGTGGGCCGCTTTTTGAAAATGGGAGAGCTTGAACAAGCGAGGGCGCGGGTTAGTCGAATTGTCGGGCGAGATACTGACAAATTGGATGAACCTGAAGTCGTGCGAGCGACAGTTGAGACGCTGGCCGAGAGCGCGTCGGACGGTATCGTCGCTCCGATGTTCTACCTGGCTCTGGGAGGCGTGCCGGCCGCGCTTGCTTACAAAGCCATTAATACGCTCGACTCGATGATCGGGCATCGCGGTGAACGGTATGAGTCTTTCGGGAAGTGCGCGGCGCGGCTGGACGACGCCGTGAATCTGATCCCGGCGCGCTTGACCGGGCTCTTGGTTGTCCTTGTAGCGTGGGCGCTTCGCCTGGATTGGCGCGGCGCCTGGCGCATACTGTGGCGCGACGGGGCGAAAACCAAGAGCCCTAACGCCGGACGACCTGAAGCTGGTATGGCGGGTGCTCTCTCTGTACAACTCGGCGGAACGAACTACTACGATGGAGAGCTGCATGAAGGCGAACACCTGGGGGATGCGTTGAATCCGCTCGACGGTCGAGCCTTGCGAGGAGCCTTGCGTGTCACGGCTGGTGTTTCTTTATTAATGTTCGCGCTATGTCTGTCGGGGTGTTTGTTGATGTCTCGCCGGTAGCGAGCGGCGACAGTCTGGATTCCACCTATGAAAGATGCACGAGAGAGCTCCAGCAAAATGTCATTGCCGCCGCGAATGCCAAAAGACAGACAGGAGTTAGATAGGGCCATCATTTTGTTAGGGTGTCGTAAACAGGCTGAACTCAACACACGCGCGCGGCTCGAACTGGAACGACTGGTTGGGTCTATCCTACGAGAGAGGAAGCGACGCTTTGGAAGCGCACGCTGCGTCGAGCCTGTCAGGAGATTTTGCAGGACGCGAAATGAGAAGTATTGCGACGAAAGAAACAGCTAACTATGCGGAGCCGTATTGCACCGCGCATGGCGGAAGAGTGTACGAAGCCGCGCGGCGCTTAGGAATCAGTGCCGAAGAAATCATTGATTTCAGCGCAAACATAAATCCGCTCGGGCCACCGTCGGGTGTTCTCACCGCTATCGAGAACAATCTTTCTCCGCTCGGTCTTCGCGCCTATCCCGACGAAAGCGCTTTTGTCTATGCATTGGCTGATAGGCACAACGTCGCTCCAGACGAGATAATCATCGGCAACGGTTCGGCCGGCCTGATGTTTGCTGTTCTGCGCGCCATCCTCCCCAAACGAGTTCTATTGCTGGAGCCTGCTTTCGGTGAATACTTGCGAGCCTGCGTTGCCGTCAAGGCGGAGGTGACACGGTGGCTGCTCGTGGAGCAAACCGGTTTCACACCCGATTTCGAAAGTCTGATCGGTGCACTCGAAGAACGCAAATTCGATCTGGTTATCTTGAACTCGCCGCACAATCCGACAGGAAGTTTATACGCAAGAGAAGAACTGCTGCGGCTGGTTGACCGGGCGGAAGCGAACAACGTAGCGGTGTTGCTGGACGAAGCCTTTATCGACTATGCGCCCCAATCCAGCTTGCTCGCTCTGGCACCACGGACATCTCGGTTAGTAGTGCTGCGGTCGCTGACAAAGTTCTATGCAATCCCTGGACTTCGCATCGGCTACGCCGTTTGTGAGGCCCGGCTGGCGACGGCGGCCAGAAAGCAGATCGAAGCTTGGCCTGTTTCAACGGTTGCCCTGGAAGCCGGACGCACGGCCCTGAACGAGGACGAATATGCAGCCCAGTCCCGCCTCGTCAACGCGCAAGCCCGGGAAGAATTCGCCGATGCGCTGCGCGGCATTGGAATGCATGTTTTTCCTTCTGCCGCTAGCTTCTTGCTGGTCAGACTCCCATGCGGCTCCGGAGCGGAATTAGCGCGCTGGCTCGAATCATCGCGGATCTTGATCAGGCGGTGCGACTCTTATGGCGGCTTGGGGGATCCGTACATTCGTCTGGCCGTTAGGTCGCGTGAGGATAATCTGCGGCTGGTTTCTCAAATTGCGACCTGGCTTAGGCGGACAGAAGTATGTTGACACCGGTTCTCTGGGGAGGTCGCGAAGGCAAGGGCCATTACGCACAAATCGCTTTGCAAGTCTTCGATGCGAGTTGTCGAGATTATTCACTGTTTACTAAATCAAAGGGATTTATCCAGCAATGAAAAGAAACGATGTGTTTCGCGCTTGGGGCCGCATTCTAAGTGGCTATCATCCAGCTCTATCAATCGAGATCACGCGCGAATGCCCTCTCCGTTGTCCAGGTTGTTACGCTTACGAGCCTGAACACTTGGGCCAACTCGGTCCCCTGCGTGTCCTGTCGGATTATCAGGGTCAGCAGCTAGTAGATGGTGTTCTCTCTCTGGCGCGTCACCATCGCCCGCTTCACATATCCATCGTAGGCGGGGAGCCGCTCGTCCGTTTTCGCGAACTCGACGTTCTATTGCCCAGGTTAGCCAAGATGGGGATAGCAGTTCAACTTGTCACGAGTGCGGTGCGTGAAATCCCGGCGTCCTGGAATCGAATTAAAGACCTCTGTCTTGTCGTCTCGATTGACGGGTTGCAGAAGGAACACGATGTGCGCCGCAAGCCTGCGACATATGAGCGCATACTTAAAAACATCGAAGGACAATCGGTAACCGTTCATTGCACCGTGACGGGCCAAATGACCGGTCGCGCGAAGTACTTTGAAGAGTTCCTGGGTTTTTGGTGCGGAAAAAAGGAAGTGAGAAAGGTCTGGTTCAGTCTGTTCACTCCGCAGAAAGGGGCCGAAGGTGAAGAGATTCTCACGCCGGATCAGCGGGACGACGTGTTGAATGAATTGATCAGACTTCGCCCGGAGTTTCCAAAGATGGAGCTGCCTGATTCCGTCGTAAGAGGGTACCGCAAGCCGCCGCAAACCCCCGATGAGTGCATCTTCTCGCGCACGACACTGAACATAACGGCTGACTTGCAGAGCAGAATTCTCCCCTGTCAGTTCGGCGGTGACCCCGATTGTTCTCAATGCGGGTGTATTGCTTCGGCAGGGATGAATGCTGTCGGAGCTTATCGTCTCTTGGGTTTGGTGCCGCTCAGATCAGTCTTTTCCCTGTCCGACAACATCGGTAAGAACGTCAAACGAATTCTGAGAGGTTGATATTGCGGCAACAAGGGAAGGAAGAAGACGAAGGGTTATGACAGTTCGTACCCAGCTCAATGTCTGAAGAACCAAACATGTCCAGGCAATTGATCCTGATTCTCGGCGGAGCGCGCGCGGGCAAGAGCTCCTACGCGTTGCGACTAGCGGAAGAGCGCGAACGCGTCTACGGAACCAATGTTTGCTTCATTGCCACCGCTGAGGCGCTCGATGACGAAATGCGCGAGCGTATCGCTCTCCATCGCGCTTCAAGACCATCACATTGGCTGACGTTAGAAGAGCCGAAGCAACTAGACCGAGCGCTCAGTCAAGCTCGTGATGCGGAAGTTGTGATAGTTGATTGTTTGACCATGTTTGTCTCGAACTGGTTGTTGGCTACTCAGGACAGCGGTGCCTGCGAGAAAGAAGTCTCTAGGATAGTTGAAAGCTCTCTCGCAATTGTCGCGAAAAGTAGACAGACCATCATATGCGTATCCAACGAAGTTGGTTTAGGGCTCGTGCCAGAGACATCCCTGGGAAGAACATTTCGTGATGTGCTTGGCAGAGTGAATCAACAGGTCGCACAGGCCGCAACGCAGATTTACTTTCTGGTAGCAGGGCTGCCACTCCGCTTAAGTCGGAGCGAAATGCCGGTTATCAACGTTGAGAATATTAACAATCCATAGTTAATGATTTGAGCACAGAAGATTAGTTAAGGCATCAGATTAAAGAAACAAGTTGTCGCATCAGATCCATCGGCGACGCGCATCCTCACGGGCTTCGGTGTGGTGTGGTTACTTCCATACAAAGCGAGAGCAATTCAATCCTTCGAGGAGGAAATATGCGACGATCAGCATTAGGGCTCTTCCGGTTCTGCACGACTTGTTTGGTGCTTGTCCTACTATCCTATGTAGGTCAGGAGTCGGCAAGTATCTACGGCGGCTTGCGGCCGGCTCCGGTCAAGACCGTTGCGAGCAAGGTAGCTTTGATTCATTGCAATCCAAAGCTCGGCGATCTGAATGCGAATGTCCGGAGTCTGACTAATTCTGTGCGGGAAGCGTTCCGTAACGGAGCCAACATCGTTGTGACACCAGAGCTGGCCACCACGGGCTACTGCGTCACGACCGATCAAGTGATCAACGCCATAGGTATGGAACGTCCTTTTCCTCAGTTGAATGAGGTTCGTGATCTCGCAATTCAGTATCACGGTTATGTCTTTTTGGCGCTTGCGGAGAAATCCGGCGTTGGCAAAGCATATAATTCAGTCGTCGTATTTGGTCCAAACGGGTTGATTACAACTCAGCGGAAGCGCGGGATTGCTACCTGGAACACGCGCGGAGACCTTCCATTTGAGATTATCGCGACGCCCTTCGGCGATCTGGGCACGGTTATTTGCTCAGATAGCTACCTCCCCGACTGGATGCGCGTCTTGACACTGAAGGGTGCTGACATCGTCGTGTCCCCCGCAAACTGGTGGGGTGATTATAGCCAAGAAGAAATCTGGCAGACGCGCGCTCGCGAGAACGGCATATGGTTTGTCGTGGCCAATCGGTGGGGGACAGAAGTCGATGGGCGGTACGGCACTCCGTATACCTATGACATGAATGACGCGCCTTCCGATGTTATCCGCCCAGACGGGGCCATTGTGTTGTCGTATCGAGCTAAGGAATCAGCATCGCCTGCTGATAAGATCCTATACTGCACGATCCAAGTTCCGGTCGATAGAATCGGAAGCAGCAACAATTCAACCTACACTGTTCTTGAAAGGCGGCCGGAAGCCTACGGAGGAATCGCGAATGAATATTACCGGCCTGACCTCGGTAACCAGCCCCCGCCAGGAATCCCTCCGGCTGGATTGACTCGAGTGGGAGCCATTGCTTATTTGCCATCTGACGACGCAACGGTGAACCTGTCTACGATTCAGCGTCTCTGGGGCAAAGAGCACGCTGATGTCGTCGTCCTTCCAGGTTTCGGTATTACTTCTAAACCAATTGAATCATCCAGACCACGATGGTACACAGCATCTCCGTGGGCTGAACTGCAAGAGTTCGTAAATCGGCAGGGATTACTGCTCCTCGCTACTACCGTACGTGAAAAGTTCGCCAGGGGAAGACCTACACGGATTGCGGTACTGACGATTCAACGAGATATACCTCCACATTTGTCCGGACAAATCCACGATTACGGCGGAATCCGAGGAACTGGTCTAAGCGCCGTAATGGTAGATCTCGCCCACGCGAGGGTAGCTATCTTAACTGGGCGAGACTCGTTGTTTCCTGAGCTTTCTACGAGCCTTGTTAAGAAAGGCGCGGACTTGGTGCTCGTGTCCTCGGACATCGGTGGTGAAGCACATGGTCGCTTCAAGCGAACAGTACCAGCCGATTGGGACAAAAACGCGCTGTTGCGGGCTTGGAAAACAAGCACGGATCACGGGTTCCATTTAGCAGTTTCAGACAATGCGGGATTTGGTTTAATGATTCAAGATGGCGGTGGCTTCCCGGTACGCAAGGAGTTCTTGGATAGTAGCAAGCCTGTGCACGTGCTTGATCTTGATAGCGGACCTATTCGGTCAAAGCATTTAAATGCGTATTACGCTTTTGACCTTGGAATACTCCAATCTGCTGCGAAGCGCGCTATTGTCAAGCGCGCTGCCGTTAAATAAGAGAAGCAAATGCCACAGCACTTTGCGCTCCGCGGAACTACGTTGAATCTCGCCGAGCGATCCTTGTCGCTAGTACACGGCCACTGGTTATTGGAAGAGCGATAGCAGATTGTCCCTTGAGTCCGAGGCTGCCGCGGACGGTACGAAATGCGAGTCAAAAAACAAGAGTTGCCGGTTAAATGCGGCCGGTTAGCAGACGGCCAGAGTTTTGTCCCGTGCCTACCGAAACACTGATGTGGAAGAATTGACCACCGTTGTTCTCATCGGCTCTCAATTCTTTCTAGTGTTCTGGTAGTTCTCGATGCACTTAATCGAATTATGGGTTCAACAACCAGCATGAAAGCTCGTCTCAAGCCTGCTTGCGGTGTCTGCGAGTCATGTCCATTTTGTCAGGTATCAGACAATGACCAGAATGTTTTCGATTTACTCCCCCCACCGGTCAGTTATCCGAGTAGCGTTATCCTATTTGAAGCTGGCGACTATCCCACCGGAATTTATGTCATCTGTGGTGGACGTATCAAACTCTGGTGCTCCAGCGAAGATAGCCGTCGATTTATCTGGCGATTCGCTGAAACGGGGGAATCGCTTGATATTATTACGCTGTTCAGTCAAGTTCCATACCCCACCACGGCGGAAACCTCCGAGCCTTGTTGGATTCGGTTTGTGCCGAAAGACCTTTTCTTCCAGGTACTGAAACAGCATAAAATAATTGAACGACACTTGCTCTTGCGGAATTGCGTGACGCTTTCCAGTACATTAGAGCAGCTCGAAGAGTTCGTGTTCAGCCAATCAGCGCTGGAACGCTTGGGGCTACTATTATCCCGACTATCAGGTGAAAAGCAACCGACACCCAGTGAAGGAAAGCCAATTCGAATCTGGATGAGTAGAAGAGAGATGGCCGAGAGAATCGGGGTCGTTCCCGAGACTGTGTCCCGATTGCTAGGTAAATTAGTCAAGGCGGGAATCATTGAGCGTCACCGGGGCTCAACAATTATCTTGCGCCCGGACCGGCTCAAATCGATTCGATGAGTAGATGAGAGAACAGGACGACGTGATAATGGTCACGCGCGCAAATGATTCTGATCACCAACTTGGATGACAGCCATCATTGACCTCAAGCGGATAAATGAGAGAGCATGCGCGGGTAAGTTGAATGTCCTAGAGCCTCAAGAACGTGCTCAACACGGCAAAAAGTAGCTAACCATCTCCTCACCGCATCAACCCGATTCAAAAGATGGAATTCGAGAGGACGCAGAGGACGCGTAACCTCATCGAAAAGTAGGAATGCTAATGAAAAGCATCCACAGAAAAGCTGAACTCTCTGCCAACATCGCTATCATTGCCGTATCCCTTCTGCTGGGAATCGTGGTGGTTAAACAATACATACTTGATGGCTCTAAGGGACGCGTAGCGATAACTAAAGGGATCCCTGTCGGAACAAGAATCTCTCTTCCTGATGTGGATTGGACGAAAAATCGTCAAACCCTCCTTTTAGTCCTTTCTCAGGGGTGTCACTTCTGCTCGGAAAGTGCTCCTTTCTACCAGCGGCTCGTAAGAAAAACGGCCGACAATGCTGATGTTCGATTGATAGCTATTGTTCCACCCGAGGATAGCGAAAGCAGGAAATACCTTGATGATCTTGGGTTATCCGTCGATGAAGTAAGGAAAGTGCCACTTAGTTTGATTGGGGTAACTGGCACCCCAACCCTAATTCTCGTTAATGAATCCGGTTTAGTTACAGGCAATTGGGTGGGGCTGTTGCCGCCTGACAAGGAGTCAGAGGTGCTGACGAAGCTACACTCGGACCGCGCTTCCAATTCGCAATAATTGAAATGGAGATTGTGACTTCATCGAAATAAGATGAGCAAAACACGGTTGAATAGGAGGAAGATTGTGATCGGAGCAGAAACATCGAGACTCGCCCGTAAGTTTCTTATGCTAGTGATCCTTCTTGCTTGCTTAGCTTTTGCAAATTCTTGAACGATGATGGGGAGATGTTCGCTGATTATCGCCGAGTACGAGAATGAGACGTTATTTATGGACTCATAGGACCGCCCTAAAAATTAACTGACATTACAGAGATCTGAAGTGAAATTCACAATGCAAGGAGAGAAGAAATGACAAAAGCGACTAGAACTCTATCCACGCTTCCCGACGCCAAGGCGCGCAGTTCAAAGAAGGCGAGAGTTGGATTTAAGCTGCTAGCCTTAGTGCTCACACTGGTTTCGTTCGTTGCCATGCCTGTCGGCCAATGGGTGCGAGCTGAACCTACTTGCACTTTCAATGTCATCGCAACAATCAATGTAGACATACAGCCCTTCGGGGTAACCACGTCGCCGGACGGCAGTACCGTGTGGGTCGCGAATAGCGGCAGTGTCTTCGCAAATAGCAACAAGGTAACGGTCATCAATGTGAACACATTGACTGAAGAGCCGATGAAGATTACCGTCGGTAACTTCCCAGAAGACATAGCGTTCACAGATGATGGTGCTCAGGCCTATGTTACGAACTCTAGCGATGCAACCGTTTCGGTCATAAATACAGCGACTAGGAGTGTTTCTCAGACAGTGAGCCTTGCGCCTGTATCGATAACGTTTCCGTTCGGGATCATTGCCAGTAAGAACGACAAAAAGGTGTTCGTGACAAGCATAGGTGGATCGGCGAACAGCATTGCTGTCCTTGACAACCGAAACCGCAGCAACGTAACGGTAGCCGGCACAATTGCAGCCTCGGGATTTACAGACCGTCCAGCGCTTCGGCCAATCGACAACGAATTACTCGTTCCGCGATCTGGTTTTGAGACGGGCCCGCCTGAACTGCTCGTGATTAACCCTAGCTCCGAGCATATTATGCATGACCTTGCCCTGCAGGGTAATACAACGTCTTTTCCCAACGATGTTGCTGTGACCCCTGACGGCAAGTTCGCTTACGTAGCCCTCCTTGATTTTTCTGGCGGTCCTGGAGGCGTGTGGGTCATCGATTTGATGCACCTGACGACGGTTACAGTGATTAGTACGGGTGACCCCCATGTCCACGGAGTTGGGATTACGCCGGACGGGCGATTCGTGTTTGCTACTAACTTCATCCAGAATACCGTAGCAGTAATCAACACGGCGACGAATACGGTCGTTGCTACGGTGCCGGTAGGCCATCAACCAAATGAAGTGGCTGTGACGCTAGACGGCACCAAAGCGTTCGTCACTAACCAGAACGATACAACTGTCTCTGTGCTCTGCATACCTCAACCTTAGGCAGTTGGTCGCAACGCAGGGTCTATGCGTTCTCACTCATGCGCAAATTGTTGGTCCATCTGATGCGAGAATGGATAGACCCTGCAAGAGACATTTAGCGAAGAGAGCACAGTGTAATTAGCCTTTGGGTTATTGATGTCTGCAACAACTTTACCGGGCTGAGTTCTCAGCTCAAACCCATTTTGCAGGTCGGATATCAAAGAGGCTCAGCTAGATTAAGCTGACTGACGATGGGAGCGCCATTGTACCAGTCGATGATGTTCAAACAACCAAAGTCCTGTGCTATGCGCAGCCAGTTTTTCGGTGTTAGTTCGAGGACACCGGCAATGATTAGTCGGCACACACCACCGTGCGTCACCATAGCAACCCCACCACTATGGTGCGCGGCAAGAATCGTCTGTAATCCGTTATTCACCCGCCGCTCGAATTCTGAGAGGGACTCCCCGCCAGGATACTGAAACCCGCGCGGGTTATCATATAGCTGGGCAACGGCTTCAGGATGGGCGGTGTTAGTCTCCGCAAGACCCTGTCCTTCCCATTCACCCATATTGATCTCACGTATGGCAGGGAACCTAATAACGTTCAAACCATGAGATCGCGCAATCAAATCCGCTGTGTGTAAAGTGCGGGTGGAGTCACTGGAGTAAACTGCGTCTAACGGCACTGAGGCTAGAATCTCGCACAGCCTGTTTGATTGCTCTATCCCGCGCGCAGAGAGGGTAACATCTGATTGTCCGTAGTGCATTGATTTTACCCCTTGCTCAACCTCTCCATGCCGCACTAGGTAAAGTCTCAAGTGGTTGCACACGCTCAGCTCATTGATTGGGTGACTCATTTTATCTTCGACAGGATGACTCCAGTGAAATAAAGCGCGACCTCAACAAGCTGGTTAGTAGCGCCCAGGCAATCCCCTGTAATTCCGTTCAAGCGGTAGCGATAGTAAGAGCCGCTGATAATCACGACTGCCGCGGTAATTGCAAGAGCAACGAAAGCAACAGGCCAGGGCAAAAGCAGCAAGACGACGGCGAGCGTTAACGTTGCAATCAGTACCGCTCTCCGACTAACTCTGCGTGCCACAAGCCCTCCTTGCCCCTGCTCTCGCGCATAAGGCAACCACAGACATAGGGGCACTACCGTCCAGCGACTGGCGGTGTGAGCAACGATCAGCCACCGCCACATTTGTTGTGAATCCAGCATCGACAGCAGGTTGTATTTCGCCAATACGAGGAATATCAGTCCTAGAGCACCGAATGTGCCGATGCGGCTGTCACGCATGATATTAAGCGTTTCGTCTTTGTTCCAGCCACCGCCAAAGCCATCGAGCGAATCGGCTAAACCATCTTCGTGAAACGCATTGGTTATTAGAGCTGAGTAGATGAGAACCAACAGAACACAAGTCGTAGCGGGTAAGAATCGACTCAGCACGGCATAGAGCAACGCGCCTCCCCCGCCCACGACAATACCAACCAGAGGAAAGAACGCGACAGCCTGACCGATCTCGCCTTCTGTGCCCACCAGCGAGCGCGGTACTGGTAGTCGCGTTAGGAACTGAATGGCGATGAGAAAACCGCGCACCATCTGGGTTAGGATCCCTTGCTCACTCCTGCGTCATCGAACGTAGCCATTTCGGAGAGGAGCTTTGCAGAGGCTTCGATGATGTGCATGGCGAGGGCTGCGCCTGTACCCTCTCCAAGTCGTAATTTCAAGTCGAGCAGCGGCTTGAGGCCTATGTATCTGATTAACGCAGTGTGACCCTGCTCTTCGGAAAGATGTGCGATGAACATGTAATCGCGCACGTGCGGGCAGTACGCAAAGGCTAGAGCGGCTGCTGCCGTTGAAATAAATCCGTCAGCCACGATCGGCAGCCGCTCCGCTGCGGCTCCCATCACCACTCCCATCATCACACCTATCTCGGCGCCGCCGACTTTTGCAAGGATATCAATCGGATCATGCTTGTTCGGCCGGTTCACTTCGATGGCACGTTCGATGACCGCGATCTTGTGCGCAAGACTTACATCGTCAATGCCTGTGCCGCGACCCGTCACGCTACGTGGCGCGTGGCCGGCTAGCACAGCAGTGATCGCACTCGCCGCAGTTGTGTTACCGATACCCATGTCGCCAATGCCGAGCAATCCTATACGGTCCCGCTTCGCTGCGCCGGCCAGTTTGATTCCAACCGCAATGCTGCATTCCGCTTGCTCGTGCGTCAGGGCTGGTTCGCGCGCAAAGTTTGCAGTGCCGTGCACTATCTTCTCGCTAACCAGGTGCTCTTCCGGCTGAAAGTCATAATCAACTCCTGCATCGACAACTCGCACTTCTATACCGCCGTGGCGCGCCAGCACGTTTATCGCAGCGCCACCGCGCAGGAAGTTGAAGACCATCTGATAGGTTACCTCGGGTGGGTACGCGCTCACACCTTCGGCCGAGACGCCATGATCGGCCGCAACAACATAGATCCTTTTTTGCATCGAGCGCGGCGTAGCGGTCTGGCTGATAGCTGCGATGCGGTTGCCAATCTCTTCTAGCCGTCCAAGGCTACCGGGCGGCTTGGTCAGAGTGAGCTGTCGGGCTTGTGCTGCGTCGAGCCAAGCTTCTTCAACTGGCTTAACCTGACGACATGCCTCTTCGATTTGCTGCCTCAAGTTGTCTGCCATAATTCCAGTCGCAAAACTGACTCGCTCGTGCGGCAAATTCGCGCTACTCTTGAATACCGGCTCGCTGCTTCTTCCTTAATCAATGCTCTTTTTTCAGCCTTCACGTCTGTGATTATCAGCATGAATGGACTTGGTCTATCAAGTTCGAAAAATGTGCTGACTTCTTCCTGAAGCACTATGGGCGACAAAGGTCGATACCACTCTCTATTTTTCACTCTAGCATTCACATAATCATGCATCTCAGAGTTTCTTGGGTCAGCAAGAATGCTCCTGTGCCCTAGAGCTCTCGGGCCTAGTTCAGAACCGCCTTAAAAGGTAAAGACTGTTGTGTTTTTGGTGGCATTTCCTCAAGGGAGCGTGAGGATCTGTCCGCGGCTAGTTGCGAGCCGCTGTCGTCTCCGTTGCCGCCGAGATAAGTGGAGTAGCGCAGGGAGCGGCCCATCGGCTCGAACGCCGTCACGAAAGCATCGTGGTTGCCGCCGTACGCGGTCTGGAGCGCGCCTCGCGTGACCGGGAAGTCAACAGAGTGCACCCAGGTTGGGGTTCTGAGTACGGCTTGCTGGCTGATTCGGGACCTGAGTTCACGGGCACTTCTTTCAGTGGATGCGCCAGCAACAATCGCGACGACCGTCAACAACACGGTCCCTCCAACTAGCGACGCTATACCGACGCTGGTAAATGTTGAATGGTTCTTGCTCGTGGCCATGAGCAGTACAAACAAGAACAGCGGGAGGGCCATGACCAAGAAGAGCTGAAGTCTCAATCTCACTTCGTTACCTCCGGGGTGCCAGCTATTGCTGCCAGCCGCCGCCCAGCGCCCTATACAGCAGAACCAAAGCCGCCAGTTCATCCCGTCTTGTTTGCGCCAGGCCCAGTTCGGCATTAAACAGATCGCGGTCGGCATCCAGCGCATTGAGCAAAGTATCTACTCCGCCCCGATACCGCATGTAGGCCAACCGCCGCCGGTCTTCCAACGTGGTCACCAGCAGTTGCTGTTGCGCGCGAATTTCTCGGACTTTGCGATGCTCTACCAGCGCGTTAGAAACATCACTGAAGGCGGTCTGGATCGACCTTTCATATTGGATCAGCGCAATCTGTTGTTGTGCCCTGGTCAATCTCACATTCGACTTGAGTGCTCCCGCTGTAAAGATCGGCTGGGTTACCTGAGGCACAAACTGCCACATTCGTGTCGGGCCTGTGAACAGATTGGATAGGTGGCTGCTTTCAAACCCCAGAAACCCTGTCAGGCTGAGTTGTGGGAAGTAGGCCGCCTTAGCCACGCCAATGTTGGCGTTTGCCGCTATCAGATTCTGCTCTGCCGCTCTGATGTCCGCGCGCCGTTCAAGCAGCGACGAAGGCAACCCCGGAGGCACCGAAGACGGTTGTTCCTGCTCAATCAACGTGCGGCCACGCGGCACGGGGCCGGGATACTTACCTAGCAGCAGGCTTATCTGGTTCTCGGTCTGCTCGATCTGGCGCTCAATGTCGGGGATGGTCGCGGCGGCAGTGTAGACGAGTTGCTCCGCCTGGCGCACGTCCAGCATCGTCGCCACGCCTCCCTGCTGTCGCACCTTGATTAGACGCAATGACTCCTCCCGGGTCGCCAGCGTGCGCTTGGAAATGCCAAGCTCCGTGTCGAGCTCAAGCAAGCTGAAGTATGCGGAAGCCACGTCGCCAACGAGTATCGTCATCACGGCTCTGCGATCTTCCTCAGAAGCCCTCAACTGGGCACGCGCCGATTCGGTTTGGCGGCGCAGCCGTCCCCAGATATCAACCTCGAACGAGAGAAGGTTGAGTACGACGCTGCCGAATGTCCGTTTCAGCCCGATGCCCTGAGGAAGAGGGAACGCGCCGCTCGCCGAGTTGCGCAGCGTGGTGATGTCAGCGCTGCCCGCGACGTTCGGGAACTGCTCGGCCCGTATGATTCCAAGATTCGCGCGGGCGGCGCTAACCCGTGCGATGGCATCGCGGATGTCGTAGTTTTCGACGAGCGCCGTCCTGATCAACTCCTGGAGTTGCGAATCCTTGAAAACCTCAAACCATTTGAGGTCGGCGAGCGAATTCGGGTCAGGCGCAGCAGCCGGATCCGCAGTTCCGCGGAATACATCAGGTGACTTGACCGTCGGCCGTCGGTATTTTGGACCTACTGTGCAGCCTGCCAGCAGGCTCAGAGCAACAGCTCCAATCATCAATCGCTTCTTCATAGCATGTTCACTCTTTTTCAGTCTCCTGTCGCAGGCACTGGCTCTTGCGGCTCGCCTCCGATCTCACGCTTCCTCTCCGCGCCCGAAAGCTTCTCAACTACATAGAAGCTCACCGGGATGATAAAGATTGCGATCAGCGT
>Ga0114129_10001734_pt1 | contig 29705 bp, 23 predicted proteins | sample RhiMetdeltSRZDD1_FD_80071 | JGI IMG/M metagenome (GOLD analysis project Ga0114129, IMG submission 80071) | Populus rhizosphere microbial communities from Tennessee, USA - Rhizosphere MetaG P. deltoides SRZDD1 (version 2) (version 2) | ecosystem: Host-associated > Plants > Roots > Rhizosphere >... | reverse complement strand
GAGGGGCGCGTGACTGGTCCACGAAGCGTGGTAGTGGCCTGCGCTTTTCTCGGCCTGATGTTCGTCTTCGGGACGACCAACGCGGCCGCTCAGGCCGACGAAGAGTACGACAAGATCCTGCCGTTCATCGGCCACTGGGATTCTGACGTCGCTGTGCCCGATGGCCAGGACAGGGGTAATTGCGGCGGCCGCATGGGCGACTACGGCGAGAAGCAACTGAACTGCTCAATGCCCGTCGACCAGCTGCCCCTGAACGCGCGGGGAGAAGCGTGGCTGAAGTACGTGGACATCTTTCAATCGCCGACGACAGCCGAATGCGCGCAGCTCGGGCTGCCGGCGCTGCTCACCGATGGCGCCTTTATTTCCGCGTCACCTGGTCGGGTCGATATGCAACATCCGACCAATCCCTGGTACGTGCCGCGCACGGTGTGGCTGAACGGAACCGGTCCAACGCCACTACCGGGACAGCTGTTTCAACACGGCCACTCGGTTGCGCACTTCGACGGGGACGACTTGGTGATCGAAACCGACCACTTCACTTTCGATCCCGACGGCATCGACGATCACCTCCACATGGCGTCGTCAGTGCGAAAGAAGGTCGCAGAGCGCTACCACCTCATCGACGATGAACATCTGCGAATCGTCATCACGCTGGAAGACCCGATGTTCTTGAGCAAGCCGTTCACGTGGGCGATCCTCTGGTCGAAGAAACAGGGAGGACCTCCTCCCGCGTGGCGGTCGTGCGACGCTGACGCGGCGCGGCGGGAGCTCGAATTTGCGTATCCCGGCAGCAAGTATTCCGACAAGAAGTAGAGGAACGGCCATGAGACGACGTGTGGCATGGGCGTGCGGCGCGGCATTGCTTTCAGGCTCGTTGATCGGTCATCTCCATGCGCAGGCCGCCGCGGCCACGGCCCACCTCGACGCAGCGCGGGCCGCCATCGCGCCGAAAGCCGCAGACCCGAAGAAGACGCCGCCGTTCCATGTCTTCCAGGCGCTCTTCGATCAGGCGTGCCAGGAACCAAAGTTGCCCGATGTCATGCGCACCAACGATCGATCGGCCGTGGTGCCGCGCAACGACTGGTTCGCGTGGCCAGCGAATGTCTTCGACAACCTCTACTTCATCGGCACCAAGACCGCAGGAGTCTGGGCTGTCAACACCTCGGAAGGCATCATCGTCATCGACGCGAACTTCCATTACTCGAGCAAGGAGCTGGTGCTCGGTCTCCTCAACTTCGGACTCGATCCCAACAACATCAAGTACATCGTGATCACCCATGCGCACGACGACCGGTACTGGGGAGCGAAGGCGCTGCAGGACACGTATCCCAAAGCGCGTATCGCGATGTCCGCCGCGGACTGGGACCTCGTGGCGAAGGACAACTCGCCGGCGGAATTCAAGCCGCGGAAAGATATGGTCGTCACGGACGGTCAGAAGATCACGCTTGGGGGCGTGACGGTCACCGCGTACATCACCCCCGGCCACACGCCAGGGACGCTCTCGCTAATCATCGGGCCGCTGACGAACAGAAAGAGCGTGGCATCCGACAATGGCGCGCACGTCGCCAGCATCTGGGGCGGGACCGATCCCAGCATCGGACGCCAGGGCGTCCAGTACTACCCGGACGGCCAGACGATGATGCGGACTCACATCGCGTCGTTGAGACGCTTCATCGACCTCGGAACGAGAGCTGGCGTGGATGTAGTCCTCTCACCGACGTTGGCCCACGCCAATTTTTTTCAAAAGCTCCGCGCCTGGAGATATATGAACCCCGATGAATCCGGCGGCGGCAACCCCGAGGGTGTGCTCGGCGAATGGCTGAAGCTGCAGGGAGCGTCACATCCTTTCGTCAGCAAGGAGGCGGTCGAGCGGTACCACCGGGTGCTCCTGGAATGCTACGAGGCCCAGCTCGCATGGAGGACGGGGTCATAGCATCCGGAGATGGCATCGGTTCTGGCCCACCTTGAACAATCTGGCGTCGCCACCTGGATCCACGAATCGGGGCGTCTGTACGGCTACCCCCTGATTCTGTTTCTTCACACCATGGGGTTGAGCACGGTCGTCGGCCTGAACGTCGCCATCGACCTGCGGCTCCTTGGTGTGGCGTCCAAAGTTCCGCTCGCGTCGCTGGATAAGGTATTCGGCCTTTTGTGGGCGGGCTTCGCATTGACCGCCGCAACGGGCGCTCTCCTGTTTGTCGCAGACGCCACGAAGCACGCGTCAAACCCGGCGTTCTTCGTCAAGCTGCTATTTGTTGCGGGCGGCGTGACCACAGTGGCGCTCCTCCGGCGCCGCGTCTTTCACGCCGGCGAGCGCGGAGCATTCATCGCGGCAGTGTCGCTCGCCTGCTGGTTCGTCGCGCTCAGCGCCGGCCGACTGATGGCGTACGTGAGCGAGTTCATCTCATGAACCTGGCGCATCTGCATCTGCTGCTGAATCACGTACCAATTATTGGTTTCGGGTTCGGCATCGGATTGCTGGTTGCCTCGCTTGTCCGGGACAGTGCAGATCTCAGGCGGGCCAGCTACATGCTGTTCTTCGGCGTCGCCCTTGTGGCGATTCCTACCTACCTAAGCGGCAACGCCGCGGATTTCCTGCTCCGAACCAAGCGGGAGCTGCCGAGGGGCGTCGTCACCGCGCACCAGAACGCGGCGATGCTCGCGCTCATCCCCATGGAAATCGTCGGACTCGTGAGCTGGCTCGCTTTGTGGCATTCCCGGCGATGGCACCAGCCGGCGGTCCTCGCGTTGTCGATCATGACGTTCGTGCTCATGGCACGCGCGGCCAACATCGGCGGGCAGATTGGTCACCCCGAAATCCTGATGGCGGGAACAGCCGCCTATGCGCCGACGTGGCCGAGCCCTGCCGCAACGGGAGCGGCTTTCGTGCTCGACCATCCGTGGGTCTGGCCGATCTGCGAGGTCTTCCATTTCGTTGGTCTCTGTCTGCTCTTCGGCGTGACGCTGATCGTGAATCTGCGGCTCGCGGGATTCATCAGCGGCTTCCCGCTCGGCGATCTCACCCGGCTGCTGCCGTGGGCCGTGGCTGGACTCGGCATCAACGTCGTCACCGGCATGCTGTTCTTTCTTGCCGCTCCCGAGCAATACACGCAGAACAGCGCGTTCATGTGGAAGATGGGCCTCGTGCTGCTTGGGGGGCTCAGCCTGCTCTACCCGACGATGCTCGATGAGGAGGCTGATTCGACCTTCGACATCCTGCACGCAGCCGTCACGCGCAAACTGATCGCCGCCTGCTCCGTGGTGATCTGGATCGGCGTTATCTTCCTCGGCCGATACCTTCCGTATCTCGGGACCGAGTAGGTCGAGGAACTCAGCCTACGACTGCCAATCGGCCGGCAGGATCGCGGACCGGCTCGCCGAGGCCAGGTTGCGCGCCGTCCAGCGCCCGGCGTCCACAGCGGTGACGAACTCGAGCACGTGACGATTGAACAGCCCCGGCTCCTCCAGATTGATGGTATGACCAGACCTGGGAATGATGAGAAGGCCCGCCGTCGGAATCGTGCGCTTCATGTACAGGGCGGGCTCGAGGCATGGGTCATCCTCATCGCCGGCGACGATCAGCGTCGGCACGGTCAGTCGCGCCATGCGATCCCCTAACTCGTAAATCGACTCTCGCATGATCTGCACGCGACGCATCGTGAGGGCGTGGCCCTTTGCGGACTGTTGTTTGAGCAGCTCGCAGAACTGCTCCCAGCCCTGAGGGTCCTTGTCGCGGAACTGCACGCGCGCGGGTCCCATCGCATACATGGCGGCGACCTTCTCCATCGGCTCGCGCTCGAACCGCTCCGCGAGGGCCGCGCAATCGCGCCGGAAGGTCTCACGCTCTTCGGCTTTCGACCCATACCCCGCCCCGGCGACCACCAACGATAGGGCGCGTTCAGGGTAAAGAAGACCGAAGTGCAGCGCCGCGTAACCTCCCATCGAGAGGCCGATCACGTGCGCCTTGTCTATCTGCAGATAGTCGAGGACGCCGCGGATATCCTCCACCGCCTGGCGCTGCGAATACGCGGCAGGATCCTCCGGCACGTCGGAAGGGGGATAGCCGCGAGCATCGAAGGTAATCGTGCGATAGCGCTGGCGGAAAAACCGTACCTGCGGCGCCCAGCTCCTCGCCTCGCCCGCGAACTCGTGAACGAAGATCATCGGGACCGCGTGCCCAGCTTCCTCGTAGTGGAGATTGACACCATTGATGAATGCTCTGGGCATCGTCGGCCAGGCAGCTTACCATCGCTGAAGTCACCGACGGGAGCAGGCCCATTTGCGACTGCGCTCACCAACCACTGTCGTCGAAGGCCCAACTGCGCTGATCGACGCCAAGGATCAGCGACGGCAGCTTGTCAAGGCCGTGTGCGCCTCCGCGATCGGCACGGTCTTCGAGTGGTACGACTTCCTGCTCTACGGCGTCGCTGCCGCGACCGTTTTTCCGCAGAAATTTTTTCCCGCCGTTGATCCGTTTGTCGGCACGTTGCTTTCGTTCTCGACCTTCTTCGTCGGGTTCGCCGCGCGGCCGGTTGGCGCCGCCATTTTCGGCCACTACGGGGACCGGCACGGCCGCAAGGCGCTGCTCATCGTGACGATGATGACGATGGGCGTTGCGACGGTGGGGATTGGCCTCGTGCCCTCCTACGAGACGATCGGTCTCTGGGGTGCGGTGCTGCTGACGATCGGCCGGCTGGTCCAGGGGATGAGCATCGGGGGCGAATGGAGCGGGGGCGTCTTGCTCGCCGGCGAATGGTCCCACCCTGCGCGCCGCGCGTTCACCACCAGCTTCGCGCAGGCCGGCGGGCCGGCCGGCATGGTTCTCGCCAACGCCACTCTTGCACTCATGACGGCCGTCACCTCCGAGCAGGAATTCCTCGACTGGGGGTGGCGGATCCCGTTCCTGGCGAGCATCGTGCTCGTCATGGTCGGCCTCTATGTCCGCGCCGGCGTCCTCGAGACGCCGGTATTTGCGCATCATCTGGCCAAAAGCACTATCGCGCGGGCGCCGGTGATCGAGGTCGTGAAGAGGAACTGGCGCGAGATCGTGCTCGCAGCGCTCCTGCGCTCGGGTCAACAGGTCCCGTTCTACATCTTTACGACCTACATCATCACCTACGGCACGCAGGAGCTCGGGTTCAGCCGTGGAATGATTCTGAACCTTGTCATGATCCAGGCGATCGTCTCGACCATGACCGTCGTGCTGTTCGGATATCTGTCCGACCTGTACGGACGCCGAAGGATCATCGCGCTCGGTTGTGTGGCGATGATTGTCTTTCCGTTCGTCTATTTCGCCATGCTGGATACGAAATCCGTCGTGCTCGTGGTTCTGGCCATCATCGTGGGGCTGCCGGTGAACGACCTCCAGTACGGCGCGCAAGCCGCATTCATCGCGGAAAGCTTCCCCGGATCGCTGAGGTACAGCGGGTCGGCGCTGGGGTTTCAGCTTGCTTCGGTCACGGCCGGCGGCCCGGCGCCCTTCCTGGCCGTGATCCTGTTGCGCGAGTTCGGCACGTCGATGGCGATCGCGGCATACATATCGATCTGCGCGGTCATCAGCCTGGCCTGTGTCTATGCGCTGAGCGAACGCAGCGGGACGCTTGATGAGCAGTAACGAAGTCCAGCGTATCGTGCAGGCGCGAAGGTAATCACAACAGCTTCCGCGGCCCGAACGCGCGGTCGAGCGCAGCCATCACACGGTCCCGCTTGAACGCGTGCTCGTCACACATGAAGCGGACGATCCCATCGACATCGCAACGCCCCGTTGCAAGGTTGTAGTCATCACGCACCTCCGGCTCGATGAAGATGAGACGCAGCCGATCGAGCTCGGGGCCGAATGCATCGCGAATCTCCGCCGGCATCTCCTCTATCGTCCCATGGCGCTTCACGAGCGCCAGCGCCTTCTTCGGCCCGATCCCCTTGATGCCTGCATGAAAGTCGGTCCCGGCGAGAAGAGCGAGATCGATCAGCTGCGGACGCGCAATCTCCAGCGTGTCGAGCACGCGCTGGAGGTCGATCAACTCCGGCAAGATCGGACGAAACGTTCCCTGACTTGGAAGGAATTCCCGTCCTGAAAGTGTCAGGAATCGCACCAGGCGCGGGGCGCCGAACAGCAGCGCGTCGTAGTCCTTGGATGCCGCGGCCCAGACATCGCCGCGCCTCGCCATATGCGCCGCCTGCGCCTCGGCTTCGGATGGGGCCTCGACGATCGCCACGCCCATGAGGCGCAACAGCTCTTTCGCTTCGGCCACCATGTCCCGCGTCAGGCGCGACGTCATCGTGGACTTCGAATACGCACCCGCGAGATCGCCCGCCTGGCGGGCGGCGGTGGCTTCCTCTTCGTAACGCTCGCGCACCGCACGGCGACGAGCGATCTCGGGCATCTTTTCCGCCGGTGGACGGCCGTCGAAAACGAAGACCATTTCGACGCCGATGTCGGCGATGAGCCGCGTGGTGCGATAGAACAGTCCCGAGAGATGCGACGTGACGCGCCCGTGCGCATCCTTCAACGGCGTGCCGTCGGGCAGTCGAATGAGCGCGAGAAACTGGTACAGCTCGCCGTTGCCATCAACCGCGAGCCGCCTGCCGCGCAGATCCGAGAGCTCGATCGTTTCCTTGACGACGATTGGTGTGAGGAGAACGCCCATGTCACGCGCCGCCGCTCGATCGACGATAGATGTCGCGGTGTTGATATACGATGTGCCGGGTTGCGGCTACGGTATCAGGAAGCGACAAATTATGAAGTCGATCATCGCTTCTTCTATCACCACTCTCCTCCTGGTCGCCCCCCTTCAGGCGCAGTGGGTGAAGGTGCCTCCGCCCAACATTCCAAGGACAGCGGATGGAAAGCCAAACCTGTCGGCACCCGTCCCGCGATTGCCTGATGGCAAACCTGACCTTTCGGGAATCTGGAGACCTGACAACAGATATAACGGCGAGCCGGCAAACTTTGCCGCCAACCTGAATGTAGAGGATGTGCCGTTCCAGCCCTGGGCGAAAGCGGTGTACGACGAGCGGAAGACCGGAGCGCAGTCCAGGAATGATCCGTCGGCGCAGTGCCTGCCCCAGGGCGTGCCTCGCGTCAACGCAGCTCCAGGACTGTGGAAGGTTATTCAGACTCCCGGGTTCATTGCCATCCTTTATGAGGCATTCGAAATTTTCTGGCGCCAGATCTTTCTCGATGGCCGGGAACCCGCGGACGATGCGCCGCCCACATGGCTCGGATACTCGACAGGTAAGTGGGACGGCGACGTGCTCGTCGTGGACACGAAGGGCTTCAACGGAAAGGCCTGGTTGGATCTATTAGGGAAGCCATCAACGGAAGCCCTGCACGTGATCGAGCGGTTCCGCCGCACGGATTTCGGCCACATGGAGATTCAGATCACGATTGATGATTCTCAGGCTTACACGAGACCATGGAGCGTCACCGAGCACGTGCGCCTTTCGCCGGACACCGAACTGATGGAAGCCATCTGCAACGAAAACAACCGGGACCTGGAGCATCTACCAGGTGAACCCCTGCGTTGACGCGGCGCAGCCCAGACCAAGAGAGGCACAGAAAATTGTTCGGCGACGACGGGCGGGCGGAACATCTTCAGCGCCCCTGCGCAACAAGACGATAACAACCAATAACGGGGATTTTCGCGCCCCACGTCACGCGCCGCCGCTCGTTCGACCGTAGATGTCTCGGACGGTCTCGATCGTGTCGGCGTCGGCCGCTGTTTTATCGGCGCGATAGCTCTTCACGCGCGCGAATCGCAGCGCAAGCCCACCCGGGTAATGCGGGCTCCCCTGCACATCGTTGAATGCGATCTCGACGACGAGTTCCGGCCGCACGAACACCGTGTAGTCGTCGCGGGCGATCTCGAGCTGCAGCAGCTTCTCGGTTTGCCACGCCAGCATCTGGTCCGTCATCCCCTTGAACGTCTTGCCAAGCATGACAAACCCTCCGCTAACGGGATCGCGCGCGCCCAGGTGCAGATTGCTCAGCCATCCCTTCCGGCGGCCGTGGCCCCATTCAGCAGCGAGGACGACGAGGTCGAGCGTGCGCGCGAGCTTGACCTTCAGCCAGTGCTGGCCGCGGCGGCCCGCGGCGTAGCCCGACGCACGCGCCTTCACCATGACGCCTTCGTGGCCGCGCTGCAGCGTTTCCTCGACGAAGCGCGCAGCGCCTTCGCGGGTTGGCCGCACGAGGCTCGGTACGATCGCGGGACGCGCAAGCGCGATGAGCGTCGCGAAGCGTTCCGCCTGCGGCTGATCGATTAGCGATGCGCCGTCGACGTACAGGCAGTCGAAGAAGAATGGCGTCAACGGGAGCTCGGTCCGCAACCGATCGATGTCCAGCTTGCGGCCGAACCGTTGCATCGTCCGCTGGAAGGTTTCCGGCGTGCCATCGGGCCGAAGCGCGATCACCTCACCGTCGAAAATGACCTCGTTCACCGGCAGCGTCCGCGCTGCCTCCACGACTTCCGGCACCGCCGCCGTGACCTCCCGCAGATTCCGTGTAAACACCTTGATGTCGTCGCCACCCTTGTGCACCTGGATGCGCGCGCCATCGAGCTTCCATTCGAGCGCGACGTCCTCTTCGAGATCGGCAAGCGCCTCGTCTATGTTGGAGGCTGTCTGGGCCAGCATCGGCTGTACGGGCCGGAAGATCTGCACAGCGAAACGAGCGAGGCCGGATCCGCCTTCGACGAGCACGGCGCGTGCGACGGACGCCAGCTCGCCCGCCATCATGACGGCTCGGCGTACGGCGCCAGGTGACAGATCGGCGGCGCGCGCCACGGCCTCTACGAGCACACCCTCGAGCGCGCCTTGCCGGAGCTCGCCAAAGAGCAGCCGGATGAGGAAGTCCTGCTCGTCATCGGCTGCTCGCGCCAGCAGCTCCCGTAGCATCCGCACGCGCTCGGCCGGTGAACCGCGGCCCGCTATTCCCGCGATCCGCTCGAACACTTCGTCCACTTCAATCAGTTCGAGCGTGGGGCTGGCAGCGCTGGTGAGGGGCTTGGCATCGCGAATTGCTGATCCGCCGATGCCGATACGTCCCTGCCGCAGCTCGCCCGACAGGAACGAGATGGCGATCTCGATCTCTCCCGGCGCGAGCGCGCGAAGCAGGGTCGCGAGCTGGCCGATCTTGGTAAGGCGGCTGCTCGCCTGCGCAACCGCCGTACTCGTCATGACGAGCTCACGAAGGAGCACGCTTGCATAATATTCGGCCCCATGGCCGATATCCGCTTGACGATAGCGTTCTGGGACTACGACCGGGTGCGTCCGCTGATCGACGGAACGATCAAACCGCGCGGGATCGATCTCTACCCGATCATCTCGCGGCCGAGCGAGACGTTCTACCGGATGCTCCGCCACCAGGAGTTCGATGTCTCGGAGTTGTCACTCTCCAACTACACGATGCTCCGGGCGAGAGGCGATGACACCTTCATGGCCATTCCGGTGTTCCCGTCCCGGTTATTCCGGCATTCATGCAGAGAAGGACTACTTTGCGAAGACCGGCCTCTTTCCGATCATGCACACCATCGTTCTGCGGAAGGATCTCTACGAGAAGCATCCCTGGGCCGCCGCGAGCCTGTTCGAGGCGTTCGAGCAGGCGAAGACGTGGGCCTACGACCAGCTCATGGAGACCGATGCCCTCAAGCTGACGCTGCCATGGGTGGTGGCGGAGACAGAGGAGACACGCCGCATCATGGGCGAAGATTTCTGGCCGTATGGCGTGGAACCGAATCGCCGCGCGCTTGAAGCGTTGCCGCAATATTTGCACGAGCAGCACCTGTCGCCGCGCGTCGTCCCGATTGAAGAACTCTTCACTCCTGCTGATCTCTGAGGACAGGTGGCACGCGATGCGGACCCTTAGGGTCGATTGCCACCGGGAGTCGCTCAGCGGTCGTCTCGCCTGTTCACTTCGCCGTCTTCGTGTCGGACATCGGAGGACGCGTGTCGTTACTCTGATGCCCGGGGGGTCGAGCGAATCGTGATCTTGATCCCAAGCGACAGGTCCGGGTCGGTATTCCAACGCACACGGAACGGAAGATTCATGTTTTCGCGCAGGTAACCCTGAGTCACGACCTGATGCTGTTGGGTCTGGAGGCGATGGCTGACTCCGAGCGTGATCGCTCCGTATCCCCTGTCGAACGCCGTCGCGCCCGTCGACACGTACGGTGTCGTGCTTCCGTCGAGCTGAGCGCTCGCGGAGGTGTCTTGCGCGAGCTTGATTTCCGGCCCCACTGAAAACCCGAGCGCCGCGTGCTTCAGCGGAAGGTTCCACAGGCTCACGCGGTCCAAAAAATACGTCGCTCGCAGGTCGCCGTGAAACGCCGCCCACGGCAGGATCTTCTTGTCCAGGCTCACCCCGACGCCGGCGAAATTTCCTCCGGCGAACTCTGATTTCCCGGACACGTTCATCGAGATGCGCGCGGCCACTCGCGTGCGGTTCGAAGCAACGTCGCCGTCGCGAACGAGCGCCTTGGCGACGATCGAGAGATCACCGAAGCCCGCGCCATCGCCGGCCGCTTGATAGACCGGCTGGCCGTCTCTCGTCACCACTGTCCCCAGTGGAGGATGCGTCTCCCCGCTGCGGCGAAACAGGTTCGTCGCGGACTTCTGGCCGCTCACCCAGGTCAGAAAGTTCTCGGTGCCCGCGATGAATCCGTTCATGAAGCCGTTGTCGGACTCGACCACCTGGATCTGCCCGCCAAGCTCGAAGCGGGGAAACGCCGCGACCTTGAAGCCGCGACGATAGCCAAGAGCCACAGTGTGCGTTTCGTACCGCTGGCTGATCGAAAGGCGATCGTTTTGTTCGCGGTAGAAGTTGTTCGACGCGACGACATGGACGGTGACCTGATGCGCGCCGGGTTGCTCGACCTCGGTGCTCTCGCCGGCCATCGCATAACCGCGGAGTCCCGAACCGGCCTGATCGACTGGCATTCGGCCTAACGGCGCCCACTGCTCCCGTTGGGCGACGTTGGAGGCATCGGCGTTGGGGATCTGTTGATCCTGCGCGAACACCGCGCGCGCACACAGCAGACAGACTACGAGCGTGATTCTGAACGATGGCGGCAAAACGGAGACCCCTGGGTAACTTGGATGCTCGAGCAGCTCTGGTGAGACGAATCATATCGCGCGCTTCAACGGAACGACAGACTGATGTTCCCGTCCAACGGCCCTCGATCCGCCGCCGTTTGAACCGGCGTGGGAGTTCGTCGTGGGCGGAACCGGCGGCGTGAAGAACGTCGTCCAGAGGAGAGAGCCCATGGTCCGCGCGAACTTTGGAGCGTTCACCACCACGGCGGCGGTGCAGCGGCACTTCTATCAATTCGGCAAGATCGCGGGCGGGGCTGACGTCACCTACGATGGGGCAACGGGGGCACACGTTGACGGGTCCGATAGAGAGTGGCGTGCGGGGGCAAGCGAGCGGTGGGGCGTCGGTATCTATGGGGGTTACGAGCACGTCATCGGGCGATTTGGTGCCCTCGTGCAGGTTGGCGACACCGTGGCACGGGGATTCGCGCATCCCAATTCACCGCGCCTCTATTCGAAATACGGTTGGCGCTACCAGTTGAACAACCGCATCTGGAGCACGATGACGATCCGGACGCACGGACTCTGGCAGGCCAATGTTCTGGAATTCGGCCTCGGTTATCGCATCCGTCGAGTCGACAAGTAATCGCCGCGCCGTCTATCCATTCGCGATCGGCAATTTCCGGATCCGGGGAGCCGCGTCACACATGCCTCAATCACTCTCACGAACGCTGGATGACCTCAGAACATGTACTTGATCCCGAACTGGAAGATCCGCGGGGTACCTGCCTGGGTCGTGATCTGGCCGAAGTTGCCAGCGTCGAAATTGACGGTATTGGCGTTGCCACCGCCGCCCAACGGCGGGCCCGGATTGCCCCAGTTGAAGTGATTCAGCAGATTGAATGTCTCCACTCGGAGTTCCACGTTCCGAGCGGTGCCGAGCGGAACCCGACGCGACAAAGCGAGATCGATGCTCCAGTACGCGGGTCCTTCGATGCTGTTGCGTTTGTGGGTACCCAATTGCCCCGGCGCCGGATACGCGAACGCGGCGGGATTCAGGTAGTTGTCGAGCGTCTTCTTCCCGTATGGATTGGCCAGCACCTGGTCGACACGCTGTTGCAAGATACCGTTCGCCGCGATGTCACGGAGCGTCATCACGCTCAGCCAGGCGCCCGAGCGCGCACTGAGAATGCCGGCCACGTTCCACCCCGACGCCAGGATATTCAATCCGCGGTTCGCGAATTGCGGCGTCTCCACCGTGGCCGTTGCGTTCGCGATGTGTCGACGGGACAATGCGCAGTTGCCGAGATCCCAGTCGGGGTCATCGGGGTTCTGCAGACTCTGGCCGCCCGTAAAGAACGTCGTCTGCGCGAGGTTCCCCACACAGTAGGATCGGGTGTAATTGGCGCTGAGGCTCACGCCGCGCGCCTCGCGCCGCTGCGTCGACAGGCGCAACGCATGATAGGTCTGCTTCCCGATCGCCTCGTGACGCTCAATTGAGCCGATTAGCCGCGACGCCTGCGGGTTCTCGAGTGAGAGCACGCGCCGCTGATTCAGGTTTGCGGTTGTCGTGCACGTCGCGTAGAAGACGCCCGCGAGCGTGCACGGCCCGGTGCCCAGGAAGACGCCGGGATTGCGCTGCACTTGTGCCCACATCCGATCTGTATAGCTGCCGAGATAGCTGGCCGACACCTGCCACGCCGAACCGACCTGGCGTTCGACGATGACGTTCCATGACTGGATGCGGGTGGCGTTGTTGTCCGGGTCAACCGACGCGAGCGCACCGTAAGCCGGAAACTGAGCATCCGGACCCGGAGTCTCCGGATAGGGATGCGGCGGTCCGCCGGGGAAGTCTCGATACGGATCGTCGAAGCCGCCCGGCAACTGTGTTACTCGCAGGCGGCCTCCGAAGGGCGGCGCCGTGGCGCTGATGAACAGGTAAGACGCGCCCTGGAAGTCGTAGCCGAGGCTATACGAAGAGCGGACTGCCGTTCGGCCGTCGCCGGTCGCATCCCACGCCATACCGATGCGTGGCGCAAGATTGGTCCACTTGTTGTTCAGCCCGGACTTGCCTGACGGAAATCCCGCATCGCCGGGGTAAAGAAATCCAGGCGGCGCGTTGCGAAAGACCGTGCTCGTGGTGCCCTGGCGGAATCGGTCCAAACTGAAGTTGGCAATCGCCTTGTTCTCGATGCGCGCGCCGAAGAACGGCTCCCACCGCAGGCCGCCGTTCAGCGTCACGGTCCTGCTCAGGCGCCACGTATCCTGGGCGTAAAGACCGAGGTACTTCTGGGTCAAGTCGAGGACGCCTGGTCGCGCGTGTTCGAGGCGGGCCAACCGCCCCGTGAGGAAGTCGGCCATACCGAGTCCGCTGAACGAGCCATCGAACGTCCAAAGCCCGACGCCGCGCTGGCCGTCGGTCGTGTAGTGATTCCAGTAAGCCACGTTGCCGCCGATGGCCAACTGGTGATCGCCACGGACGACCGTGAGATCGTCGGAGACCTGGTACGCGTCGGTATCGCCCTGGAACAACACCGAACCGCCGGACGCCGTCGTGAATCCTCCGCTGATTTCAAGCCCCATCACCCCGGGCACGTAGTTGTAGAAGTCCTTGATGCCGATCGTCTCCGCACCAAAAAACGGCTCGAGGTGGTAGTGCGATTTCGTGCGATTCCACGCGAAGCGAATGGCGTTCACCGTGTTGGAACCGTAAACGCGCGTGTCGCCGCCGGTCAACGAATGCGCTCGATGTCGTTGCGCCGCGTCCTCGGGCCTTGTGGTCAGCACGTTGCCCGATTGGGGCCAGCTGGGGACCTGATCATCGAAGGTCACCATGTACCGGCCGAAGATCGAATGGCCGCCGGCGCCCTGATAGTCAACCTTACCGATCACCTGTCCCTGGTCGTAATGCTGCGGTGCGGAGAACCTGACATCGCCGCAGGGGTCGTTGGTCGATGGCAATTGCCTGGCGATGTTCATCGCTGCGGGACTGAAGAGGCGGGGATCGATCCGGTTGTCGACAAACGGACTGCGCAGCGTGATCTGCTGACCCCGGTTGCAGGCCGGCGAGGCGACCGAGGTGAAGTCGCCGAGCAGCATCGCCGGCGTTGGAATGCGCGTGATCGCGTCGGGCGGCGTGACACGGAGGAACGTCCCTTGATAGGCGGCGAAGAAGAACAGACGGTCGGCCACGATCGGCCCGCCGACGACGCCGCCCGGCTGATTCCGCTTGAGGCCGTCGTCCAGGCGCTTGCCATCGCGACCGACGGGTGCAAAGACCGCCTTGGCGTTGAATCGCTTGTCGCGCAGGAACTCGAAGAGCGTGCCGTGCAGCGTATTGGTGCCCGACTTCGTCACCGCGTTCACCGTGCCGCCCGAATGGACGCCGTTGTCGGCAGAGAGCCCGCTCGTAGCCACGCGGAATTCCTGGAGCGCGTCGGGAAACGGCAGCGGCATGTTCAGGTTGTCGTACGGGTTGTTGTGCGCTGCGCCGTCGAGTAGGTACGCCACACCGAACGGGAGGCTGCCTGCCACGCCTGTAAAGATCGACCCGGGCATGCTCTTGTTATTGGGCGCTTCCTGGACTGCGGCGCCCGCGAGCACGATCAGGTCCGTGACCTGTCGTCCCTGCAGCGGCAGCTCGAGTATCCGCTCCTGCTCCACGACCTCACTGATGCCGGTGCTCTTGACATCAACGAGGGGCGCTGCCGCCTCGATCGTCACCGTTTCCTGCAGGTTGCCGACCGACAGCACCACGTTGATCGTCGGCGTCGCGGCCACCTGCAGGACAATGCCGGTCTGCACGTAAGTGCGGAATCCCTGCAGTGACACCTCCAACCGATAGGGACCGGTCGGCAGGTTGGAGACCACGTAGAGACCGTTTGCCTCCGTCACGACCGAGCGGGTGAACCCCGTATCGGTCTGCGTTACGGCCACACTCACGCCCGGCAGCACGCCGCCGCTCTCATCGGTGACGCGTCCGTTGAGTTCCGCCGTCGCCTGCGCCCACACGGGCGCGCTCATCAGGAGCACTGTCACCACCAAGATCGCGTGAAGGTCGAAAAGCCGCCGCATGTGACCCTCCTTGAATGTGCTTCGCGTTTGCGTGAAGTGCTGGAGATCGCGCTCGGGACTTACGAGGTGGGAGGATAGCTGAAGATGATTGGAGATTCAGCGAAAACTATCGGCTAGCGTGAGACATCGCGGGTTGGATTCGAACCCTCTGCGAACCTGTAGATTCTGCAAGTTACAGACTCCACCATCCCAGCGTTGCCACGAGTGCCGGCGTTGCTGCGCGAGATCGGCACGAAGAGTGCTCGCGATATCCGCCCAATTGACACTGAGCGGATCGCAAAGGCTGGCACATCCGGAACACCAGACATTCCGCTGTGAGAAGAACGGCTAACAATCGCGATGACACATCCGGCTTCGGATGGTGCTTGCTTCTCTCCGACAGGTGGCGTGCTCACGACATATCGTGAAGGGCGCCTCAGCGGCGTGCGGTGGGAAGGCGCGGCAACGCTGGCGATGGAGACCTGTGTATGAGCGAAAACACTATTAACACGCTCGACGGTTCCACATTTCTCGTCTCGAATCCCAATGGCGACATCGACGCCAGGCCTGACGAGCCGGAGGGTCTGTTCTTCAAAGATACGCGCCACTTGTCGAAGTGGACGCTCACCATCAACGGCCTCGCCCTCGATGTGCTGTCCACAGACTCCATCGAGTACTACTACGCGCAGCACTTCTGCGTTCCCCCTACCGGCACCATTTACAAGAACCCCACGCTCTCCGTGGTCCGGCGACGTTTCGTCGGCAACGGTTTCATGGAAGACCTGACGGTGCTCAACCATAGCAGCGAAATGCAGAACGTGGAATTGCGATTGGACTTCGGCGCCGACTTCTGCGATCTGTTTGAAGTCAAGGACGCCCTCAAGAAGAAGGGATCCTATTACCAGGCCACGCGAAGCGGGCGTCAGGTCCTGGGCTACAAGCGTGAGGACTGGGTCAGGGAGACACTCATTGAGTCGACCCTTTCTCCAACGGAGCAAGCGACCGATCACATGACGTTCCGCTTTGCGCTCCAGCCGAAGTCTCTCTGGACCACAAACTTCCATGTGACCCCGGTAACGGGCAGCACCGTGCATAACCCAAAATTCGCCACGGGGGAAGGCGACGCGATGCGGCGCAATCTGAAGAACTGGATTGATACCGCGCCGACCGTCACCTGCCACCCGGAGGCCGCCCGTGTTTACATGCGCAGCCTGATGGACATTGCGGCACTTCGCTTTCGTCCTGACACCCTGGCCCAGCATTCCCTTCCCGCAGCTGGTTTGCCGTGGTTCATGGCGCTCTTTGGCCGCGACAGCCTGATCACGAGTTATCAGATGCTGCCCTTCAAACCGGAACTGGCGGGTGCCACGCTCCGCGCACTGGCCGAGGCTCAGGGAAAAAAGGAGGTGGAGCTCACGGAGGAAGAACCTGGACGCATCCTTCACGAGCTGCGTTTCGGCGAGCTGACGCATTTCCACGAACGGCCTCAGGCGCCTTACTACGGTGCCAGTGACACCACGCCGCTCTTCCTCGTGCTGCTGGATGAGTACGAACGCTGGACCGGCGATGTGGACCTGGTGCGCGCGCTCGAACCGAACGCCCGAGCCGCGCTGAACTGGATGGACCACTTCGGAGATCGCGACGGCGATGGCTATATCGAGTACGAGCGCAAGACCAAGCTCGGCCTCGAGAACCAGTGCTGGAAGGACTCCTGGAATTCGATTCTGTTCCACGACGGCACCCTGGCGCCCACGCCGCGGGCGACATGCGAGATTCAGGGCTACGCCTACGATGCGAGGCTGCGTTGCGCGCGTCTGGCTCGTGGAATCTGGAAAGACGAAGCGCTTGCGGCCAAACTGGAAACGCAGGCGGCCGACCTGAAGCGCCGCTTCAATCAGGATTTCTGGATTCCCGATCGCAGGTTCTTTGCGCTGGCCCTCGACGGCCACAAGAGAAAAGTCGACAGCCTGTGCTCGAACATCGGGCATTTGCTGTGGAGCGGCATCGTGGATGACGACAAAGCCCCGGCGCTGCGAGCTCACTTGATGAGTCCACGGCTGTTCTCCGGCTGGGGGATTCGCACCATGGCGGTGGGCGAAGGCGGGTACAACCCCATTGAGTATCACAACGGGACGGTGTGGCCGCACGACAACAGCTTCATCGCGGCGGGGCTTGCCCGCTACGGGTTCCGCCAGGACGCGGCGACGATCATCGCCGGGATCTTTGAAGCGGCCTGGTTCTTCAGGTCACGACTACCGGAAGTCTTCTCTGGGTACGATCGCGGCAACACACGGTATCCCGTGCAGTACCCCACCGCATGTCTGCCCCAGGCTTGGGCCGCAGCGTCGCCGATGCTCGGCATCCGCACTTTGCTCGGCTTGGAACCCAAGGGTGACGTCCTGACATCTGTCGACGACGCGGTCCTGCCTCCATGGCTGGGGACGCTGACCGTCGATGGTATTCCGGGTCGTTGGGGGCGGACCAAAGTGGTCGCAAAGGGTGACGACAAGGCGATGCTTGACTTGAGGCAGATCTATGAACGAATCCTGGCTGCGCGAGAAGACCTGGACCAAAAGGAACTCATCGCGTAGATGTTTTCTGCGCGTCGGATGCCGTGCAGTTCCCGCCGCGGCACCGATCGTTGTCGTCGCAAACGAACTCGAAAATCTTCCACGTGGGTTTCCTCTGCATCGCCCAGTTTTCAATCCACGGCGCCGTGAAGATCGCAGGATCGTCAATCGTGACATCGTAGGACGCGTTCGTTCGATCGGTGAATTTGATGCGTTCGACGACGTGCGCTCGATCGCTGTGCCATCGCGATCCGCCGTCGTCAGGGTGATAGGCGTCGAGAATCCACTCGTTGAGACCTACCGTATCGATGACCAGCGTGTCGCCGTCCCACCAGGCGATTGAATCACCCATATAAGTCGGCTGGACATCCGCCGCATGGGACCGGTTCGGTGCGCCGATCGGAATGACGCGGAAAAAATGCATGTACTCGTACAGGATGACGAGTTGATCCGGCGTCTGGATGAACTGCTGCGCGTACGGCGATGGGATCTGGCGCGTCAGACCGTTCGGCAGACAGACGGCAGTGGGATCGTCGATTCGAACGTTACCCGTGTGGCCTCGGTAGAAGAGCGACTTGCCCTCGGGTTTCATCGGAGCCATCTTGGCGTCCGTGTAGAGCCTCACCGTCGCGTTATCGGTGTCTTTGCCCGTGTGTCGGAAGCCGGGGCCCGCCCACACGCCCGAGAAGTCAGGCTTGCCCTCCGGTGTGCGCGGGATGTCCTGCGCGGTCGCTCCCTGCTGTGACGCCTCTCTCTGTGTCGAGCAACCTGAGAGACCCGCTGCGCAGAGCACCCCGAGGGTCGCGAGCGCGACGACCGGAGACGTTCGCAAACACATGCGCATGGTTCACTCCTCAGTCGGGCCGGGCGTCCTCAGCCGATGCGGTAAAGACGCTGCGGCCGTCCGCAAACGTCACGCGACCACCCGAGGCGTTGTTCGATCCGTCTCGCGCCCTGAAGCCATCGACCTTCACCACGTCGCCGATCTTCAGGACATCCTGGCGGATACCCTGGCGCATCAGAAATGCCGGCGGTCCACCTGAAAACCCCCATGTAACTGTCCTGCCGCGCGCGTCCTTGACGTCGACGTAGAACCAGATGTGAGGATTCCGCCACTCGACTTTCTTCACCACGCCGGTCACGGATACCGGTTTGGTCCGGTCGTATTCGGTGGCGAACGAGTGGTGAGCCAGGGCGGGAGGAACCGTGACGAGCGCGATGAGTAGTGCGGAGACGACGCCCGTCATCTTCACGCTTGTCTGCGACATGCCCAGTCTCCTTCTGTTCTGGTTGACTGCGTTCCGCGCGAAGCGCGGCAAGAGATACGGTTCGAACAGTCCAGAACTGGTCCGGTAGACTACACCCGGACAGCATCGGGGTGATGAAGATTTTCATCGCAAGGCCTTCCCTCCGTGCATGCGATTGAACGCGAGCTCATCGCCGTTGCGGGCCGCGAGGTATCGGTTTCGAATCCGCACAAAGTGCTGTTCCCGCGCGCCGGGTACACGAAGCTCGATTTGGTTCGGTATTACATTGCGGTAGCGGAGGGCGCGTTGCGTGGCGCGGGTGGCAGGCCCAATGTTCTCGTCCGGTACCCGAACGGGATCGACGGGGAATTCTTCTTTCAGAAACGCGCGCCGGGGTCACGCCCCGACTGGATCGAGGTCGTCACGTTGTCGTTCCCATCGGGACGGACGGCGGAAGAACTCGTGCCACGCGATGCCGCCGCGCTGGCCTGTATGGCCTACCTTGCGTGTCTCGAACTTCATCCGCATCCCGTCCGTGCCGACGATCTCGATCATCCCGACGAGCTGCGCGTCGATCTCGATCCCGTCCCGGGCGTCGAGTGGCGCCAGCTCCAGGAGGTTGCGCGCATCGTGCATGCCACGCTGGATGACAGCGGTCTTGTCGGCTGGCCAAAGACGTCCGGGTCGCGGGGCATTCATGTCGTCGTTCGGATCGAACGGCGATGGACATTTCGCGAGGTACGCCGCGCGGCCCTGGCGCTCGCGCGGGAGGTGGAGCGTCGCGCCCCCGCGCTGGCGACCAGCAAATGGTGGAAAGAGGAGCGGCATGGCGTGTTCATCGACTTCAACCAGAACGCCAAGGATCGCACCGTCGCCTCGGCGTACTCGGTGCGGCCGCAGCCCGATGCGCGTGTGTCGGCGCCATTGACGTGGGACGAAATCGACGTGTGCAATCCTGCCGACTTCACGATGGCAACTGTGCCATCGCGGTTCGCGGCCATCGGCGATCCACACACGGGAATCGACGAGCGGCCATGCTCGCTCGAACCGCTGCTCGACCTCGTCGCGCGGCACGAGCGCGAGGGCCTTGGCGACGCGCCATGGCCGCCGCAGTACCAAAAGCAGCCAGGGGAGCCTCCGCGGGTGCGACCCTCGCGCGCACGGAGCGGTACACGTCCACTAGCGCCGAGAGCGCCCGCGTCCGATGGAAGGCGAGCCGCGGTATACCCGCTGATCGAGATCGCGCGGGCGTTACGCAAAGACGATGCGCTTGCGGGATTGGAGCGGTGGAAGGCGCGTCATCCGGACGTGGCGGCGCATCTGCAGCCGGCAGACGTGCTCGTCGACGTGATGCGGGGCCGATCATCGACATGGACGCGCGTGCGAATCAACCTACGGCACGTCCCCGACGCCGTCCGCCCGGCACTGGAGACGCCGGATCCCGACGAAGTACCCGACCCGCCTCGAAGAACCCCGCGAAGTCGTAAGCCGGCGTAATCTCCATCGCATGTCCCTATTGTCTTGACCGCTGCGAAACGGCATCATCTCGCGGAACATTACGACGTCATGTCGGCCGACCTCATTCTTTCTGTCATCGAAGCGATCTACGACGCGGCGCTGGATGAAACGCAATGGACGAAGGCCCTTGCCGCGCTGACCGCCGTGACGAGCAGCCAGGCCGCTACATTCTGGGTGCTGGACAGCTCCGCCCAGCCCCGACTCCCCACCCTCATCACGTTCAACTTTGAGCCTGTCTTCATCGCCGAATACCTGAATGGGATGGTGCCGCTGGATCCCACCGTGCAGTACCTCGTCGCACACCCGGACGAGCCGATTGTCCACGACGGGCTCGTTATCACAGAACGGGAGAAGGACCGCCACGCCTATTACGACTGGCACGGGGGCCATAGTGATACCCGGTATCGCATGGTCGGCCAGGCGTGTCCGGCGCAGAAGGTCCAAGCCGGTGTGGCGCTCCACCGGACGCGAAGCGTCGGACGGTTCGAACCCGCCGACATCCGGCAGTTCGCGGTGCTGCGTGGCCACCTCGCGCGCGCGTTAGCGATTGCGTACCGCCTCGGTACGCTTGGAACGCTCCAACAGTGCACGACGGAACTGCTCGATCGCCATGCCGCAGCCATCATGCTCCTCGACGATCGCCGGCGCGTGGTCTACCTCAATCGGCACGCGGCGGACGTGAACGCTCGAGGCGACGGTGTCACGCTCCTCGGCAACCGTCTGCGCCTGACCGACACGCGTGAGGATGCCCGCCTGCAGGCGCTGATCGCTCGTGCGATATCCCGGGACCGTGCGGGCGCGGCTTCCGGAGGGGCTATGCGCGCCCATCGACCGTCGGGCAAGCATCCCTACGGCATCTTCGTCACACCCGTTTCGCGCGACTACGCCGTGCTTACCAGCGTTCGACCGGTCGTGTGCGTCATGATCAGGGAGGCCGACCGAGGACGCTTACTGACGACACGGCTACGTGCGATGTTTGACCTGACCGACGCCGAGGCACGACTCGCTGACCGGCTCACAGCCGGCGACGACCTGCGAGCGGCGGCCTCAACGCTCGGCATCACGTACGGCACGGCGAGAACACGGCTCGCAGAAATCTTCCAGAAGACGAATACGCACCGGCAGAGCGAGTTGGTCAGCCTCCTTCTCTCGGTCGCCGCAGCCGACTGAGCGCCGTTCCGAATCGCTGACGATACCTATCAATTGATAGTGGCATGGTGCCCGCCACCTCGCGATCATCTCGTTGTCATGACCGCATTCATCCGATACTCCGCGACGATGGTGCTGTTGTTCGTGGTTCCGCAGCGGGTTTTTGCACAGGCGAGCTCGTTCGAGGTCGGCGGCCCCGCGCACCAGATCGGCCACTCTGTTGACATCCTCAACTGCTGCACCCATTTTGCGATTACTAGCGACAGCACGCCGCAGACAAGCATCACGGTTTCGGGGCCGCCATGGGCGCCTCCGAATGACAACGCCGCGAACGACTACGGCTCGGCCACGGCCACATCGTCGACGCAGATCAGCGGATCGACCGCTGGAGCGTCGCTCACGGCCACCGTGTCGGCGAGCGCGACGCCCGGCGCGCTTCCTGGGTTTGCGCTGAATGCCAACGCCGGTCAGGGTGGGACGTATTACTCGTTCGTTCTCACTCAGCCGAGCTACATCGACCTCCACGCCTCGGTCAGCACGGCGCATTCCGCGGGGGGAGAATTCGCGGCGTCCTTTTCGCTGCGTGCTGGTTCGGCAGGAGGCGGCATCGTGAACGGCATCGCCCTGGATGTGAACTCCGGAAGCGATCCGGGGTTCACGTACGTGTCTGTGCACACGCCGGCCGGCACGGTGCTGTCACCCGGGACCTATGTCCTGATCGCCGCGGTGAGCGGCCGCGCTGCCGCTTACCTCACCGGCAACGCCGAGAACTTTTCTGAGACGCTAACCGTGAATCTCTCGCTTCATGCCGCACCGGATGAGGATGCTATCGGTGTCGTGGTCTGCAGCGAGGGGACAGCCACGATCACGCGCCCCGGCGGCACCGCTCAGAGCCTGACGGTTGGCACCTCGATCCACATGGGAGACATCATCGAGACCAAAAACCAGGGCCGCGCCTGCCTGTTGTTCATCGACGACACGCAGTTCACCGTGTCGGACAAGACAAAGTTGGCGATCGACATCTACGTCTTTGACCCAACTGGCAATGAAAGCAGGGCCCAATACAACGTGTTCGAGGGCGCGTTCCGGTACATTTCCGGGAAGATCGGCAAGCAGCCCAACCATGATCTTGACCTGCTCATGCCATACGGGTCGATCGGTATCCGGGGCACTGAGTTCATCGGCGTGCTCGATCCGGCGGTGTCGTACGCCGATGTCTACCTCGATGAGGGGGCACTGGACATCACGCCCTGGCACTCGGGCGTTGGCCTGCACGCTGAAGCGCTGAGGTTCGTACGCTTTGACAGCGGTCAGATCCTCGAATCGTCAACGCTGTCGCAGGAAACCTACGACGCGCTCAAGCAGCAGATCGTGCCGTCGACCGACAACACGCCTCCATCGACGACCATCAGTTTTGTGCCGACCGTACCGAATGGCGCAAACAGCTGGTATACGCAAGATGTATCCGTCGCGCTTGCCGCCACGGATACAGAGTCGGGCGTCGCTGCGACGACCTACGAAATCGACGGCGGCCAAACGCTGACCTACGCCAGTCCGTTCACGATGAGCACCGACGGTGCACACACGGTCACGTTTCGATCGCGCGACCAGGCGGGTACTCTCGAGACCGACCACTCGGCTGGCGTCAATATCGACGAGACCAAGCCGACGAAGATGGCGTTTGTCGGCAGTATCAACAACGGCGACATGTTTCTCGTCGGTACCGTTCCCGCAGCACCGACGTGTACGGCCACGGATGCGACGTCCGGCGTCGCCAGCTGCACCGTAACCGGATACGGAACGACAGCGGGAAGCTATACGCTCGTGGCGAACGCTATTGACAGGGCCGGCAACGCCGATGCGATTCGCCTGTCGTACGCCGTTTCCGCTGGAACGCTGGCTCACCCGCTGGGTTACTGGCGGAGCACTCCGGGTGTGATGACCGGATTGCTGCCAGAGCCGCTCGGAAGCTACGTTGTCGATACCGTGACGAAGGCGAACGCCGTGCTCGCGTCGCCGTCTTCAAAGAATGCATATGAAATGCTGGCGGCGCAGTTGCTGGTGGCTGAACTCAATCGCGCCAACGGCACGATTGCGGGCTGCGTATCTGCGGTGATCAGCGATGCGGGCAATCTCCTCCTCGCGGCGGAGTATAGGGGGCCGGGAACCACAAGCGCTCCAGCCAAGACAGCCAAAACCGCAGTGACGACTGATACCGTTCGTCTCGATGCGTTTAACAACGCGGGATGTCCCTGACCCAGCCGCTGTATGATGCGCCTCCATGTCACGCGTTTCAGCGCGTCAGATTGCCGCGGTCGTCGTCGGCAATGCCCTCGAGTTCTACGATTTCCTGACCTACGCGTTCTTCGCGGTCCACATCGGGAACGCGTTCTTTCCCGCCCGCAATCCATCATCGAGTCTGTTGTTATCGCTGGCCACGTTCGGCGCCGGCTTCCTCATGCGGCCCGTGGGTGGTGTGGTGATCGGCAGAATGGGCGATCGAGTCGGACGAAAGCCGGCGATGCTGCTTTCGTTCTCCTGCATGGGCATCGCCATGACGGGGCTCGCGCTGACGCCAAGCTATGCGTCAATTGGCGTCGCCGCGCCAATTCTGGTGATCGCATTTCGACTCCTCCAGGGATTCGCGCTCGGTGGCGAAGTTGGTCCGACGACGGCCTACTTGATGGAGGCAGCGCCGATCGAGAAGCGTGGCGTGTATGCGTCCCTCCAATACTCAACGCAGGGCTTCGCGGTGATGACGGCGGGATTGATTGGCGTGCTGCTCGCTCGTGTTCTCGACCCGCAGGCGCTCGACGCGTGGGGATGGCGCGTGGCGTTCCTGGTTGGAACGCTCATCGTGCCGTTCGGTCTCCTCATCCGCAACAGCCTGCCTGAAACGTACGAAGGCCACTCAAGGTCGCAGTCCGGACCACCGTCAACTGGCGCGCGGCCGCATCTACGTATCGCGGCGCTTGGAGCCGTGATGCTCGCAAGCGGAACGATTGCCACCTACGTGATGGATTACATGACGACGTTCGCGACGGTGACGCTTCACATGCGTGCCGACGTCGCATTTGGGACGACGGTGATTGTGGGATTGACGGACTTCTGTCTTGCGCCTGTCGGCGGCTGGTTGTCCGACCGCTACGGCCGCAAGCCGATGATGATGATCCCCTGGGGCGTGCTGTTCGTGGTGGTGGTTCCAGCGTTCGCGCTGATTACGCGGTTCCCTACGCCGGCGACGCTGTTAGGGGCTACCGCCGTGCTGTCGGTGATGAACACGCTCGGCAGCGCTCCCGTTCTCGTCTCGCTGACCGAGGCGCTGCCCGTTAATGTGCGTTCTGGAGCACTGGCCATTACCTACGCACTGGCCATTTCGAGCTTCGGCGGGACGGCTCAGTTCATCGTCACGTGGCTGATCGTCGTGACGGGCAACCCTCTGGCTCCCGCCTGGTACATGATGGCGGCGGTCGGCATCGGCTTCGCCGCGATGATCACGATGCGGGAAACGGCGCCTGTCAAGGCTGCGCCGACGCCGGCGTACGCGACGACATAGCTGCGCTGAGGGTCGACCCGCTACGGGCCGATCGTCGCAAGGACGGCCAGTGGATCCACGCGTGCGCCGTTCATCCGGACAGCCCAGTGAAGATGCGGACCGGTCACACGTCCGGTTGCTCCGACTTGCCCGATCGTCTGGCCTCTCGCGACCAACTCGCCCTGATGGACGTCCATGACGGACAGGTGCGCGAGTAACGAAAACACACCGAGTCCGTGATCGATCACGACCGTGTTCCCCGTGAAGTAGAGATCGCGCGCGAGCACAACACGTCCGCTGTTCGGCGCCTGAATGGGAGTGCCGGCGGGGCTGAGAAAGTCGGCACCGCCGTGCGGCTGCCGCGGCTGGCCGTTGAAAATACTGCGCGAGCCAAACGCGCCGTTCGCCGGACCTGGCACCGGTCGAACGAAGCCAAGTTCCCACAAGCGGCGCGGCTCGGATTCGGTCCAGAGTTGTGCGATCTCGGCAGCCTCGCGCGTGATGCGAGCGACGGCCGGTTCGGGTGGGTTGACGAAGCTGTCGTCGACCTTGAGTACGCGTTTGCCGAATGTACCGACCGTGATGTTGAGTTCGGCCGTCGCCGTCATGGTGTGTCCCGCAGACGTGGCCTCGAACGACACTGCGTAGATTCCGGGCTTGGTATCGATGTCGATGCCGAGGAGCGCCCGCCACCGCGTGGCATCTACGCGAAACGTGGCGAGATCGCGATCGAACGCGCGGGCACGCATTGCGTCAACCGGCTGCGGCGTCGTCGCCGTGAACACGACGACCTCTCCCTGCCGAATCGACCGGGCGTTACTTGCGAGCCGGATCGCGTCCTCTGCGAACGTAGCCGTGCTGAAGCATGTAACCGCAACGGCCAGGACGGCAGCCCTCACCCTTCGATTGTACGGTTCTTCGCTCAGGCGCAGAGGCACACCAGGGTATCGGTTGATCAGCCTCGTGCCTCGATAGTCCACCCCGGCGTCTGCTCGCCACAGTCCATGCACCGAAGCGACATTTTTTGTGGCTGCAGATGGAGAATCATCGTATGCCCCGTCAAGCCACACCGAGCGCGGCGCACCCACTCAGCCAGCCCGACGGTGTCAGTGCTGATGCGAGACCGAACAGTATTGAGAAATCCTTGCGGTGGCGGAAGACGTTCGAGAAGTGCTGCAAACACGGGATCGGCTCCTCCTGCCGATATACGCGTCATCGGTCGCCAGAACCCGCAATGCCGTATGACGCTGGCCGTCCCGCCTCGGACGCCGCGACGTCGGTCGCCGTACATTGCAAATCCCGCAGGAGTCCGTCGCGGAGGTCGTAAATCCAGCCGTGAACCGCCACGTGCTGCTTTCGTCTCCAGGCATCCTGCACGATCGTGGTCTGGCACACATGACCGACCTGGTCGATCACGTTGTGCTCGCATAGTCGATTGATCGCGGCGTCCTCGCCGTCGCCCCGTTCGATCAGTGCCCGGCGGCGATCATGAACATCCCGCACATGGCGCAGCCAGTTGTCGATGAGTCCCAGTGACGATTTGAGGTACGCCGCACGCACGCCGCCGCAGCCGTAGTGGCCGCAGACGATGACGTGTTCGACCTTCAAGATGTCAATGGCGTATTGCAATACCGAGAGGCAATTCAGATCGGAGTGGACGACGATGTTGGCGACATTCCGGTGGACGAACAGCTCGCCCGGCGCCAGGCCGACGATTTCATTGGCCGGGACACGACTGTCTGAACAGCCGATCCAGAGATAGCGCGGAGACTGCTGCGCAACAAGCGAACGAAAAAACTCGGGATTGCGCGCGGTCACCTGCTGCGCCCAGCGACGGTTGTTGTCCAACAGGTGCGAGAGCATCGGTGATCAGCCTATCCTCTTGATGTCCGTCGACGATTTGCGATCATGGTCGATGGGGCAAGTCGATGTTATCTGAGCTGTTCGCGTCCGTACAACGTCGGTTTTTGAGGATGCAGGAGCCACCGCATCTGACGCCGCCAACCATCCGTACGGCGTATGCCTTAGCGGTCACCGTCGATATCGCACAGTTTCTCCTCGGCCCGCTTGGCTGGGCCGGCGTTGACGAAGTGCTCGATGCGGCGGCCATGGTGGCAATGACGCGGCTGCTCGGCTTTCACCCGCTCTTTCTCCCGACCTTCGTCCTCGAATTCGTTCCCTTCACAGATATGCTGCCGACGTGGACCGGCTGCGTGATGCTCGTCGTCAGAGCCCGTCGCCGGCAAGGCTATGTCTCGGGTGATGCGGAACCCGCAATCGACGTGAAGGCGAGTCGCATCGAATAGAGGGAGCGCCCCGTTCAGATCTCGCCGCGTTTCGCGAAGTCAGCGATGTGCTCGCCAGCGCGAAAGGCCAATGCGGAAATCGTTTCTGTTGGTTGACCGCGCGAAGAGCTGACCATGCTGCTGCCGTCGCAAATGAACAGGTTCCGCACGTCGTGTGTCCGGTGATAGCGGTCGATGACCGACGTGCGGGGATCGTTGCCCATGCGACAGGTGCCCAGCAGGTGCACGGCGAGCGTCTGCGCGATAACCGGGGCGGACCATACCTTCAGCGCGCCTGCCGCGTGGGCGATGTCGGTCGCGTGGCCGGCGAGAAACGACGCGTTCTTCAGATCGTCAGGATGATCCGTGTAGGTCGTGCGAATGCAGGGCAGCCCCCACGCATCCTTCAGCGCCGGATCGAGCGTGATGCTGTTGGTCTCGAGTGGCAGGGACGTCCCATGGCACCCGAACGCCATCGAGCGCGGAAACTGGCGGGCGAGCTCACGCGCGAATCCCTCGCCCCAGGTCGGAGCGTCTCGAGGCAGGCCCTCGAGCGCGAAGGTAATTGGATACTTGCCGAACCGGGCGTCGATGCCGCCGCCGCCGTAGAAGCCGCGCTTCGGATCCGTCTCATAGAAATCGAGGACCATCCGTGTGTTCTGGACGCTCTTGTACTCGTTGAGCGGCTGTTCGAACTGCGCGTTCACTTCGAAATACGTGTTGAACATCAGATACTTGCCGACCACGCCGCTCGAATTCGCCAGTCCCTGCGGGAAGCGCGCCGACGCCGAGTTGAGGAGGAGGCGCGGTGTCTCCGATCCGTTCGCGCAAAGGACGACCGCCCTGGCCCGTTGACGCTGCATCCGTTTCTGAGTATCGAAGTACGTGACGCCAGTCGCGCGTCCATCGCTTCCTACCTCCACCTGCGCCACGTAGCTGTCTGGCCGAACCTCACACCGGCCGGTGGCCTCCGCAAGCGGCAGCATGACAGCCATCGATGTCGACTTGGCGCGGAACTCACACATGAAGATCAGGCAGAAGCCGCAGTGCTGACAGGCGGGACGACCGTTGTAGGTCCGAGAGTTGATCGCCATCTGCGATGGCTGAGGGTGCAGCCCAAGCGCGCGCGCACCGCGCTCGAACAGGACGCCCGATGATTTCACCGGCAACGGAGGCATGGGGTACGGCCGCGAACGTGGGGGATCGAAGGGTCCGGGCTCGCCGGATACACCAAGCTCCCATTCGGCCTTCGTGTAATACGGCTCCAGTTCCTCGTATGTGATCGGCCAGTCGACCAGACCCGTGCCGCGGACGCCGCCGAGCCGGCTCGCCTCGTTGAAATCACTCGGCCGCATCCGCCAGAAGTTGCCGGTGAAATGTGCGTTGCTCCCGCCCACAAGCCGCCCGTACACCAGAACCTGTCGGCGCTGCGCCGTCTGCTGCGGCGTAGCCCGGAACGTATGGGGCTGCGTTGCGGGATCGTTGATGTTGTGGCCCCGCATGAACGTGCCGAACTCGTCGTGGTCGAACTGACGTTCGGACAACCTCGGGCCCTGCTCGAGCACGACGACCGTATGTCCCGCCGTCGAGAGTTCCTTCGCGATGATTCCGCCTGCGGCGCCGGAGCCGACGATGACGAAGTCCACGACGTCGCTGGGCCTGAAGCGTGCGCTCGGGCGCGACTGGGGAGCCACTCAGTTTCTCCGGTTGACGTCGGCGTCGTAATAGCCGAACGGCGCCTGGAAGGTCATTTGGTGCTCGAGGCCCAGTAAGTGCCATCCCATGTAGTCGCGGTTGCCGCCCCACGACGGGAGCGCGAACGTGCCGACGATGGTGTCGAGACGCGCTGCCTGAAAGAACGGAGTGGCTTCGATCTCGCGAATGACCTCGTCCTGCTGGCCGGGGGGCAGCGCAGCGAAGCCCGCGGCTCCAGCGACTTTGGCCTGCGCCCGCCGATTCAGATCAGCGATGCCCTCCATGTACACCGCTCGCTGTGCGGCATTGAACGTCGCGAGCGCGCGATCGATGAAGTAGAGAGCCCCGGCCTGGACGGCTCCAGGCCGACCATCGACAGCGGGGAGGATCCTCGACGTGAGAGCAGAAACCACTTCCGCTTGCGCAGGTGTCAAGGCGCGCGTCGGGACGGCGAGGTTCGCAGAGGTTTGTTGACTGGCGAAGGCGAGGGCATCTTCGACTTCTAAGAGGTCAGCGGTCGCCCAGGCGGCACCGGCGGCCACGGCGGCCTTGAGGAAGGCGCGTCGAGCATGAAAATCGGTCACGTTCGAACTATAACGTGGTCCGGCTGAAGCCGGACCCCACT
>Ga0114129_10001733_pt1 | contig 29708 bp, 20 predicted proteins | sample RhiMetdeltSRZDD1_FD_80071 | JGI IMG/M metagenome (GOLD analysis project Ga0114129, IMG submission 80071) | Populus rhizosphere microbial communities from Tennessee, USA - Rhizosphere MetaG P. deltoides SRZDD1 (version 2) (version 2) | ecosystem: Host-associated > Plants > Roots > Rhizosphere >... | reverse complement strand
TACGCGGCGGTCATCTTCGGCTCGATCCGCGCCGCGTTACGAAACGCGCCGATGGCGCCGACTTGATCCGCGGCGCCGATGCGCGCCCAGCCGAGCACGAACGCCAGCGCCGCGTCATCCGGCCTGGCGTCGAACGCCCGGCTCAGGGCTGCGGCCGCGGGGCCGTACTCCTCCCGCCCGATTTGTGCCAATCCTCGCAGGACCAGCGCGGCGGCATCCTCGGGCGGGGCGTTCTGAACTTCCGACAGCACCTGAGTCCACTGTCTGCGCTCGGCCCCGGCCGCCGCTCGCCGATGGAATTCGATCTGGCTGGAACCCATCTGACGAATCAGCCGCTGAGCCGGTTCGCCGTCCAGCACGTCACGCGGCCGGGCAGTCATGACGGCGTTGGTTGCGGCCGGCGGCGCACCAGAAACCACGTCAACCGGACGGCGGAGATCGGCGACGAGCTCGCCGCCCTGACGCACCGTGGCATGCGCCACATACGCGCCCGGCGGAAGTCGCTCCAGCGGCATCGCAAATGTGACGTCGCGCGTGAACGATCGGCCGGCGACGATGAGCTCGCCAATCGTGCCGTCAATGACTCGACCGATGTCGCCAGGTGCCGCCGTGTCGACGACCGGCGTCAGCTCCAGTTTGGCGGTCACGGCGTCGAGCTTTGCGGCACTCGGACCGTATACCCGGGTCGTCCCGAAGAGCGTGGCTTCGTTATAGCCGCGGGCGCGGACCGCCAGCGTCTCTCCTGGCGACACCAGAACAAGATCCGACGTGGCGACTTCCGGCCCATCGAGCGCGCGCACCTGGAAGCGCCGGTCCGCGCTGCCAGCCACGCCGCCCGGCTCGCGGACAACGCACCGCATGATGTAGTCGCCGGCGGGAAGATCGAATCCGACGCGCCAGGACGCCTGCCCGGTGGAAAAACCGGAGGCAGTACGGACAGGAAGCGGCAGACGATCCGATCCGCTCGCGGCAACCTGTCCGGTCCGGCTGTTCCGCACGACGAACACCACGTCCGCGGCGGAGTCGTCTGCACTGACGGAGGGCGGATTGGTCCCACTGACGGAGGGCGGATTGGTTCCCAAATCCGCCTGACGTTTTTCCGATCGAGCGACTGGGAGCTCCGCACGAAGACTCACCACGACGCGTTGCATACCGGCGGTTGCCGACTGACCCACATACGTCGTGTACTCGAGCCGAAGGGCCTGCTGCGTGAACGGCGCCTTCAGCGCCGCGTCGATGGCAGGACGACGATCGGCGGGCGTCGGCGCGGCGCCGACGGCATAGCCGGTTCGAGCGATGACGCGTGCGCCGGGTCGCGTGACGTGGACTTTCATCCGTCGATACGCGCTGTCGCCTATTTCGTGAGCCGCCGGTTCGAAGCCGATCAGGTAATACTCGCTATCGTCGGGCACGAGCGTGCCCAACGCCGAGTCGAGCCGCGGGCCGGCGTCCTTGAGGAGGTCGCCGCTCGTCTCGGCGGCGAGACTTCCCAGCGGCTCGATCCGATTCGCGGTCTCCATCGCATCGTCTGACGGTGAATCCGCGGAGGTGACGTCGGTGCGACGGTTGAGATCGAACGAGTAGATCACGGAATAGGTTTCCGCCGCCGCGGCGGCGACGTCCTCCAGATCGCGGCCGACGTTGTCGGAGTAAAACCCTTCCGAAAAAACCATGACGGTCTTGCGGCCATCGATGCCGCGGAACCCGTGCAGCAGATCGACCAGCGACTGTAGGAACCGGCGGGCGTCGGCGTCGGCGCGCGTGACGATCGTCTGCGCGTTTTCCCGGAGGAGCCGGCGCAGGACGGCAGGGTCGCCGGCAAACCGGCGAACGAGGTCATCAGGATTCGTCGCACCGCTGCCGGCATCCTGCGGTTGGGGAAACACAAACCGCTGGATGACTTTTTCGTTGTTGCGGAGGATCTCGTACGCCTCCGCGATGGTCATTTCGGTGACGGCCCCGGTCTGACGCCGCTCGAGCCCGCCGCGCACCTGTGCGAGCTGCTGCCGCGCCGCTTGAAGATTGGCTGTGAACGGCTGTGCCGGGCCGGGGCCGGGCAGACCGTAAATCGCGACGCGATCGTGCGACGTCACGCGATTGCGAAGAAACGCATCGGCTGCCAGCCGCACGGGCTGCTCGTTGCCGGAGCGGATGTGATCCTGATCGAAGACGAAGACGAACAGCTGTCCCTGCGGCGCACCCTGATTGGTCGACACGTCGGACGCAATCGTCCGCTGCGCGGATTCCACGTACGAGCGTCCGGCTCCCGCGATACGTTGAAAGAGCACGATCGGGCGCTGACTGGTCCCTTCGCTGATCGCGATTTCATCCTGCCGCAGATCGGTGATGGGCCGGCCGGAGTCGTCGACCACGCGCACGTCGAGCCGGACAAGATTGACGCCGGCGCGGAAGACGGGGCGATCGTTTTGCGGTTCTTGGGCGGAAAGAACTAGGCCAAAGGCCAAAGGCCAAAGGCCGAAGGCAATGCAGATTGCTGTCGTACGCCGGTGCGTGGGCAGCGATTCAATCATTTGCCAGCACCTAATTCATGAAGTCGTTGGTGTTGTTCGTTAACCCATGGGCCATTGGCCCTCGGCCTTCGGCCTTTAGCCTTGATTTTACCGCCCCAGGAGCTTCTGCAGATGCGCGATATCGGCTGCGTAGAGCGCCGGCGGCGCTGAATTGATGTATTTCGTCCCGTAGATCCGCGCTTCGTCAACGCGCCCCGCCGCGGCCAGCTCGACGGCGAGGTTATACATGGCGTCGAACTCGGTCGGCTCCAGCTCGACTGCCCGTTTCCAGACATCGATGGCTTCCTGCCGGCGTCCGGTTTTCGAGAGGACGACACCGAGCGTCGTGTGCGCCCCTGACAGGCTCGGATCGATGGCGATTGCGCGCCGGAGCGACGCCTCGGCGGCCGCGAGATTACCGGCGCGCAGGTAAAGCGTGCCGATGTTCTGATTCGCCAGGCCGTTGGTGTGATCGAGCGCGATGGCGCGATCGAACGCCTTCATCGCGTCATTGAATCGTCCCGCGTGCCCGTAGGCGATGCCGAGGGCATTGAGAGCTTCGGTATCGTCGCGCGGAAGCGTCTCGAGCAGCGCGATGGCCTTTGCCGTCGATCCGGTTTCCGCCAGATAGGTGCCGAGCTTCACCGTGATGTCACGCTGCGCGACGCCGTTCTTGATCGCCAGCTCCAGTGTGGCCATCGCGCCTGATGGATCGCCGGTTTCCCAACGCACGAACGCGAGCTGCCGATACGCATCGGCGGTGTCCGGCCGCCGCGTGATGACCTGCTGAAACTGGCCGATCGCTTCGGACGTCCGGCCTGCCAGGAAGGCATCGCTTGCGCGGTGCAGCATCTGATCGAGATCGATCAATCGCTTCGGATCGTCGGCCTCGGTATACCTGTCGCGCACCGGTGCAGGACTGCCGCTCGTATATCCCAGAGCTCGCAGCCGCTCACGCGCCTGCGACGCTTCCTCCGTGGGCCGGCCCGGCGGGTCCATGTTGAAACCGCGGAGCAGATTCAGCAGCACCGCGGTCCGATCGGCGCGGCCCGTCGCGAGGTTCTGCAGCTCGCGCGGATCCTTGACGAGGTCGTAGAGCTCGGTGATGGGAAGGTCGATGTATTTCTCGCGGCCGAGCAGCACGCCTCGCAGCGGCGCCCAGCCACGCGCCAGCATCGGCATCATCGACTCGAAGTACGACACGTCGCGAGACGGACCGGCTGCGCCGGAGAGAAGTGACGCACCCGGAAGCTCTGCCCCCTTCTCGCCGATCGCGTCGAGCACCGTTGGGACGATGTCGATGTGGCGAGCGGGCGATGCGATCGTGACGCCGCGCGCCGGCGCCGACCCGGGCTGAATCTCCGCGATGATCAGCGGCACGTGCAGCGTCGCTTCGTACGCGAAGATGCCGTGCGTCATCTCCCCGTGCTCGCCGAGTCCTTCACCGTGATCCGAGGTGACGATCACGAGCGTTGGACGCGATTCCTTTTCCAGCCGCTCGAAGAGCGGTCCGAGCGCGAAGTCCGTCCACGCGACCTCGCCGGCGTACTGATCCTGCGGATAGCGGCTCCGCCATTCCGCCGGCGGACTGTAGGGCGCGTGCGGATCGAACACGTGCACCCAGCCGAACCATTTGCTGGGTTGCTGCGACAGCCACCCCAACGCCGCGGTCACCGTGGCATCCGCACGCCGCTCCGGCACGGCGACCTCCATCGTCTTGCCGACTTCGCTGATCGAGTCGTCGTAAAGATCGAATCCCCCGTTCAATCCATAGCGCTGGTCGAGCGTGAAGGCGCTGACGAAGGCGCCGGTGGCAAATCCCAGCTTTTTCAGACGGCCGGCCAGCGTGACTTCACCCTCCCGCACGCGAAAACCGGTGTTGTCGCGAATGCCGTGCTCGTACGGATAGCGGCCGGTGAGGATGGACGTATGAGACGGCAGCGTCAAGACTGCGTGCGAATGCGCGAATGAGAACCTCGCGCCGCGCCCAGCCAGCCGATCGAGATTCGGTGTTTGAGCGGCGCCGCCGTACGAGCTCAGCGCATCGGCGCGAAGCGTGTCGATGGTCACGAGAAGAATGTTCTGATTCGGCTGCCGCGCGACGCTGAACGTCGCGCTTCCGCGGGGCCACGCGACGTTGACGTAATCGGGCCAGGCGAAGTAGACACCTGTCGCCACCGCGATGACGACGGCGGCTGCGACGATCAGCATCGGCCGCGTCTTGTTGCGCGCCTGACGTGCGCTCATCGTCCCCCGAAACGGGCGCGAGCGTCCGCCCGCACGGCGTCGGCGCGATCAGTCCGCCCGAACATCCGGTACAGCTCTTCAGCGCGGGCGTAAGCGGGCGGATTCGGCATCACGCGCAGCATGTCCTGAATCACGCGTTCCGCTTCCGCAGGACGATCCATCGCCTGATAGAGCATGGCCAATCCCGATCGTGCGTTCAGACTCTGCGGATAGAGCTGCAGCTCGCGCTGGAAGAACGGCTCGGCCTCCCGGTACCGTTCGAGACGGGCCAGCGAATCGCCAATATAGAAATGAAGATCGGTCGGCTGCACCGTCCGTCCCGCGTACGCGTCACGCGCTTTCATCAGCAGCGGCAGCGCCTCCGCGTATCGGTGGTGGTTGTATTCGATGATGCCGCGCACGACGAGCGGCAGCGGCAGCGTCGGATCGGCCTGCGCCGCCAGGTCCGCCTGCCGCAGCGCTTCATCGGAGCGATTCTCGGCGAGCGCGATATTCGCCAGCGTCTGGTGCGCGAGCGCCGGCGATCGCTTGACGGCCAGCTCGGCGTGCTGCCGCGCATCGGCGTAACGGCCCATTGAGCTCAGGACTGCCGCGGCGCCGAGCAGCGCGCCTGGCTCATCTGGTTTGCGCTTGATCGCCTCCCGATACGCGGCGTACGCCTCCTGCAGTCGACCCATCCGCGTGTTGGCGGTGGCGAGGTGAATCCAGGCATCGAACATGTCCGGGCTGTCGGCGAGCACCGCCTCGAGCTGACGGACGCCTTCCTGAAGATTCGGCGAGCCGATCAGATCGATCGCTTCGCGGTATTTCACGAGGACGCCGACTTTGTCCTTGGGATCGGGGAGCGTCTCGCCGCTGGCGGTGGCGGGTGCCGCGGTGGTGCCGATGTAGCCAAGCGCAGCAAGCCGCTCACGATCCTCGCCCGAGACCGCCGCCGGCGCATCGATTTGCTGGCCCGCCGCCAGCGTGTCGAGGGCTGCACGCATCGCCTGCGCGGCCTGCGCCCGACCTGCGACCAGGTTCTGGCGCTCGCGCGGATCGCGTTCGAGGTCATAGAGCTCCGGCCGCGGCGCCTTGATGTATTTGTAGCGCCCGTCCACGAGCGAGACGAGCTCGCTCCAGCCGAAGTGATAGCGCGGATACAGCGCCTCCGCGTACAGGCCCTGCGGCTTGATCGAACCGGTTCCAAGAAGGATTGGCTGCAGATTCCGGCCGCGCAGGTCAGCCGGCACCGCGAGTCCCGCGAGCCCGCCGAAGGTCGGCAGCAGATCGATGTGCTGCACCGGCTCGGCCACGCGCGTGCCGGCGCGCCGGTCGCCCGGCAATCTGATCATGAGCGGCACGCGAATGGTTTCGTCATAGACGAACAGTCCATGCTCCCGTTCGGTGTGATCGCCCAGCCCTTCGCCGTGATCGGCGGTGACGACGATGGTCGCGGCGTCATACCAGTGTTTTTGCCGCAGCGCGGTCAGGAGCCCGCCGACGATCTCGTCGGCGAACGCGACCTCGCCGTCGTACTTGTCCGGCTGCTTGAATCGATCCGGCGGTGTGTAGGGCGCGTGCGGCTCGTAGATGTGAAAGAAAAGGAAGAATCGCGGATCCGGCCGCGCGTTCAACCATTTCGTGGCGGCTTCGAGCGTGGACGGTCCGGGCCGCTGGATTTGCGCGGGCGACTGATCGCTTGCCGCCGGCGGCAGCGCCGCGTCGTAGTGATCGAATCCCTGATTGATGCCTGTTTCTTCGCGCAGCACGTACGCCGACACGAACCCGGCGGTCGCGTAGCCCGCCTTCGAAAACAGCGAGGCCAGCGTCGTCTGTCCGGCGGGCAGCGTGAATCCCAGGTTGTCGCGGACCTTGTGCTCGAAGGGCAGCCGGCCCGTGAACATGGACGTATGTGACGGAAGCGTCTGTGGCGCGTGAGCGTACGCGCGATCGAAGACGATCGCTTCCTTCGCGAACGCCACCAGCGCCGGCGTGCTGCCGGCGGTGTAGCCGTAGACCGGGAGCCGGTCCGCGCGCAGCGTATCGATCGAGATCAGGACGAAGGCGCCCGGTCCGCGGGGACGGGTGGTCCACCACCACCATCCGGCTGCCAGAATCGCGACGAGCGCCACGCCGGACGCGATGAGCGTCGAGCGGGACGACCGCGGCGGCGTCTTCGCCATCAACTTCGATTCTATAATCCAGCGAGAAATGGCGACATCGAGCTGGAAGTCCGCTGCAGCCGCGTGGGCGATCGTGCTCGGGGTTTCGCTGTCATCATCCTTTACTGCTCGCGGGGCCCCACCCCCGCTCGCCCGGGCTGCGGCGCTCGCAGACTCGCTCTCCTCGCCCGGATCATCTATTAGCGCCCAAGCCTCCGGCTTGGGCTTCGATCTCTCCCGTCTCGAGCGTCTCGACACGGTCATCACCGACGCCATCGCCGAGAAAAAACTTCCCGGCGCCGTCGTCGTCGTCGGCCGCGGCGACGCGGTCGTGTTTCGGAAGGCGTACGGCAATCGCGCGCTCGTGCCGGCGCGTGAGGCGATGACGCTCGACACGATCTTCGATTTGGCCTCGCTCACGAAAGTCGTCGCCACGACGCCGTCGGTGATGCGGCTCGTCGAGGAAGGCAGGATCAGGCTCACGGATCCGGTCGCGACTTTCATTCCGGAGTTCGCGAAGTACGGCAAGGATCGCGTGACCGTGCGCGATCTGCTGACGCACATGTCCGGCTTGCGGCCGGATCTCGATCTCGGATTCGACTGGCGGGGATCCGACGAGGCCATCCGGCTTGCGACGGAGGAGGTGCTGACGGCGCCGCCGGGACGCCGGTTCGTCTACAGCGACATCAATTTCTTTCTGCTGGCGGAGATCGTGAAGCGGGTGAGCAAGCAGCCGCTCGATCAGTACGCCACGCAGCACATCTTTCAGCCGCTCGGCATGCGCGAGACGATGTTCAATCCGCCGCCGGCGCTGCTCCCGCGGATCGCGCCGACCGAAGCATGCACGCCATTCGGATGGCCCTGCCAGGGACCCGACATGAAGATGCTGCGAGGAGTCGTGCACGATCCGACGGCGCGGCGCATGGGCGGCGTCGCCGGGCATGCCGGGCTGTTCAGCACGGCTGCCGATCTCACGCTGTACTGCCGGATGCTGCTCGGCGGCGGCGCGATTGGCGCCGCGCGGATCCTGGCGCCGTTGACGGTCGGCCGCATGACATCGCCCGCGACACCGCCGGGCGAGGCGGGCGTTCGAGGTCTCGGGTGGGACATCGACTCGTCGTACGCGGCCAATCGCGGCGAGCTGCTGCCGCTCGGATCGTTCGGCCACACGGGCTTTACCGGCACGTCGATCTGGATCGATCCCGTAACGCGGGTGTTCGTGATCTTTCTGTCCAACCGCGTGCATCCTGACGGGTCCGGCGACGTGACGCCGCTCCGTGCGCGCGTTGCGACGATCGTCGCCGGCGCGCTGACCGGCGTGTCCGGCGAAGCGATCAGCCAGAACGCGTGGACCCGGCAGGCGTTCGCGTCGCAGGTGCCGGCCGTGGCGGCACCCCCAAGCCAGCCGGTGCTCGCCGGCATCGACGTGCTCCGCGCCGACGGGTTTGCTGCGCTGGCCGGAAAACGTATCGGGCTGCTCACGAATCACACCGGCCGCGCGCGTGATGGTGCCGCGACGATCGATCTGCTCGCCGGCGCACCGGGAGTCAAGCTGGTGTCGCTGTTCAGCCCCGAGCACGGCATTCGAGGTCTCCTCGACGCATCCGTTCCGTCGTCGACCGACGAGAAGACCGGGCTGCCGATTCACTCGCTGTACGGCGCGACGAGGCGCCCGACCGGCGAGATGCTCGAAGGTCTCGACGCGGTCGTGATCGATCTGCAGGACGTCGGCACGCGTTTCTATACCTACATGACGTCGATGGCCTACATGATGGAGGAGGCGGCCGCGCGGAAGATCGCCGTCGTCGTCCTCGATCGGCCCAATCCCATCGGCGGCGTGCAGATCGAAGGTCCGGCGCTCGACGAATCCGCCGCCGGATTTACGGGTTACTTGCCGGCGATGCCGATCCGCCACAGCCTGACCATCGGCGAGATCGCGCGGCTGTTCAACGCGGAGAAGAAGATCAACGTGAATCTCACGGTCATCGCGATGAAGAACTGGCGGCGCGACGCCTGGTTCGACGAAACCGGCCTGACCTGGATCGGGCCGTCGCCGAACATGCGCAATCTCCATCAGGCCACGCTGTATCCGGGCATCGGCGCGTTCGAGTCGACGAACATCTCGGTCGGCCGCGGCACCGATACGCCGTTCGAGCAGGTGGGCGCACCGTGGATTGACGGGGTACGGCTCGCCGAGGCGCTGAACGCGAGACAGATCGCCGGCGCGCGCTTCTATCCGGTGCAGTTCACGCCGGCGTCGAGCAAGTTCTCCGGCGAGGAATGCCAGGGCGTCTTCATCGTCATCACCGATCGCAACGCGTTGCGTCCGGTGCGTCTGGGCGTCGAGGTCGCCTCGGCGCTCCTGCGGCTGTTTCCAGGCAAGCTCGACATCGACACCGCGGCGCGACTGTTCGGATCGACGGCGGGTGTGGCTCGGCTGAAGGCAGGCGACGATCCAGCGACCGTCGCCGCAGCCTGGGCGGGAGCAGAAGGGCGCTGGAGGCTGCTGAGAAACAGGTATCTGCTGTATTAGCACACCACCGGCTGAAATGGCCCGGAATCGCCGAAAACACTCCGCACAATCGGGACAGAACTCGCCCGACCACAATAGAAGTGGCGCAAGGGTCGCCACGAACTCCGCACCTGCCGTCGCGGGTCTTTGCGTGCTGCTTGTAGTTCTCGTGGTGGCCGTCTACAGTCCAGCCTTTTCGTTCCCGTTCGTTAACTGGGACGATGCGGAGTACGTGACCGCCAACGCGCACGTGGCGACCGGTCTCAGCTGGGCGAATCTGAAGTACGCGTTCACAACTCAGGTCGCAGGAAACTGGCACCCGCTGACCATGCTGTCGCACATGGTGGATGTGCAACTGTTCGGCCTCGACGCCGGTTGGCATCACCTCGTCAACGTCGTGTTCCATGGCGCCACGACGATCGCACTGTTCCTTCTGCTGCGCGGGACAACCGGTTCGATCGGTCGCAGTGCGTTCGTGGCTGCGCTGTTTGCCGTGCATCCACTTCATGTCGAGTCGGTCGCGTGGGTGTCTGAGCGCAAAGACGTGCTCAGTACCTTTCTCGCGCTGCTGGCGATGGCCGCATACGCCGGCTATGTGCGTCAGCAGACCTGGGGCAGCTACGTTGCGGCGTTGGCGTTCTACTGCCTCGCCCTTCTGTCGAAGCCGATGGTGGTCACTCTTCCGGTGCTCCTTCTGTTGTTCGATCTTTGGCCGTTGAGGCGAGTGGTGTCGCCTGGCGACTTCAGATCCTGGTGGATTCTGGTGCGCGAGAAACTGCCCTTCCTTCTTGCAGCGCTCGCCACGAGCTTGATCACCCTGGCGACGCAGGGCAAGGCACTGGCCGGGTTTGATGTGCTGCCATTGACACGACGACTGTCCAACGCCATAGCCGGCTACGGTTTCTACCTCCTCAAGACCGTGTGGCCGCATCCGCTCGCGGCGTTCTATCCGATGGGCGATCCTCCGGTTGCGAGTCTCGTCTCCTTGGTAGCAGCCTTCGCGGTGTTGAGCGCGGGGGCAGTGCGGCTCAGCCGGCGAGCTCCCTTTCTGACAGTGGGCTGGTTCTGGTTTCTGATCGCGCTGCTGCCGGTGTCCGGACTTCTTCAAGCGGGCGAGCAGGCGGCTGCCGATCGATACATGTACTTGCCGATAGTCGGCCTCTTCGTAATCGCGGCGTGGAGCAGTGAGTTCGTCTCAGTTCCCTGGCGCAGAGTCATGCCGGCAATCGGGGTCGCCCTGGTGCTTGCGTGTGCAGTCACCGCCAAAGCGCAGGTACGAACGTGGGCGGACAGTCAGACGCTGTGGCGGCACGCGATCAGCGTCACGAGCGGCAACTACATCGCGTACGAAAAGCTGGGCGACGCTCAGCGTGATCTTGGAGTCCTCGACGATGCGCGCAGGAATTATGAGCAAGCGATCACTCTTGCGCCGCCGAATTCTCCAAAGTACCTCGCCATCATCTACAACAGCCTGGGCATCGTCGCCGAGCAGCAGGGTCGGGCCGCCGACGCGTTGGCGAGTTTCGAGCGCGCCGCGCCGCTCAATCCTGATTTCGCTGAGGCCCGAAGCAATCTCGGAGCAGCGCTGGCGAAGAGCGGACGGGTGGAAGAAGCGGCCGAGCACTTTCTGGCCGCTGTCTCCCTGACGCCGGAATCCGCCGAGTCCGTCGTCGGACTCGCCGGCGTTCGGCTGACGCAAGGCCGCAACGAAGAGGCCTTGAAGCTCTACCAGCAAGCCGTTGCACTGCAGCCGGATTTGGCTGAGGCTCACGCAGGCATCGGCTCAGCAGCAGCGGCGCTTGGGCGCAACGACGAGGCGCGCGCCGCACTTCAGCAGGCGCTGCGGCGCAAGCCGACGCTGACGTCCGCAAGAGTGCGGCTGGCCAATCTGCTCGTCCGCTCCGGCCAGATCGACGATGCGATTCAGGAGCTGCAGAGGGCGATCGCGGCCGATCCGCGGCAGGCTTCATGGCACTACGGTCTGGCGATACTGTTGATCGAGCGGAACCGGCTCGAAGAAGCGCGGCAGGAACTCCACGCGACGCTGGAGCTCCAGCCGGGACATGTTGAAGCACAGCAGGCGCTTTCTCGCATTCGATAACCCGGGGACGGGTTAGGTTCCACAGAACCGCGCGTACGGGGGACACCGTGGACAGAGACTTCCTTCGTCACTGTATTGCGACGCTCGCGTATCGCGGCAGCAAGGCGCTGCGCGGCGCTCCCGACGGATTTTCAGCATTTCGCGCCGCACAGGGTTCGCGTTCGGCCGGCGAAATCCTCGCTCATATCGGCGATCTGCTCGATTGGGCACTCTGGCTCGCCAAAGGCGAGCACAAGTGGGAGCCTCGCCCGCCGCAGGAGTGGACGCAGGACGTCACGCGATTTCACGATGGCCTCGCGGCGTTGGATGCCTATCTCAAGTCGGACGCCCCACTCGGCAATCCCGTCGACAAGCTGTTCCAGGGCCCGATCGCTGATGCCTTCACGCACGTCGGTCAGATCGGGCTACTTCGCCGCCTTGCCGGCGCGCCGGTCAAAGGCGAGAACTATTTCCGTGCGGAGATTTCGATGGGGCGAGTAGGCTCGGAACAGGCGACGCCGGTGCGGGAGTTCTAAGTTGTTGATCGTCAGGATCGATAGAGCATGACGTACACAATCACTCCCGTCACCGACACGAACAGCCACAGCGGAAGTGTGACGCGCGCGATTCGGCGGTGGCGAACGTCATCCCTCCGCAGACCTCGCCGAAGCGTGACGATCGCGAGCGGCAGGACAGCCGCCGCGAGGATCACGTGCGGTATCAGAATCGCGTAGTAGACGACGCGGATAGGACCGGTGCCGGGGAACGGCTTCGAGCCAACCTGTGCGTGGTAGATCACATACGACGTCAGAAAGAGAGCGGACGTCGTGAAGGCCAGAATCATGCAGCGCCGGTGTGCCTGGATCCGGCGCGCCTTGATCAAGAACCACGCGGTGACGAGGAGTACCGCCGAGGTCGCGTTCAGCGCGGCATTGAGCGACGGCAGATCAGAAAGCTGCATCGATCTACCGGTCGATCGATCTAGCCCTTCTTCCCAATCATCATCAGGAGCCACAGCAGCGGGAGGTAGGTGATCGATCCGTAGAACAGCGTCCGGGCGCTGCTGTCGGTCCGTTGAATGGCGAAGCTGACGGCGAGCGCGAGCAGCAGCGTTCCCAGCACGATGGCCTCGATGGCGTACGCGGGGCCCGTGAGTCCAAGCAGATAAGGCAGAACGCTGAACGGGATCAGCGTGGCGGCCCAGAGCATGGCCTGGCGTCCCGTCAGAATGCCGGCGCGATCGACAACGGAGAGCATGGGCAGCCCGGCGCGAGCGTAGTCGTCGCGGTAGAGCCAGGCGATCGCCAGGAAATGCGGCAACTGCCACAGGAACATGATCAGAAAGAGCGTCCACGGCGCCAGTTCCGCGACCGTGCCGCGCGAAGCGGCCCAACCGATGAGCGGCGGGAGCGCGCCCGGAATCGCGCCGACGACCGTCGAAAGCGACGTGCGACGCTTGAGCGGCGTGTAGACGAACGCGTACGTCAGCAGCGTCGCGAGCGCCACCAGCATCGCCGCCGGATTCGCGCCCAGCCAGAGCCCGACGAGCCCCGCGATCGCCAGGCTCCCGGCAATCGTGCGCCCTTCACCGACTCCCATTCGGCCGTCAGCCAGCGGCCGCTGTCGCGTCCGCGCCATCAACCGATCCGTGTCGCGCTCGTCCACTTGATTGATGGCCGCCGCGCCGCTTGCGACGAGCGCGGTGCCGAAGCACGTGACGACGAGCGACATCACGTCGATCCCGCTGCGCGCGCCCATGTAGTACCCGCCGGCAGTCGTCGCGACGACGAGCGTGTTCACGCGGACTTTCGTCAGGACGAAAAGGTCCGTCAGGCGTGACCTGGGCGTCGCGAGGACGAGGGTGTCGGGCTTCATGTCAAGAGCGACAACAAGGGCAAAGGGCAGAGGGCAAAGGGCAGAGGTCTGGAACGTTCTGACGATTGTCAGCTTCCTTAAAAAAATCGATGGCCATCGCCAGTGCGTTCCTCACCTTTGCCCTTTGCCCTCTGCCCTTTGCCCTTCGTGCTGGCCGTGCGAGCTTTCCACGTCTGCGAAGCTGATGCGGAAAGCTCGCAGGGCCAGCACGAGAGCCGTTCCAAGCACCGCGGCACCCGTCGCCACGTGCAGCGTGTTGATGACCGGCTGCTTGCCCGTGAGGATCACGAGCGCGCCGAGCGAGACCTGCATGGCAACGAGCAGGACGAGGAGCCACGCGGGCCGGACGAACTCAGGACGATCGGCTTGGTGCTTCCAGATGTGTGCCGCGGCCGTGAGCGCGGCGACCGTCACGATCACCGCGCCGAGGCGATGCGCGAAATGGATGGCAATCGGACCCGTCCAGTCCGGCGGAATCAGGCGGCCGAACGCCAGCGGAAAATCCGGAATCGCGAGACCGGCGCCCGTGTGACGCATGGTCGCGCCGACGAGGATCTGCGTGTAGACGAGGCCGGCGAGGAGCACGAGCCGGCGCCGCAGTTGTGCGTCGTCGACGATCTCGCGCGCGGGTTGCATCCACGTGGATGAGGTGACGAGCGCGAGCGTGACGGTCAGGCAAAAGAAGATCTGCGCGAGCCCGGCGTGACTGATCGAGACCGCATCCGGAAGCAGCAGGAGAACGGTAATCCCGCCGAGCACGCCTTGCAGAATGACCACGCCGAGGGCGGCCAGGCCGAGACGCCGGACCCAACGCCGCGGCTCCGCGCGAAACAGCCAGATGACCAGCCCGATGGTCAAGATCCCGACCGTCGTCGCGATCAGCCGATGGCCGTGCTCGTACACGATGCCGCCCACCATCCTGCTGAACGGGAACGAGAACATCGAGTAGCCGTATGTGGTCGGCCAGTCGGGCACCGACAGCCCGGAACCGGTGCTCGTCACCATGCCGCCGGCGGCGACGAGAATCAGCGTGGCGGCGACGAGGAGCCGCGCGTACCGGTGCAGCCAGCGATTCGGCGTGAGGACGCGGCCCGAATCGGTGACGCCCGGAACCTCGCGCGACCGCGCCGGTCCGGACGGACCGAAGCGCGTGCCTGCGTCGAGAGTCGGCGTCCGCGCTCTGCTCACTGCTGACTCGTCGGCTTGAACGTAAATGACGTCGTCTGCGCCTGCTTCTCGGCGACGGTGACCTGGATGGACTGGCGGCCGAATTTCTCGTGCCACGCCTCGACGGTATACGTGCCGGGCGGCAGCCCTTTGATGTCGAACGCGCCGCTTCCGTCGGTGATCGCGAAAAACGGATGCGGGACGACGCCGACATAGGCGGCCATCCAGCCGTGGACGTTGCACATGAACCGGACCATCACCTCGGGCACCGTGAAGGTCTGCGTCATGCGCATTCCCTGGAACGGCTGACCCTGGTTGAATTCCTGGTTCGACATCGGCAGCGCGTGGACGTTGTGCGCCGTCGGATCGCTGTTGACGATCTCGATCGGCTGACCGGCCCGCACGCCGATGATGCGCGGTGTGTAGATGCAGCCCTTCTGATCGAGCTGTACGGGCTTCGTGGGAATCTCGAACGAGTACGCCGGATCGATGCCGGCTTTCACCCAGACGAAGACGTTTTTCAAACCGCCGTCGGGGGCAATGAGGACCGATTCACTCTGCGGATTCGGTCCCGCGCCCTGGACGCAGTTCTTGTCGACGCCCATACGGAGCGTTTCGGCCGCCGGCGGCGTGCCTTCGAACGTGACACGGCCGGAAACCGAGCCAGCGGTTGACGCATCGACATGTTTTCCCCCGCCCGTCGGCGGTGGAGGAGGTGGAGTGGCGCAGGCGGTGACGAACAACAGAGTGGCGACAGCGAACAATCGGACAGACATCATCGAACTATGAGGGTTGAAAAGGTGCCCTGACACATTCCGGGCGCGGAAGACGTTCCCAAAACATTATGTCCGACTTGACCGTGTTCGCGCCAGGATGCTAGACGTAAACTTCGAACTTCGAAGTTCGAACTTCGAACTGGCCGGCTTTTTGGCCTAAAGTTAGAAGGTCGAAGTTAGAAGTTCAAAGTTCCCGGCGGCGCTAGCCGTCGGGTGTGGCGGTATCGTCTAGGGGTCAGGACACGTGGTTCTCAGCCACGGGACCGGGGTTCGAATCCCCGTACCGCTACCAACCTTCGCCAAACGCTCGCTTCGCTCGCGGCTTCGGTTGGCAAGCCGCGTCACGCCGCCAAACGCTCGCTTCGCTCGCGGCTTCGGTTGGCAAGCCGTGTCACGCGAGCGCCCGCGAAGGTTGCCCACCGAAGCTCGGCCTGATCAAGCGAGCGAAGGTGGGCTGACAACCACGGTTGTCGTTTCTTTTGAACCGCATTAGTCGAAGTCGAATTCCACGGATCCTCTCGACGGCAGGGCCTTTGCTCCGATCTTCGACGTGGCAAAAAGATTCGTATATCTCCTCAGGAACCACGAAGTCCCGCCACGCTACTACACTGGTGTTACGGCAGACCTGCCAACTCGAGTTTCCAGTCACAATGCAGGCGACAACATTCATACCGCCAAGTACCGACCCTGGGTTCTGGACGTTGCCATTGAGTTTGCCGATGAGCGTCGCGCCTTGGTCTTTGAGCGCTATCTGAAATTTGGGTCAGGCGTCGCGTTCGCAAAGCGCCACCTACGATAGCTTGAACCCGGGGGACTTCGTCCCGCCGGACGTGATTCAGCGAGCCCTTTATGGTCTAATAGTCCTTCAATGAAGGACTAATCATGGGTGATCGGGCCAAACGGAAACCCTACGAGCGCCTCGGGGAATTCGAACTCTCTCTTCTGATGGCCGTCGCGCACCTGGCCGACGAAGCCTATGGGCTCAGGATTAGGCGTGAGATCGAGCGTCGTACCGGCCGTCATGTGGCCATTGGCGCGCTGTATACATCCCTCAATCGGCTCGAAGACAAGCGGTACGTGCGATCCCAGATGTCTGAGTCGTTGCCGCAGCGCGGCGGCCGTTCTCGGCGGCACTTCGAGCTGACCAAAGCTGGAGAAGAAGCGCTGAGGCAGTCCTACAAGCGGTTGACCGAGATGTGGAAGGGCCTTCCGTCGGCTCTCCAGAGGCTGACGTGATGTTCGCTCGGCCACCTCGCGTCGCAGAGCGGCTGATTGAATGGGCGACGGCCTGGCCCGATCGTTGCGACGTGCTCGGCGATCTGGCGGAAGAGTTCGATTTCAGGGCAAAACAGTCTGGTCTGCGGTCGGCCAGATTCTGGTACTGGCGACAGGTGGCGCGGGCGATCGCGACCATGCACCGCGGGAGGAGCGTGAAGATGGGGACGCTGTGGCAGGACGTGAGATTCTCCGCTCGTGCACTGCGAAGACAGCCGGCGATCACAGCGGGCGCCGTGGCCTCCCTCGTGGTGGGCATCTCATTGTGCCTCGGGCTCTACAGTCTTTACGACAGTGTCGCGGTGCGGCCGCTGCCTGTTCACCATGCGCGCCGTCTTGTTGCAGTGATTGAACAGCGGGGCGCCGACACCAACCGGGGATTCTCCTATCTCGACTACACGGATTTCCGCGCAAACGCACGAACGCTGAGAGACCTCGTGGCCTTCGGTCCCATCCGCGGAACGATGACCGGGAGTGACGGATCGGCCCTTATCGCTGGTGAACTGGTGTCGGGCAGCTACTTCGAAGCACTGGGTGTACCGATGAAATCGGGACGCGGCCTGACCAACGAAGATCAAGTCAGCGGTGCCCCGGTGATTGTGGTCAGCGAGTCCTTGCTTCGCACGCGGTTTGGCACGGACTCCCCACCGGCTTCTGTCACCATCAACAAACAAGCGCTGACGATCGTGGGTGTGGCGGCGGCGCCGTTCGCCGGCCTCGACAAAAGCCGCGGCACACAGTTCTGGGCACCCCTCAGTGAGTATCGCCGGCTCGGCGTCGCCTCGGACGATCTCCTTGCGCCCGCAGGCCCGAACTGGCTCCGCATGTTTGGCGTCCTGCCTCCGGGCGTCGCAACGAGCGATGCAATCCTGGATCTGGCCGCGGTTGAAGGGCGACTGGAACGGACGGCCAACCGGCCTCGGATTCGTGACCTCCGGCTTTTGCCCGCGGCCAACGGCGACTCACCGGCACTGCAGTCGCTCGTTTCGCCGCTCCAGTGGCTTTTGGGCGGAGCCCTGCTGCTCCTTCTCGTCGCGCTCGCCAACGTTGCGGGCCTGATGGTCGCCAGGGCACACGATCGCACCGCCGAATTGGCGGTTCGGCTGTCTCTGGGCGCCAGCCGGCTCCGGTTGCTGAGGCTGCTGACGTCAGAAGCCGCGCTTGTCGGCACACTGGCTCTGATGATCAGCCTGCCGATGGGTCTGTCTATCGGAAGGGCATCGGTGTCTTTGTTGTCGAACAGTGGACAACCTCTTCCGGTTGTAGTGTCTGCGAACGCTCCACTCGTGATTGTCGCGATCGGGCTGAGTGCTCTCGCGATGCTTACGATCCTGATTCCTGGCGCTGTCCTGCTGCCGGCGCTCCGCGGGTCACGCCGCAATCAGCGGACCGTCATCGCCAGCCAGCGATTCCGTCAAGGGCTCATCACTGTGCAGTTCGCGATTTCGTTCGGTCTGCTCTTCACGGCCGTATTGTTGACTCGGACGCTGGTCAATCTGCGGGAGTTACAGACCGGGTTCGATATAGACCGCGTGGCGCTGATCAGCGTCGATCTCTCGCAGGCCGACTTGAGCCAGCCCGGCCTGCGTGACTACTACGACACGACTCTCAAACGACTGGCCGCGATACCGGGAACCAAGGCAGCCGGAATCGCGAGGGTGATTCCTCTGGCGGGTGTGGGATCGCGCACTGGCATCTCGGTGTCCGGGTATGTGCCCAGGACTGGCGAGAGCATGGAGGTGAACTACAACAGCGCATCGGGGTCCTACTTCCAGGCGATGGGCATTCCCTTGCTGCAAGGCAGAGTTTTTGAGAACTCCGATGCCGCGGCTTCACCCGTCGCGGTCGTGAACGAAGCGATGGCCGAGCGCTATTGGGGAACCGATCGCGCCCTCGGCCAGCGCTTTCGCCTTGGTGACAACACCGAGGTGACGGTCGTGGCCGTCGTGGGTGACGTGAAGTACCGCAACCTTCGCGAGGAGCGAAGCCCGTCCTTCTATTTATCGACCGAGCAGACGCCTCCAGCCGGTGCGACGTTTCACGTGAGCGTGGCAGGAATGCCGCTCGAGGCCATGGAGACACTGAGAAGCACGATCGTTCAAAACCACCCGGGGATTCTCGTGACGCGCGCGAGAACGCTGCGGCAACAGGCCGACTTGAGCCTGATCGACGAGCGAGTCGCAACGACAATTGGTTCTGTGACTGGCGCTGCAGCTGCGCTTCTCGCGGCCGTCGGGCTCTTTGCGGCGTTCACCTCGAGCGTCATTCGCCGAAGACGCGAAATCGGTCTGCGTTTGGCTCTGGGTGCATCGCCAGCGTCGGTCAGAAACATGATCCTGAAGGAAGCGTTGGCTCTGGTCGTCATCAGCAGCATCGCCGGCGCCGGCCTGGGCCTCGCGCTCGGTCGTAACGTGCAGGCGAGGCTGTATGGCATTGACGCGCTCGATCCTCTCAGTTTTCTTGTTGCATTGGCCGTCTTGACGATGGCTGCTGTGGCAGCCAGTTGGCTACCAGCACAGCGTGCGTCAGCGGTCGATCCATCGCTGACGTTGCGCGCCGACTAATCGCGCAGTAGGCTCCGGACTCTCATGAGGAACTCTGCCCGGGCGATGATCGCGGCGCTTCTCGCCATCGTGTCCCTCTCAGCCCAATCGAACGCGCGTCTCAAGCGCGCCATTGATCTCGTTGAGCGGAATGACGTCGATGCCCTGCGCCGGCTGCTCAAAGAGGATCCGTCCCTGGTGCGGGCAACCGACGCCGGCGTGCTGCCACATTGGCAGTGGACACTGCTTCATAAAGCCACCGCCGATCCGAGTGTGCTCGACATTGTCGCCGCGCTGATCGACGCAGGCGCGGCAATCAACGTCAGAGACAACGAGGGCAACACGCCGCTGCACTTCGCGATGAAGCGGATCGGCCGCGAGAAACTTCCGGCGCGAGACTACGGCGGGATCATCCGGTTGCTGCTCGAGAACAAGGCGGACGTACACGCGCTCAATATCAGTGGCGCAACGCCGCTGCATACGGCGGCCGCCTTTCGCGCCGATCCATCCGGCGTCGAGATGCTCGTTCAGGCAGGCGCGGATGTGAACCTGAAGGTGTTGCCGAGCTACGGTGGTTGGACGCCGTTGCACGGAGCCGCTGCCCGAAACAGCGCCGGCATCGTGGCCGTTCTCCTGAAGCACGGCGCCGATCCGGCCGCGACAGACGCGAAGGGCCTCACGCCGCTGCAGGTGGCGGAGCAGAATGGCTTCGCGGACGCCGCAACGACGCTGCGGGCCAGCGCCGCCGCGCCCTCCGTCGCGTTCCCCGCGCCGCGATCGGCCTCGACTGGCGGCGTCGTGCAGGGCCGGGTGCTCTGGAATGGGCAGCCCGTCGCGGGCGCCACCGTCTATGTCGCGGACCCCCCGCCCGGGTCGGCGCGCTATGGAACGGTCACAACCGATGCGCAGGGGCGCTTCGTCATTACTGGGGTTCCGGAGGGCGCCAGATTCGTCAGCGTGCGCGGCGATCCGCAGATCTTCCCGGTGCCCAACGGCGCCAACTTCACGATGACGACGTCACCGTTCGTGCGTGACTTCTTACTCTGCAAAGGTTTCAATCCCGTGGCTCCCGCGAACAACGAGTCAGTGTCCGGCCGGCCCATTCTTCGGTGGGATCCGTTTCCCGACGCGGCGCGCTACCTTGTAATCGTGGTTTCGCAAGTCAAGGCCGTCTTCAGTCGCGGCGGGCAGGCCGGAGGGCTGACGGACACGAGTGTCCAGGTCGACGTCGATCTGCCCCCAGGTGTCTATCAATGGCGTGTGTACGCGTACACCGCCGGTGGTCAGAACATCGGGTGCAGCTTCGAGCCGCGCGCATTCATCGTCCGGCCCTGGTAGTGTCTCGCGATGTCGATACGGCGGGTGCTCATTGCACTGGCACTTGGCAGCACGTCTGCCCTGTGGGCACACCTCCTTGCTGCCGTCCCGCTGGTTCGATCGTTCGAAGCGCTGACGTACGACCGCCGCCTCACGTTCTCCGCGCGTCCGCAGTCGGCGCGATCTGATATCGCAATCGTCGAAATCGACGAGCAGTCGCTGCGCGCGCTCGAGCCGATTCTCGGCCGCTGGCCGTGGCCGCGCTACGCGCACGCGGGCGTCATCGATTTTCTGTCGCGCGCACCGGCGCGCGTGATCGTCTACGACGTGCTGTTTTCCGAACGCGACGAGCTCGGGCGATATCGCGTGGGCGAGCGCACCCTGACCGGTCGCGAATCCGACACGGAACTCGTCGCGGCCGTCCGGCGTGCCGGCAACGTCGTCCTGCTGGCCGAGTCGGTGTCCGAAGATCGCACGGCCGCGCCGTCGGGCCTGCCGGGGACGGTCTATCGACCCGGCGCCGGATTCGAGGTCAGACCGTCGCTGCGCCTGCCGTTCCAAGAGCTGGCGGCGGTTGCCGCCACCGTCGGCCACAATATGGCGCCGAAAGATCCCGACGGCGTCACGCGAACGATTTCACCCTTCATCGACGTCGGTGGGCTCTCGGTACCGTCGCTCGGCACGGCCGCCGCTCTCATCGCCGAACGCCGGCCTGAGAGTGCCGTCCGTCTCGATCGCGATGCGCTTCGGATCGGGTCCGTCCGGATGCCGCTCATCGACGTGGTCATTCCGGCGGATGCGGGGCGTCCGGCGATTTCCGTGCGGCGCGCGCTGCTGAGGTTCCGCGGTCCGTACGGGGACGGGCGCGTGTCAACGTATCCCGTGCATCCGTTCTTCGACGTGCTGTTGTCCGAGGACGAGGTCGCAAACGGCCGCACGCCGCCTATCGATCCGTCGGTCTTCCGCGACAAGATCGTTTTCGTCGGTACACGCGCCGCCGGGGCCTACGACGTGCATCAGACCCCTTTTCGTGGCGCGACTCCCGGCATGCATCTTCACGCGACGATCGCCGACGACATTCTGAGCGGCCACTTCATGAGGCGGGTATCGGCCCGCACCGACCTCATTGCCGCCCTCGTCAGCGGACTGGTCGTCGCCGCGCTGAGCGTGTTCCTCCCGGTACCGTGGGCGATCGGTCTGTCGTGCGCGTACGGGTTCGCGTTGGCGGCTGCACTGACTCTGCAGGTGGGACGCGGCACGTGGATCGGGCTGGTCGAACCGCTGACGGCGGCCGCGATCGCGCTCTTCGGCGGCGTGGCCTGGCAGTACTTCGTCGAAGGACGCGAGAAGCGGCGGGTCAAGGCGCTCTTCGTCCGGTACGTGTCGAAAGAAGTCTTCAATCAATTGCTCGCCGATCCTGCCCTGGCGCGTCTCGGCGGCCGCCGCCGCGACATGACCGTACTCTTCTCGGATATCCGCGGATTTACCGCCGTTTTCGAAAAAGGCACCCCCGAGGCGGTGGTCTCGCAGCTGAACCAGTACTTCACGGAGATGGTGGACGTGCTGTTCCGGCACCAGGGAACCCTCGACAAGTTCGTCGGGGACATGGTGATGGGGCTCTTTGGCGCGCCGGTTGATGATGTGTATCATGCCGACCATGCGGTGGCCGCTGCGAAGGAAATGGTCTCGGCGCTCGACCGGCTGAACGCCGGCTGGGCGCGGGACGGCCGGCCGACGCTGGAGATGGGGATCGGCATCAATTCGGGAGAGATGATCGCCGGCAACATCGGCGCCATGACGATCATGAGCTACACCGTCGTCGGTGACGCGGTGAACTTGGGCTCCCGGATCGAGTCGCTCAACAAGGATTACGGCACGCGGATTCTGATCAGCCAGGCGACGAAGGATCGGCTGACCACCGAAGTCGAGACGCGGTTGATCGGTGAGGTACCGGTCAAGGGCCGCGAACAGCACGTCGTCGTCTACGAAGTTCTCACGAATTGAGAGAGGCTATCGCTGCTCGGACGCGGTGCCGGGCGAGGGGTTTTTGATGTCGAAAACCATCATGCTTGCCGTGCTCCTTCTGGGACAGCCGGCCGCGGATCAATTCGGCCAGATTCAGCGGGCGATGAACAAGGCGGAGGACTTCACCTTCACCGATGCCGAGGAGCGCCAGCTCGGCGCCGAAATCAGCGCCCGGCTCCGGGAGAAGTACGGCGTCGTTCAGGATCCGGCCGTGCACAAGTACGTCACGCTCGTCGGATCGGTGCTCGCCTCGTCCAGCAGCCGGCCGGCGCTGCAGTGGACGTTCGTCGTGCTCGATACGGACGGCGTCAACGCGTTTGCCGCGCCCGGCGGGTTCGTGCACGTCACACGCGGCGCACTGGCGCTCATTCAGAACGAGGCGGAGCTCGCCGACGTGCTCGGACACGAAATCGGCCACGTGACGCAGAAGCACACCATCAACGCGATCAAGAAGAGCAAGATCGGCTCCGACGCGGCCGGCGCGGCGACCCGCAGCGCGCTCCTCGAGCAGGCGATCAACATGGGGTACGAGTTCACGCTCGAGAACAAATACGATCGCAACGACGAGAACGATGCCGACAAGGTCGGCCTGGGCCTCGCCGACAAGGCCGGGTATTCGGCCGCCGGATTGAGCGCCTTCCTGACCCGACTCGCCGATCGCAACAAGGGGCTCAAGGATCGAAGCGGGATCTTCGCGTCGCACCCCGAGATGAAGGCCCGCCTCGACGATCAGAGCAAGTACATCACCGCGCAGAAGCTGGCCGCCTCGGCGACCGTGGCGGCGCGGTACACGCAGTCGATTCAGTTCACCCCCGTGCCGGTCGATCAGCTCGAGCAAGTCGCGCCGCCGTCGCCGGCGGCGGCACTCAAACCGGCAGAAATCAAGCCCACCGGCTCCGGCAAGTTCGGACTGGGCGGCCTGAATCCGCTGGGGCGGGAGAAATCGAGCTCGCAGACCGTGGCCTCGGCGGGATCGCGCGGCGTCAACCCGGATCGTGACGCGAAAGGTGGGCCGAACAAATCGGCCGTCGTCGTCACGGTGACGGCGGCGGAAATCGCCGAGTTCCGAAAAGGCATCACCGGCTGACGTCTGTGGCCGCAGCCCATCCGACGGCGCATCTCATCTGGACGCTGGCGCTGGCGGCGGTGTCCGTCGCGCTGATGCTGGTCGTCCGCAACCGGCTGATCCGCCGGCAGCTGCTGTTTGCGACGGCGGTGCTGGCCGCAAGCGCAATACTCCACGCGGCGATTGTCCTGCTGCCCGATGTGGCAATCCTGCAGGCGCACGGGTGGAAGGTCGAAGCGCTCCTGATCGCGTTTGCCGCCATCAGGGTCTTCGTCACGCTGCTTTTCAATCCCTGGTCGAGAGACGGCGTCGCGGAGCGGGCGCCGGCGATCGTCCAGGACGCCATCGCCACGGCGCTGGTCGTCGTCGCCGCGGTCATTGCGTTCCGCATCTCGAGTCTCGACTTCCTGGCCGGATCGGCGATCGTCGCGGCGATTCTCGGCTTTGCCCTGCACGAAACGCTGGGCAACGCCTTTGCCGGGATCGCGCTTCAGATCGAGAAGCCGTTCCACGTCGGGCACTGGATCTCGGTCGGCTCGTTCGAAGGCATGGTCGTCGAAGTGACGTGGCGCGCCACGAAAATCCGCACGAGCGCCGGCAACCTGATCATCGTGCCGAACAACCTGGTGGCGCGCGAGGCGATCAACAACTACTCGCAGCCCGTGGCGCCGACGCGTCTGCAGGTCGATGTCGGCGTTACCTACGACGCCGCGCCGAACGAAGTGCGGCGCGCGCTCCTCACCGCAGTCAGCCAGGCTCGACTGGTGCGGCAATCACCGGCCGGCGACGTGCTCGTCGCGGACTTTTCGAAGTTGACCGTCACCTACAGGGTCCGGTTCTGGGTCGACGATCTCAGCCATGACGACGAGGCACGCGACGAAGTGCGGACGCTCGCGTACTACGAGCTGCGCCGCCGCGGTATCGAGATGGGCTATCCACGTCCGGAGCGCCCGGTCGATATGCCGGCCCGGCGCGAGCAGTTCCAGCGGACGATCTCGGCCGTGCCGGTCTTTGCCGGCCTGCCCGACGACGGGCTCCACGCGTTGGCGATGGCCGCGGCGGAGCAGGTCTTCGCCGACGGCGAGGTCATCGTCCGCGAGGGCGATCCTGGTGCGTCGATGTTCGTCGTCTGCCGGGGCAGGGTGGCGGTGACGGTCGGCGCCACCCGCCGCGAGGTCGCGATGACCGAAGCCGGCGGCTACTTCGGTGAGATGTCGCTCCTCACCGGCGATCCCCGGACGGCGACGGTCGTCGCGCGCGGCGATTGCACCGTCCTCGAGATCGGGGGCGACATGTTCAGCGCCTACGTGAGGAGCAATCCCGACGTCATCGATCGCCTGGCGGAAGCGGCGGCCTCGCGGCGCCGCCAGCTGAACGAGAGCCGCGTGTCTCTCGGGCCGGCGGAGTCAGCGCGAGCCGCCACGCTCACGGAGCGGATGCGGCGATTTTTTGGGCTGGAACACGCGTAGGAGCAATCTGTGATGTCGTGATTGGTGATCTGGTGAATTGACGAACGCTCGTCAAATCACCTATCACCAAATCACCACATCACCAATTCTTAGAAGGGCCACCAGGGTCTGTTCGAGTTCGTCGTGTTGCGGCGGCCGTCGACGTACCCGCGCTCGTAACCCTGCCTGAACGCTTCGCGATAATTCAGCTTGTACGTCTCTTTCGATCCGTACTGGCTGTTGTAGCCGCGATCGGCGCTGCGATAGCGGCTTTCCGCGAATGGGTCGTCGCGGCGCCGGGCGCGGCCGTCGTCGAGCCCGCGATCGTAGCCGTCGGTATAGCCGTTCTGGAACGCGTAGTTGTAATTGACGTTGCCGTACGGATCACCATAGCGGGGATCACCATTGCGGCCCACACGACCGTTTGCGCGGCCGTTGGCCCAGGGCGGCGGCCCGTTTCGCCGATCGTTCCCGTAGCGATCGTTGTTGAAGCGATCGTAGCCCTCGCGATAACCGGTCTCGAATCCGCGCCGGAATTGGTTGCGGTACACGTCGAGACTGCCGTACTCCCGTCGATAGCCCACATCGCCGCGACGGAAGTCGGATTCATCGGTGTAGTTGAAGGAATCGCCGCGCCGGATGTCGTCTTCGCCGGCTCGCAGGCCGCGCTGATAGCCCTCGTTGTACGCTTGCTGGTTGCCGTACGCCCCCCATTGCTCTCGGGCGTGGAGCATGGCCGGCGCCCCGAGTGCGAGCGCGAACACCAAAGCAACGGAACGAACAAACATACTGACCTCCTGCCTGCACTGGCTGCCCTCAGTTAGTGCAAGAGATCTGCCAGAAATAATGGAGCAATGGGGAAATGGGGCCGTGGGGCAATACAGGCCGATTTCAATGCCCCATTGCCGCGTTGCCTCATTGCCCCATTAAAAAAGGACAATCACTGAGTCCACAGGAGGACACGATCTCCGCTCGGCGCGCGGAAGTCGAACACGATCGTCGGACCGATCCGCTCGAGCTCGTTGACGTCGATGTTGAGCCGATCGAGATCAAAACTCTCGCCACCGTTCGCGAAGTCCATCTTGCGTTTTCCGAGGCGGAGCAGCCAGAACGGCACGGAGATTTTCACCAGCCGTTCCTTGTCGGCGTCCCACGCCTGAATCCACAGATCCTTCGGCTTGACCGTTGAGGTCGGAATCTCCGAGAGCGGCCGAACGGCCTTCGCGCGCTCGAACGAGTCGATCTCGAACAGCGGCTTCTGTTCCTTGAACGTGGCCCGCACTTCGTCGAACGTCCGTCCGACGTCGCTCACATTGGTTTGTTTGAAGTCGATGTGATTCGACACGAAGTAGATCCCGGCGCCGGCGACCGCCATCATCGCGGTGACGCACAGGCCGAGGACGATGACGACGATCCAGATCCAGGTTCTGCGCGATGACATGGTCCGGGCCTATTTCCCGTACGGCCGGCGCTCCAGCCTCGACGCTTCGGCGGCGCAGGCGCCGTCGTCGACCGAGTCGCAGATGCTCTTCGCGGCGCGGTATTCAGAAACGGCCTCGTCGCGCCGGCCGAGCAGATCGGCGGTTTTTCCCAGTTCGAGGTGAATCCGGCCGGAGATCCAGGTCATCGCCATCGTGCCTTGTGCCGCGTGCAAGTCGGATCGGGCGGGCTCGATCCGGCGCAGAATCACACGCGCCATCCCGCGCTTGTACAGCCAGTACGCGCGTTCGCCGGGCACTTTTGGCCGGGGATCCTTTTCGAATTCCGCCAGCCCGCGCGTGAGGACCGCCTCGGCATCGGCGGCACGCCCGGCGCGGATGGCGGCCGCGCCCTCTTCTAATAGGAAGAGACGGTTTCGCGGGAACTCCGTTCGAAGCTCGCGAGCCAGGGTGATGGCATCGTTGTGACGTCCTTCGCGGCTGTAGATCAGCATCAATGCAGTCTGGGCGTCCGCGCGCGTGCTGGGATCGCGCGTCGCGTCCTCGAGCATGCTGATGCCGCGCTCCTTTCCGCCGCCAAAGCCGGCGACATACGCCAGGACCCGCGTCGGCAGCGCCAGCACCGACACGAGATAGCGATAGAGACCAACCACCAGTGCGGCGTCGGTCCGTGACGGATCGCTGGTGAGCACCTGTTCCTGCGCGTCGTAGGCACGCCGCGCCGAGCGGAACGCCGCGGTCATGCTGCCTTCGATCGATGCGGTGTAGGACGCCTGCAGCGCATACGCGGCGCCGACGTCGAAGCGAGCCTGCAGGTCCTTCGGCCGCTCCGCGAGTCTCGACTCGGCCAGGTCGATCGTCTTGGCGAGCTCGGTCTTGAACTCGGCGACGTCTTCGGGCGTGAGCTTCGGCGCTGACCGCTGCCTGGCGACGCTTCCCAGGTAGAAGTCCACCGAGACGGCGCCGCGGCGATACAGCAGGTTGAGCCAAAGAACCGCGGCGAGCGTGCGGTGCGCTTCCGATTCGTTCGGCGCGAGCGCCACGGCGCGCCGGGCGTGCATCATCGCTTCGTCGTGATCGAGGTTGTACGCCGCGCGAAACGCCTGGTCGCTGATCGAGGAAACTGCCGTGGCTGGCGGTTGGCGCGTGTCAATCGGGGGAGAAGGGGACGCGCGCAGCGTGCCGGAGACGACGAGCACGATTACCGCCAGCCAGGCGCGCGTGGATCGAGTCATCACGTCAGCTCAAACGAGGAGCCCAACCCAGCCGCTCTGGCGCGCTCGACGACGAGCCTGGCGGTCACGACGTCCTCGACGGCCATACCGAGCGACTTGAAGATCGTGAGGTCCGAATCCGTCTGACGGCCCGGAATCCGGCCGAGCGCGAGCTCGCCCAGCTCGCCGGCGATATGCCGCTCGTCGATGGCGCGCTCCTTCATCGGCAGCAGGAGGTCACCGGACTCTTTGAGCGCGGCCTCCCGCGAGTCCACGAACACCCGCGCGCGCGCGATGACCGCGGTCGGCATCTCGCGCTGATCCGGCCGGCAGGCGCCGACGCCGCAGATGTGCGCGCCCGCCGCAACCGCTTCGTCGTCGAGGACCGGCGTCGTCGACGCCGTCGCCAGCACGATCAGATCGGCGCCGCGTGTCGCCTCGGCGGCCGATGCCGCCGCGCGAACAGGCAGCCCCATGGCTGCGCTCATGTCGGCGGCAAACGCGTCGCGATGCCGCGCGGTTGGACTCCAGACGCGCACGTCCGACAGCGGGCGCACGTGACGAATGGCTTCGAGATGACTCCGCGCCTGGACGCCGCTGCCGATGATCGCGAGTGATGCCGCATTCGGCCGAGCCAGGAGCTTGACGGAAACCGCGGAGACGGCCGCCGTGCGCACCTCCGTGATGTAGCGGCCGTCCATCAGCGCGACGAGCGCGCCCGTGGCGTGATCGAGCACCACGATGCTGGCCAGGTGCGAGGGCAGTCCCCGCTCATGATTGCGGTTGTAAACGGTGACCAGCTTCGCGCCGGCGACCGGAGGATCGTCGAGTGCGGCAGGCATGACGGCGAAGAGCCCTGAATCGGATCCGACTTCGAGGACGGTCCGGACCGGTTGCACGACTCGCCTGGCGGAATACGCGGAGAGCGCGCCTCCCATCGCCTCGATCAAATCGGGCATCGCGAGGACGGCACGAACGTCGCGTTCTGTCAGAAGAAGAGGCATGGGGCCTGGCTGACCCCTATTTCAGTTTCTTCAAATCCACGGCTTCGATCGCCTTCCGGACAGGATCGATGCCCGCCACGCGATGACCGGTCGCCTGCACCAGATACCGGTTGCTTACGACGACCGTGACCTCGGCCTGCCCGGAGTCTTTTTTCCATTCCTCGAATCCCGGCGCACCGGCAATGGTCATCGCCTTCTTGTAGCCGTCGTCCGATCGCTCTTCGTAACCCGAGGTCATGAAGACCGAAAATGGGGCAAAGATGAGCTGATTGAGCGCGCTGTCGGTGATCGTCACGTCCATCGTGCTCTCGCCGTTCGTGTAATGCGCCGTCGCGTTCGAGATGGCGAACGGCATGTTCACCTGCTCGCCGCGGGGCCGCCCTTTCGTCCAGCCGTGGATCTCGGGCAGCAGCGTCTTCAGCATTTCGAAATCGACTGGCATGGTCTGACTCTTTGAGAGCTGCCGCAACCCCTGCGCCACCTGCTGCATCTGAGCCGTCTGGTCGCCGGCCGAGGCCGGTCGTGTTTGCCCGGCCGCGGCGGGTTGGGCCGGAGCCGTAGCCGTTGGAGCTGATTTCGAGCTGTCTGTGCTTGTGTTCGCGGGCGGCGGCGCGGGACCGCACCCGGCCGCTAGGATCATCAGGACAGCGAGCCGTCTCACCCTTCTAGTTTACGGGAGCCTCAGCCAAAAACCCTGTCGGTTCCGGGGTTCCGGGGTTCCGGAGTTCCGAGGTTCACAGGTTCCGGGGTTCTCAGCGGCACTTTCTACTTTTTCTCTGGGCGTTTCCGCCTGGCGCTTGGCGGCGTTGGTTCGTCTGTTGTTTCGAGGTAACGGGTGTAACCGGCTTTGCCCAAGAATGCGTGGTGACGGACGTACCTCAAAGTAGGACGACGCGAGCCCTCACGTGGAGACCCGGGCACCCGCAGGCCAGATCCCCGAGCGGGCATCAGTCGGTACGACGGGTACGGCGGGTCCGCGGAACCTGATGCTTGTCAGCTTTTTTCAGTTTTGAGCGAGCCCGGCGTTCACGCTCGAGCTGCTCCGCGTAGCGCGCCTGGCTGTGCT
>Ga0114129_10001732_pt1 | contig 29713 bp, 26 predicted proteins | sample RhiMetdeltSRZDD1_FD_80071 | JGI IMG/M metagenome (GOLD analysis project Ga0114129, IMG submission 80071) | Populus rhizosphere microbial communities from Tennessee, USA - Rhizosphere MetaG P. deltoides SRZDD1 (version 2) (version 2) | ecosystem: Host-associated > Plants > Roots > Rhizosphere >... | reverse complement strand
TGTTCATGCCCTGGAGTGAAGTCACGGGACATAGACGCACAGGGTGGGAAACAGTGTCGGTCTGGGATGTCTTCGTGTTGATCACCGGCGTTTGCGGGATCGCCGCAGCTGTTACCGGCGGCCGGTTCGGGTTCTTCCGGAGCGATCTCTCCTTCAACGCGATGACCGACATCTGTGGAGTCATCCTCGGGATCCTGATCGCCTGGTTGATTTTGTTCGATTTCCCGTCGGGAGCCAGCCGCGAGGCGGGCGTCTACGTTGCGCTTGCGGGAGCAGCCGCGGTGGCCACCGGCGCCGGTGATTTCCGCGTCACTGCTTGGTTCCCACCTCTGCACCGATCGAACCAGCCGGGCATCTAGGAAAGGCCGGATACTCGAGCATCTTCGACTCCGCTCGGACATGCAACCTGTAGGTTGCAGTAGAGGAACTGGATGCCCGAGGTTGCCAAAGGTTGTCTCGTGCTCGCCGACATCGGCGGTTACACGGACTACCTGAGCGGTGTTGAGCTCGAGCATTCCCACGACATCCTGGCCGACCTCATCGGAACGGTCGCCGATCAGCTGGCCGGGCCGTTACGGCTTGCGAAGCTGGAAGGTGACGCCGTCTTCTGCTGTGATCCCGATGATGGTGTCGATGCCGTATCGCTGCTGACGGCGATCCAATCCTGCTATTTCGCCTTCGCCAGACGCCAGCGGACGATTTCCATCGCTACGAGCTGTGAATGCGACGCGTGCAGGCGCATACCGGACCTCGACTTGAAGTTCCTCGCACACCACGGGTCGTTCGTGGAGCACAACGTCGCCGGTAGCCGGGAGCTCGTCGGCCCCGACGTCGTTCTCGCTCATCGGCTCCTGAAGAACTCGGTCCAGGAACGGCACGGCCTTCGCGGATATGCGCTTCTGACCGAGGCGAGTGTCGGAAGGCTGGAAATCGATCCGGTTGCGAGTGGACTGGTCGAACACTCGGAGAGCTACTCGGACGTCGGCGACGTCCCGGCCTGGTTGCTGGACCTCGAGTCGCGGTGGCGCGATGAGCAGCAAAGCACGACGGTCCTGATCGAGAGCGAGGAGGCTGACCTGGTCCTCCAAGCGGAGGTCCCTGTTCCGCCTGCTGCCGCGTGGGAGGCATTGACGAATCCGACGTGTCAGCTCCGGTGGAGGGTAGGCGCGGACCGCGTCGACATGGAGAACCCCAGCGGCGCCAGAGGAGTCGGCTCAACTACCCACTGCGTGCACGGGAAGACCACCATTGCCCAGGAGATCCTCGACTGGAAGCCGTACGACTACTACAGCTACAGGGAGCGAAACCCGGTCGGCGAGTGCATTTGGACAATTGCGCTCAGTCCGCTCGGCGAACGGACGCAGGTGGTGTGGCGCATCAAGCTGGCCGGCGGCGCTCGCCAGCGGCTCGCAATGGCGGTCATGGGACGCAGGATGCGCAAGATCTTGCAGGAAAATCTCGATGGGCTCGTGGATTTCCTCCAACCCGAACATGACTGGGGCCGCGCCGACGAATCCTCTTCGGACGTTGCTGAGTAGGAAGCGAGCGGCCGCGCTTGCCGGCGCGGTGCTGGTGGCTTGCGCTGCCACGGCCACGCGAGGGGAGGCGGCGGTCGATGTGTCGAGCTTCGCCGTGACGCCGTCGACGGCTGCGGCGGGCGGTCATCCAAACCTGACGATCGCGGTCGGGTTCGCGGAGCCGGCGAGCGGCGTAAAGGACATCGCGCTCCACCTCCCCGCCGGCCTGACGGCGAACCCGAGCGCGTTCGCCTACTGCTCGAGGGGTGACCTGATCCGATACAGCTGCCCCTCGAAGAGCCGATTGGGCTCCCTCTCCGTGGTCGCCGTCGCCTATGGCCTCGAGCTGCCCTTCAGCGCGACTCTCTACAACATGCGCCCGGGGCCGGCGGAGCGGGTCCGGATCGGCGTGCCGATTCCGGGCCCTGACCAGATCTTCGCGGTCGAGCTGCCGATCAAGGAGCGTCCGGCCGACAAAGGCCTCGACTTCACCATCACCGGCCTTCCTCAGAATGTCGCCGGAGTCACGGTACGCGTCTCCGAGCTGAAGATATGGTTGAAAGGAACCGTGCGGCGCAAGGTGAGGAAGCGTTGGCGCCGGCGTGCGTTCTTGACCAACCCGAGCACGTGTGCTCCAGCAGCGTCGTCGCTGGATCTGACTTCGTACGACCCGCCCGGCGCAGTGATCACGACGACCTCGAGCTTCACGCCCACGGGTTGTCGGTAGCGGGGATGCGAATCCACGCGCTGACGACCGGGACGGTGCGCGTCAAGCACGCCTTCCTCCATGCGAGGAGCGGCCCGCGACGGCAGCTGGACCTCTTCCTTCCGGGGCCGTGGAGCGATCCGTTGCCGATTCACTGCTGGGCGATCGAGCACGACGACCGGCTCATGCTGGTGGATACCGGCGAGACTGCGACAGCACGCGATGTTCCTTTCGCTCGCTTCGATGTCGCACCTGAACAGGAGCTCCCGAGCGCGCTCGAGAAACGGGGGCTGTCACTGGCCGACGTCGAAACCGTTGTCCTCACTCATCTCCACGGTGATCACATGGACGGAACGGTTTGCTTACGCCGCCCCATACTCGTGCACCAGCGCGAGCTGGCGTTCGCGCGCACATTTCAATCGCGCCTTTTTCAGCGCGTGTTCCGGCAGCCCCTGCCGGCCGGGATCGACTTTCAGCCGATCGCGCTCTCCAGCCAACCGTTCGGCGCGTTCGCCGAGAGCCTGCCACTCACGGACGATGGGCGAATTGTCGCCGTCGCGACTCCGGGCCATACGCCCGGGCACATCTCGGTGGTCTGCGTGGACGACGATGGGCACCACGTCCTGCTCGCGGGCGACGCGACCGACACGCTCGAGCAGCTGCGTGCGCGGCGCGCCGACGCGATCGGGCCAAAACCGTCGGTGTCGATCGAGACGATGAACGCGATCCTCGCCCATGGCCGCTCTCACCCCACCGTCTTCCTGCCGTCACACGACCCGGAGTCGGTCGCCCGGCTGGAGTCACGGACGGTGCTTTAGCGCCGTCGTCGTCGGCAACGCCAGGTAGGCTCGGTACAGATTGCCGGACGACCCAACGCAAAAATTCCTGGCGGATCTACCTCGGCTCGAGGGCTTCGTGCTCAAGCCGCCGAACACGGTCGCGATCTCCCGGTCCGTGATCGTGGACCAAGCGGACGATTCCGATCACGATCTCGAATCGCTCTTCGCCTGGATCGAGACACATGGTGGTCGGCTCGTGAAGCCTCCGCCGGTCCAATCACAGACGCTTCGGGCGGGACGCCGGACGGAAAGGACCGTGCCGGCCGACCCGTACTACGTCATCCCCGCAACCGCGTTCGAGACTTAGCCGCCCGCGGGATCTTGCTACCCGAGGTGCAGGCCCGGGATCGGAATCCAAAGGGCCTCGTTCCCCGGCATGTACAGCCTGCGTGAATAACTGGCACCCCTTGTGACGCGGTGCTTGCGGATCTTCACCACTCGCACGCGGACCGTGTAGTAGCGATGTGGACGTACTGAGGAGCTCACGACCGCGATCTTCCGGCTACACCTCACCCGCTTGCGGCTGCGTCCGATCCGGAAGACCAGGTGGGTCGCACCGTTGATGCAGTGGGCGTCTTGGACGCCCCAGAAGTAGCGGCGGCCGTCGAGCGTGCGAAGGGCCACGATCGTGAGGCCTGCGTCCGGGTGCCGGTGCCCGGTCGGGGATGGAGTGAGCTGGACCCTTGGGGGAGTAGGCGCGCTCGGAAGCGGCGGCGGCTGGACCGTCAAAGGTGCCGCCGCGGTCCAGGTAAAGCTCGCCGAACAGATCGGCCCGTCCGGTGCAGCTCCCGCGTACTCGTGCGCCTGGGCGTCGGCGGTGCCACTCGCGCGGCCATTTGCGATGTTGCCGACAAGGTGCAAGGTCAAGCCGTAGCCATCGTTCGGATCACCGATGGTGGCGTCGAAGTGGCCGCCGACCACAGGAAAGGGCTCGCCGGGCTTGTCCACGACCACGCCTTGGTTCATGCCTTCGCCATCGGGGCAGCTGAGCGATATATAGGTGACCACGTGGAAGACCGACGCTCCGTCGAAGTTGAACCCGAACTTCTCGGGGGCGCCGTTGTCGATGCCGTCGTTGGAGAAGTCCTGCGGCGATGTCTGGCCGCTATAGGCGACGATCGTGGCGTTGGCCGAAGGCGGTAACGCGACCGCGGTTGCGAGCAGCGCTGCGAGCACCATCAGCCGTCGCCATCTGATGAGTCTCCCCAGACTCCCAAACCCCCGCTTCATCTAGCGAGAGTAGGTAAGACCGGAGCACGTCCGCAACACTTTGTGTCCCCGAGCTCCCTAGGCCCCCCGGGATGCTCCGTCGCCCCCGGGCCTGTAGGCTGCGCTCGTCGAAATGCGACGACTGCCGCCTCTCATGTCCGAGAACCCGCGCTGGCTTCAGATCACCCTGGTCGGCGTCGTACCTGCGGTGTATGGAGCGATCACCGGATGGTTGCTCGGCATCTCCGAAGCGCCGTACCTCATCCTCTCGATCGTCGGGATCGTGGGCGGTGTCGCGGCGGGCTTTGACCACGTCGGTGCGAAAGCGGGTGCGCGGCGCGGTATCGCCGCCGGCTCGATCTTCGGCAGTTTCATCCTGATCGCCCACGAGATACAGGGCGGGGACGCCAAGGCGAAGCTGCCCCATCCCGGGATTCTCCTCATCGTGGTCACCACCGTGCTGGCGGTGGGCTTCGCAGCGATCGGCGGGTGGGCCCGGGCGAGGGCCGAGCAAAAGGCCGTGAGCCACACCGCGCCGGAGATCCCCGGCCCCCTGGGCTGAGCGGCCGCGCCGCCCGTGCACGGTCCTCAGGGGTGGCCAGAACCCTGACCATAGGCGATGTTCGACCACGTCACGATCCGCGCTTCGGACCGTCCGGCCTCGGAACGGTTCTACCTAACGGTCCTGGGCACGCTCGGCATCGAGCCGAGCCAAGCCGGGACCGAGCTGATCGAGTGGGATGACTTCTCGATCATGGCCGCGGGGGCGGACCATCCACCCACGCGGCATCTGCACATAGCGTTCGTCGCGCCCACGCCCGAACACGTCGACGCGTTCTGGAAGGCGGGTCTCGACGCCGGCTACGACGAGGACGGCGCACCCGGTGAACGCCCGCGATACAAGCCCGGCTACTACGGCGCGTTCCTGCTCGATCCCGACGGGAACAGCGCCGAAGCCGTCCACCACGACGACACGCGCCGGGGCGGACATATCGACCACCTGTGGATCCGTGTGCGGGACCTCGATGCGGCGGCGTCGTTCTACGCCGCGATTGCGCGGCACACCGGATTACGCGAGGGCCGGCGCTGGGAGCACGGGCGGCAGTTCCGGGGCGCCTGGGCGACGTTGTCGCTGGTGGCTGACGGCGCGCCCGTGACGGAGCACCTGCACATCGCGTTTCCCGCGCCCGACCGCCAAACGGTCGAGGAGTTCCACGAGGCGGCGATCGCCGCCGGCTACCGCAGCAACGGCGCGCCAGGAGAGCGTCCGCAATACCACCCGGGCTACTACGGCGCCTACGTTCTCGACCCCGACGGCACGAACGTGGAGTCCGTCTTTCACGATCGATAGAAACCGATTCACTGAGCAAGTGGGGGCCAAAGGCAGAACGATAGAAACTCATTCACTGAGCAAGTGGGGGCCAAAGGCAGAAGTTGGTTATAGAAGTTGGTTATAAGAGACGGGATGCATGAATACGACTACGTGATCGTCGGAGCCGGCGCGGCCGGTTGCGTGCTTGCCAACCGCCTGAGCGCGCACGGCGCGCGGGTCTGCCTGCTCGAGTCGGGCGGCAACGATCGTCACCTCGGCGTCAAGGCGCCGGCCGCCTTCCCGACCCTGTTCCAGAGCGCGCGCGACTGGAACTTCCTGTCCGAGCCGGAGCCGGGACTGTTCGGGCGGCGTTGGTATCTGCCACGAGGCCGCATGATCGGCGGCTCCTCGTCGATGAACGCGATGTTCTACGTGCGGGGCCATCGCAGCGACTTCGACCGCTGGGTGGAGGACTTCGGTGCGCGCGGCTGGGGCTATACCGACGTGCTGCCGCTCTTCAAGCGCTCCGAGCACAACGAGGAGATACGAGACGAGTTCCACGGGACGACGGGTGAGCTGAACGTCACGCGCAGGCGGTGGCTGTCCGACTTCTGGCGCCCGTTCATCGATGCCTCCACGGCCGCCGGAATCACGCGGATCGACGACTACAACGGGGCGGAGATGGAGGGCGCTTCGCTGCTGCAGACCACGATTCGAAAGGGCCGGCGGCACAGCGCTGCCGACGCGTTCCTGAAGCCGGTGCGAAAGCGGCCCAACCTGACCGTCGAAGCCGCCGCGCACGCGCACCGCATCGTCATCGAAGGCGGCCGCGCGGTGGCTGTCGAGCACGCCCGCGGAACTGCTCGTGCAGCCGCGGAGGTGATCCTGGCCGCCGGCGCCTACGGCTCGCCACAGCTGCTGATGCTCTCGGGCGTGGGCCCGGCCGAACATTTGCGCGAGCACGGCATCGAGGTGATCGTCGACAGCGGCAACGTCGGGCGGCACCTCCAGGAGCACCCGATGGCCTTCGCGATCTGGCGTGCCAAGGGCGACACGCTGGACGACGCGGCGGAGCCCAAATACCTGCTGCCATGGCTGGTGGCGGGGAGGGGGAAGCTCTCGTCGAACATCGGCGAGGCGGTCGTCCACTGGCGCAGCGATCCGTCGCTGCCCGGGCCCGACTTCCAGATCGTCCAAGCGCCCGTCTACTTCTGGGAGCACGGATTCCGGAAGACCGGCGCACCCGCGTTGACGATCGGCGCGTCGTACCTCGCACCGCAGAGCCGCGGGACCCTCACGCTGCGCTCGGCCGATCCTGGCGATCATCCGCGCATCCTCAACAACGCGCTTACGTCGGACGACGAGGTCGCCGCGATGTTGCGTGCCCTGGAGCTTGTGCGGGAGATCGCATCGCGCCGCCCCCTCAGCGATGTGCTCGGAGAAGAGCTCCACCCGAGCGCCGACATTCGCACGCCCAACGAGCTCACCAGATGGCTGCGCGCAACCTGCGAGCACGAGTATCACCCGAGCTGCACCTGTCGGATCGGCTCCGTCGAGGAGGGCGTGGTCGATGCGGAGCTGCGTGTCCACGGCGTCGAGGGGCTGCGCGTCGCGGACGCGAGCGTGCAGCCGCGCATCGTGTCGGCCAACACTCAGGCGGTCACGTTGATGATCGCCGAGCGCTGCGCGGACCTTCTGCTCGCGCAGGGCGCGGGCGCGCCGCCAGGCGGCGATGAGGTTCGCGAAGCACCCGCATCTGCGGGGGCTCTTTGATTTAGACTGCGCTGCGTTCAGGCCGGTGGTCCCCCCGCGAGGGGGCGCAAGAGGGAAGTCCGGTGAAAGACCGGCGCGGTCCCGCCACTGTGACCGGGAGCGCCCGTCGCAACCCGGCGCCGTCCACGAGACGGCGACCGAAGCCACTGGGAGGCCTCGCCTCCTGGGAAGGCGCGACGGGAGACCCGGAAGCCAGGAGTCTGCCTCCGGCCGAAGCCACGACGACCCCTCGAGGAAGGGAAGGCTCCGATGCACATCAGATCTCTGGCGCTGGCGACGGCCACTATCACGCTGCTCGTTTGCGGATCCGCCGCGGCCGCACCCACCACAGTCCAGCTGCGCGTGGAAGGCGCAAGCGCGACATTGTTCGAGGGCCCGGTGACCACCGACGCCAAGACCATCACCAAGGGCGGCGACACGGTCGTCTGTGACGGCACCGTCAACGGTGCCAATCCGACGCCCGGCCCGACGGCGACCACTGCACTCGACGACGGGGCGCTGCAACTCGGCGTCACCTGGGACGCGACGTTCTACGCACCGGATTTCTTTCTGACGCGCTTCGGAGGCGAGCAGTCCGCCGGTTGGGGACTAGCGGTCGACTACGCGCTGGCGCAGGTCGGCGGCTGCCAGCTACAGGTCCACTCCGGAGACGAGGTGCTGTGGGCAGCGGACGCCTTCGGTGGACCACCCGACTACAAGGCCAAGACAATGCTGAAGCTCGATGGACCGGGACAGGCCGTAACCGGCGCACCAACGAATCTCCAGGTGACCGACGGAACCACGCATGCACCCGTCGCGGGCGCGACGGTCGGAGGCGCGGTTACAGGTCCCGACGGCACGGCGGCCGTCACGCTCGGCACGCCCGGCATCGCGCATCTAAAGGCCGAAGCGCCGAGCTCTATCCGTTCCAACGCGCTGAACGTGTGTGTCTCAGGCGATGGCAAGGGCGACTGCGGCGTGCCGCGGGCGCAACCCGTGCGGGACAGCAAGGCGCCCCGAGTCCGGATCACCGGGCCGCGCGACGGGGCGCGCTTCAGCCGAGGACCACGGCTCCTGAGTGGCACCGCGATCGATGACGTCGGCGTCACGAAGGTGAAGCTGGCACTGCGTCGCCACGTGCGCGGTCATGCGTGCCGCTGGTGGAGCGCCACCAGCGATCGCTTCGCCGGACGGGGCTGCTCGAAGAAGGTGTTCTTCGGGATCGGCGCCGATGGCAACTGGTCCTACCTGCTGCCGCGAAGCCTTCCGCCGGGTCGCTACGTGCTCGACGCGAAGGCCTTCGACCGCGCGCGCAACCGCGACGAGCGGTTCGTGCGCGGCTCCAACCGCGTCGTGTTCTACGTGGGCCGTGGCTATCGCGCGCAGGCGGCAGCGGCGGCGCGGGCCGCGGCTCGCGTAGAGGTGCTGCTGGCCGGAAGGTCGAAGTCGGCCGGAGCGCCTGTCCGTGCGCGGGCGGTGCTTGTGAGGGTCGGCCACCGGCGGTGCAAGGTCGGTTCTTCCACGCCGCTCGCGGCGCTCGCGGGATTGCTCCGCGCGCGGCGCACGGGCTACGCGATCCGCGACTACGGCAGCTGCTCGCGCACGAATCCCGCCGCTGCGGGCCAGCTGTTCGTGCGCCGGATCGGACGGGACTCCAATCGCGGCAACGACGGCTGGTTCTACAAGGTCAACGACCGCGCCCCCGATGTGGGAGCGGGCGATCCGTCCTCGCGCGTGCGCGACGGCGACCACGTCCTGTGGTTCTACTGCGTGTTCGACGAAAGTACGCGCAGCTGCCAGCGGTCGCTGCGGATCGTTGCCGACCCGGTGGCCGGGAACGGCGCATTGAGCGTCACCGTGCACGGTTATGACAACGCCGGTCGGTCCGTACCCGTTGCGGGCGCAAGGGTCGCGAGCGGCTCGGCGACCGCGACGACGGGCTCCGACGGCAGCGCCACGCTGATGCTCGGTGGAACTCCCGGCAGCCACGCGATAACCGCACGAAAGGCCGGAATGGTCGACGCGTTTCCGGTCACGGTGCGCGTGAAGTAGCACCATGCGCCGGTTCCTGTCCTCCGCCGTCCTGCTCGCGCTGGTGTCGCTGGTGGCGGCGTCGTGCTCCATCAACGCGGGCCCGGAGAAGGGCCCGGCGCGGCTGCTCGTGACGCGGGACTTCGGCGAGCGGCATGTGCTCACGGCGACCGAGGACCCGATCGAAAGCGGCGAGACCGTGATGCGCCTGCTGATGCGCAACGCACCGGTCAAGACCCGCTACGGCGGGCGGTTCGTCAACGCGATCAAAGGAATTTCCTCCACGACCACGGCCGGCCGGCGGCTCGACTGGTTCTACTACGTGAACGGCATCGAGGCGGACGTGGGCGCCGCGGAGCGCACGGTGGAGGGCAACGACCGGGTCTGGTGGGACTACCACGACTGGAGCAGCGTGATGCGTGTGCCCGCCGTCGTGGGATCGTTCCCGGAGCCGTTCGTGCACGGCAGCGAGGGCAAGCGCTATCCGGTCCGCATCGATTGCGGCACGGACGACACCGACGCGTGCAACAAGGTGTCGGACAAGCTGCAGGCCGCCGGGATCGCGCCGAGCACCAGCGCGATCGGGGCGGTGGCGGGGAAGGAGGTGCTGCGGTTCGTGGTCGGAAAGTGGTCCGAGGTCCGCCAGGACGCCGCCTCCGAGCAGATCGAGAAGGGCCCTGACAAGAGCGGCGTGTTCGCGAGCTTTGCCCCCACCGGCCAGAGCGGCGGCTACGACCTGGAGCTCCTCGATCCGGAGGCGCATGCGGTTAGCACGCTCGGGCCCGGCGCGGGCCTGGTGGCGGCCACGCGGTTCGAGGACCAGGCCCCCACGTGGGTCGTGACGGGCACTGACTCGACCGGTCTTGCGCACGCGGTCTCGCTGCTCGAGCAGCGCACGCTCGAGTCGCGCTTCGCCGTCGCGACGAGCGGTGGGGCGCCGATCGCGCTGCCGGTCCAAGGGACCAGATGATCGGCGTGCCGACCTACCGGCGCACCGGGTCGGCGCTGCACGCGGCCCGCACCGGGGTCGGCATCGCCTACTGCGGCGCGCTCACGCTGCCCGCGTTCCTGTTCGAGAGCCCGCTGGTGCTGGCCGGCTCGCTGGCGGCGGTGCTCGCGACCGCGGCCTGCGCGCGGGTCGGTGGCGAGCTCGCGCGCGCAGCGGCGCTGGCCGTCCCGCTGGCGCTGCTGGTGACGGTGATCAACCCGATCGTCTCGCAGCAGGGCCTCACCGTGCTGGTCGACGGCCCGATCGTGCCCGTGCTCGGCAATGTCGATGTGACCCTGGAGGCGCTCGTCTACGGCGCCGTCGCGGGCCTGCGGGTGCTGGTGGTGGTGCTGGGCTTTGCCCTGTATTCCGCCTGCGTCGATCCCGACCGGGTCTTGCGCCTCGCCGGGCGCGTGGCGCCGCGGTCGGCGCTCACCGTTTCGCTCGCGACGCGCTCGGTCCCGCTGCTCGGGCGCGACGCCCGCCGGATGGCGGAGGCCTACACGCTGCGAGCGGGAGCGCGGCCGGCCGTGCACGTGCGCGAGCGCGTGGCGCGCGCCGCGACATTGACGCGTGCGCTCGGGGCGGGCGCGCTCGAACGGTCGGTCGAGCTCGCGGCCGCACTCGAGGTGAGGGGATACGGGACGCTCGCGCGGTTTCCCGCAAGCCGCGCGCCGTGGTCGCGTCACGACATCGCGTTCGGCCTCGCGACGCTTGTGATTTCCGCGGTGTGCGTCATCGCGTTCGTCACGGACCTGGCCTCATTCGAGCCCTACCCGCTGCTCCACATGGCCGCGGGCCCGGGCGACATCGCCTTCGCGGCAGCGCTGCCACTGCTGGCGATAGCGCCATTCCGGGCGCGGAGGGCCGCGCGTGGCTGAGCCCCTGCTTCGGCTGGAGTCCGTCGGCTACCGCTACCCGGGCGCGGACCGCGAGGCGCTCGACGCGATCTCGCTCGAAGTCGCGGAGGGCGAGTTCGTGCTCGTGGCGGGCATCTCCGGAAGCGGTAAGTCGACGCTGCTGCGGGCCGGCTCGGGGCTGGTGCCCCATTTCTTCGGGGGACGCCTTGCGGGACGCGTCACGGTCAGCGGGATGGACACGCGCCGCCACGGGCCGGCCGAGGTTGCGCGGGTCGCGTCGTCCCTCTTCCAGGACCCGGAGGCACAGGTCGTGATGTCCTCGGTCGCAGCGGAGATCTCGCTGCCGCTCGAGGCGCGCGGCCAGTCCGGCGCGGCCGTCACGCGGGCGGTCGAGGAGACTGCGCTCGCACTGGGCGTCGCCGATCTGCTCGAGCGAGACACGCAGACCCTGTCCGGGGGAGAGCTGCAGCGCGTCGCGCTCGCGGCCGCGCTCGTCACGCAGCCGGCGCTGCTGCTCCTCGACGAGCCGACCTCGCAGCTCGACCCGGTCGCCGGCGACGAGCTCGTCTCGCAGCTTCGCCGCCTGAACGAGGAGTGGGGGACCAGCGTGCTGCTCGCCGAGCAGCGGATCGAGCGATGCCTCTCGGCCGCCGACCGGGTGCTCGCCTTCGAGCGTGGGCGCATCGTGTGGGACGGGACACCGCGAGAGTTCGTCGTGTGGGCGGCCGCTCACGCTCCGGCGCTGACGCCCCCCGCCGCGCGGATGTTCTCCCTGGCGGGCCTGCGCCCGTTGCCGGTGGGCGTGAAGGACGCGCGCGCCGCGCTCCGGCGGTCCCCGCCCGTACCGGAAGCGGAGGAGCCGCGTGCCGAGTCTCCGAGGCGGCGGCGCTTCGGCCGCTTTCGACGCGGCCGCGCGGCGCTCGCGGTCGAGCGGCTGTGGGTCGAGTTCGACGATGGGTCGCCCGCCGGACATGCGGCGCTGCGCGGTGTGGACCTCCGGGTCGATCCGGGTGAGATGATCGCGCTGCTGGGCCGCAACGGTGCCGGCAAGAGCACGTTGTTGCGGACCTGTGCCGGGTTGGTGCGCCCGGCGCGCGGCCGGGTGGAGGCGGCAGGCGACGTCGCGCTCCTGCTGCAGAGCCCGTCCGACTACCTCGTCCACGAGCGCGTCGCCGAGGAGCTCCCGCGCGCAAGCGCAAGCGCCGTCCTCGAGGAACTCGGCCTTCTGGGCGTGTCGGACCGGGACCCGCGCGACCTGTCCGGCGGCGAGCGCCAGCGGCTCGCGCTTGGGATCGTGCTGGCCGGGCGTGGCATCGGCGGTGGATCGCCCCCGGCCGTGGTGGCGCTCGACGAGCCCACGCGGGGGCTCGACTGGGAGAAAAAGGCAGCGCTTGCGGAGCGGCTCCACGATCTCGCCGAGCAGGGCGCCGCGGTCGTGACCGCGACCCATGACGTCGAATTCGCGGCGGCGCTCGCGTCCCGCTGCGTGCTGCTCGGCAAAGGCACCGTGATGGCGGACGGCCCCACCCGCCAGGTGCTCTCCGGCGGGCGCTACTTCGCGACCGAGGTGGCGCGGGTGTTCTGGCCCGCCAGGGGAATCGTACGGCCGGAGGAGGGGGCAGCCAGGCTGGTGGCCGAGGCACAGGAGGAGGCCGTTCCGGCGTGAGCTGGGAGCTCGGCAGCACGGCGCTCGTCACGCTTGCGCTGGCGGCCGGCATCGCCTGGTACGAGCGCAAGCGACCGCCGTCACGGCTGGTGGCGCTGGTCGCCGCCCTGGCCGCGCTCGCGATCGCGGGCCGGGTCCTGTTCACGCCGATTCCGAACGTGCAGGGGACGACCGACGTGGTGCTGCTGGCCGGCTACGCGCTCGGGCCCCTGCCGGGCTTCGTGGTGGGAGCGGTGGCCGCGCTCGTGTCGAACTTCTTCCTGGGCCAGGGACCATGGACTCCCTGGCAGATGTTCGGCTGGGGCATGGCGGGCGTGGGGGGCGGCGCGCTGGCGGCGATGTTCGGCACGCGTCTCGGACGGTGGCCGCTCGCGCTGTTTTGCGCCGCGGCCGGCTTCGCGTTCGGCGCGTGGATGGATTTCTTCACGGTCATGACGTTCACGGCAGATCGATCCGCCGCCACGTATCTGACCGTCGCGGGGGTGTCGCTTCCGTTCAACGCCGCACACGCGATCGGGAACGCCGTCCTGTGCCTGGCGCTCGGACCAGCGTTCGTGCGCATGCTGGTGCGCTTCCGGCACCGCATGCACGTTGAGTGGGTGCCGGTGGGGGCCGCGCTTGCGCTCGCCGCGTTGGTGGTGGCCGCGTCTCCGGCGCCGCCGGCACGCGCGGCGGATCCGTCGCTTCGGTATCTCCAGCGTGCTCAGAACGCGGATGGCGGATTCGGGGGCGGACCGAGACAGCCCTCGAACCAGCTGCTCACCGGGTGGACCATGATCGGTCTCGAGGCGGCCGGCCGCAATCCGCTCGACGTGCGCCGCGCGGGCAGGTCGCCGGTCGACTACACGCGGGCGCACCTCGCGCAGCTGCGCGACACCGGCGAGCTCGAACGCACGATCCTGGCGGTCGAGGGCGCGGGCGTGGATTCGACGCGCTTCGGGGGCCGGGACCTGGTGGCCGAGCTGCTGCGCCATCGCAGAGCGGACGGCTCGTTCGAGGCCCAGGCGAACTGGACCGCCTTCGGTGTGATGGCGCTGCGGGCGGCCGGTCGCTCGGCGCACTCGGCCACGATCAGCGGCTCGGCCACCTGGCTCGCGCGCCAGCAGAACGCCGACGGCGGCTTTTCCTTCGCCACCCGCGGGGGCGGCAGCTTCGTGGACGAGACCGGTGCCGCCCTGCAGGGACTCGCGGCGGCGGGCCGGCGGCGCGGGGCGGTGGTGACGCGAGCGCTCACATATCTGCGCAAGGCGCAGAACCAGGACGGCGGCTTCGGTCAGGGCGAGGGGGACCGGTCCAACGCCCAGTCGACGGCGTGGGCGATCCAGGGCATCGTCGCCGCCCGCAGGGACCCCGCGCGTTTCGTGAGGAGAGGACGGTCACCGCTGGCCTACCTGGCCTCGCTGCGCGCAGCCGACGGCAGCTACCGGTACTCGCGGTCGAGCGGTCAGACTCCCGTTTGGGTGACGGCGCAGGCGCTCGCCGCCGTCCGACGCAAAGCGCTTCCGGTGAAGGCGCCGCGGCGCGCAAAGCGCGCGCGCCCGCGCGCGACGCCTCCGCGCGTCCGCGCGAAGCCGCTGATCGCACGCGCGAAACCACGGCGGCCCCCGCGCACGGCGCCGACGCCGCGAGTCGTCAGGCGGCCGCCGCTCGGCGCCCGCCCGGTGTCGGACGTACGGCGTGGGAGCAGCGACTCCGGCGGATCGCAGACAGTGCTCGCGGTCGGCATCGGCGGGGCGGCATTGGTCGCCGGTGCAATGGTGGCCGCCTTCCGGCGAAGGCACGTGTAGCCTCAACCACGTGCGCACACGTGCGGAGGCGCTCACCCGTCTGCAGGAGGACCGCTTCGACGTGGTCGTGATCGGGGGCGGGATCACCGGTGCCGGTGTGGCGCTCGACGCCGCTACGCGAGGCTATTCGGTGGCGCTCGTGGAACGGGACGACTGGTCCTGCGGCACCTCAAGCCGCTCGTCGAAGATGATCCACGGCGGGCTCCGGTATCTCCAGAACTTCGACCTCGGGCTGGTGCGCGAGGCGCTGCTCGAACGTCAGCTGCTCGTGCGTCTCGCTCCCCATCTCGTCAAGCCGCTGCCCTTCCTGGTGCCCTCGTTCGAGGGTGCGCGGCCCGACCGCCTGCTCGGCGTGGGACTCAACATGTACGACGTGATGGCCGCGCGCGGGCCGCTCCGCCGCCGCCGCGCGCAACGCACTGCCGTGGAGGAGGGCGAGGCGGACTGGAGCCCGGACCGGCACCGGATGATCGACGGAGCGGCCGTGGTCGAATGGATCCCGGCGCTCGATGCGCGCAAGCCGACGGGCGGCTATCTCTTCTACGACTGCCAGACGGACGATTCGCGCATGGTGCTGACCGTGCTGGGCGAGGCCGAGCGGTTCGGCACGGTGTGCGTGAACGGAGCGCGCGTCGTGGAGTTGATCGAGGAGGCCGGGCGCGCGGCGGGCGTTGTGTGCGAGGAGCAGGAATCGGGCGAGCGCTTCGCCATCGGAGCCCAGAACGTCGTCAACGCGACCGGCGTGTGGGCGGACCGCATCCGGCCCGAGGAGCTGCACGCGGAGGAGGAGATCCCGGTGATCCGGCCGAGCCGCGGCACCCACGTCCTCCTCGACCGCGAGCGGCTGACCATGAACGCCGCGGCGGTGCTGCCGGCGGGCGAGTCGCGCACGATCTTTGCGCTGCCCTGGCTCGGGCAGACGTTGATCGGGACGACCGACAACGACTACGAGGGAAGCCTCGAGCACCCGCGCGTGGGCGAGGAGGACGTCCACTATCTGCTCGAGGCGGTCAACGCGTTTTTCGAGACCGACTTCGGCGCGGCCGACGTGGCCGGTGCCTATGCGGGGGTGCGGCCGCTGATCTCGAGCGGCGACCCGAAGAAGAGCGTCGACATCTCACGCAAGGCGGAGCTGTACGAGACCTCCTCCGGAATGATCACGATCACCGGCGGCAAGTTCACGACCTGGCGGCGCATGGCCAAGATGGTGGTCGACCGGATGGTCGAACGCGAGTTCCGCGAGGCGCCCTGCCACACGCACGAGATCCCGCTTGGGCGGGTGGTCGACCCGCGCGAGCTGCGCACGCGCGATGTGGTCTCGGAGGAGTCGCTGCACCACCTCGCGAGCCGCTACGGGCATTTCGCCGAGCGCGTGCTCGAGCTCTGCGTGGAGAAGCCGGAACTCGGTGCGCCGATCCTCGAGGGGCGCCCCGACCTGCTGGTCGAGGCGCTCGTGGCCGCCCGCTTCGAGCAGGCGCGCACCGTCGCGGACGTGCTGCTCCGCCGCACCCGGCTCGGCCTGCTCGCGGGCCGGCGGCTGCTCGACGACGAGGGCGCGGTCAAGCGGGTGGCGCAGGCGATGGGCACCGAGCTCGGCTGGAACCGCCGCCAGGTGAAGCGCGAGGCCGAACGCTTCGGCGAGGCCGTGGCGGAAGAGGGCCTCGTGACCGCCGAGCCCATCGCTGCCGCGTCCTAGGGTCGTCTCAGCGCGCCTACACTAGCCTTGGACTGCGATGCAGCGAAGGGCTCAGACGCTGGCGGCGAAGGGGCACACGCTCGATCTGTCGAGGCCGCTCGTGATGGGCATCCTGAACGCGACGCCAGACTCGTTCTCGGACGGCGGCCTGCACCCCGACCTCGAGGCGCGCGGCCTCGAGCTGATCGCCGAGGGCGCCGACCTGCTCGACATCGGCGGCGAGTCCGGGGTCACCAACCGCCCGCCGGTCACGCCTGAGGAGGAGATCGAGCGCGTCGTCCCGCTGATCGAGCGGCTCGCGCCGCGCGTCACGGTCTCGGTCGACACGTACAAGGCTGCGGTGGCGCGGGCCGCAATCGAGGGAGGCGCGTCGATCGTCAACGACCCGAGCGGCCTGTTCGATCTCGACACGGCTTCGGTCTGCGCAGACACCGGCGCCGCGCTCGTCATCACCCACACGATCGCGCGTCCGAAGCAGAAGCTCCACGATCCACAGTACGAGGACGTGGTACAGGATGTGCGGCAGTTCTTCTCCGAGCGAATCGAGATGGCGCGCGCCGCCGGCGTCGACGACGAGCAGATCCTCCTGTGTCCTGGGCCGGACATGGGCAAGACCCCCGCCCAGACGATCGAGCTGCTGCGAAGCCTCGATGAGCTTTCCGAAATCGGCCGGCCGCTGATGCTCGCGCTCTCGCGCAAGGACTTCATCGGCGCGCTCACTCGCCGCAGCCCGCGCGCCCGCCTCGCCGGCACGCTAGCCGCGATCGCGCACGGGGTCGCACACGGCGGGCGCGTGCTGCGCGTCCACGACGTCGCCGACGTCCGCGACTTCCTGACCGTGCGGGCCGCGCTCGAAGGTGGGCTCGAAGTTGCGGACGACCTGCGCTTGGCGGACGAGCTTCGCTGGGAGGAAGTGCCTCCGGCAGCGGCGAAGCAGGGAATGGGATGAGCCCGAACTCGGTCACGCGGATCGCGCACCTCTCGGACCTCCATTGCGGATCGCCCCATTTCCAGGCCGACCTCCTGGAGCGGGCGATCGAGGAGATCAACACTCTCGAGCCCGAGGTCGCGGTGATCAGCGGCGACCTCACCACCGACGGTTACGAGCGCGAGTACCGCAAGGCGAAGGAGTTCGTCGATCGGATCGAGTGCAAGGACCTGATCGTGGTCCCCGGTAACCACGACTCGCGCAACGTCGGCTACGTGCACTTCGAGGAGCTGTTCGGGCCGCGTGCCTCGACCCTCCACAAGCACGGGCTCACCATCGTCGCCGAGGACTCGTCCGAGCCCGACCTCGACCACGGCCAGATCGGCAGGAACCGTTACCAGACGATCGAGCAGGCGTTCACCGGCTTCTCCAACCTGAAGGTATTCGTGCTGCACCATCACCTCCTGCCGATCCCGGGCACGGGCCGTGAGCGCAACATCGTGTACGACGCCGGAGACCTGCTCGAGGTGCTGCTGCGGACTGGCGTCAAGCTCGTGCTGGCCGGGCACAAGCACGTCCCGTATGCCTGGCACCTCGAGGAGCTGTTCGTGGTCACCACCGGCACGGTCTCGACGCTGCGGCTTCGCGGCCATGGCCGCCCCTGCTACAACGTGATCGAGGTGGGGGAGGAATGGGTCCGCATCTATCGCAAGTACCCGTTCGAGGGACAGGAGCCGATCATCGAGTTCTCGCGGGCCACCCACGAGTACGAGAAGCACGGCCTCGGCGCGGCCACCTGAGCCGGGCGGACCGCGAGCCCGCGTCGCGATGCGAGTGATCGCCCTCATCGACGGGGAGCACCACCCGCAGGTCGTGCGGGACGCCCTCGATCGCCTCGCCGGCCAGCACGAGATCGTGAGCGTGCTCTTCCTGGGTGGCGAGGAGAAGGTGCCCGCCACCGTGCTGGCGGAGCCTCGGGCCCACTACGGCCGCGAAGTCGCGATTGGTCGCGGCCTGCCGGAGGTGGACGCCGACGCGGTGTTCGACCTCTCGGGCGAGCCCGTGCTGGACCTCGACGGCCGGCTGGCGCTGGCGGCGGTCGCGCTCGACCGCGGAATGGAGTACCGGGCGCCGGGGCTGCGCCTGGAACCGCCGTCGGTGGAGCGAATCGACTCCCCGGTGCCGATCGTGAGCGTGATCGGGACGGGCAAGCGCACCGGCAAGACCGCGGTTGCCGGGCAACTGGCGATGACGCTGCGGGAGCATGGCATCGAGCCGGTGATCGTTTCGATGGGCCGCGGCGGCCCGCCCGAGCCGCAGATGGTGGCCGCGGGCGAGAAGGTCGACCGCACGCGCCTGCTCGAGATCGCCCGCGGCGGCGCCCACGCCGCGTCGGACTACCTCGAGGACGCGGTACTGACCGGGGTGGCGACGATCGGCACGCGGCGCTGCGGCGAGGGCCCCGCCGGCGAGGTCTTCGATTCCAATGTCGTCGAGGGCGTGCGGCTGGCGCTCACGCTCGAGCCGGGCGCGATCGTGCTGGAGGGCAGCGGCGCGTCGGTTCCGCCGGTGGCCGCCGATCGAACGGTGTGCGTGACGCACGGTGGGCGCGAGGCGAGCGCGGGCCTCGGGTCCTTGCGCCTGATGCGGGCCGATCTCGTAGTTCTGCTCGGCGGCACCGGCGCCGACGTGGCCCACGACCGGGTGATCCGCTGTGAGCTGGTGCCCGAGCCGGTGACGCCCGTGCCGGCCGGCGCGCGGGTGGCGGTCTTCACGACCGCGCGTCCCGAACACGCCGGGCACATCCGCGGCGCACTGGAACGAAGCGGCTTGGAGGTCGCGCTCATCTCCACGAATCTGGCCCGCCGCGAACAGCTCGAGAGAGATCTCGAGCAGGCGGCCAGGTCGGGCGCCGGCGTCTACCTCACGGAGCTGAAGGCGGCGGCGATCGATACGGTCGCGGAGCGCGCCGACGGCGACGGCATGCCGATCGGCTGGCTGCGAAACCGGGTCGTGGCGCGCGCGGGAGAGCCGGAGCTGGACGAGGCGTTGTGGAGCCTCTTCGCGACGCCGGTGAGCACGTGACGGAGCCGCCTCGTGCGCCGGTGGTCCGAAGCGACTACGGGCTGCCTTACTCGAAGGGCCTGATGGCGCAGTCGATCATGGCGACGGGCCTGCCGCCGGAGCGCTCGTTCGTGCTCGCGGCCGAGATCGAGCGGCGACTGACCGGAGCGGGCGCCGCCGAGGTCGAGGTCGAGCATCTCCGGGAGGTCGCGGAGGAGGTGCTCGCGGCCGAGGAGAATGCCCACGTGGTGAGGCGCTTTGGGCAGTGGTGGCGCCTGCGGCGACTCGAGCAGCCGCTCCTGGTACTGATCGGGGGCGTCACGGGAGTCGGCAAGTCGACCGTGGCGACGCAGCTTGCCGGGCGCCTCGGGATCACGCGCGTGATCGCGACCGACCAGCTCCGCCAGGTGGTGCGCGCGTTCTTCTCGCAGGACTTCATGCCATCGGTGCACCACTCGTCCTTCGACGTCGCGTCGGCGCTTCGCACCTACGGCGACGATGCCTCCGGGACCGTGGCCGGCTTCCTGCGTCAGGCACACGACCTCGCGCCCGGCATCGACGCGCTCGTGCATCGCGCCGTGTCGGAGGGCACGCCGATCGTGCTCGAAGGCGTTCACCTGCTACCCGAGATCCCGGATCCGAGACTCCGCGAGCGAGCGGTCGCGGTGCGCGTCCTGCTCACGGCCACCGACGAGCGCGCGCACCGCGCGCACTTCCACGCGCGCGGCATGACCACCCCGCGCCGCCCCGACCGGTATCTGGAGGCGTTCGATCGGATCCGGGTGCTCCAGGACTACCTGGTCGAGCGCGCCAAGCGGGAAGGGATCCCGATTATCGACGAGGCGGGCATCGACCCGGTCGTCGCCCGGGTGACGGAGGTCGTGCTCGAAGCGGTCGGGGCAGAGGCTGAGACCGGGGACGTGACCACTAAGGTTCGGGGTCAGAGTCCCAAGGAGGTGTTATGAGGTTCTTCATCGATACAGGCTCGGTCGCAGAGGTCGAGGAGATCGCCGCTTGGGGCATCCTCTCGGGCGCGACCACGAACCCGTCCCTGCTCGCCAAGGAGCAAGGCGATCCCGGCGACATCGTGCGGCGCATCTGCGATCTGGTGCGCGGCCCGGTCAGCGCGGAAGTCGTCTCGGACGATGCCACCGGCATGATCGACGAGGGTCGCGCGCTCGCCGGGCTGCACGAGCACGTGGTGGTCAAGGTCCCCTTCTCGAGCGAAGGGCTGCGGGCCACGCGCGCCCTCACCGACGAGGGCATCCGCGTCAACATGACGCTCGTCTTCTCGGCCAACCAGGCGCTGCTCACGGCTCAGGCCGGCGCCGCGTACGCCTCGTGCTTCATGGGCCGTCTCGACGACATCTCGATCGACTCCACCGCGGTGGTGGAGGAGATCGTCACGGCGCTGCGGCCGGGTGGGACCACGACCGAGGTGCTGGCCGCTTCGATCCGCCATCCCGAGCACGTCGTGACCGCCGCGCGGCTCGGCTGCGAGGTGGCCACCGTGCCGGCGAAGGTCCTCCGCCAGCTGCTCGAGCACCCGCTCACGGAAACGGGCCGCGAGCGATTCAAGAGCGACTGGCAGTCTCGGCCCGAATTCGGCGATTGGCTTCGTGAGCTGGTTTCGAAGCAGCCTGCGTCGACGTAGCGAGGCGCCGCCCGCCGCCGAGCCCGAGAGGGAGGCGGCGGACGAGGCGCCCGTCGCAGTCGCCGTCGCGCCGCCGGAGGAGCTCGCAGGCCGCTCGCTGGCGGACCTTCACTCGCTCGCGCGCGAGCACGGCGTCTCGCGATATCGCCTGCTCCGCAAGGACGAGCTGGTGGCAGCGCTGGGCGGCACTCCCGCGCCGGTGCCGGCGCGGGAGCCCGCGCGCCGCGAAGTCCGGATTGCCGAGGTGAGGTCCGCCTCGGTGGACGTGCTCGACGCGCTTCAGCGTTTGGTGGGCGAGCTGTCTTCGTCCGCTGCAAAGCCCCACGCGACGGAGCTCGAGGAGATCATCGAGTCTCCGGTCACGCGGCTGATCGCGGCCACCGGCGAGAGCGGCGAGGTCGTCGGGATGCTGACGCTGGTCCTGTTCCGGATTCCGACGGGCCGGCGCGCCTGGATCGAGGACGTGGTCGTCGACGAGCGCGCCCGCGGCCAGGGGGTGGGGGAGGCCCTCACCCGCGAGGCGATCCGCATCGCGCGCGACAGCGGGGCTCGGACGATCGACCTCACCTCGAATCGCAGCCGCCAAGCGGCCAACCGGATGTACCAGAAGCTCGGCTTCAGCCGCCGCGATACGACGGTCTACCGGATCGAACCCGCGGGATAGCTAGCGGCGGTAGGCCGCCGGCTCCCAGGACGGCTCGGGCGAAAGCTCGATCAGCTCCGAGTCCCGATCGCGCTGCACGTAGCCGAAACTCTGGGTCTCCTCGTGGAAGTAGACGTCGAGCTCGCCCTCCTTCACGCGCTGGTCCAGCCACGCTCCGCGGAACACGAGGCGGCGAAGCCAGTGCACGAGCGAACGATCCGCAGGGCCGACGAGGTCGTACCAGCGGTCGTTGACGTGATTGCCCAGCGGGGAAACCGGCTCGCGGATCTCCCCGTTGACGGTCAGGTTCACGAGGTCCTCGAGCTCGTCCGTGCCGAGCCCGGGATCGACGAAACGGAGCTTCACCGCGGCCTGCTCGACCCGCTGACGGAAGTCCTCCTCGTTGAAGGTAAAACGCAGCTCGCCGTACTCGAGGACGTAGTCCTCCCCCGAGTCGTAGTTGCCCCGTTTCTTGGTCTCGTCTCTGGCCATCTGAGCATCGGAGCCGCCTGCGCGCCAGCGCGCCGACGGCTTGCGTCTCAATCTTACGATCAACTCCTGCCGCGGGGCGAGTCGCTGACAGGGTGGTTGCAGGCCCGCTGCCAACCCAATCTTAATTTCGGGCCAAGAGTCCCTTTACTTGAGAGACGGGGCTCGGGCTAGCGCCCGGCCTCGGCCTCGGCCATCTGCGGCCGCCGGGCCGGCTTTAGGCGGAGCGCCCGGCGGACGCGCTCGGGCAGGTACCAGTTCCAGTCGCCGAGCAGCTTCATGGTGGCCGGTACCAGCATTGCCCGCACGATCGTGGCGTCCAGGAGGATCGCCGCCGAGAGCCCCACGCCAAACTCCTGCGACCACACGAAGCTGCCCGCCGTGAAGCCGGCGAACGCGGCGATCATGATGATCGCGGCGGCGGTGATGATCCGTCCCGTGCGTTCGAGCCCGAGCACGATCGCTCGCTCGTTGTCGTGGCTGGCATCCCATTCCTCGCGCATGCGGGACAGCAGGAACACCTCGTAGTCCATCGACAGGCCGAACAGGATCGCGAACAGGAAGATCGGGATCCAGGCCTCGATCTGCGGGCTCTGATGGAACCCGAGGATCTTGCCCCAGTGATGCTGGAAGGTCAGCACCAGCACTCCGTACGTGGCGGCGACCGAGAGCAGGTTCATGACGACCGCCTTGATCGGCAGGAAGACCGAGCGGAACGCGCGCAGCAGGATCAGATAGGTGAGCACGAGCACGGCTGCGACGAGCCACGGGAACACGCTGTAGGCCTTGTCGACGAAATCGACGCCGTAAGCCGCCTGCCCGGTCACGAAAACATCGCTCGTCGAAAAGCCGGCCGCGGGGACGTAGCGATCGCGGATCCGTTTGACGAGGTCGGTCGCCGCGGTGGTGCCGACGTCGGACTTGCTCGCGACCCGAACCTGGCCAAGTGCCCCCGCCGGGTCCGTCAGGTTCGCGAGCACCGCTCTACGCCGCACCGCCGGTGGCGGCACGCCCGGGCGTGCGGCGAGCAGCGCGGGGGCCTGGATCGTTCCCGCCTGGACCTCGGGGTCCCGCCGTAGTTGCACGATCAGCCGACGCTGCGCTGCGATCGAGGGAGCGGACCAGACCGCGCCGGGCCGCTTGTAGTCGAACACGATCTGATTGGGCGCGAGCGAGCCCGGCCCCAGAGTCCGCTCCAGGATCCGGAGGCCGTCCACCGCCTGGGTGCCGCCCGGCAGGCTGCGGTTGTCGCCGCCCGTGAGATGTAGCTGCAGGACCGGCAGGGCGATCGCGAGCAGCAAGCTGGTCGTCGCGACCAGATAGAGCACGGGCCGGCGCATGATCGACCGGGCGAGGCGAGACCAGAAGCGGCTCTGGGAGTGCGCCCGTTTGTCGAGCACCGACCTCGGGATGAAGCGCAGCCGGTTGATCTTCCGACCCATGACCGCGAGCAACGCGGGGAGGAAAGTGGCCGCCGCCGTGATCGACACGAGCGGGACGAGCAGCCCGCCGAGCCCCATGCCGCGCATGAAGGGCAGGGGCATCAGGACGAGCAGGGCAAGCCCCAGCGCGACCGTCATGCCGGAGAAGATCGTCGCGCGCCCCGATGTGCTCATGGTCATGACGAGCGCCTCGTGCGGGTCGTCCTGTTTCTCCAGCTCCTCGCGGAAGCGGAACACGACCAGCATCGAGTAGTCGATCGCGATCGCGATCCCGATCAGCGTCGCCATGTTCTGCGCGTAGATCGGGATGTCGATCACGTGCGCGAAGACCCACAGGAGCCCGAGCGCGATCGGAATCGACACCAGCGCGAACGCGAGCGGCACCGCGACTCCCGCGAGCGTGCCGAACATGAACGCGAGCACCAGGATCGCGATCGGGAGTGCGATCCGCTCGCCCTTGCCGAGGTCTTTGTTCGAGATCGGCGTGGTGTCGTGGTCGATTGCGGGGCCGCCCGACAGGTACGTCTTCATGCCCGCCGGATGATCGATCGCGTTGCGCATCGCGGGCGTCTTGTCAGAGGCTTTGGCGAATTCCAGCGGCGTCGAGATCTGAACGTAGGCGACGGTGTTGCTCGCGACGATCACGGTCCCCGGTTTGGCCCGCTTGACCAGGGCGGCCGCTCTCGCAGCGGCGGCCTCGAGCGAGCGCCGGAAGGCCGGATCACGCGCCGAGCCGCCGGTCGCCTCCGCCACCAGCGTGAAGGCTCCCTGCCCGTTGTCGTGCAACCTCGACTTGAGCAGGTCGGAGCCCTTCTGTGCCTCGGCGCCGGGGATCGAGAACCGGTTCGTGAGCAGACCACTCAGGCCGGCCGACGCAGCCCCGCCGAGCACCAGGGCCACGAGCCAGGCGAACAGGATCTTCTTCCGATGGCGGATGACGGTGCGGGTCAAGCGCGCCATCGCGCGATTGTACGACCCGGGTATGTGACGCCGGTCACGCCTGTTAGGTTCATGACCGTGACTGAATCCGTGGACGTTTGGGTCGTGCCGCTGGAGCGCACGGACGAGGAAATCGAGGCGCTGCTGGCCACGCTGTCGCCGGAGGAACGCGAACGCGCCGGCGGTGCACCGCGTGGCATGCGGAAGCGCCGCTACGTGGCGAGACAGGCAGCGCTCCGCGCGGTCCTGGCAGGCCGAACGGGGACCGCCCCCGATCGACTGTCGTTCGTGCGCACGGCTGGCGGCAAGCCGGCGCTCGCCGGCAGCCACGATGTGAGCTTCAGCGTGTCCGACTCCGGCGACCTCGCGCTCGTCGCGGTCGCCGAACGGGATATCGGGGTCGACGTCGAGCGGATCAGGGATCGGCCGATCGCCGCGCGCGCCGAGGCGCTCGGGATCGAGCGCTTCTTCGAGCGCTGGACCTGGCTCGAGGCGAAGGGCAAGGCACGCGGCGTGGGACTGTTCGGCGGCCGTGGGGCCGAGGCGGTCGCCTGCACGTCGATCGACGTCGGGCCCGGCTACGCCGCGGCGGTCGCCGTAGATGCCGACGAGGCGCAGGTGCGGCTCGTTCGATACTGACCGCATGCCCGACTCGAACGTAGATCGCCTGCGGTCCGGCTACGACGCGCTCGGCCGCGGCGACTATGAGGCGATTCGGAGCCTGCTCGACCCCGAGATCGTCTTGCGGGACCGGCCCGAGGTGCCCGATGCGCGGTCGTACCTGGGATATGAGGGAATGCTCACGACGCTGCGCGACACGAGCGACTCGTTCGAGGACTTTCGCCTCACCCCGGAGCGGTTCTTCGAGCACGGGGACAAGGTCGTGGTCGTCCTCAGCATGACGGGGCGAGGCCGGACCAGCGGGGTGCCCGTCGAGGAGCGCATCGCGCACGTCTGGACGCTGAAGGAGGGGCTCGCGGTCGAGCTGCGCGCATTCACGGACCCCGCCGACGCGCTGGAGGCGGCGGGGCTTCCGCGGACCTTGATCTCGGAATAACCTTCCGCCGGTGGCAGGGCAGATCGTTCTCTTCGGCGCGACCGGATACACCGGCCGCCTGACGGCGGAGGCGCTCGTTCGGCTCGGCGCGAAGCCGGTGCTGGCGGCGCGCAATCCCCAGCGCGTGGCGGAGATCGCCTCCGAGCTCGGCGGGCTGAGCCACGCGGTCGCGGACGTCGAGCGGCCGGAGAGCCTGCGCTACATCGTGGGCAGCGGCGACGTCCTCGTGACGACCGTCGGGCCCTTCAAGCGCTGGGGCGCCGGGGCGGCCGAGGCCGCGATCGCCCAAGGCGCGCACTACATCGACTCGACCGGCGAGCCTCCGTTCATCCGCGAGGTGTTCGAGCGCTACGGGCCTCAAGCGGAACGTGCGGGCGTCGGCATGCTCACGGCTTTCGGGTACGACTGGGTGCCGGGCAATCTCGCCGGCGCGCTTGCGCTGCGGGAGGCGGGGAGCGACGCGGAGCGCGTCGACATCGGCTACTTCATGACGGGCGGCGGCCGTGACGGCATGAGCGGCGGCACGCGCGCCTCGCTCGTGGGCGTGATCGCGGAGCCGAGCTTCGCCTGGCGCGGCGGCCGACTGGTGACCGAGCGCGGCGCGCGCAAGATGCGCGAGTTCGACGTGAATGGGAAGCGCCTGCAGGCCATCACGGTCGGCGCGTCCGAGAACTTCACCCTTCCGCGCATCGCGCCCCAGCTGCGGGAGGTCAACACCTACCTGGGGTGGTTCGGCCCGATGTCACGGGCGATGCAGGGTTTCTCGCTCGTCACCGCCGGCGTTTTCAAGGTGCCTGGCACCAGCGCCCTCTTCGAGAAGGTCACGAGCCGCTTCGTGCAGGGGTCGACCGGCGGCCCCGACGCACAGGCGCGTTCGAAGAGCGGCTCCCACGTCGTGGGCGCCGCCTATGACGCCGGAGGCAACCAGCTCTCGGAGATCCACCTGACGGGCGTGAACGGTTACGACTTCACCGCCGAGATGCTCGCTTGGGGAGGTATGCGGGTGGCCGCCAAGGGCCTCGCGGGCAAGGGTGCGCTCGGACCGGTGGACGCGTTCGGGTTGGAGCGGCTCCGGCGCGCCGCGGAGCAGGCCGGCATCGGCGCCGCTTAGCGCGACTACGGGACGAACACGCCCTGCCGCAGGAACACCGTGTTGTCGTTCGTCGACACCTGGCCGTCCGGCCCCCCGTCCAGCACCTCGATCTGACCGACCTGCCAGATCGTGCGATTGCTCTCCACGATCGCGGACGGGGTGACGGCGTCCGCGGTGGTGGCCACCGAGCAGGTCGATCCGACGGCGGGGTTGGAGTTGGTCGTGCACGGGACGGTGAAGGCAAAGGTTCCGTCCTGGGTGGTGCCCGCGCCGGATCCGCCCGACGGCGGCGGGTTGTCGAGATCGGTGATGCGGATCGGCAGGCGCACCTGCAGCTCGCCGCCGTAGTCGCCGAGCCCGGCGCGGTTGCGGACATCCGTGATCGAGGTACTAAGCAGGATGTCCGCCTCGTTCGCCGGGGTGCTCGGGTCGCCGAGCTTGGCGCGCAGCGCCACCGAGCCGAGCGAGTTCGCCTGCGCTCCGTTCGCGTCGGGCGTCCCCACGGTGAGGAAGCCCGACTGCTGCGTCGGGGGCGAGCATGAGCCGAACGCGAGCGGCGCGCCGTGCGTCCGGTTTGCGCTCGCACATTGCGTATAGGCCGGCACGAGCGACGCGCGGATCGGGGTCGCGCCGCGCGGCCGGGCGTAGTTCGGCGTCACCTGCCGCACGGTGCCCGCGTTGATGGCGGCGTAGTAGAGGGAGTTGTTCGGGCCGAACACGAGGTCGACCGGCCCCTCGGCGCCGGTGTCGAAAGTCACCGGTGCGGCGATGTTGTCGTGGGCCGGCGTCGGTGCGGCGCTGAAGATCGTGCTCACCCCGTAATCGGCGAAGAAGTACTGGCCGCCGAGGCTGCCGAAGCTCGCGGGTGCAAACGCGCCGCCGATCACGGTCGTGCCGAAGGTCCGCGGATAGTCGAGCACCGGCGCGACATCGCCGGGATGCATGCAGCCCGCCGGCAGAGTGCCCTCGCAGTAGGGCCACGAATAGTCGCCGCCCGGCTGGATCAGATCGATCTCCTCGCGCGTGCTCTGGCCGACGTCACCTACCCATGCCTTGCCGGTGGTCGGGTAGAACCCGAAGCGGAACGGGTTGCGGAAGCCGTACGCGTAGATCTCGCCGCGCGCGCCGGGCGTACCGATGAACGGATTGCCGGCAGCGGGGGCGCCGTTCAGCTCGAGCCGCAGGATCTTGCCGTTCAGCGAGCTCAGGTCCTGCGCGTACGGGTTCGTCGAGTCGCCGGGGTTCCCCATGTCGCCGATGCCCGAGTCGCCGACGCTGACCCACAGCTTGCCGTCCGGCCCGATCCGCAGGCCACCCCCGTCGTGGTTGCCTCCGTCCGTGCGAATGCCGGTGAGCAGTACCGACAGCGAGGAGATGTTCACGCTCCCGTTCGTCATCGTGACGCGCACCACCTGGTTGAAGCGGTTGGTCGACGTGGTGCAGTCGGGGCCGAACGACCGATACAGATAGATCGAGCCGCTGCTGCCGGTGAAGCTGGGGTCGACGGCGACGCCGAGCAGCCCCATCTCCGAGGCGGTGCAGACCGGGACCGTGACGAGCGTCGATGCGGTCCCGCCGCTCACCAGCTTCAGCGCGCCGTCCTTCTCGGTGACGAGCATGCGGCCGTCGGGGAGAAATGCGATCGCGGTGGGCGAGGAGAGGCCGGAGGCGGCGACGTTGTCGCTGTAGCCCGAGGGCGGCGTTCCGGCCTGCGCCGCGGGGGTGACCGCGAGCAGCGCGAACATCAGGGCGATCGCGAACCGGCGCATCAGAAGCGTCCGATGCTAGCCGGAATGTCAGGGAACGGGGCAGCTTCGCCGGCCGAGGAAGATCTCGCTCTTGCCGAGCCGGTTGTCCTCCCAGACGACGTAGCAGGAACCGTCCGACCACGCGAGTCGCGGACGCGTCTGCTCGCTCTGCCCGCCACCGGTGTCGTCTACCCGTTCCGAGGCGGCGAAACTCCCGCCACCGTCGGCACTGTGCGTGAAGAAGACGTCGTTGTTGCCGAGGCGGTTGTCCTGCCAGGCGGCGAAGAGGTCGGTGCCGACGGCTGCCAGGCTCGGATGCCACTGGTTCGAGGGCGTGTCCCGGTTGGGGTCGAACCCGGCCGCCGAGTCGTCGAGCCGCCGCGCCGCGCCGAAGGTCGCGCCGAAGTCGTCGCTGCGCGCATAGAAGATGTTCGTGTCCGGCTCGACCGCGCGTAGGTCGGCCCAGGCGGCATGCACCGTGCCGTTCGCGCCGAATGCGACCGTGGGCCGCTCGTTCAAGCGCTCGCCGGCGAGGTAATCGTCGATGCGGACGTTGCGGCTCCACGTCCGGCCGCCGTCGACGGAGCGCGCGCCGAAGATCTCCCAGTTGTAGTTGCGGAAGTCGGCCCATGCGACGAACACCCGGTCGCCCGCGGTCGCGATCGCGGGCGCCCATTTGTTGTCGTCGTGAAGGGCGAGGGCCACCGGTGCGCCCGCGTCGACGCGCACGCTTGGGCCGAAGCCGGCACCGGTGTCGCTCTGCCGCGCGGCGTAGACGTGCTCGAGCGGCTCGCCGTCCGGACCGCGGTCGCGCTCGTCGATCCACGCCACCACCGCCTTGCCGCCGGAGAGCGCCACCGCGGGGAGCCACTTGCCGCTGATGTTGCCGTCGTCGACGCGCACCGGCTTGCCGATCGCACGGCCGCCGGGAGCGAATCGGGCCAGTTCGATCCGCCCGGCGTCGTCGTTCCCGGGAGAGTCGAACTCCTGCCAGGTGACCACCACCTCGCCACCGTCGGCGGCGACGCTTGGGTGCAGCTGGTCGCCGGCGCCGGCGGGCATCCGGATCGGCTTGCGAAAACGGCGACCGCCGTTCGTGCTGACCGCGAGCCAGACGCGGGCCGGCTCGCCCTCGCGCTGGTCGTGCCAGACCACATACACTCGCGAGCCGACCGCCGCCACCTGTGGCGAGCGCTGCTGTCCCCGCTTCCACCCCGGATTACCCGGGCCGCTCACGTCGACGCTCCGCGCGAAGTTCGGCCGAGTCGCGCGCGTGGTGTCCACGCGGCCGCG
>Ga0114129_10001731_pt1 | contig 29753 bp, 32 predicted proteins | sample RhiMetdeltSRZDD1_FD_80071 | JGI IMG/M metagenome (GOLD analysis project Ga0114129, IMG submission 80071) | Populus rhizosphere microbial communities from Tennessee, USA - Rhizosphere MetaG P. deltoides SRZDD1 (version 2) (version 2) | ecosystem: Host-associated > Plants > Roots > Rhizosphere >... | reverse complement strand
TCGTTCGGCATTTAGTTGAACTTCACGGAGGTTCGGTTTCAGTTGAAAGTGAAGGACCAGCACGGGGCAGTAGGTTCGTAGTCAGACTTCCATCCGGAAAGCCTGCCAATTAACCAGTCAGTCATTGTTCGTGTTGATTCGTGTGAATTCGTGGATCGTCTGTTAGGTCGCCGAGAAGAGCGATCCACGAATTCACACGAATAAAACACTCCGTCACGTAGCGACCACACGACAAACTAAATGGTATGAATCGATGTGCCTAATAAATAGAGTGGACTTGAGCGATCCCCGCCCTGCCGTGCGGGGGTTTTTTCCTTTTTGTGCAGAATCGTGTAGTCAGCCTTCTGATCCTTGAGACTCACAGTTGTCCTTTATACGTTCGCAATGCTTGCAGATCACTCTGGGTGAGATTTCCGTCACGAGATGCAGCGCCTGCGATTTAAGCCTGCTGACTCGCAGTCCACACAGTGTCTCCATTTCGTGACATGGAACCAGATGGTAGATACTGCTCTCACTACCAGATGCATAAGCGAATCGCACTTTTGTCCCTCCACGAATACAGGGGGAACGTCAAAAGCCTTTCGTCTGGGCTGTGAACTCTTTCGTTACACAAGATCGGCTGACGCCATGTAGGCAGCAACAAGAATGCCATAGAGGTGGTTGTAATCTTCTCCGCATTCAAACTTCGATAAAACTACAACTTCAACGCTTGAATCGGAGAAGCAAGGATGGAGGATGAGCTTTGTGCTTTGTACTTTGTGCTTCGTACTTTGTGCTTGTGCTTTCAACTCTTGCTTCTTTCTTTGAGCTTTGCTTTGGTTGCGAGGAAAACTCAAAGCACAAAGCACAAAGTACAAAGTACAAAGCTCATCCTTCATCCTTCCGCCTTCATCCTTTCCTCCCGTAAACTGCTCGGGTGAACCAAAAGCAACTTCAAAAGATTCAGGGCGCGCGCAAAGCGACAATGCCCGAGTTCATTTCGCCGCAACTTGCCACGTTGCAGGATAAACCGCCGGCAGGCGAGCAATGGCTGCATGAGCTGAAGTTTGATGGCTATCGAATGCTTTGTCACTTGAATCGTGGGAGTGTTCGATTCTTTAGTCGTAACAACAAAGACTGGACCAACAAGTTTCCGCACCTGGGTAAAGCAATTAAGGAGTTTCCGGCAAGTGCTGCAATTCTCGACGGCGAAGTCGTCGCAGTGGATTCAAAAGGACGTGCCAGCTTTCAAAAACTCCAACAGGCAATGAAGACAGGAGATGCCGGGTTCATCTTTCATGTGTTCGATCTGATCTACCTGGATGGGTATAACCTCGCGCGTACGCCTTTACTCGAGCGCAAGAGCCTTCTGGAGTCACTTTTCGCATCAGTTCCGGCAAAGAGTCCGCTGCGTTACAGCGATCATGTAGAGGGCAACGGGGCAAAGTTTTTTAAACAAGCGTGCGATTATGGAATTGAAGGAATCGTTTCGAAACTAGCCGACTCGCCATACGAATCGACACGCACTCGCACGTGGATAAAAGTAAAGTGCATTAAGCGACAGGAGTTTGTTATTGCCGGCTTTACACTTTCCGACAAGGACTTTCCAGGATTTGGCGCATTGATCCTGGGTGTTTACGACAAAGGGAAGCTGGTTTATGCAGGTCGTGCCGGAACCGGGTTCACCATCAAACAGCGATTGGAGTTACGCAAGAAGCTTGATGGTTTGGTTCGAGCGACATCGTCATTTGCGGAGAAGCCAAAGGATCCCAGACTGAAGCGAGCGGTATGGGTGACGCCAAAGTTGGTTGGCGAAGTTGCATTCACAGAATGGACTGACGATGGTTCAGTTAGGCATCCTTCGTTTCAGGGATTGAGGGAAGATAAGAAAGCTCAGGACGTTGTTCGCGAGGAACCAATGTAGGGGCGGAGGCGATCGGGGCAGTAGCCCGACTGTCAAGGAGGGCTTACGTGACATCGACCGATCCGAAGGCAGAAGAGCCCTCCTTGACAGTCGGCCTACTGCCCCGTTCTTTCGATAAGGAAGATGAATCTCTTTTCAGACAATGGGATTAGGTATTCGCGGTAATTGGCTTGACGCAATTCAAGCTGCTGCCTTAACGCATCTCCACCAAAAAAAAGAAGCGTGCTTGATGGCGCCCAATCCATTAGCACGGAAAGCTGCCTCATAAACTGATCCAATGCTCGGCAGGTCACAAAACGAACATCTGGACAGGGGCCGTCTTCGAACCTCTTTGCGATGATTGTTCCGCGATTTCCAATCCCCAATTGCTTGATCGCCTCCCCCAGAAACACCGACTTCTTCTGTGATGATTCGATCATCGTTACCAACAAATCGCTTCTGGCGATCAAACATGGAATAGCCGGCAAGCCGGCGCCCGACCCGACATCCACAAACGAGGAACCAGAAGGCAAGAATCTCAAGAGCATCAAGCACTCGAGCACATGGCGTGTTGCAAATTCTTCAGGCTCACAAGGCGCGACGAGATGCAAACGATCGTTCCAACGTGACAAAAGAGAGTAATAGTCGCCGAGCGCTCGGACCGTGTCCGTTGACAATTCGATTCCGAACTTTTCGGCGCTCTCCTTTACTGCGGTTGTGAATCTAATATCGGCCACAGATAAACACAGATATCACAGATTTGAGGTTCAGACTCCCTTGACCAAACCCGCCGTTGACCGCAGAGGTTCACCTTGGTCATCTGCTAGAATTGCCGTCGTGAATCGTAAATCCATCGTGAATCGTAAATCGTTAATCGTAAATCGTAAATCCTCGGCGAACTTCGATCACAAGCCCTTACGATTCACGATTCACGATTTACGATTCACGATTTACCTTGTTGTCACATTGATTGCTTCCGCAATCATTGCCTACTCCCAATCCGGTCCACGCTCACTCCCGTCGATCACTTCACAAGCTCAGTTTGACAGCATTGCGATCACCTATGATGCGAACACGCCATACGCGTTACCGCATATACTCTTTGTGATCGACCGCAAAGACAAAAACAAGATCTATTACGTCAACAAGAAACGCTACAGCTTTCACAAGGACTTCGTTAATGGGACATACCTGTCACTCGAAAGCGGCAAAGAGTTTTTTGATAACAACTATTTGAAACCCAACCGGCGTTTCATCCTCGGAACCGTTGCCTACCAGACACCGATTAAGCGATGGACGTTTGAATTTTGGGAAGGAGATTTGATTTCAGCCGAGCAGATTCAACTTACTGCTGACATTATCAACAAAACATTCTTCGCTCCGGTTGCATTTAAGCCGAACTCGTTACGTCAGGATGAAGCCTCACGTGCACTCACAGGTGTTGAGCGAGTACTGCAAAGTGACATTTCAAAGGAACAAGCTTATCAGGCGCTCAACCTGGCGAAAGGTCTGGGTCGAATTCACATCATCGGCAAACTCGACGAGCACGTGGAGATTGGGTTCAACGAGATCCTCGTTCTCGACGAGGTCCCTGTGCAGTTACCGCCGGTCGCCGGCATCATCACGTCTCAACCTTCGACTCCGCTTTCGCACATTAATCTGCTTGCCAAAGGTTGGGGTATTCCGAACGCGTACATCAAAAACGCAAAAGAGTTGTTGAAGCAGTATGACGGTTGGTGGGTGGCGTTCGAAACCAATCGGGAAAACTACACGATAAAACGTGCTGACCTGAACCAGCTTCGTGAATATCAGCGACGCCTGAAGGAGCGACTGGATGTTATTACACCCAAGTTCGATCTTTCAGAAAACCGTCTGCTTGGTCTCTCGCAACAACGAAAGACCTCGAGCATTGCATTTGGAGGCAAATCAGCAAACCTGGGCGAAGTCATGCACGCAAAGTTGCCCGGGGTTGTTGTCCCAAACGGCTTTACGATTCCGTTCTACTATTACGACGAATTCATTAAGCGAAACAATATCGACGACGAAATCTACACGCTCCTGAATGATCAGAAGTTCGTTCATGATCCTGCCTACCGCCGAGAGCGATTAACCGCTCTACGTGAACGAATTCAAAAAGCCGAATTTGATCCTGAGTTGGGGAAGAAAGTTCGTGAGCAGGTATCACGCGACTACGCAGATAAAGGTCTGTTCGTGCGAAGCTCATCGAACTCGGAAGACCTGCCGAAATTCAGCGGCGCCGGTTTATACACAACAGTGCCTAATGTTCGAGGTGAGAAGGAAATCATTGAAGCAATCAAGACAGTCTGGGCTTCGCTTTGGAACTTTGAAGCATACGAGTTTCGCGAACGTGCAAACGTGGATCATTCGAAGATCTTTATGGCGGTGTTGTTGCAAGAGGGAATCAATTCCGAAAGTTCCGGTGTGATGATTTCCGCCGACCCTTTCGACAAAGACAATGCAGGAGCGATTTACATCAGCGCCAAACACGGCCTTGGAATCAAAGTTGTCGAAGGACAACGCATTGCTGAGCAGATCATATTTCGTCCTCGAACAAACGCGGTTCAGGTGTTAACGCGTTCCGCTGAAGACAGCCTATTGACGTTTGATGAGAACGGCGGCGTCAAAGAAGTGCCCATTACTGGTGATCGAGTTGTCTTGACTGACGATGTGATTCGGCGTCTGGTTCGTGCCGCAACTGACATCAAAGGCGTATTTGGTAATCGTGATCAAGATATCGAGTGGGCTTATATGAAGGGACAGATTTATATCGTGCAGTCGCGGCCGTTTATTCGGGGTGATTAAGAGCCATGCTGAGTACATCGCGCCTGTTAAAAACAATTAGCCTCGTGCTCTGTTTGCTTCTGTCGTTGTTGCTTACCGCTTGTACTGATTCAGCGTCTACCAACACAAACCCTCAATCAACCATGGGGCAGGCCAAACCGGTTGCTGAAAAACCTGCACTTGCTGGTTTGATTAAGAACGTCTCGTTGTATCCGGTTCCCGATCGTCCTGGGGATCTCGCTATTTCGCTGGTCGTTTCAATTCACAACTCGGGCGCGCCTGGTCGTGCCGAAGGTTGGACGCTGGAAGTGAGTTCGCCAAGTCCTGGAGTTCCGACAGGGTTAGAACCGGTTCATGTTAACGGTGTTGTTGATTTGCCTGGCAGCAACAAGAGCGTTGACCTTGCAAAGGAGGATCTACTGTGAAGGGTGCTGATCCGATCACGCGTGACTCGCAGGTTGAAGGAGTTCTAACGTTCGTACTTCCACGCACCGAGGAACGCGTTCTAAGCCACAACAGTTCAAGTTTAATTCTGCATTTCAAGGATTCTTCGGGAAATAATTATCAGACACCGAAGACTTATATCGGCAAGAAGGTCGGGGAGTGATTTGTAGGGGCGGCCCTCCGTGGCCGCCCCTCGTGCAAGCGTAAGGCTTGGTTACGCAAGGGGCGGTAACGGAGGGCCGCCCTACAGTTTTGGCATTGATTTGACAACTCAGGCGCGCGTCCGGTATAAGCCCTCATCATGTTTGGAAACAACGTTCACGGCCACGCTTGGTTTTGGCATCACCACCACATCGGTGGCGGGCCGTTGAACCTGTTTCCTGCGCTGACAAGCTGAACGACGCGAGCGCAAAACGATTTCGACAAACCCGCTACCGAGACTGGTAGCGGTTTTTTTATTGGAGATGATCTCAGATCTCAGATTTCAGATCTCAGATTGTCAGAAGCGGGCGGCTTAAGAATTTGAGATCTGAAATCTGAGATCTGAGCTCAGTTATGACGAGACTTTCAAAACTGCCTCCCGGCATGCGCTATTACCTCGGAGCTGAAGCGCGGTTGCGTCGCTTGGTCGAGGACACTGCGATGTCTGTCTTTGAAGGCTGGAGCTATGAAGAGGTCTTGACGCCGTCAGTCGATTATTACGCTCTCTTCGAACAGGGAATGGGCCAAACCGAAGCCCAAACTGCTTTCCGCTTCACCGATAGCGATGGTGAAATGCTGAGCTTGCGTCCGGACGTAACATCTTCGGTCGCGCGCGTCGCTGCGACGTTGCTTGCCGATCGCGAGAGACCGTTGAGACTCTGCTACGCCGCGCCGGTGTTCCGCCGCCAACAACAATCACATGCTGAATGGCGTCGAGAGAGCACTCAACTCGGCTGCGAATTGATCGGAGTATCTGGTGAGGCGGCAGACTTGGAGGTGCTGCTGGTTGCGGCGGAGATTTTGAAGAGTATCGGACTTGAACATTCGTTCTGCATCACTATCAACGACGTCGGCATTTTCAACGGCCTTTTGAACGAATTGAATATTGGACCGCAGTCACAAGAAGCATTGAGACGACTCATCGACACTCGCGATCGCGGTGAGCTGAAGACGTTCCTGGAGCGCAATTGTGATAACACATCAACTCGTGAAGCTCTCTTCAAACTTGCCGAGTTGACAGGAAATCAGAACGTCCTTGCAGAGGCTCGAAGCGTGATCAATAACGAAGATTCAGTTGCGGCGCTCGATAAACTCGGTCGGCTGTGGGAGGTTATCGAGTCCCTTGGACTCGATAGTTCTTTCGAGATCGACCTCGCGGACGTCTCAAGTCTCGATTATTACACTGGTCTGAGCTTCAAGGTGTTCGTGCGTGGCATTGGCTATCGCGTCGGTCGTGGCGGACGCTACGACGGATTGACGTCAAACTTCGGAAGCAGTGAACCCGCTGTCGGTTTTGTGTTGAGCCTCGATTCATTAGTGGAAGTACTTGGTCAGGGCACATTCATAAATGGCCGCACGCCTGAGGAACCTCGTTCGATTGAACCTGGAGAATTACCTGAAACGTTTCGCAGCGCGGTGAGGGAACGGTCTAAGAACCAGAGAATTCGTATCGAACCTACGTCATGATCACGATTGCAGTCTCAAAAGGACGGATGCAGGACGACGCTCTTGCTCTACTTGCAAAAGCTGGGGTGAGGTTAAGTCCCGCTTCGCTGGAATCACGTAAGCTGGCATTGCCTGATGAGTCCGGAGAATACCAATTCATCTTCGTTAAGCCCGCTGATGTTCCGGTTTATGTAGAGCATGGAATCGCTGATTGCGGCATAGTCGGGCGTGATGTCTTGCTGGAGTCAGAAGTAGACGTTTTGTTGCCACTTGATCTTGGGATTGCTCGCTGTCGCATCGTCGTGGCCTCACTAGATCCGACGGTCATTGCTCGATCATTTGGGATGTTGCGGATTGCCACAAAGTATGTGCGCATCGCAGCGGAATACTTCGGTGCGCGCGGTATCCCGGTGGAAATCATCCCTCTGTCAGGCTCAGTTGAGCTGGCTCCGGCACTTGGGTTGGCCGACGCGATTGTCGATTTGGTCGAAACAGGTAGGACGCTGAGCGAGAATGGGCTCAGCATTGTAGAGGTTATTCGAGATTCGACTGGACTCCTGGTGGTCAATCGTGCGAGTTATCAATTGAAGTCTGCTGAGGTCACACGACTCACGAGTGCACTCAGTTGCGCAATCGAAGGAGCGCCTGCTGCATGATTCGAATCATCCCAAGCGTTGATGAGTCAGCTCGAGACGAGTTTCTCTCAAACTTGTCCAGCAGGAGTGTCGGTCTCGACAAGCAGCTGATGAGTCAGGTGTCGGAGATTGTGGAGCAGGTTCGAACACGTGGTGATGAGGCTCTGATTGAATACACTGAAACATTCGACAAAGTTCAGTTGAAAGTTTCTGAGTTGCGCGTTTCTCAAGACGACTTGAGACAAGCAGCACAGGGAGTTAATCCTGATTTCTTGAAGGCTCTGCGCGACGCCATCGTAAACGTCAGACAGTTTCATACAAGGCAAAAGGAAGAGTCATGGAACTTCATAACGCAGGAAGGAACGAGTCTGGGCCAGCGAATTCTGCCGATTGACGCTGTTGGCTTATACGTTCCCGGCGGGACTGCAGCCTATCCATCGTCAGTCGTAATGAACGTCATTCCCGCGCAAGTTGCAGGTGTTGCACGAATCGTTGTTGCGACGCCTGCCAGTACGCTTAGAGAAAATCCAAGTGTTGCGGCAGCACTTTTAGAATTGGGTGTCGCAGAGGTGTATGCGATTGGAGGAGCACAGGCAATAGCTGCCCTGGCATTCGGTACTGAGACCATCAGAAGCGTCGACAAGATTACCGGTCCGGGAAACAAGTTTGTGGCTGCCGCAAAGAAGTTGGTCTTTGGAATCGTTGGGATTGATGCCATTGCCGGTCCGAGCGAGATTGTTATCGTAGCGGATGATTCTGCTCGCGCTGACTTTGTTGCGGCTGATCTGATAGCACAGGCGGAACATGATGAAGAGGCTTCGGCGATCTTGATTACTTCCAGTCAAGTCGTTGCGACTAGAGTCGCTCAAGAAGTAGAGCGACAGTTAGCGTCATTGCCTCGCCGCGCGATTGTTGCAGCTTCACTAACCAACTACGGTGCGATATTGCTCGTAGATCACATTTCAAACGCTTGTCGGATTGTAAACAAACTGGCCCCTGAGCATTTGGAGCTATTGACTGACCATAACGACGAGTTCGCCGGCCAAATCCAGAACGCTGGTGCAATCTTCTTCGGACCTTATTCGCCTGAGGCTTTGGGCGACTATTTGGCCGGACCTAATCACGTGTTACCGACAGGACGGGCGGCACGATTCTCTTCGGCATTAGGTGTGTACGACTTTGTGAAACGCACTAGCATGATCAGTTATTCAAAGAAAGCATTTCAGAATGTGGCGGGAAGTATTTCCACATTGGCAGAAGCTGAAGGATTAAGTGGACATGCGAGGTCCGCGCTTATTAGAACTGTCGCGGGGCAGTAGCCCGACTGTTAAGGAGGGCTCCACACCCCATCTATGACTGCGTAACTCGCGGTAAGCCCTCCTTAACAGTCGGGCTACTGCCCCGCGACAGATTGAGGGACATCCAGCTTGAATCGTGACGAGGCCCTGACACTATTGCGCGACCGCATCAGAACATTGCGAGATCTCTCGTACACCGAGTTGCTTCGTTATCTCAACGACGCAACTTGCGACGAAGTAATCGCTCCGAGCGGCCAGAGGTATCAGATCGAAGTAGGAGCCATGTGGGCTGATCAGCGAAGTTCTGATTTATTAGTCTTTGCATCAATCGATGATGGCAGCTTTCGTTGGTCTTTTACCCCTCTCGTTCAGGATTTCATCATCCGGCCTGACGGAACCTTTGTGGGTGAGTAAGTGGAACAAATACTTCAGACAATCAAGCCTGCTGTGCGCGAACTGCGTGCGTACTCGCTTTCACCTCATCACGCGTCGGTGAAGATCAATCAAAACGAGAACCCGTGGGACTTACCTGGCAATATCAAGAACGAAGCCCTTCGTCGTTTGGAGGCAAAGAAATGGTCTCGGTATCCGCCGTTCGTAGCAACTTCTTTACAGGAATCTTTGGCCGCCTTTGCATCGTGGAAGCCCGATGGCGTAATCGCCGGCAATGGTTCCAACGAATTAATTCAAGCGTTGTTGATGGTCACCATTGGCTCAGGCAAGCGAGTGCTGATCTCTGAACCTACCTTTGCGCTGTATTTTCAGGTAGCGACTGTTCTTGGTGGTGAGGTTATCAGCGTTCCTTTCAATAGCGCGTTTGAATTCGACGTTCCTGCGTTGATGAGAGCTATTCAGGTTTCCAAGCCTGAGGTTGTGATTCTGTGTTCGCCAAACAATCCGACAGGTTCATTGATTGCCGACTCGGATCTGCGGGGATTGTTAGACGCCGCGCCGGGCCTGGTTGTTATTGACGAGGCGTATCATGAATTCGCCGAACACTCTGTGGTTCCACTACTCGCGGAGTTTCCGAACCTCGTTGTGTTACGCACATTCTCAAAGGCGATGGGACTTGCCGCAATGCGAATCGGCTATTTGCTTGCGGCGCCGCAACTCGTCACAGAAATTCGCAAAGCGGTCTTGCCTTATAACCTAAACGTATTTTCACAAACGGTAGCGGAAGTTGCAGTCGAGATGTATGAAAGAGAACTGCTGCCTTCGGTGAAGACGATTATCGCTGAACGTGAACGACTATTTGCGGAGTTGAATAAGATGGATGGGTTGACGCCTGTCTCGTCGCGAGCAAACTTCATGATTGTGCGAACGGCGTTGGAACCAGGACAGATCTTTGGTGAGTTGCTCGCGCGGGACATTCTGGTTCGTGATGTTAGCGCTTATCCAATGTTGAAGGAGTACTTCCGATTTAATGTTGGAACGCCGGTGGAGAATGATCAGTTGATTAGTGCTCTGAAGGAGATCATGACGGAGTCAGGTTGAAGATCTCAGCGTATCTCAGCGTTCTCTGCGTCTCGGCGGTGAGAAGACTGATATTCCCACAAAACCGCAGAGACGCAGAGAACGCTGAGAATGCGCAGAGGAAAATCCATCAGAATGACCAGAAGAACCAAAAATCGAACGGCAAGCATAGAGCGCAAAACTAAAGAAACGGACATTCGTGTCTCTTTAACGTTGGACGGTGCTGGAGAGTCGAAGATCGCCACTGGCCTACCTTTCCTCGACCACATGCTCGAGTTATTTGCCAAGCATGGCTTGTTTGATCTGGAAATTAGTTGCAATGGAGATCTCGAGATCGACGATCATCATTCTGTCGAAGATATTGCGATCACGCTTGGCCAATCGCTCACACAAGCTCTCGGTGATAAGGCTGGGATTAATCGTTACGGTGAAGCAATAGTGCCAATGGATGAGGCGTTGTGTCGGTCAGTGATTGACTTATCCGGGCGGTTCTATCTTGTTTACGAAGTGGCCACAAAACGCCAACGGATTGGAAACTTCTCAGTCGAGCTGGCGGAACACTTCTGGAGATCCCTCGCCGAAACAGCGAAGTTCAATCTGCATATTGATTGCCTCCGAGGTCGCAATACACATCACATGCTCGAAGGAACTTTTAAGGCAACAGCACGCGCACTGAGGCAGGCCGTGGATCTGAACCCGCGGGTTATTGGTGTGCCGAGTACGAAGGGCTCGTTGTGATCAATGGCTGACGTTGCGATTGTTGATTACGGTGTAGGAAATCTACGCTCGGTGGAAAAAGCTTTTGCCGCCGCAGGTCATACAGCGACGGTCACAGGTGCTCAAAATGAGTTGCGCGAGGCGAAGCGACTAGTACTTCCCGGAGTTGGTGCTTTTGCAGCTTGCATGGATGCACTGCGGGCCCACGATTTGGTTGACTTAGTGATTGAACGTGTTGAAGAGGGAACGCCCTTGTTGGGTGTTTGCGTCGGTATGCAGATGCTGTTTGATGAGTCAGAGGAGTTCGGCAGAACGAACGGTTTAAGGCTAGTGCGCGGCCGCGTTCGGCGATTCAATGGCGATCTGATCGTTCCCCAGGTAGGTTGGAACCGGATTCACAAACGACAAGCACATCCGTTGTTCTCCGGTGTCGAGGACGATTCGTTTTGTTATTTCGTGCACTCTTTCTTTTGCGAGCCCGAGGATGATGAAGTCGTTGTTGGTTCAACTGAATACGGAGTCAACTACGCGTCGGTGATCGCGCAGGGGAATCTTTGTGGTGTTCAGTTTCATCCGGAAAAGAGTCAGACAGTGGGTTTGAGGATGTTGGCAAACTTCGCTCGGTTATAAACGCCAGATGGACACGGATAACACAGATAAAGGCGTATGACTGAGTGCAGAAAATGAGTTCAAAACTCTTATCCGTTAAATCTGTGTTCATCTGTGGCTGAACTTTCATGCTTGCCAAACGGATCATTCCTTGTCTTGATGTTGATAACGGTCGCGTTGTGAAAGGGGTGCGGTTTGTTTCATTGGTAGACGCCGGTGATCCTGTCGAGCAAGCCAAGCGCTACGATATCGAAGGTGCCGATGAGCTGACGTTTCTCGACATCACAGCATCCTCTGATCGGCGTGACATCGTAGGCAGCCTGGTTCGCAGAGTTGCTGATGAAGTGTTTATTCCTTTTACGGTCGGCGGCGGGCTGCGGAGTGTCGAAGATGTGCGTGCGATTCTGCGAGCAGGAGCAGACAAGGTAACACTGAATACAGCGGCTGTGGAGAATCCGGATCTAATTCGGGGATGTGCAGAGACCTTTGGCAGCCAGTGTGTTGTTGTTGCTATCGACGCTCGCCGACGCTCGTCAGATTTAAGCTGGGATGTTTACACCCACGGCGGCCGGAACAACATCTTTTTCGATGCAGTTGATTGGGCCAAGCGAGCTCAGGATCTCGGCGCTGGTGAGATTCTGTTGACAAGTATGGATTACGACGGCACCCGCGACGGCTACGACATCGAGTTAACGCGAGCTGTATCCAGCGCCGTTCAGATTCCGGTGATTGCATCCGGGGGTGCGGGAAGGTTGGAACATTTTTACGACGCGCTAACCACTGGTGGCGCCAGCGCCGTGCTTGCTGCATCGCTTTTTCATTATGGAGAGTTGTCAATTGCGCAAGTTAAGGATTATCTGCGTGGCAAAGGCGTCGAGGTAAGGTGACAGTGGAACCAAACAAGCTGAAGCTGGATGAACACGGCTTAATACCGGCGATCGTGCAAGACGTTCACACTCGCGAAGTATTGACGCTTGCTTACATGAATGCGGAGAGCTTGGCTCGTACGTTAGAGACGAAAGAAACATGGTTCTGGTCGAGATCGAGAAACCAGCTCTGGCACAAAGGCGAGACCTCCGGGAACACTCAAAGGGTAGTTGAGTTACAGCTCGACTGTGATGGCGATGCGATTGTCGTTTTAGTTGAACCAAACGGTCCCGCTTGTCACACGGGTGCACGATCTTGTTTCGAAACATCCGGGATGGCCGAACGAACCGATTCAGATCAACTCCTCGATCGTCTTTACCGACTGGTACAAGAACGCAACGAGAAGAGACCGCCAGGCTCCTATACGACCTACCTATTCAACGAAGGGCTGGACAAGATTCTTAAGAAGCTCGGCGAGGAATCCACAGAAACCATTGTCGCGGCGAAGAACGATCACGACGAACGTCTGGTCGAAGAAGTATCAGATCTGGTCTATCACTTGATCGTGTTGCTGGTTGCGCGCGGCATCAGTCTTGATCAGATACGAACTGAACTTGCGCGCCGCCGCACTGCCGGAGGTGATCAGTGACCAGCTCTAACGAATTGCACGACTTACTACAGTTTTCCGTAGAGATCGCGCGCGGTGCTGGTGATATCACGTTGAAATACTTTCGCCGGCAACCAGAGATTCACAAAAAGAGCGACGGTAGTTTTGTCACAATCGCGGATCGCGAAGCTGAAGCGTACCTCAGAAAACAAATTCAAGATCGATTCCCGGATGACGGAATACTCGGCGAAGAGGACGGAGAGCGCGCCGGGAGTTCCGGACGCCGCTGGATTATTGATCCAATCGATGGAACCTTCGCTTATGTTCATGGTGTGCCGTTCTTTGGTGTGTTGATCGGACTCGAAGTAAATGGCGACTGGCCGCTTGGTGTCATTAACGTTCCGGCGGCGGATGAAATTGTCTACGCGGCAAAGGGACTCGGCTGTTTTTGGAATGGACGTCCAGCGCATGTCTCTTCAACAGCAAGCCTCGAAGACGCGCTGTTGTTATGTACTGATTTTGCTGCGTGTGAGCGTTATGGGTTTGGCGCTGCTGCGAACGATTTGCAGGGTAAGACCAAGACAAGTCGCACGTGGGGCGATTGCTACGGGTATGTCCTGGTGGCGACGGGTCGTGCTGACGTCATGCTGGACCCGGTAATGAATCTTTGGGATTGCGCGGCGCTGTTGCCAATCCTGGAAGAAGCAGGCGGTACGTTCACAGACTGGCGTGGAGAACGCACTGCTGCTGCCGGCAATTCAGTAGCAACGAATGGAAAGCTATTCAGCGAAGTCATGGAAGTGATAAGCGCCAAGACACAACACGAAATCGAGGCAAAGGTTAACTAGAAGTGAAACGATGTTGGTTGTTCCAGCAATAGACCTGCGCGATGGTCGATGTGTTCGCCTAAGGCAAGGACGATCCTCCGAAATGCGAGTTTATGACTCTCAGCCGCTCGATGTCGCGAGGCGTTTTGTGGACTCAGGAGCTGAATGGATCCATGTTGTGGATTTGGATGGAGCTTTTGCAGGCCATGGATCACAGAATCGATCGATTGTTTCTGAAATGGTGAAGCAAGCTGGAGTACCCATACAGTTTGGCGGCGGTGTTCGTAGCATCGACGACATTGAAGAATTGATCGACAACGGCGTTTCTCGCGTCGTTCTGGGTACGTTAGCAACTGAACCGCTCGACAAGCTGAGAACAATAGTTGAACGTTTTGACGAAGCGGTCGCGGTTGCAATCGATGCTCGCGACGGACGAGTGATGTCTCGCGGGTGGGAGCAGGCTACCGAATTGACCACCACTGAATTGTCCGGAGTTGTCGCAGCAGCTGGGGTCAAACGAATCATTTATACGGACATTGGTCGTGATGGAATGCTGAGTGGCATCAATGTTGACCAAACAAATGCTGTAGCGAGAGCTGGTTCGATATCAGTAACCGCTTCAGGTGGTGTTGGTAGTCTTGATGATCTTAGAACGCTGCGCGAGAAGGCAGACCGGCGAGTCGATAGCGTAATTGTTGGAAAAGCGCTTTACGAGGGGCGATTTAGTTTGAAGGAGGCGATTGAAACGGCGAGATAGCAACGACCCGTCTGGTTCCACCCCGTCAGGGGTGCAATGTTTATAGACCACGAAAGGGACAAAGTTCCGCACTCCGTCAGGAGTGCGATGTAGGTTGAGTGATAAAGAAGGCTCTCGATATTTCGAATCGGGAAACATGGCACTCCTGACGGAGTGCGTAAACTTCTATTCTTCTGCGATCTATAAGCATTGCACGCCTTCGGAGTGCGCCATACAGAGAGTTTGAATAAGACATCAATCCGCGAGACGAGATGAACGAATCTTATGACGAACCGAACTAAAGTTTTCCAAGACGGTATTCTCGACCGCAAAGTGGCATTCGTTACCGGTGGAGGAACCGGCATCACCGGCGGCATCGCGCGTGCACTGAGCGAAGCAGGCGCATGCGTAGCGTTGGTCAGCCGGAATCTTGAACACCTTGAACCTGCAGCAGCTGCGATAAACGCAAACGGCGGCAAAGCGATCGCTCTCGTAGCGGATGTACGTAAACCAGATGAAGTTGAACAGGCGATCGCGAAGACGGTCGAACAGTTTGGCAAGTTGGATATCCTGGTGAACGGCGCTGCAGGAAACTTTTTAGTTAGCGCTGACCAGTTGTCACCAAACGGTTTTGGGGCGGTCGTAGATATCGATCTTAAGGGAACGTTTCATGTCTGTCGTGCCGCTTTCTCGCAGTTGAAAGAGCATCGCGGGCAAATCCTAAACATCAGTGCGACGCTTCATTATCTGGGGACACCGATGCAGCTTCACGTTTCCGCAGCAAAGGCCGGCGTCGATGCGCTCACCAGGAATCTTGCCGTTGAGTGGGGACGACATGGCATTCGTGTGAACGCCATTGCACCGGGTCCGATTGAAGACACAGAAGGGATGAAGCGGCTGGTTCCTGAACCGATTAAGGAACAGTTAAAGAAGAACATCCCTCTTGGACGGTTTGGAAGAATCGCTGACATTGAACAAGCAGCCATCTTTCTCTGTTCAGATGCAGCGAGTTTTATAAACGGCGCCGTGATTGTCGTTGATGGCGGACAGTGGTTGGCCGGAAATAGAGTCGTGTGAAAGCACTCCGCTAGGAGTGCAATGTTTATAGCAACCTATAAACATTACACCCCTCACGGGGTGCGAACGGGACCCAGCGCAGAGACACGCAGAGAAGAATTTGAATTCGAATGTTAGATCTTCAACCAGCATCATTTGAAGAGTTTGCAGAGCAAGCCGGATACGGAAACGTTGTACCTGTTGTCCGTTCAGTTCTTGCTGACTTACACACCCCGGTTGGCGCGTTTATGCGGATCGCCGGCAACTCGCCGTACGCGTTCCTGCTGGAGTCGGTCGAAGGGGGTGAACGGATAGCGCGCTACTCGTTTCTCGGAGCTGACCCGGAAATGATTGTTCGCGGTCGTGGAATGCAAACGGTTGTCGAACGAGATGGCAAGACTGAAATCTATCCCGGCGTGGCAACTGAGTGGGTGCGCGATTATTTTCGCGGTCGAGCGCTGGCACGACGGCCGGGACTTGTACCCTTTGCTGGGGGTGCTGTCGGTTACCTCGGATACGATGCGGCGCAGTGGTTCGAACCAGTGCTCCGATCAGATCTAACGCAACCACTCGATGCTCCGGTTGATGCCGTGTGGATGTTCTTTCGAACGGTCATCGCTTTTGATCGTGTCAAGCAACGGATGGAGATCGTTTCTGTTGTTCTCACGGAAGAGGCAGGAGGTAGTCGTGAGCGACTTCGACAACTATATGATGCCGCCGTTGCCCGCACTTTTGAGGTTGAGAGAAGAATATTTGAAGGTGGTGTATTACTGAGCACTCCCGGACGTGCTGCTGAACGAACAAAAAACGAATCAATGCAGTCAAACTGGACCCGCAGGGAGTTTGAAGACGGCGTCCGCCGCATTCAGGATTACATCAGGGCCGGCGATTGTTATCAGGTAGTTCTATCGCAGCGCTTCTCGGCGAAATACAAAGGTGAAGCGCTTGCCATTTACAGAGCGCTGCGTGCGATCAATCCGTCGCCGTACATGTTCTTTCTGCGAATGGGAAACGAAACGGTTATCGGTGCTTCACCCGAAATGTTAGTTCGTTGTCACGGACAAAGACTGGATTACCGTCCCATCGCGGGGACACGAAAACGTGGGGCGACGGAAACTGAGGACTGGATGCTCGGCGAAGATCTGAAGACGGATGAGAAGGAAGTCGCAGAACACATGATGCTTGTGGACTTGGGTCGCAATGATCTAGGCCGAGTTTCCGACTACGGATCAGTGAAGGTTGACCAGTTGATGACGATTGAGCGTTATTCTCACGTGCAGCATATGGTGACTTCTCTGCGATCACGTTTGAGGGATGGTTTAGATCGTTTCGACGCGCTTGCTTCCTGTTTTCCGGCAGGCACAGTAACAGGCGCGCCGAAGATCCGAGCCATGGAAATCATTCGCGAACTGGAGCCGACACCCCGCGGCATCTATGCGGGAGGGGTTCTCTACATGGATTATGCAGACAATCTCGATTCCTGCATTGCTATTAGAACGATGGTATTGCGTGGCGAAGACGCAACAGTTCAAGCTGGTGCTGGGATAGTTGCGGATTCGGTTCCGGAGCACGAATACGCAGAAACTGTGAATAAAGCTCGTGCGATGTTCCGCGCGATTGAGATGGCGGAGAAGGGACTCTGAGGTATTTAAGATTTCAGATTTCGGATCGACGGCAGTCACATGTGTTTACAACGAATAATCTGCGTACTGCTCCTGCTTGCCATTGCAGGCATCACAGCTATGGCCCAGGCTACGCCTAACGGTCCTATTGAAGCGCCGAAAAAGGCGAACGTTCGGACTATTGAGCCGGCTGCGCCGGCACCGGAACCATTCGATGGTGTGCCCGTCGAAAAAATGGTAGGGCAGTGTGTGACTCTCGAAACTGAATTGGGTCCAATTGAAATCGCGATGATGCCTGAAATTGCTCCAGAAAGCGTTCGCAATTTTCTGAACCTTGCAGCCACCGGCGCGCTCGATACAACGACGTTTAGTCGAACTGTGAAAGACTTTGTTATTCAGGGTGGGAATTTGTCGACGAGCGAGAAATGGAGCGCGGAGTTGGCGCGACGAATGCAGCGAAAACTTCCTGACGAACCCGGAATCGTGAAGCATGTCCGCGGTATTGTTTCAATGGCTCGTCCTGATGAAGCAAATAGTGCCACGACGCATTTCTTTATACTGGTCGGCAACGGCTCTCATCTCGATGGAAAGTTTTCCGCCTTTGGAACTGTGACGAAGGGCATTGAAGTCGCAGATCAAATCAATCAGGCGCCGGCCGATGGAGAGAAGCCACAGAAACCGGTCAGGATCAATCGTGCGGTAGTGGCACCTTGTAAGAAATGAAACGGTGTGTTCTGAGAACATTTGGAGTTCACATTTCTCTTTTTTGCATAGGTGTCTTCGTGATGATGTTAGCTGGTTGCTCTCGGCAGAACGGTAATCAAAGTCCTAACGCTTCACCTGAAGCTGCTCAGCGATTTTTGAAACTTAAAGGGTACGAATTTGATCCCAAAGGCTTCTTCGCTGCTGTAGCCTTGAGCGATCTAGCTGCGGTCAACGCTTTCATCACGGCAAAGTTTGACCTTAATGTTAAAGATTCAATTACGGGCCGCACCGCATTGATTATGTCCGCTGCATCTGGTGACTTACCTGTCGTCAAAGCCCTGACGGAAGCTGGTGCAGATTTGAATGCGCAAGACAAAGGAAATAAGCCGGCGCTGTTTCATGCAATCGAAGCTCGTTACGACGACGTCTCGGACTACCTGATCGCGCAACCGGGATTGGATCTGAATGCTGGTGGAAAAAATGGAGTGACGGTGCTCATCAGTTATGTATGGCGCGATCAAGTCGATGTTGTGAAGGGTTTGTTAGATCGAGGCGCAAGCGTAAACCTGCAGGATGGAGATGGCGATACTGCGCTTCACGGTGCAGCTCAATCCGGAAATGTTGAGATTACTAACTTGCTTTTAGCGAAGGGCGCTGACCCAAATGTTCAAAACAAAGTTGGAGGCACTCCGTTGATGTGGGCCGCGGCTTACGGCAACGACAAAGTTGTCGAAGTTCTTCTACAACACCAGGCAGACGCCACCCTGAAAGATGCTGACGGAAAGACAGCAAAGGATTGGGCGCAACAGAATAAAAGGGACAGCGTCGTTCAAGTCTTGCAGCGAGGAAAATAGAGAGCGATGTTACTCGTCATCGACAACTACGATTCGTTTACTTACAACCTCGTTCAATACCTGGGTGAACTGGGAGAAACAATCGAAGTGCGTCGCAACGATCAGGTCACGGTTGATGAAATCGAAATCGGACTGCGCCCCGAACGGATTGTCATTTCGCCTGGGCCGGGGACGCCGGACGATGCGGGCATTTCATTGAAGGTTATCGAACGCTTTGCGGGAAAGACTCCAATACTCGGAGTTTGCCTCGGACATCAGGCAATCGGTCAGATCTTTGGAGGTAAGGTCATTCGCGCGCCGGAATTGATGCATGGCAAGGCATCAGAGATTTGTCATGACGGTAAAACGATTTTCGTTGGAGTTCCGGATCATTTTCAGGCCGGACGGTATCACTCATTGATTGTCGAAAGAGAAACGTTACCAGACTGTCTTGAAGTCTCCGCATTTACGAACGACAACATCATCATGGGTCTTCGTCATCGTGAGCTGAATGTAGAAGGCGTGCAGTTTCATCCCGAATCAATCCTCACGCCCGAAGGTAAGACATTGCTGTCAAACTTTCTGAAGCTTTAGTCGGCGAGCGTCCGGGCAGTAGCCCGACTGTCAAGGAGGGCTCCGCACGATGGGTCGAGGGACACCTGAGATTGAGCCCTCCTTGACAGTCGGGCTACTGCCCCCAATTAGAATGGGTGAAAATCAATTACAGCGGTTTTTGTCGCGTCTCGTTCGCAGCGAGAATCTTAATCGTGAAGAGGCGCGCGAGTTCCTCGATGCGTTGCTGGACGAAGAAGCGACAGACGTTCAGATCGCGGCGGCCTTAACTGCACTCGCAACCAAAGGTGAAACAGTCGAAGAGCTGGCGGGATTGGCTAGTGGCTTACGATCGAAGGCAGTTCGATTGCAGTGCAGACATCAGTCTTTCATCGACACTGCCGGAACCGGCTCAAGTCGTGCAAAAACATTCAACGTCTCAACTGCCGCGGCGTTTGTTATAGCAGCTTGCGGTTTGCCGGTGGCCAAACATGGAAATCGGGCGGCAAGTAGTACGTCAGGCAGTGCGGACGTCTTGACGTCCCTTGGAGTCAACGTGACGGCGCTTCCTTCTGTATCGGAAACCGCGTTGAACGAGATCGGTATTTGTTTCATGTTCGCTCCTCTTTATCACGGCGCCACAGCGCGCGTCGCGGGTATCCGACGACAACTGGGTGTGCGGACAACTTTTAATTTGCTTGGGCCATTGAGTAACCCAGCAAGTGCGCCGCGACAGATAATCGGTGTTTGGGAAAAAGATCTTGTAAAGCGAATGGCAGAAGCGTTGGCGCTGTTGGGAACTCAGCGTGCCTGGGTAGTTCATGGGGGAGACGGTTTGGATGAGATCACGCTGACCGGAAAAACATTTGTTGCCGAAGCTTGTAATGGCGTGGTCAAGCGTTTTGATTTGGAACCTGAAAGCTTTGATTTGCATAAAGGACCTATTGACCATTTGCGCGGCGGCGATCCAGATATGAACGCGTCAATAATCCGTGAGGTGTTTGAAGGTAAGCGAAAGGACGAGGCACGCTCGCTGATTGTGATGAATGCTGCCGCTGCGCTCGTAGTTGGTGAAGTCACAGATGATTTGCGCACCGCTGCGCACCTGGCTGGAAAAGCAATCGATAGCGGCGCTGCATGGGAAAAGTTAGAGTCGCTAAAGATGGCGACTAGGGCATGAATCGATGAGTGTTCTTCGAGAAATAGTTGCACGGAAACGAGAACGATTGATGGAGGCAAAAGAGAGGGCTCCGCTCGAACGCGTTCGTGAAGTCGCAGAAGGCAAACGAGCCACCTCCCAAGCACATCAACTTCTCAAAGCCGTGAAGCGTGATGGAATCAATATCATCGCTGAGTTCAAACGAAAGTCTCCTTCGAAGGGGGTGATTCGTGCCGACGTTGAAGCCGCTTCCGTGGCGCGAAGTTACCAGGCAGGGGGAGCTGTCGCAATTTCCGTCTTAACTGAAGAAGATTACTTCAGCGGTTCGATTGAAGACCTTCGACAAGTGAAAGCTGTGGTTGATCTGCCGGTGCTGAGGAAGGATTTCCTATTTGACGAGTATCAGGTCTGCGAATCTGCTGCCGCGGGCGCCGACGCAATCCTCTTGATTGTGGCGTCACTTGACGACAAGGTCCTCTCAGGTTTACGTGAACTTGCGGAAGACGAGTTAGGACTGGATGCGCTCGTCGAAGTTCATGACGAGCGCGAGATGGAACGAGCAATTGCGATCGGCGCCAGACTTATCGGAGTCAACAATCGAAATCTGCACACCTTTGAAGTGTCGTTGGAAACGTCGTTGCGGTTAGCGTCAAATGCATCGCCAGATGTGGCACTGATTAGTGAGAGCGGGCTGCGCCAGGCAAAAGATCTAGCAATGCTGCATGCGGTTGGTTATCGCGGTTTTCTTATCGGCGAATCACTAATGCGAGCGGAGGATCCTGAAGAAGCATTGCGGGAGTTATGTGGTGTGGTGCGAGCAGTGTGATCGCGGCAAGGCTGCGGCGAAAGTCCTTCATCTCGTCTCACCGGCATTTAGCCCGGTGTTAACCGTAGCGGACCGTGGTTAAGCGTTTCAACGGAAATGAGATTGTTCGATGACTCTTGTCAAGATTTGCGGAATCACCAATCTTGAAGATGCATTATGCGCGGTTGATGCTGGTGCGGACGCTTTGGGCTTCAACTTCTACAAGCCGAGTCCGCGATACATCGAGCCCGCCAACGCGCGAGAAATCATCAAGAAGCTACCTGAGAGAGTTATGACAGTGGGCGTGTTTCTAAATGAAGAGAGCGAACGAGTGAAGTCCATCGCAACTGAGACAGGCGTTACTGCATTGCAACTACATGGCGATGAGTCGCCGGAGTATTGTGCCGAGTTGAAAGAATGGTATCGGATTAAGGCCTTTGCAGTAGGAGAGAACTTTGATGCAAAGGTTCCGCTTGATTACCCAGTCGAAGCTGTAATGCTCGACGCTCGTCATGAAACTCTTCGCGGCGGAACGGGTCTGATCTCCGATTGGTCTGTCGCGAAACGGATTCGTGAATTGGGGAAACGTCTCTTTCTGGCGGGAGGTCTATCCCCCGAAAATGTTCGTGAAGCAATAGCGGTTGTCAACCCCTATGCGGTTGATGCATGTAGTGCGTTAGAAGAAAGCCCCGGAAGGAAAGACCAGAAACGAGTCCAAGCGTTTTTGAAGGCGGTTCACGAGGGTTGAGCCTTTGGAGTGCGACGGCCTGCCGTCGCTTTGTTACAGCGGGGATGAAATCATTAGCGCGCCAATACTAAAGCGGTGGCAGGCCACCGCACTCCAAAGGTGTTTAACCTTGACGCCGCGCCACGAACACAGAGTATTCTAATGACGGCCCCTGCAAAGAAAATCTCTGAACATCCTCCCCGTGCAATTTACTCAGCCTCGCTAACTCAAAATATGTCTGCGCACAGTAAAAAGAGAATCACCGAAAGAAGTGCTCGTTCCAAAGGCCGCGTGCTCCTGATCACCGATAATGCACAACCGGAGCTTGTTGAAAAGTTGGCCGGCAAGGGTATAGATGTTGTGGGTGTTTCCACAGCGGCTGCAGCGATGATTTCGTTACAGCGCTCGAGACCTCATCTCGTTGTTGCTAACCCGACCGCGACTGGCTTACGAGTCAACGAACTTTCGAAGATGCTGGATCAGACGGACGACGGCGTCCCATTGATTCTTGCGGGATCCCTTTCTGCAACTATCGACAAACGCATGCAAGCAGTTTCAAGCGGTGCGTTTGACTACTTCGAACTTCCGGCGGAGTTGGAACTCCTCGTCAAACGTAGTGAACAACTCATTCAGCTTCGTCAAAAAATTGATCGTCTGCGAGCTGATGCGGACCTTGATTCGTTAACTGGCCTTGCAAACCGCCGGCGGTTTCGCGTGGCCCTGGTCCGAGAAGTTGAGCGATGGAAGCGTTATGGTGTGCCTTGTGCGCTTCTGCTTATTGATATCGATCATCTCAAAGCTATCAACGACAAATTTGGGCACCCGGCTGGCGATCTCGTGATCAGGCAAGTCGCGCAGACGCTTTCTGAAGTGTCTCGAGATAACGACACGGCTGCCCGATTAGGTGGCGAAGAGTTTGCCCTGCTATTGGCAGGAACTGATGTTGGAAAAGCGACTGCCGCGGCTGAACGTTTACGCGAAGTGCTGAGCAGGAAAACTGTTGAAGGCGTAGGCTTCGTAACCGTCAGTATCGGAGTCGCTGGTTGTCCAACGAGTGGTACCGCTGATCGGACGCTGTATTCAGCTAGCGATCAGGCTTTGTACGTAGCGAAGAACGGCGGAAGAAACCGAGTTGCCGTAGCTCCGCCTTTGCAGGACAAGTTGCCAGGCGTATGACCGCCATCAATCTACAACCAGATAAATTCGGACACTGGGGACCGTATGGTGGGCGCTTTGTGCCTGAAACCTTGATGGCCCCTCTCGAAGAGCTGACTCGATCTTATTTGGAAGCGAAAGAAGATCCAACGTTCCAATCGGAGCTGGCGAGCTTGCTCAAGAATTACGCCGGTCGTCCGACGCCGTTGTTTTACGCGGAACGTCTGACAAAACACGCCGGCGGTGCAAAGATTTACCTAAAGCGTGAAGACCTCCTTCATACCGGCGCGCACAAAATTAACAACACACTCGGCCAGGTTCTCCTGGCCAGGAGAATGAAAAAAGAACGAATCATCGCCGAGACTGGGGCGGGTCAGCATGGTGTTGCATCGGCGACTGTTTGTGCTTTGTTTGGATTGCCTTGTGTTGTTTATATGGGTGCTGAAGACATGCGCCGTCAGGAACTAAACGTATTTCGAATGCAGCTGCTTGGTGCAGAAGTTCGAGAGGTACGAGCAGGATCACGAACACTGAAAGACGCAATCAATGAAGCTCTACGCGATTGGGTAACAAACGTTCGAGATACTTACTATCTGCTTGGCAGTGCATTGGGCCCGCATCCGTATCCATTGATGGTTCGCGATTTCCAAAGCGTTATCGGCAGGGAAACGAAACAGCAAATAGTCGAACGTGAAGGCCGACTCCCCGATTGTCTGATGGCTTGCGTAGGGGGCGGTTCAAACTCGATCGGAATGTTCTATCCGTTTCTTGACGCTGCGAGCGTAAGGATGATTGGCGTCGAAGCAGGTGGAACCGGAGAGTTGTTGGGCCAGCACGCCGCGCGATTCAATACGAACGGTGGCGGTCGGCCTGGTGTCCTGCAGGGAACGATGAGCTATGTATTACACCACGAGTACCGTCAGATCGCAACAACTCATTCAGTTTCGGCGGGCCTCGATTATCCTTCGATTGGGCCAGAACACGCATACCTGCATGATTCAGGCCGCGTGAAGTATGACTCGATTTCTGACTCCGAAGCGATGAATGCGTTTCAGCTTTTGTCACAATTGGAGGGCATTATCCCGGCGCTGGAATCGGCTCATGCAATTGCTCGGGCTATCCAGGTTGCGCGTGAGATGAAGGAAGACGAAATTGTGGTTGTGAACTTGTCTGGACGTGGCGACAAGGATGTGAACACAGCAAGAGAGCACCTGGAGCGATAGTCTTGGGAAGAATCACCGACGCTTTCAATCGACTTCATGCTGAGAATCGAAAGGGATTCATCCCGTTCATAACTGCGGGCGATCCGGATCTTGCAACGACCGAGCAGTTATTGATCGAACTTTCGCGTGCTGAGGCGACGGTAATCGAGCTGGGGGTTCCCTTTAGTGATCCCATGGCGGACGGACCGGTAATTCAACGCGCATCGGAGCGAGCACTAGAGCATGGATTTGGAATCGAGGAACTATTAGGTATGGTTTCTCGGGCCCGAGAGTTTGTCGATACACCGATCATCTTGTTCAGTTACTTCAATCCTTTGCTGCAATTCGGTGTGCAGCGCTTGGCGAAAGCTGCCAGAGAATCAGGAATCGATGGAGTTTTGGTAACCGATCTGACGCCTGAAGAGTCAGCGGCTTTTGCGCAGGAATTGCGGGCGAATAGATTGGACCTGATCTTTTTGGTTGCGCCCACTTCTACAGATGAGAGACTCGAGCTTATTGCCAGGCATGCGAGCGGATTTATATATGCAGTTTCTCGAGCTGGAGTCACGGGAACACAGGAAAGTGTTAGTGCCGAGGCCGAAAAGCTTGTGAAACGCGTGCGGAAGTTTTCGAACCTTCCAGTGGCAGTTGGTTTTGGTATTTCAAATCGAGATCAGGTTGCTGATGTTCAACGATACGCTGATGCCGTTGTGGTGGGTTCCGCGATCGTATTGGAACTGGAACGCGTCGCAGGAGAGGCGGATGTGCCCGGCCATATAGCTGAATTTGTCAGGAATCTTCTTCCCGCGAACGCATAGAAAGAAGAGTCGATGTTGAAGAAAGGCTCCCCTGTCTTAGTAGTGCTCCACACTCCAAGAGAGAAGTGCTGGGGAATGCTCGACGAGATTACTACCGCTGGAGTATTCTTGCGCGGACTTGATTTGAATTCGTTTGATGATTGGATAAGCGCGGTCGTTCACGACGAACCGTTCATCGGGTTGGGATCGATGTTCTTTCCGATGTGGCGAGTTGAGCGTATCGCAAAGGATGAAACCGCCGGCGAAGTGCCGTCGCTTTATCAGCAGGCTGAGCAGCGTACCGGCCACAGTTTTGAAGTGCTGATGAAGGACGAGGACGTCCCGCTGGTTTGAACCGATGACAACGACTGTTGCGCGCAACCTCACGGAAAACTGAAAAGGCAGAGAGGGCTGCTTACCGCGCGTCGATAGTCGAACTCCTTAACCTCACCCTCAGTGATGTTGCAAGCGTGAAACACTGTTCCATTCCCGCGCCACATGTGTTATGCTCTCGGCCTTCGAGGACGGACTCATGCTGGATGACGAGAAAAGGAGCGGAAGAAAGAGATGTATGCCATGGCTGATGACCGAACAAATCTGGATCGCGGACGAGCGATCGAGGCTGCACTTTCAAATATAGAAAAGAAATTTGGCAAGGGGTCCATTATGCGATTGGGAGAACGGGGTGTATCAGAGATTCCCGCCATCTCAACCACCTCGCTTAGTCTTGATGCCGCGATTGGCATTGGCGGCGTACCGCGAGGCCGAATCGTCGAAATTTACGGCCCGGAGAGTTCCGGCAAAACTACTCTGGCTCTTCATATCGTCGCGGAAGCACAAAAAGCCGGAGGCGTCGCCGCGTACATCGATGCCGAACATGCGATGGACGCTGACTATGCCGGCAAACTCGGTGTCGATATCGACCAGTTACTCATCTCACAACCAGACTCAGGCGAACAGGCGCTGGAAATTGCCGAAGCACTCGTGCGTTCGAATGGCGTCGATGTGATCGTAATAGATTCAGTGGCTGCTCTGGTGCCACGTGCTGAGCTTGATGGCGAGATGGGTGATTCGTTGCCTGGTCTTCAGGCGCGTTTGATGTCTCAGGCGCTGCGGAAACTTACGGCGATTGTTGCGCAGTCCAACACGTGCTTCATTTTTATCAATCAGATTCGCGAAAAGATTGGAGTGATGTTTGGCAATCCCGAGACAACCACTGGCGGCCGAGCGTTGAAGTTCTATTCATCCTTACGTCTTGATATTCGACGCATCGGGGCGATTAAGGATGGCGATCGCGTCGTTGGAAATCGAACGAAAGTTAAAGTCGCAAAGAACAAGGTTGCACCGCCTTTTCGCGAGTGTGAGTTTGACATCATGTATGGCGAGGGTATTTCACGTGAAGGAGATCTCCTCGACCTTGCAGTTGCTAATCGCGCCGTAGAGAAGAGCGGCGCGTGGTTTTCTTATAAAGGCGATCGTCTCGGCCAGGGCCGTGAGAATGCGAAGCAGGCGTTGAAGGACAACGCTGATGTGCTTAAGAAGATTGAGCGAGAAGTAAAAGTGAAGCTCGGCATTCCATTTCGCGACGAGCCGGAACCAACGGCAAAGGCCGCAGCTGGCGATAAGAAGTAGCTGCGATCCAATGTCCGATGTGCTTTAGCTTGTCGTGACGTAATAAGGCGGGGCAAGGTAATCAAGCGTTTTGATCACCATGTCCCGCCTAGTCACGTCACGACAAGACAGAAGCATATCGGACATTCTCTTGCTGCTTTATACTGGTCGTTGTTGGACTGAGACATGGCTTCGATTCTCATAAAGCAAGGCTTACTTGTAACCATGGACGCGGTAGACTCCGTTGTCCGTGGCGACCTGCTTATTGAGAACGATCGCATAACTTCAATCGACGCCATGGGCCGAGCCGCAGACATCGTGATCGACGCGACAGACTGCGTTGTAATTCCGGGCTTCATTCAAACTCACATTCATCTCTGCCAAACACTTTTCCGCGGTTCTGCAGACGATCTCACATTGATTGATTGGTTGAAGAAACGCATCTGGCCCATGGAAGCAGCACATTCAGCTCAATCAATTGCAGCCTCAGCTCGTTTGGGTGTTGCCGAGTTGATTAAAGGTGGAACCACCTGCGCCTTAACAATGGAGACGGTGAATCATACCCGGGAAGTTTTTAGAGTGATCGAAGAGACCGGCTTTCGGGCCACAGTGGGCAAGTGCATGATGGACAAGGGCGATGAGGTCCCAACGGAGTTACACGAACAAACCAGTGATTCGATCGCGGAATCGATCTCTTTGTTAGACGAGTGGCATGGGAAAGAGAATGGGCGTATCCGTTATTGCTTCGCGCCAAGGTTTGCAGTTAGTTGTACGCGGTCGCTTCTCGAAACCGTGGCGCGTGTGGCGCGTGAACGCGGAGTGATGGTCCATACGCACGCGTCCGAGAATTCAACTGAGTGTCAAATTGTTGAAGCTGAGACAGGATTACGAAACGTAGCCTACTTTCAAAACGTTGGTCTGAGTGGTAAACATGTTGCTCTCGCTCACTGTGTACATCTTGACGATGATGAGATTGATCTTCTGCGAGAGACTGGGACTAACGTGGTTCACTGTCCATCATCAAATCTGAAACTCGGTTCAGGAATCGCACCTATCAAACGTTTATTGAATGAAGGAATATGTGTTTCTCTTGGTGCTGACGGGGCAGCATGTAACAACAGGCTCGATATGTTTACGGAGATGCGCACGGCTGCGCTACTGCAAAAGGCCCTTCACGGGCCGGAGGTTCTGCCTGCTAAACGTGCGCTCAGGATGGCGACCATCGACGGTGCAATGGCCCTCGGACAGGAAAAGGAAATTGGAAGCCTTGAAGTTGGCAAGCGAGCCGATCTCAGCATCATCCAGGTTAACAGGCTGCACACGACTCCAGATCCTCGTGACATGCTTTCGTCGCTTGTCTATTCCGCAGAGCCTAGCGACGTGCAGACTGTGATCGTAGATGGTCGAGTGCTAATGCGAGATCGGCAGCTTTTGACAATGAATGAAGCAATCGTGATTGGGCAGGCCAACCTGGAAAGTGGAAAGCTTTTAGAACGGGCTCAGTTAGGATGAAGTGCCCGAAAAAAGCTGTGCCAGCTCGAAGGTAGCGACTGCGGGGGGCGCGATCGGCGGCCGAGCTGGCACTGGCGGGCACTATCAATTTTGAATTGGATGGCGTCTTTTCAACCTAGCTGACGTTTGGGCATCAGCTCCATCCGCAACGTCCCGAATTATACACCCGGCAAGGTATCAGTCAACGACTTTTTGTGACTAATCCGACAAAATCCAAAGTTGACAGTGTTTTCGGGAAGTCCCTATACTACGCGGTCTTTTCCCACTGGCCAGGTAGCTCAGTTGGTAGAGCGCGGCCCTGAAAAGGCCGGCGTCGGCGGTTCGATTCCGTCCCTGGCCACCATTTAAATTCAATAACTTAGAGACTAGGCCGCGGCTGGTCCATTCCACGGAAGTGTTCGTCGATGAGATAGAACTCCTTTCGAATCAATCAGAAAGCATCCAAGTAACAGTTGTAGCCAAAAAGGGCTGGCGTCGCTTGTTCGATCCTGCCATCACCCGTCTTTGAAAAGACTTACCAGCAGTTAGAAAATCCAATTTCGTCGCGCGCACAATACGCGCACATCAGCTAACCTTAACCAAAGAGATCTGAACAGATTGCACTCAGTCGAGTTGCTTCTATCCGATATGAATTACTTGTGCTTTTTGAAGCGAGCGACGGGACTCAGACAGCAGATAGTTTTGACGGCGAATCACAGTTACTGTCGAAGACGTGATGTCAAACGCAAAACGTAAATATGGGATTGGCAAGTCTTGAAGGCATTCGCGAATCAAGCACAGCCGCCAATGAGGCAAGCCGGAACTAAAGGAGCATAGGATTATGGCAAAGACTACACGAAGAAAATGGCTGGGGGCCGTTTGACCAGGAAGCAACGCCTGCGAAGAACATAAACTATGAATCTTCCATTTGCTTATGCGCTCATTTCACCTGTCCCGGAATTTCTACCTCTTTAACTTTCGCACATACGCAGCGAGTGAATTGATCTGAGCCTCAGTGAGCTTCTTTCCCCAGGCAGGCATCTTGCCTTTGCCGTTAGAGATCGAGTTAAAGAGACGTTCGTCGGTTACTTCTGATTGCCATTTGGCATCGGTAAGATCGCGCGCATGATTGAACTTCGCCTTGAAAGTCTTGGCCTGACCATCTTTCCCATGACACGTACCGCAATGCTTTTCAAACAGAACACTGGCATCCGCATCTTTTTGCACGACGGCTGTTTCGATCACTGAATTTTTTGACCGTACGGCATGCAGTAAAACGGAAACGAAAGCGAAGGTTAATACCAATACAAAGAGTGGCCTGAGACTCCTTTTCATTGTCGGACCTCCTTCATTAACTCGAGTATTATCGATCTCATAACTTTTCCACAACTAGCGGACTGTCCTTAGATCCGAAGCCTATACAGTACTAATTGAACGTTCGCTTCGGGCGCTTCCTTCGGGACGTAATCAAGATCACATTCGGTTGTCCAACTT
>Ga0114129_10001728_pt1 | contig 29786 bp, 29 predicted proteins | sample RhiMetdeltSRZDD1_FD_80071 | JGI IMG/M metagenome (GOLD analysis project Ga0114129, IMG submission 80071) | Populus rhizosphere microbial communities from Tennessee, USA - Rhizosphere MetaG P. deltoides SRZDD1 (version 2) (version 2) | ecosystem: Host-associated > Plants > Roots > Rhizosphere >... | reverse complement strand
TTCGTGAGCGGGCTGATCATCCTCTTCGAGCGCCCGATCAAGGTGGGCGACCGCATCGAAGTGGGCGGCGTGAGCGGCGAGGTGAGCCGTATCGGAGCCCGGGCCACGATGGTGGTGACCCCGGAGAACATCGCCGTGATCGTTCCCAACTCGCAGTTCATCTCCGAGCGCGTCACCAACTGGAGCCACACGGGAAAGCTGACGGCTTTTCTCGTGCGCGTGAGAGTGGGTTGGCACGCGGACGCAGACGTGGTGCGGCGGCTGCTCTTGGAGAGCGCTAGCGAGCATCCGGACGTTTTGCGCGATCCGGCGCCCCAGGTCGAACTGGAGGACCTGCGGAACGGGATGCTGTTCGTGCTCCAGGTCTGGAGCACGCAGTACCTCCAGGGTGAGGGTCGGCTCAAGAGCGAGCTCAACTTCACGATCAAGGAGAAGCTCAAGGGGCACGAGATCGAACCACCGGTTCGGTACGCCGCGAAACAGGAGAGACGGGACCAGGAATAGCTTCGCGGGCGCCTGCATTGCTCCAGGGCAGAAGGAAGCGGACATCGTCTCGGCCGAGCCTCCGAAAAGCGCCGCGGTCAGCCGCGTTTCTGGACCTCCGGGAGCAGCCGGTCGCGGATCTCGTCGCGCACGCGACGGAACTGGATCATGCGCTCCTGGTCGCTGCCCTCGACCAGCGAAGGATCGAAGAACGAGACGTGAAGCTTCTCCGGGCCACGGGGAAAGACGGGACATACTTCCCGAGCGCCGTCACAGACTGTCACCACCAGGTCCCATGGCTGGTCTAAGTACGTCTCGACATTCTCCGGATGGCCGGCGGAGATGTCTACACCGGCTTCGGCCATAGCGCGGACCGCGAGCGGGTGGATCGCCGTCATGGGTCGTGTGCCAGCCGAACGGACCTCCCAGCGTGCGCCGAGCCGATGACGGATCCAGCCCTCGGCCATCTGCGACCGGCACGAGTTGCCCGTACACACGACGAGAACGCGCTTCTTTCGGCTCTCTTGGACCATTGTGCAGGCGGAAGAGGCGAGGCAGCGGGGAAGCGACCCCGATGCCTCGCCCGGCCGACAGTCGCTCAGTCCTTCTCGACGACGATCGTCTCCACCACCGGCACGTTGCGGATGGTGACGGCCTTACCCACCAGGACTTCGTCGGGGAGTCGCGTCCCCTCGCTCAGCATGAAGGTGAACTTGCTGCCGTCGGGGTGGCGGACGGTGATGCTCTTTCCGGGCTGGTAGGCCTCGACCATCCCCTCGATAGTCACGCTCGTCGTCTTGACGGTTTCGCCGGACGGCTTGACCCGCGTCTCCTCGACTTTGCGCTCAACCTGGCCTTCGGGGTTGATGCTGGTGGTGGTGACGCGGGCTACGCTCGCCGTGCCGCTCGGTCCAGGTTCCGTGTACAGGGTGACCTTCTGGCCCACTTGGATCCCCGTCGGTACCGTCGTGCCGGGGCGCAGATCGAAGCTGGTCTCCTTGCCTGGAGCCTCGCGCAGCACGATGGTGCGGTCAGGCACGTAGCGCACCACCTCGCCTGTCACTGTGCTGACCTGGCTCCTCGTGGTCTCGCCCGAGGGCTTGATGCGGGTCTCCTCGGTCGTGCGCTTGATCTGGCCCTCGGGGGTGACGGTCGTGCTGGTCACTCGGGTGACGGCAGTGGCGCCGTCCTTGCCGCGCTCGATGTGTACGCTCACCGTGCGCCCTGCCTGCACCTCCTGCTGTACCTGGACCTTCGGGCTCAGGGCGTAGATCACCTCTTTGCCGTCGGCACCTCGCACAACAAGCACCTTCCCGGGCTCGTAGCGGACCACCTCGCCAGTGATGATCTGCGGCGTCAGCGTCTCCGTCTGAGTCTGGGCTGCGAGCCCAACGGCTGCGGCTCCCAATAGCCCCACGACCAACAGGACTGGCAGCTTCCTGATCCCGCGCTTCATGATCGCCTCCTTCTCTTCTCCCACTCCTCAGGGAAACGGATTCGCAGAGAGATGGAGTGGGGGACACGACGGTTCGACCATTGAGGTGAGAGCAAGGAGGATGCCAACGTCGCGAGCCGGTAGCTGCGTGTACCGCCGCTGTGTTTACGCCTTCGGCGCTGTTCGCTCGGCCTCTTTGTAGAAACGCCTTGCCTCGACGACCCTAGCGGCCCATGAGGATGAGCACGCCCGCGACGATGGCGCCGACCGATAGCAGCGGACCAAGACCTATGGGGAATAAGTAGGGGGCAATCCCCACGGCGATCAGATAGATGCCCAGCACGGTCATGCCCAGCCGTCCGGCAGCAGGCCGCATGGCAAACCTCCTTGGTTCGTGTGTGTGTGGATCTTATCCCCGAACACCAGCTCGTCAAATCCGAGCCAGACACTCCCAGCAACTTCCGACGCGTCTGGAACGAACCGCGGCGGTAAGGCAGAGCGGCCATTCCAGGCACAGGTTCGGAGAGCGCGGAGATGTCGCAATTGCGATGCGTCCCCGATTCGTGAGCGATCTCGTCGAGGAGATGGCCCACCGCTATCTCGACGAGGTCGAACTGGACCTTTCCGCGCTGCGCGCCGAGACCGAGGGCACGCTGCGGGGCCGGACCTTCCTCGGAGAGGTCAAGGCGGGGAATGGGAGCTTGACGTCGCGGTCGACGATCTCCGGGGACGCCTTCAAGCCGGCCACCCCAGGCTTCGATTCCATTCGGATCGGATCGAGATCGAGATGCCGGTCAAGGTGAGGCCCGCATTCGGGACGATCACCCTCGACTTCGCCTGGGACTCGGCCGGCCTCGCCAACGTGGTGTGCAGCGACTTCCAACTGAGCCGCAAGCTGGAAGGCACGTGCTCGAGCAGGAGCACGTTCTCGTTGGATCGGTCAGTGAGCGCACGCCTGCCAGCCCAGCTCGAGCGCCAGGTCACGCTTGGGAACCGCGTGATCGGGCTCTCCGTGAAGAGCGAGGCGGTGCGCGTGCGATCGGATCTCCTCTGGACGAGCGGTTCGATCGCGGTCGGCTCTGGTGGCACGCTGACAGGGCGGGAATCGGCACCGGGGCGACTGGACCCGAAGCCGCCCGACCCGCCGCCTCCCGATCGTCGTCTCTCTCCGCAGGCAGGCGGGCTCGTCGCTAACGCGTGCGCGGCTAACGCGTGCGCGCGTTCCCAGGAATGAGCGATAGCGACTGACGACGATCCATCCTGCTCCCGATCACTGGCATGCGCCTTGCTGATTCCAGAAGAGGGTCAGCCGCATGAACACGCCGTATGCGGCCGGCCCCTCCACAGGAGGGTAACCGCATGATCTCCTTGAAGGGATGTTCCCTGGCCGCAGCGCTCGGTGCCTTGTCTCTGGTCGTCGAGCCTGCCCCCGCCGCCGCTCAGCCCGCCGCGAGTACCATCGACACCATCGAGGCAGCCCAGGGCACGGTCGTCCGCTGGTCGGTGCCGGGCACGAAGCGTTGCGCCATGGCGGGGCGATCCTGGGCCGCACTGCAGGAGACTTGCTACTACCCCATCGACTTGCTGCGCGCGCCGGGGCGCATCAGGGTCAGCCGCCGGGGCGTCGGGCCCGCCGCCTTCGCTCACATCAAGGTCGTAGCTTCTTCGTATGGCACTCAGGATATCGAGCTCGGCGACATTCCGCAGGCGAATCCCTCGCCGGCGGACCTGCGGCGCAACGCGCGCGATCAGGCGCTCTTGGCCAAGGTCTGGGCGAAGCGGGAAGGGCCGGCAAGGTTCACGCTGCCCCTCGGGGCGCCGACAACGCCGCTGCCAGAGGCAAAGGGCTTCGGTGCGAAGTGGATCTTCAACGGCAAGGTCGACGCGCCGGACGATCACAGCGGCGTCGACCATGCCCTGGAATCGGGGACGTCGGTTTCCGCCGTCGCCGACGGGACGGTGGTGGTCGCTGAGGACCTGTTCCTCGCAGGCAAGGCGGTTTTCATCGACCACGGTAACGGGCTCGTCAGCATGTACTTCCACTTCTCCGAGATCAAAGTCCAGGCCGGGCAAGACGTGAAGAAGGGCGAGGCCCTCGGCCTGAGCGGATCGACGGGCCGGGCCAGTGGACCGCACCTCCATTTCGGCGTCCGATGGCACGACGCCCGCATCGACCCACAGCCCCTGCTGGTCGATCCGGCCAAGATCCCGGCCTTCGGCAAGTGACCCGCGCGGTCGAGATCGGTCCGACCCGGATGGCCGCGTCGGACGAGGCTTTCTCGACGCACAAGACGAAGGCGGCCGCGTCTCGCATAATGTAAGACGTGTCGCACACACACACCGCCAGGATCACGCCGCGGATGCGACGGCGCGGGCGCTTGCGCGTCGCGTCGATCTGGCCTTCGGCCTCGACGCGCCGGCGTGCGCTGCGCGCCTTCCTCGCGGCACCGCGCGCGGCTCAGCTCTTCCTCGGCGGCTCAGTTGTCGTGGCGCTCTGGTTCGTCGCCAACGGGATGTATCAAGTCGTCCGCAAGCCGACCGAGCTGTTCTTTCCCGTGAGCGGCAAGCTCTCGAAACGTCTGCCCGAGACCTGGCGGCAGTATCAGCCGATCTTCCAGGAGCACGCCACGCCCGTCATGACGCCCCACTTCCTGGCCGCGCTCGCCCAGGCAGAGGGGGCGGGGAATCCGGTTGCCCGAACGTACTGGCGGTGGCAGCCGACGTGGAATCCCTTCGCGCTCTATCGCCCGGCGTCGAGCGCCGTTGGCATGTACCAGATCACGGACGGGACCTTCCGCGAGGCGAGGCGTTACTGCATCCACAACCACAAGGCGGTCGAGGACGGACCATGGCACGACCTGGGGTCGTGCTGGTTCAACGGCCTCTACACCCGCGTCGTGCCGAGTCACGCCGTCGAGATGACCTCAGCACTTCTGGATCGTCAGGTCGCAGGCACGCTGGAGCGCCGGCGGATCCCGAGCGCAACGTTGCGGCAGAAGCAGGATCTCGCAGCCGTGATCCACCTGTGCGGCGTACGGGCGGGCGACGCCTACGTCAGACGCGGCTTCCGCTTGACCGCCGGCCAGCGCTGCGGTGCCCAGGACGTCCGCCGCTATCTCGCACAGATAGACGCGATGAAGCGCGTGATCGCCCGGCCGGCGACTACCGGCTGACGCGGTCAGTCCCCGGCGGGCGCACGGCAGAGCCTCAGCGCCGGCTGGCCGTCCAGCTGCCCGTCTTGCCGGCGGCCTGAAACTTGCCGGTCATACGGTCGCCGGACACGGTGCCGCTGAGCTCGTGCCAAACGCCGCCCTGGTCGACGAAGCCGAAACGGATCGTGTCGCCGCGCAGCGCGGGCTCGCGCAGCCCCACTTCGACCGCGCCGCGTGCGAGCGTGCCCTCGAGCTTCTGGAAGCGCTGCACCAGGGACAGGTCGAACGACGGCTCACCTTGCAGCTCGACGCGCCAGGAGCCTTCGACGGCTGCAGGCACGATCCACAGATAGGCCGTGCGCTGCTCGGCCCGCGAGACCTCATCGGGCGTCCAGTCGTCCATGCTGAAGGCGTGCGAGACGACGCGCGTGCCGGGGCGCATCTTGAGCAAGGTCGGACGCAGCCGCATGTTGAGCGTCGAGAGCAGGTACAGCGACACCACCGTCGCTTGTGAGAAGTCCGTCTCGAAGATGTCGCCCCGGATGAAGCGAGCCTTTGCCGCCAACCCCGCAGCACGCGCCCGGTTCTCGGAGTACGCGACGAGCTCAGGGTTGAACTCGACGCCCACCGCCTGCGCGCCACGCTTCGCCGCGGCGATCACCAGGCGGCCGTCGCCCGAGCCGAGGTCGTAGAGGATGTCGCGCGGGCCGACCTGGGCCATTGTCAGCATGCGCTCGACGAGCGGCGCTGGCGTCGGCAGGTAGATCACGTCCTTGCCAGGCTGCCCCTGCTGCGGCTCGGGCGGCTCCTGGGGCGGCACGGCAGGTGCGGCTTGGAACGAAGCGGCTAGCACGGCTGCGGCGAGCGGCGAGAGGGACATGGTGCCTCCGGAGGGGGGTGGGCTCAGCCCATTATTCACGTACGCGGGTGATCGCTCAATCCTCCGACGGCGATCCTGACGGACGTTTGTAGATTCTGCCTGTTGACTGTCTCGAATGAACTACTATTTACAGCGCCCGCAAAGCACGGCACGACCGTTGCTCATCGCGAGGCGGTGCTCATTGGAGGTGGCTTCGTGGTGGGCATCCTGCTCGTGAAGCTCTTCGCCACCGGCCGTTCCGCACGACCGGCCTGGGCCTGAAAACCATCTAGGAAGGAGTCAGAAGATGCTCCAAACGATCGTGGTCCTGCTGATCTTGTTGTGGCTGCTCGGTTACGTCAGCTCGTACACGATGGGAGGCCTGATTCACCTGCTGCTCGTCCTCGCAGTCGTGGTGATCCTGATTCGAGTGATTCAGGGGCGCAGGCCTCTATGAGGGCAGCGGGATGAGGGCGGCAGGCCTGGTCCTGCTCGTCATCGGCATCCTGATCCTGACCTTTGGTGCCTTCGGTTACACACGCGAAAAGGGCGAGATCAAGATCGGCCCGATCGAGATCCAGGTTACAGAGCGGGAGCAGGTCGAGATCCCTCTGTGGCTAGGCGTCGGGGCCATCGCGCTCGGCGGACTGCTGCTGCTGCGAAGAAACCTGCCCTCGTATTGAGCCGCGGGTGCCGCTCCCCCTTTGGGTTGGCGGAACGGCACCCGCGATCAACCGGGCTTACCTCGACCTCGTCTTCAGCAGGATCGCGACGCGCCGGTTGAGCCGGCGGCCCCGTTCCGAGGCGTTGCTCGCCACGGGGAAGGTTTCGCCGTAGCCGGTGGCCACCAGACGCTGCGGGGCGACTCCGTTCGCGACGAGCGCGTCCGAGACGCTATCCGCGCGCCGCTCGGAAAGGTCCTGGTTGTGGGCCGTGGATCCCGCAGAGTCCGTGTGTCCCTGCACGACTACCGCGGTCTTCGGGTAGTCCACCAGGATGTCCGCCACCTCCTGGACCGTGCCTGCGGCGGCAGGGCCGAGTGTGGCGGAGCCGCTCTCGAACAGGATGTCGGAGTCGAAGCGGACGAGCAGCGTGTCATCCTCGATACGTTCGACGATCGTGCCGGGAACGCGGGCGAGCCGCTCCTCCTGGGCGTCCATGTAGGCGCCCACGCCCGCCCCCACCGCACCGCCGATGGCAGCACCGATCAAAATCTGGTCCGCCTGGCGCTTGCCCGCGATCACCGCGGTTGCGGCACCCGCGGCGGCGCCGATGCCGGCGCCCTGCACCGTCCGGTCCCTATCCCTATAGACCGTGCGGGTCCTGGACTCGTTCCTGGGAATGGGTTCCCTGGCCGTGGAGTCGTTCCTGTGGGTCGCGCAACCGGTAGCCAGGCCGAGCACCAAGCCAACGGCAATCCAGCCCTTAAGGCCTTTCCCTCGCATAGGCGTGCCTCCTGTTCGATTACCAACTGCAAGACGCGCTCCCAAACTTGGGCGGACGAATGTAAAAAGTGGCGGCCCTGTTCCGGTTGAACTCGGGTCGGTCCGTCGCTACAGGCGGGAGTTTTCGGCAGGCTTCGTTGCAGGGACCGAGAGGCGCTGGAGCGGCTGCGGAACATTCTCCATCGCTTCGCTCGACTGCCGCTCGAGTGGGTGTGTGGGATTCTTTGAATCCCAACGCGTCGGCAGGTTCGCCTGCGTCGGCCGATTCGAGTACGTCGCTACCCAGCCCTTCATCTTCGAACCCTCCCTGTCGACAGGACCGCCGACGTTGCACCGGGAAAAGCAAGCGGCGTGCCTGCGGGAAGTCCTGGAATCGGAAGCCCCTAGCAGTCCGATCGAGGACGCAACAGCTTGGAGACTCTACAAAAGAGAACGAGCCCTGGCGGTCTTCGATCGCCGGAAGCTCCTCACGCAGTACCCGTTTCTCACGCGGCACTCGTATTGCTTTCATCTCCGAGAGAGAGGGATCTCTGCCGGGAGCCCCAAACAGACGGAGGACAACTTGAAGATCGCCGCACACGTTCGACGCGTGCTTCGACGCGGCGAACCGCTTGGCAGTTCGCCGCCGCCCGATCCCAAGCCGCTCCCCAGCCCACGCTGGCCGCCGTCGGTGCCGCATCCCGACCCCGCTCCGTCACCAGCGCCCCCACTGCCGGATCCCCGTCCGCCACGGCCCGATCCCGATCCCGATCCAGTGCCCGCGGCACGAGGATGGGCGCGACCGATAGCCTTCCCACGCTGAACGCGTGGCGAGCGCTGCGACGCGATCCAGCGGCGCGTTCGCTCCGGACGCGAGGCACGTCCACTGGCACCGTGATTGCTGTCTGGACAGCCGGGGAGCCAATGGCCGCAACGTCAGGCCGCCCCTTGATTTGGGTGATCCCGATTGTTCAAAGGAACCGTCGGATTGCAGAAATCGGCTCAAAAATAGGAGGTTTCCTTCATGAGCCATTTGCGCCTTCTCACGCTCGCCAGTTCTTTATGTCTGCTGCTCGCCTTCGGGGGGGTTGGCTGCAGCAAAAACGATCCGTCCTCTTTTGCCGTGACGCTCAGCGCTGCGAACGAAGTACCGCCCACCACCTCGCCTGCCACTGGCACCGCCACGTTCGTCCTGAACGGTGACGCGACCGTCCAGTACCGGATCGAGGTTCACTCCATGACCTCCATCACCGGTGCTCACATCCATTCCGGCGGGCCGACCGCGACCGGTCCGGTCCGCGTCACCCTGTTCGCTGGCCCCACCACGGGTGCGATAGACGGTGAGCTCGCGCAAGGCACCTTCGACGCGTCCGACGTCGTGGGAATCAGCTTCGACACCCTGCTCGATGAGATGCGGGATGGCATGGCCTACGTGAACGTCCACACGACGGACAACCCGAACGGCGAAATCCGCGGGCAGGTCCGCCTCGAGCAATAGCCCGGCCACGCGGCCGGAGGAGGAGCGCAATGGACAAAGACCCGGTGTGCGGAATGGCGGTGAGCCGGAAAGACGTCGGCGGGCAGAGCGAATACCAGCACAAGGCGTACTTCTTCTGCTCGCAAAGCTGCAAGGAGAGGTTCGATTCCGATCCCGCGAGCTACGCGCTCCGCCGGCTGGCCGACGACGGCCTCCGCACGGAGCGCGCTTCGGGGGAGTAGAAGCGGTCTTTCCGCTAGCGACGCTGGTGCTGGGGCTCCTCGGCCATGAAGCGCTCCAGCTCCTCCTAGCTATTGCCCTTCCACCTTGATCTCGGCCGCCACGCGCCTCACGCCGGGGCAAGCAAGTGCAAGCTCGACGGCCTTCAGCTTGGAGTCGAGATCCGGTGCCTTCCCCTGCAAGACGACGGCGCCCTTGTTGACGGAAGCCACCTTTACCTGCTCGAGGGTCTTGTCCGTGGCGAGCACGGCCTCGATCGAATCCTCGATGCTCTCGTCGCTTGCGTTCACCGCTTCTTTGTCGGCTTCCGGCACGACCTGCAGCAGGTTCTTGACATCCTTCACGCCGTCGACCTTCCGGATCACGTCTTCCGCTTTCGCCTTCTCCTGCGCGGTCCGGACCTTTCCGTGGATCGTGACCTGGCCGTCACTCGTGTCGACTTTGACTGCCGTCACGCTCACCCCGTCGGCGGTGAGCAGAGCGATCTTTGCCTTGGTGGTGAGCCAGCGGTCCTTGGTGTCGGACTGGGCCGAGGGAGGCACGCCGAGCGCCAGAATCGCCGAGAGAGTGAGTCCGAGAAATCCTTTCCTGAGCATGTGTCTTCTTCCTCCTGTTTTTAGAAATGAGCGAGTGCGCGCCACCGACGCGCGGTCGGCGGGCTTACGCAAGACATTGGAGCAATGCCCATGCCACGCTGCGAGTAGCCGCAAACCAACAGGAGAAGGGTTCCAGTGAGATCGCAAGGAGCGCAATCTACAAAAGCCCCGGACAGGAGCGCTCCCGGTGGGCGCGACTCTTGCTTCCTGTGACGGGTGAAGGGAGCACGCAATGCAGGAAGGCAATTGGGGACTCGTCTTGCTGGGCGCCATCACGCTCGTGCTAGTGGTCCAGACTGCCGCACTCATCAGCATGGCGCTCGCCAGTCGCCGCCTGGCGGAGCGGGCGCAAACGCTCGAGCACGAGCTACGCAGCGAGCTCGCTCCTTCGCTCGCGCGGCTCAGTCGACTTGCGCAGAACGCCGAGGAGGTCTCCGATCGCGTGGTCGCGGCTCTTCCCCAGATCGAGGACGCGGTGGCCGACGCCGCCGACAACATCCAGCGCGCCAACCGCATGTTCGAGAGGGCCGAGGATCTGCTGTCTCGCCCGCTCCGCCCGATCGCTCGGGGCCTCGCTTTCCTACAGGCGTTCCGTCGACCGGAAAACGAGCGCCCACGCCCTGTGCTCCCGGCCCCGCGACCGGAACCGTGAAGAGAAGCGTCCGCCAGAGCGGCGAGTCAGAGTACTAAAAGATCGCGGCCGCGAGACCCGCGACGTTACCGGGACCCCCCGGCTCACTCACTTGCTCGCCGGCGGTTCGCTGACCCGCTCGAGCGTCTCCCCCGTCAGCTCTTCGTCACCGGTCTGCAGCGCCAGGTCTCCGAGCGAAACGATCCCGGCGAGGCGGCCGTCGTTCGAGACCACCAGCAGGCGTCGAAGCTGGGCGGATTGCATGATCTCGGCTGCGCGCCGCACGTCGTCGCTCTCGAGGCAGCTGACGACCTCGGGGGTCATCACATCGCCCACGCGCGTGGACTGAGGGTCCTTGCCGCTCGCGACCGCACGAACCGTGATGTCGCGGTCGGTCAGCATGCCCAGGACGCGGCCTTTCTCGCAGACTGGCAGCGGGCCAATGTCCGAATCCCGCATCAGCCGCGCGGCGTCGACCAGCAACGCCTGTGGCGACACGGTTACGACTTCGGGGGTCATCGCCTCAGACACCCTCATAGCACCTCCTCGCTCATAACGCCTCCTCGACGTGAAACCAGGGACGCCGGCCGTTCAGACCCGGACGGCGGCCCTGGCTGATACGCCGGCCGCTCAAACCGGACGGCGGCCCTGGATGATGTTGATGAGCACCACGGCCACGGCCAGCACCAACAGCAGGTGCAGGAAGCCACCGAGGGTGTACGAGCTCACCATCCCGAGCAGCCACATGACGGCGAGAATCACAGCGATGGTCCAGAGCATGTTCGTGCCCTCCTCCCGCGCTACATGAGCAAGGGGTGTGCCACGGCGTTTTTCCAGCGTGGAAGCCATGTTGTGAATGAGCTCCTCAAGCGAAACAACGTGTGAACTCTACAAACTGCACTGCGATGTGCACCTTGAGCGTGCGCGACGAGATACGCTCACAGGGCCTCTTTGGCACGCGGGCGCGAACGCTCCCGGCGGTTGGCGCCGGCCCGCGACGCCTCGGCCTCGCCGAGGATGATCTCCAACCGATGCGTCGTACCGTCGTCAACCAGCGGAATGCTGCGCGGATCCACGGGCCGCCCGTCGCGAAGTGCACGGGCAACACCGCGGCACCGGTGTTCCGGGTTGCGGACCTCGACGAGATAGGACGAGCCGCCCACGCGCCAGACCGCGGAGTAACTGGCCCAGGACGCAGGGATGCAGGGGCTCACTTCCAGCGTGGCCCCGTGGCGCCTCAGTCCCAGGATCTCCTCGAGCCCGACGCGGTACATCCAACCCGCCGAACCGGTGTACCAGGTCCACCCGCCGTGCCCGATGCGATCGGGATGCGCCGTGATGTCGGCCGCCACCACGTACGGTTCGACCTTGTACACCTCGGCCTCGGCTCGCGTCCTCGAATGGTTCACCGGGTTCAGCAGGTGGAAGAGCTCGAACGCTTCGTCGCCGCTTCCGAGCCGGGCGAGGGCCATCACTACCCAGAGCGCCGCGTGGGTGTACTGGCCGCCGTTCTCGCGGAGCCCGGGAGGATACGCCCCGATGTAGCCGGGGTCCGGGCGGGGAGCGTCGAAGGGCGGGTCGAGGCGCAGCGCCAGGCGAGGCCCTCGCTCTAACAGCAGGGCTCTTACCGCGTCCATGGCCTGCTCGGCGCGCCGCGGCGGAGCAGCTCCCGAGAGGACGGCCCAGGCCTGGGCCACGGAGTCGATCCGGCATTGCTCGTTCTGCTTGGAGCCCAGCGGGGTCCCGTCGTCGAAATAGGCGCGCCGATACCACTCGCCATCCCACGAGAGCTCGAGCATGTCCGCGAGGCGGTCGCTCTCGGCCCGGTAGCGCGCCGCGCGCGCGGAGTCGCCGCGCGCGTCGCAAAGCGGAGCGAAGCGCCTGAGGAGTGTCAGCAGGAACCATCCCACGAAGACACTCTCGCCGCGGCCCTCCCGTCCCACCGCGTTCATCCCGTCGTTCCAGTCCCCGCTTCCCATCAGGGGCAGGCCGTGAGGTCCCACGGTGAGGCCACGGTCGATGGCCCGCAGGCAGTGCTCGAAGAGCGATGCACGTTCGGCCGACAAGGTCGGCTGGTAGTAGGCCTCGGTCTCGCCCGCAGCCAGTGGCGGGCCTTCGAGGAATGCGAGTTCTTCGTCGAGAACCGCGTGGTCTCCTGTGAGGTCGAGGTAGCGAGCCGCGGCGAAGGGGAGCCACAGCAGATCGTCGGAACAGCGCGTCCGGGTGCCTTGGCCGAGCGGCTCGTGCCACCAGTGCTGGACGTCGCCTTCGCGGAACTGGCGGGTCGCCGCCCGCAGCAGGTGCTGGCGGAAGAGCTCCGGCCGTACGACTCCCAGCGCCATCACATCCTGCAGCTGGTCGCGGAAGCCAAAAGCACCTCCCGGCTGGAAGTAGCCGGAGCGCGCCCAGACCCGGCACGCCAGGCACTGATAGAGCAGCCAGCGGTTCAGCATGACGTCGAACGAATCGTCCGGCGTGCGAACCTGAACGGCTCCCAGCAGATCCTCCCAGTGGGCCGCCACCTGCTCGCGTGCGCGACGCGCCGCCTCGGGTGATGCCAGCCGGTCGACGAGGGCTTCCGCGTGGGCGCGGTCGCGCCCCTCGCCGAGCAGGAAGACGATGGTGTCGCGCGCACCCGCCGCGAGCTCGAGGCTGACCTGGAGCGCGGCGCAAGGGTCGAAACCCACGCCGAAGCGGCCTTCGAGCTCCGGCCGGTTGAGGGCCGCGGGACTTGTCAGTGAGCGATTGCGGCCCACGAACTCGCCCCGATCGCCGGTGGCCGAGCGCAGCGTTCCGCTCGTGGCGGCGAAGGCCACCCGCCCGACAAACTCGCGATTGTAGGCGTTGCGTGCAAAGACGGCACCGCGGACCGCGTCCCGCTCGGTGACGACGTGCAGCTGCTCGCCCGCGCGCGGGGGACCGAGCGCCCACTCCTGGTAACCGAAGACGCTCAGCCGCCGAGGCCGCGGCGACGTGTTCTCGAGCGTCAGGACCATGAACTTCACGGGCTCCCGCTCGTCCACGAAGACTTCGAGGGCGTGACGGATGCCGTCCCAGGCATGCTCGAAGCGCGAGGCGCCGTGGGCGTGCCGGCAGATCCAACGGCCGGAGTCCTCGCCGCGACGCAGCGGCCCCGGGGTTGCGCCCCACACCTGTCCCGCCTCCTCGTCGCGAAGGAACACGGCTTCGGAAGTGGGGTCGAGCACGGGATCGTTCGCGAACGGCGTGATCCGGTTCTCACGGCTGTTCTCCGACCAGGTAAAGGCCGACCCCGATGCGGACACGATCGAGCCGAAGCCGGGATTGGCCAGGACGTTGACCCAGGGCAGCGGAGTCTCCTCGGTGCCGTCCAGCACGACCACGTATTCGCGACCATCCTCGCGGAAGCCGCCGAATCCGTTGTCGAACTCCAGCCGCTCCCGTTCTTCCGGAGCAGCAGGCGCCGCTGCCGCCACCGGCTTGCGGCCGGTGTCGCGCGCTTCCGGCCAGCCGGGCTCGCCGACCGGCCGGTCGAGCTGACCCTCGAGATCCCCGTGCTCGCCGCTCAGCACGGCCCTGGCCGCCGCCTGGAGGAGATCACGCTCGGCCCTGGGCAGGCTCTCCCCGCGCAGCAGGAACACCCCGCCGGGCTTGTCCTTGTACGCGACCCATGGCCCGCTCTCGATGAGCGTGGCCAGAAGCTGATGCATCTCGTCGAGGTAGCTCGCGGGGTGCTCGTTCAAGATCACCACGTCCGCGTGGAGGCCCTTGAGCCTCCAGTAGTCCTGGGCCCGCAGCACCTGGCGCACGAGCGGCAAGTCGTCTTCCTCGACGACGCGGACGAGAAGTATCGGAAGGTCGCCGGAGATGCTGTGGGGCCAGAGGCCGGACTGGCCGAGCTCGTTCCTCTGCCGGATTTCCGGGGCGGCGCGCAGTGACGCGTCGACGTAGAGAACGCGCGACGCCAGGCGCTCGAAGAGCTGCGCCTCCTCGCTTGAGACGCCCAGGTGGCGCAGGGTCATCTCGGCGTGGGTGAAAGCGAGCGCGAAGGCTCGCGCCGGCGCTCCCGGGTCGTGGTACTTCTGTGCGAGCGCGTGCGCGGCCTCCCGATCGGATGCCACTCCGGTCGAGAACGAGACGCGCACCGAAGCGCCCGCCCCCACGCGAATGCGATGCCTCAGGCTGACGATCGGGTCGTGCACGGCGCCCGTCGAGCCGGTGAGCGGCCTGCCGTCGAGGGCCGCCGGGTCGTCCACATCCCGACCCCGGCCGAGGAAGCGAGCCCGTTCCGTCTCCCACTCGATCGCACCTCGCAGCCGGCCCTCGACACTCAGGACGTGCACGGCGTAGAGGGACGGGTCCTCGCTCCGCTGCGGCCGGCGCTGGCAGACGAGGGCGAGGCTCTCGGGCAGGTAGCTCGTGGTCACGAACAGCTTGCCGAACGCCGGATGGGCGAAGTCCTCGGGTGGCGGGCCGAGCACGATCTCGCCGTAGCTCGTGATCTCCAGCTCGCGCGACCGCGCCGTGTGGTTCGTGAGCGTCACGCGGCGAACCTCCACGTCGTCCTCCGGGGACACGGCGATCTCGAGCAAGGACTCGATGCCGTAGGCCTTCCCGTGGAACATTGCCTTGTCGGGAAGGAACGTCGCAACGTAGCCGCCCAGTTCGTGACGGGTCGGATGATAAGCGGTCGACCAGACCGTCCCGCTGCGCACGTCGCGCAGGTAGAAGAAGAGCCCGCCCTGGTCGCGAACCTCGTCCTCCCGCAGGCGCGTCACCGCGCGCGAGCGCCAGAGCGAAGCCCCGCCACCGGCGTTCGTGACGATCACGGTGTAGGCGCCGTTCGACAGGAAGTGTGCGTGCGGCCGCGCCGTGTGGGGCGAGCGGAAGCGACGCGCGATCACGACCCCGCGGTGGGCGGTCACGCGTGAGCCTTCCGCGGGGCGGGGAATCTGGATCGACATCCGCTCCGGCACCCTCTCCTGGAGCAAGAGCTCGGTGGCCTGGACCCGCGGATCGGCGTGGAATCGCCGCACGATCGCCTCGCCACCCAGCACGTTCGCCAGGGCGACAAGCGTCATGCCCTGGTGGTGCGCGAGGTAGGCCCGCACCACGACTCCGCCTCCGTGAGCGGCCCGGAGCAGGGGCGCTTCGCGCTTGCGCGGGGTGAAGTCGATGGCCTCGAACATTCCGAAGCGCCCCTCCAGGCCGAGAGCCACGAGGCGCTTCAGGTTTCGAGCCGCAAGCTTCGGGTCGACGAGGCTGGCGAGGGCCGTCGCATAGGGCGCCACGACCAGCTCGTCGGCGAGCCCACGCTTGAGCCCGAGCCCGGGAACCCCGAAGGCCTTGTACTGGTATTGGCCGAAGCGATCCACTATGGCGAACGCCGACTCGGAGATGCCCCAGGGGACGCGCCGGCTCGCCGCGTACTGGACCTGGCGACGCACGGCCATGGCGCAAGAGCGGTCGAGAAGCGTGCCCGGATAGCTGCGCATCAGCAGGAGCGGCATCAGGTACTCGAAGAGCGTCGCGCTCCACGAGAGCAGTGCCGGAGCTCCGTCCATGCTGGTGAGCGGCCGTCCCAGGTGGAACCAGTGATCTTGCGGAATGTCTTCCTTGGCGATCGCGATGAAGCTCGCGAGCCGGGCCTCCGAAGCCAGGAGGTCGTAGCTCGAACCGTCGAGGCGCCCCGGGCCTTCGGCATCAGCGAGCCGGTAGCCGATCGCGAACAACTTGTGCTGCCGGTCATACAGGAACTTGAAATCGATCTCGCTGACCCAGGCTTCGGCGCGCGCGGCGAGAGCCAGCAGTGTCGGCGCGCTCTCGCCGCTTTCGGCCAGGCTGCGCAGCCCCTGGGCCAGCGCCACGAAGGCTCCGGCAAGGTTGCCGCTGTCCACCGTGGATACGTAGCGCGGCAGCAGCGGCTCGAGCGTGCGCGTGTCGTACCAGTTGAGCAGGTGCCCATGGTGGCGCTCGAGGCGATCCAGGGTGGCGAAGGTCTTTTCGAGGCGATCGGCCATGTCCGCTAGCCCCAGGTAGCCGAGATCGCGCGCGGCCAAGGTGGAGAGAAGCGCCATGCCGATGTTCGTGGGGGACGTACGGTGCGCCAGCAGCGGGCCTGGCTCCTCCTGGAAGTTGTCGGGCGGAAGCCAGTTGTCCTCAGCTCCGACGAACCGGTCGAAGTAGTCCCAGCTCTTGCGTGCGATGCGGTGCAGGAGTGCGCGATCCTCGTCGTCGAGCTCGGCCTTTTCCCGCGGGGGAACCGGACGGCTCAGGAGATAAGCGAGCAGCGGCGCCGCGAGCCACAGCAGCAGAAGAGGTGCGGCGCCGGGCAGGTTGTCCGGCCGGAGCCAAAGCACGGCGCCGGCGAGGGCCGTGGCCACGACGGGGCTAGGCGCAATCTCGGCGAGAAACGCGCGGAAGCCTTGGAGCCCCGCCGCGCGCGAGGCCACCGAAGCAGCGGTCTCCCACTCCAGCAGGCGCCGCTGCGTGAACAGCATGCGGCCGAGGGTTAGCACGATGGCGTGCACCATTTCGGCTGCGTGGTAGGCGAGGAATGTCACACGCACGAGGGCCTGAGCCAGATCGGTGCGCAATCGCTCGAGGCGGCCGCGGACGAACACCAAGGCCGGCTCCTCGCCCCACCCGCGAGCGGCGTTCGCCAGCGAGATCACGGCGGGGAAGGCCAGCATCATGGCCGCAGCCCGCATCCAGGGCCAGGTCGGCTCGGGAAAGAACGTCAAGGCGCCGGCGAACCAGGCGAAGTATCCCGGCGCGAGCAGGCTCCGGCGCAGGTTGTCGAAGATCTTGAAGCGGCTGATCAGCGGCAGACGGTTGCGCTCGAAGCCCACCCCCGTCCTCACCCAGGGCAATAGCCAGCCGAGGATCTGCCAGTCCCCGCGGACCCAGCGGTGCAGGCGACGGGCATGGGCGAGCACACTCGCCGGATAGTCGTCCACCAGCTCCACGTCGCTCACGAGCCCGGTGCGGGCGTGGAGGCCCTCGAAGAGGTCGTGCGACAGGAGAGCGTTCTCGGGCACTCGCCCGAGGAGCGACGCCGCGAAGGCGTCCACGTCGATCAGGCCCTTGCCCGTGAAGATCCCCTCCCCAAAGAGGTCCTGGTAGGTGTCGGAGACTGCGGTCGTGTAGGGGTCGACCCCGGTATGCCCCGCATAGAGCCGCGCGAAGAGGGATCCCGCCGCGCTTTCGAAGGTCACGCTGACCCGCGGCTGAAGGATGCCGTAGCCTTCCGTGACGCGACGCTGCCCGGGATCGTAGCGAGCGCGGTTCAGCGGGTGCACGGCGATGCCGAGCAGCGTCCGAGCGACGCCCCGCGGGAGACGTGTGTCGCGATCGAGGCTGATCAGGTACCGGAGCCGCGGCAGCACCGAGAGCTCGCCGCGGATGACCCCGAAGCTGGTGCCGGTGTCGCCGCGCAGCAGGCGAACGAACTCCTCGATTTTTCCGCGCTTTCGCTCCCAGCCCATCCAGCAGCCTTCGCTCGGGTTGAAGCGTCGGAAGCGATGGAAAAGGTAGAAGCGACCGGGGCCATGCCGGCGGTCGAGCTCTTCGATCTGCCGAACGGCGGCTTGGAGGATGAGGGAGTCCTCCGGCTGCTCTCTGGTGGCGGAGTCGGGAAAGTCACCGAGGATGGCGAAGCGAATGCGCGGATCGAGGTTCCCGAGAGCCTGCACTTCGAGGTGCTCGACGAGGTCGCGCACTCCCGCGACGCTGTCGAGGAACGTGGGGATCACGACCATTGCCAGCGCCTGGTCGGGCAGGCCGCCATCCGGATCGAGGCGCGGCAAGGGGCGTGGTTGCGCGAGCACCGCCACCAGCCTCTGCACCACTGCGGTGGCGAGGTCGCTCGCGGGGAGGAGCGCCAGGAGCGCGATCGCCGTCTGCAGCCAGGCGGAGGCGCCCTGCGCCCGGGCGCCGGCCAATGCCGCCCCGACCACCGCCAAGCTGACGAGCAAGAGGGCGGTCAGGTAGGCGGCCGTAGCGTGGCGGAATACCAGGCGTCGCACCCGCTGCAAAGGGCGCGGCCGGTAGCCCACGCGTGCTTCCAGGTCACGCCGTCCCTTGCCGATCAGATGGAAGCCGACGTGGCCCGACGCATCCTCGGGTCGCTGCTCGTGCGCCGCGCGCGCCTGCTCCGTGGCCGCGAGCGCCGCTGCGACCTGAGCCTCGCCGTTGGGCTCCGCCAGCTCCTCGACCGCCTGGCGGTAGCGGTCGCGGCTTGCGAAGTCCATCCGCCCGTAGACTCCCGCGGGATCGCGCTGCAGGACCTGCTCGACCAGGCTGACGCGCTCTACGTAACGACTCCAGTCGTGGGTGGCGCACAAGCGCAGGCTCGTGACGGTGTTCGCGATCGAGACTTGGGTCGCCGCTTCCGTCTGCTGCTCGGAACGGATCGCGTCTTCTGCAGTCCGGCCCTGCGCCAGTAGATGGGACTCGAGGCGCTCGCGGAGCTCTTTGGCTCGCGGACCGAACTCCCGCATCCGCGTCAAGAGCTCGACCACGAATGGCGTGGAGACCTCGTCGGGCAAAGGCGGCAGCACGTCGCTCGCTCCCTCGGCCTCGAGGGGAGCGACGAATTCGGCCGCGCGCCGACGGGCGTCACGACCCGCGAGCACATCGTCGGTGAGACGGCGCAGGTTCTCGATCAGTGCCGCCTTGAGGGCGCTGGGCCAGGCCCAGGTCTCGCCCAGGCTCAGCGGCGCGACCGTCTGATAGGCGGACAGGAAGCGTTCCAGCCGCTGCGCGTCGAGGCGCGCGTCGCTGTGGCGCAGCAGGTCCACCGCCATGAAGTGGACGCGGGTGACCGTACGCAGGCCCGGGGCGGCCAAGGTCGGAAGCTGGCGCTGGTACGCAGGAGGCAGGTCGCGGCGAACGTGCACCACCTCGGCCTCGACGAGATGGAAATTATCGAGGAGCCACTCGGCGGAAGGCGGGACGGCTTCGCCGCGGTGGACGTCTTCGGCCAGGATGCGATACGCGCCGCGCAGGGCGCGCGCGTTGTCTTCGATCCGGCGTCGGTAGGCTCGCGTCGGGGAGCGCCGGCCTCGAGTAACGACGAGCTCTGCGGCGAGAGCGCGTGCGCGCTCCTCGAGTCGTTCGACGTTCAAGAGCTCGGCCCGAAACGGGCCGGCGGGAAAGGCTTCGGAGCGGCGCCAACGATCGAGCCAGGTCGGCACCTAGCATGCAGAGCAACCCATGTGCCAGATTGCTTCGAGCGTGATCTGGCCAAATCTAGATGCCTACAGGGAAGATGTCGGGAAGAATCTACAAAACGCGGCGCAGAGCATGTTCGGCTACTCGGCAAGCGAGCGTCTCACGCGACGGATCGACGAAGACTTCGCTCTGACAGTAACAGGCGGCCCTCGCACAGCTCATCAGGATCTCTCCTCATAGCGACCGTGACCTGTGAACCGTGCAAGGGGCCATGCCTGTCCACACGTACCGGTTGCGGGTGGCCCGGTTCCTGCAACAAGGAATCGCGAGCGTGAGCGCCGCTCGCTCAGTCGCCATGCTCGTGCCGCAGTCGGCCTGAACCTGCAATGAGAGGCCACTGAGCAGAGGAGGGAAGCATGCCGACCTACGTCCTGCCCGATCTCGAATACGACTTCGGCGCGCTGGAGCCTCACATCTCGGGCACGATCATGGAACTTCACCATGGAGGGCACCACAAGGGATACGTGAAGAAGGCCAACGAGACCCTGGATAAGCTCGACGAGGCGCGCGACAAAGAGGACTTCTCGCGTCTCGGTGCGCTCGAGAAAGCGCTGGCCTTCAACCTCTCCGGTCACGTGCTGCATTCGATCTTCTGGAAGAACCTGACCCCGAAGGGCGGCGGGGAACCGACGGGCGAGCTCGGTCAACTGATCGCGCGCGACTTCGGCGGCTACGAGCCGTTCAAGGCCCAGCTCACCGAGGTCGCGGGCAGCTTGATGGGGTCGGGATGGGCGGCCCTGGTGTGGGAGCCCCTGGCTCGAAAGCTCATGACCAGCCAGATCTATGATCACCAATCGAACCTGGCCCAGGGCGGCGTGATTCTCATGGTGATCGACGGCTGGGAGCACGCCTACTACCTGCAGTACCGCAACCAGAAGGCCGCCTTCTTCGACGCGGTCTGGAAGCTCTGGAACTGGGAAGACGTGAACGCCCGTCTCGAAGCGGCGCGCCGGCTCGACCTGCAGGTTCCCGAGTCCGTGGGGCCCAGAGCGGAACGCGCGCGCACATTGTAGAAACGGCAGCCACGTCGCTGCTCGAAGCCCCCGCAAAGCACGGACCAGCTGCGGCAAAACCCGCCTGGGCGCCCCTTAGTCAGCACCAGGTTCCAGAGCGCGAGCGAGCCGGCCGGTGGCAGGGACGTTGCAGTAAAGCTGCAGTGAGCGAGCGTGGGTGGCCCCCCGAGCGCGATCCCAGTGAGGACGAGTGGAGAGGAGTTCGCAAATGCCCACCGAGAGAGTTCGCCAGTCGAGCGACGGCGAGGAGTTGGTCGCGTTCGAGGAGCTCCCGCCCGCCTCCCTCGCAGGCGAGGACCCGGACCCTCGTGCGGGGACGGTCGAGCGGCGACAGCGAGCGCTCGCGGAGCGCCCTCCCACCCCAGGCCGGCGGCCATTACGGCCGACCACGCATCCGAGCCCGGACCGATGAGTCCGCACGTCGGTGTGAGGCCCGCTTCCGAAGCCGACGGCCTCGACGCGTTCGACCGCGATCGGGCCGCCTCGCTTGCCGACGAAGGCGGTTCCGCGGGCGCGAGCGTCGAGCGCCAAATACGCCGGCCGTCACGGCCACCATCCCGGATTGCGGTTGCCCTCACTGCCGCGGCAGGAGCATTCGCGGCGATCGCGGTTTGGCGACTACTGGAGGAAATGATCATGAAGAACACATCCATCATGCGACCGACACCCGAGCCGCGCCCGCAGCCGCCGCAAGCCGCAGGGGCGGAGCCAGCGCCGCCGTTGGAAGGCGTCGCAGCAAGCCCCCGCCCCCGACTCGGCCGAAGCGGAAAAGTAGGCGGAGTCTTGAAGAAGCGTACGGGCCTGATGGCCTTGGCGCTCACGCTCGTCTCCGGAAGCCTCAGCGCCGAGACGTTCCTTTCGGGCTCCGTGGGGGCTGTCTTTGGCGGGAGGACCGACGACAGCAAGATCACCTATGGCGGAACCCTGACCTTCCAGGGAGACCTGTTCGGCTTCGCGATCGACTACGGGTACAGCCCCGACTTCTTCGGGAGCGCGGGTCTCGGCAGCAACAACCTCCACACCGTCATGGGCAACCTGGTCGTGATGGCCAGGCCGGGGCGCGTGCGCGCTTATGGCTCGGGCGGTCTTGGCCTGGTCAAGGCACGCGTCGAAGACGCGTCCGGCCTGTTCCAGGTCGACAGCAACGAGCTGGGTATCAACGCGGGAGGCGGTCTGCTGATCTTCCCGAGCGACGGCAACTTCGGGATTCACGGCGATATCCGCTACTTCCGCAGCCTCACCGACCCCGAGCCCGACGACGAGTTCGACATCGACCTCGGCAACCTCGATTTCTGGAGGGGCGAAGTCGGAATCACGATCCGTTTCTGAGCTGGAGGTCACATGCTGTTCGAAATCAGCGTCATTCCGCTCGGAGGGGACATCCACATGAGCGACGAGCTCGCGCGTGTGCTCTCGGTCGTCGATCGCTCCGGGCTGCCCTACGAGCTCGGGCCGGGGGGCACCTGCATCGAGGGGGAGTGGGAAGAGGCGATGGCCCTGATCCAGGCCTGTCACGCCGAGGCCCGTCGAAGCTCGAAGCACGTGATCACCCTGATCAAGGTGGAGGACGACGAGGGACAGCGCGGCAAGCTTCGATCGAACGTCGAGTCGGTCGAGGCCAAGGCCGGGCAAAAGCTCGAGACATGCGTGGACTCGGAAGCGCGGGTCCAGAGCCGAGGGAGGTGACTCATGAAACGCAGCCGTCGCTATGGCCGCAAGGCCTCGGAAAAGGTCGAGAAGGCGATGCACGAGATGAAGCGCGGTCAGCTTCGCTCGGGCCGCTCGGGCAAGAAAGTGACGAACCGCAAGCAGGCCGTCGCGATCGGGCTCTCGCAAGCCCGGCGCAGCGGCGGCAAGGTGCCGCGCGCCCCGCGCGTTCGCCGTAGTCGCGGCAAGTCGCGGTAGTGCGGATACCTGAGCGTAGGTCCGAAACACCACAGCCGGGCGCTCAGCCGTTCAGGTTCGTCGCTGGATGCGTGGAGGAATCGCGGTGCTTGCGCATAGGCCGATCTGGAACAGCGTGGCCTTCAGGGAGCGGCGCAAGCGCGCGGAACGGGCGCGGGCCCAGCTGGCCGCCATCGTCGAGTCCTCCGACGATGCGATTCTCACGAAGGATCTCGACGGTGTCATCCAGTCGTGCAACGCGGCGGCCGAGCGCATCTTCGGTTACTCGGCGAGCGAGCTCGTCGGCCGGCCGATCAGCATCCTGATCCCTCCCGAACGGGTAGCTGAGGAGTCGCAGATCCTCGCACGCCTGCGGCGCGGGGAGCGTGTCGACCACCACGAGACGATACGCATCGCAAAGGGTGGCCGAGCGGTCGAGGTCCTGCTGACGATCTCTCCGCTGCGCGACGCGTTGGGCTCCATCATCGGCGCCTTGAAGATCGCGAGGGACATCACCGATCGCAAGCGCACCGAGCGGGCACTCGACCACCACAACGAATTCCTGGCCGTGCTGTCCCACGAGCTCCGGACGCCGCTCAACGCGATCGTGGGTTGGAGCCACATTCTCCACGAGGCGAGCGCAAGCTCCGAGATGGTCAAGAAGGCGGCGGAAACGATCCACCGCAACGCCAAGATCCAGGCTCGGCTGATCTCGGATCTCCTCGACGGCTCCGGCAACGGCGAAGGGTCGGCGCCGAGCAAGCGGACCGCTCAGAGCAGACAACCCTTCTGGCTGGCCGGGGCACCATGGTTGGGGGGGGTTCGGGTCCTCGTCGTGGACGATCAAGAGGATGCCCGCCAACTGGTGAAAGTGTTGCTGGAGCGCCGTGGGGCCACGGTGGCGGTGGCGGCTTCCGCCCGCGAAGCGCTGTCCATCGTGCACAAGGAGAAGCCGGACGTGGTCCTCTCGGACGTGGAGATGCCGGAGCAGAGCGGATACGACTTGCTGCGGCAGCTCCGGTCGCTCCCCCCGGAGCACGGCGGCCGGATACCGGCGGTGGCCTTGACCGCGCAAGCCTCGCCGCATGACCGGCTGAAGCTGTTCCGAGCCGGCTTTCACCAGCACCTTCCCAAGCCCGTCGAGCCCGCCGAGCTCGCGACCGTGGTGGCGAGCCTCGCGAGGAAGGACGCCTGAGCGTCTGGGGCGCGTGCGTTCGATGCCTAAATGGGACTCGATGGCTTTCTGGCGCCGACGCAAGCCCGAGGAGACGCTTGCGCATCTGGCCGCCATCGTCGAATCTTCCGACGACGCGATTCTCTCCAAGAATCTCGACGGCATCATCCAGTCGTGCAACGCAGCGGCCGAGCGCATCTTCGGCTACTCGGCGGCCGAGCTCGTCGGTCAGCCGATCGTCATGTTGATACCTCCCGATCGGCAAGACGAGGAATTGAACATCCTCGCACGCCTTCGGCGCGGCGAGCGCATAGACCACTACGAGACCGTGCGCCTCGCCAAAGGTGGCCGCGCGATCGAGGTCTCGCTGACGATCTCTCCGATTTGCGACGCCTCGGGTGCCGTCATCGGCGCCTCGAAGATCGCAAGAGACATCACGGCTCGCAAGCAAGCCGAGCTGGCGTTGCGGCGAGCCCAACAGGTGTCCCGCTTCATGGCCAACGCGAGCTTGGCGCTGGCCGACCTGTCGAACCACCGCATCATCTTGCACAAGGTGGCGAGCCTGTCGGTTCCCTTCTTCGCGGACTGGTGTACGGCGGATATCGTGGGCGAGGATGGCGTCCTGGAGAAGCTGGTCGTCGTTCACGCCGAGCCCTCCAAGGCGGGGCTCGCCCGCGAAGTCGCCCGCGGCTGGGTAGCCAACGATCGAATGGGCCCCGGTTGGGTCGCGGCCACCGGCAAGGCGGAGATGGTGGAAGACGTTCGCGCGGAGGATCTCAACTCATGGATGAGTAAGGACGAGCATCGTCGGGCGGTGCTGGAATTGGGCTTCGCTTCCTACCTGTGTGTGCCGGTGCTGAGCAGGAAGCGCACGACGCAAGCGGTGCTCATGTTCGTCTCGGGTCAGCCAGAGCGCCGCTACACGTCCATGGATCTTCGAGTGGCGGAGGATCTGGCCCAGCGCGCTGCCGTCGCGATCGAGAATGCCGCGCTCTACCGGGGGGCGCTCGAGGCGGATCACCGCAAGGACGACTTTCTGGCAGTCTTGTCCCACGAGCTCAGAACGCCTCTCAACGCCATCGTGGGATGGAGTCATCTTCTCCAGGAAGGTACCGCAAGCTCCGAGACGGTCTCGCGAGCGGCGGAGGCCATCCACCGCAATGCTCAAGTCCAGGTCCGGCTGATCTCGGACATCCTCGACATCTCGCGCATCGCCGCCGGGAAGATGCGCCTGGACATACAGCCCGTCGCGCTGCCGGCCGTAGTCGAAGCCGCGATCGACACCCTGAAGCCAGCCGCCGAAGCCAAGGGCGTACATCTAGAAGTGATCCTCGACGCGCAGGCAGGACCGATTTCCGCCGACGCGAACCGCCTGCAGCAGATCGTCTGGAACCTCGTGTCCAATGCGATCAAGTTCGTTCCCGAGCGGACCGGCCGCGTGGAGGTCCGACTAGAGGCGGTAGACCCCCACGTCCGGCTGACGGTGGAGGACAACGGCCCAGGCATCGACCCCGAGTTCCTGCCACACGTCTTCGAGCGCTTCCAGCAGGAGGAGTCGGGAGGGAACCGCCGTTCCCAGGGTCTGGGACTCGGGCTCGCGATCGTGCGACAGCTCGTGGAGCTTCACGGCGGCAGCGTCGAGGCCACAAACCGTCCCAACCGCAGCGGAGCGACCTTTACGGTCCAGCTCCCGCGCCGAAGTGCAGCCCGCGCGGTGACCGACACGGAGGCGAGCGCGGAGCTCTCGCAGGTGGAGAACCCGCTGTGGCTGGACACGGCCCCACGGCTGGGGGGAGTTCGGGTCCTCGTCGTGGACGACCACGAGGACGCGCGCCAGCTGCTGAAGGCACTACTGGAGCGCTGCGGTGCCACGGTGACCTTGGCGTCCTCGGCCCGCGAAGCCCTGTCCATCGTGCCCAGGGAGAGGCCGGACGTGCTGCTCTCGGACGTGGAGATGCCAGAGCAGAGCGGATACGACCTGATTCGCCAGCTAAGGTCGCTACCCCCGGACAGCGGCGGCCAGACGCCGGCTGTGGCGTTGACCGCGTACGCCACGGCCCAGGATCGGGTGAAGCTGCTCCGCGCCGGCTTTCAAATGCACGTCCCCAAACCAATGCAGCCCGCGGAGCTCGCGACCGTGGTGGCGAGCCTCGCGAAGAGGAGCGGCTGAGTGGCTTCGACCTCTCAGGCGCAGGCTTCGACGGGAACGACGTGTGTGTGCAGATTGCGGAGGGCCGGCGGAAAAACCCGCTCCTCGGAGCCTTTGGCATCGAGGCAATAGGCGCAGAAGAGGGAGATCGAATGTTCCTGGATCACGTCGTTCCAGAGCTCTTCCAGACGGGTTGCCGCCTTTAAGTTGTCTCTCCACAGCAGGTCCACCATCTCGCCGTAGACACGCACGTTAGGGAAGCGGCCGGATCCCCTGACCGAACCGACGACCTCCCGCATGGCGGCCTTGAATCGGGACTCGTCGGGCGTTCCCTCCACCATGAACCGGGACAAGACCTCCTCCGCATCCAGGCTTTGGAGCTGGCCCCAGCTCTTCAGGGTTTTGACGTCGAACCCGTCGTCTTCGAGCCGCTGCTCCAAGGCTTTGGCGTGCTGACGTTTGACGACGAGGATCACGGCCTCGTTGCGGCCAAGCGCAGCGCTCGTGAACAACGATACTGCCTCGACCAGGACGCGGTCGTCGCGATAGACCTGAACTAGATGGTCCCGGGAGAGGGGTTCCGCGATGAGGTCTCGCCAGGGGTCGTAGATCGTCATGGGTGCGTCCTCCTGTCCCGACTCCATCCGTGGCGGAACTCCGATTACCTGGAGCAAGTAACATGCCAGATTCGGGACTCGAGTCTCAAAGAGTCAGGTCGGTCATCAGCCGATCGAGCGTTGCCGGCTCCACGGGCTTGACGATGTGGCGGGTGAAGCCGGACTCCTCAGACCGGCGACGCTCCTCCTCCTGACCCCATCCGGTCAGGGCCACGATCGGAAGCGCGCGACCCCAGGCCTCCATGCGGAGCTGTCGGCAGACGGCGTGGCCGTCGAGTCCCGGCATCCCGATGTCGAGGAAGATGACGTCAGGCCGAAACGCATCAGCAGCACCGAGCGCCGCGTGGCCGTCGTGCGCCGTGCGCACTTCGTTCCCCTTCATTTCCAGCAGGAGCGCGAGGCACGCCGCCGAGTCCTCGTTGTCGTCGACCACCAGGATCCGCTTCCGCGCCGGCGGGGTCGAGGGTCTGCTCTCGGGCGGGCTCGCCGCAAGCGGAGCCGGCTCGCACAGGGCGGGAAGCCGGACCACGAACTCGGCGCCGCGGCCCGGGCCGTCGCTCAGCGCCTCGACTGTACCGCCGTGCAAGGTCACCAGGTTTCGCACGATGCTGAGGCCGACTCCGAGCCCGCCACGAGACGCTCCCGTCGATCGATCGACCTGCGTGAACATGTCGAAGACACGTGGTAGAGACTCGGCGGGAATCCCGACGCCGTCGTCCCTCACGCCGACGATGATCGAGTCGCCTTCGCGCCTGGCCTGAAGCCGAAGCTCGCCACCTTCCTCGGTGTACTTGAGTGCGTTGTGGAGCAGGTTGGCGAACACCTGGGCTAGCCGGGTGAAGTCCGCCTCCAGGAAGACCGGCTCGGCGGGGAGATCGAGCACGAGCTTTCGCCCCGAGGCCTCGAGTGTCGGCTTTACGGTCTCGAGGGCGCTCTCCAGGACCGCGGCCAGGGTCAAGCGCTCCTTGCGCAGCTCAAGCTTGCCGCGGCTGATCCGGCTCACGTCGAGGAGGTCGTCGATGAGTCGCACCATCTGTCGAAGCTGCCGCTCCATGATGCCGCGTGCCTGCGCCAGCGCTTCTTTATCTAGCTCTCCTGCAACGCGGACGACCTCGAGGGCGTTGCGCAGCGGAGCCAGCGGGCTGCGCAGCTCGTGGGCAAGCGTCGCCAGGAACTCGTCCTTGTGGCGAGCGGCATCCAGCAAGGCCTGCTCGATGCGGATGCGCTCCGTGATGTCGATCGCGATGCCGCCAATCATGCTCGCGCCGTCGAGCCCTGCCGGAATCGGGAACTTGCTGACCAGGGAGTGGTGCACGCCGTCCTCGTGCTCCAACGTCTCGACCGTCTCCATGGCATCTGTGCCGGCGAGCGCGCGAGCGTCGTTCCTGCGGAACTCCGCGGCGGTCTGCGGCGGAAAGATCTCGTCGTCCGTCTTGCCGAGGATCTGCTCCTGGAACCGCCCGAAAGCGCGCGCTGCGGCTTCGTTGACGAACAGGTAGCGGCCGCCGGGGTCCTTGATCCAGGCCAGGCCGGGCAGATGGTTCATGAACCTTGCGAAGCGATGCTCGCTCTCCTCCAGGGCGGCCGCCTGCCGCCGGTCCCGCTCGCGGGCGTCGGCCCGCGCGAGCCCGATCGCGACCCACGCGCCAACCAAGCGGACAAAGCTGCGGTAGTCCGCGTCGAAGGCACGGGCCGGGTTGAGGCCCGCCACGAAAAGGCCGAAACGCCGCGATCCCGTGGGTTCCAGAAGCCGCAGGACCGCCGCTGCGGCGGGCGGACCTTTGCCTTCCTCCGGGATCTCAATCGGAGAGCCTTTGGCGAGGCGAACCAGGATCGGCTCGTCGTGCTCGAGGGCGTCCGCGAAGCGCCACGGATCGCCGGCCTTCACGGGGATGCTCTCTGGCAGAGTGGCGTGGGCCCTGGCGCTCGAGGCCGTGGCGAGCATGGCGCACCGCTGCTCGGCGTCGAGCAGATAGATGGCCGCGAACGGCAGCTCGTCGGGGTTCGTGGAGAGCGCACGCTCGAAGATGGCCGCCGCCGCTCCGAGGCTAGAGGCATCGCCGACCCGGGCCGTGAGCGCCTGCAGCAGGGCGAGTCGAGGGTCCCCGATTGCACGAGAGTCGCTTGACATCAGCTACTCGCTTGTCTCAGCTAGACTCGCAGTCGAAGCCATCCAAGTCAAGTGTCCGACGAGCGCAGCGGGTCGCCGGCGACAGGGTGGTCTGACTCGCGGGCCGAAGTGCCCGGTTAGATGCGCGCCTGTCGATCGCCAAATAGCCGCAGCAGTTTCCGAAGCGCCTGGTGCAACAAGGCGTAGACGAGAAGGGCAACGATGTAGGACATCATGAGCTGCAGGGAGCCCAGGGAGGGGTCCGGCATGAGCCCGCGGAAGGGACCGAGCAGCGGCCGCGTGATGGCGTCGAGGAACTGCTTGAAGCCGCTGGATTGACGAGCCCCGAGCAGCTCGAGAACGATCTCGAGACCGACCAGGCTGTAGACGAGAAAGAAGATGTAGTCGAGCACCTGCACGGCGCGAGCCAGGCGGCGGGCTCGTTCCAGATCGGCTTGGGTCTCGAGCAGCTCGGCCGTGGCCTTGTGCTTGAGGCCGGCCGCCACAGACTCGAGCTCGGCCTTCTCGGCTCGGCTCGCGCCGGCCGCCTCCTCCGCGATGCGGGCCTGGACGGTATGTTCGAGCTCGCCCTTGATCCGCTCGTGTTGGGCGATGCGACGAGCTTCTTCGGCCGCAACCTTGTCAGGGTTCATGGGGGCTCCTCAATCCGGCCACTCCGCCTGCCACCCCACGGAGAAGCGAGGACGCACGCTGCCCCAGGGAGTCGCGACATCGGCGCGCAGGGTCGAGCGGCGGCTTGCGATGCGAACGCGAAGCCCGGCGCCAAGATCGACGAACGTCTGCCGGGACGAGACGCCCGCAAGTGGTGCCAGGACGCGGGCCGAATCGACGAAGAAGGCTGGGCTCAGCCGGAGCGGTCCGAGCCTAACCCCCGGGGCTTCGCCTTCCACTCCGCCGCGTAGCATCTCGCGGCCGAAACCCGGGCCGTCCACGACGCCGTCCCGGAGCAACGGATGCGCCCGGAGCAGCAAGTCCCGGCCCAGGCCCGTTCCCGCTCCCGGCCAGAGCGCGAGCGGGGCACCGGCGCTCGCGACCTCGTAGGAAAGATCGAGCCTCAGCCTGGGCTGGTCGCCCGCAACGTGGCTGCGCGCCTTCAACGACAGCGCGCCCGAGTAGAAGGGCCGTCCCGCCCCGGACCCCCAGCCGGACAGGCTCCCGCCAAACGAGACGCGATCTCCGGCGAATCGTTGATCGACGCTCCCCGAGATCGACAACGAGCGCCCGCGCCCGCTCCATTCGTCGACGGCCAGGGTCACTCCCAGTTTCGTGTCCGCCCGCCACCAGTCGAAAGCCGAGAGCGATGCCCGC